>Ga0208357_1002947_pt1 | contig 10833 bp, 10 predicted proteins | sample NGESurdeep092012_6_FD_184487 | JGI IMG/M metagenome (GOLD analysis project Ga0208357, IMG submission 184487) | Arctic peat soil microbial communities from Barrow, Alaska - NGEE Surface sample F52-2 deep-092012 (SPAdes) | ecosystem: Environmental > Terrestrial > Soil > Wetlands > Peat ... | reverse complement strand
CCCGTGACCAGCGCTGCGAGACGCCCAGGCCCCCGGCGCCCAGGCGCGGGACGCGCTGATCGCCCACCCACTGGTGGCCCGGCTGTCGTTCGAGGGTGATGTCGCCACCGGACAGCAGATCATGCTCGACGCGGCCACGCACCGCAAGAAAATGACGGCCACAATGGCCGGCAACTCTCCCTGCCTCATCTTCGCCGACGCCGACCTCGACCAGGCGATTGACAGCGCGCTGTTCGGGGCGTTCGCGCTCAACGGCCAGCGGCGGACCGCCACCTCGACGATCCTGGCCCAGCGCCCGGTCTACGACACCGTCGTCAGCCGCCTGGCCCAGCGGGCGGAGCGGATCCGGGTCGGCGACCCGGCCGACCCGGCGACCGAGCTCGGTCCGCTGCCGGACAGCGCCCACCACGACGAGCTTACCGCCCGGGTGCGGCTCGGCATCAGGGAAGGCGCCCGGCTGGCGGCCGGGGGCCGACGGCCGGCCGGGCTGCCGGAAGGGAACTTCCTCGCCCCGACCGTGCTCGCCGACGTCGAGTCGTCGATGCAGATCTTCAGCGAGCAGATCTGCGGGCCGATGCTGCGCGTCACCCCGTTCGACACCGACGAGGAGGCGGTCTCGCTCGCCAGCGCCGTCACCGACCCGACGACGTCGGCCTACCTCTGGACCTCTGACCTGCAGCGAGCGCGCCAGCTTGGGCCGGCCATCGGGTCGGCCAGCCTGTGGGTGAACTCCTGTAACTCCGGCGACCGGCAGGTGGCCGCCGGTGACGTCGACATCGACTTCTACACGCAGTCTCAGACCGTGCTCATCGCGGCCGAGGACACGCCCGTGCCGCGATTCGGAGCCTGAGCGGAGCGGCGAATGCACGATGAAAGGAACGTTCGTTGAGAACACGACCGAGAACGCTGACGTCGCTGCTGCTGACCGTGCCGCTGGCGCTGGCGGTTGCGGCCTGCAGCGGCGGTAGCAGCGCCGGCCCGTCGAACGCGGACGCAAAGACCGCAGGTTCGGACTCGGCGATCGTGATCGGCGCGACGCTGTCCCTCACCGGCTCGCTGGCCGCGCTCGGGCAGCCGCTGGCGGCGGGCTATCGGCAGGAGATCGCGGACGTGAACACGGCCGGCGGCATCGCCATCGGCGGCACTAGGGAAAGACTCAAGCTGGTCGTCCTGGACAACGGCAGCGACCCGAGCACGGCCGCCTCGCAGGCGACTGCGCTGGTGCGGCTGGATCACGCGGTGGCGCTGCTCGGGTCCGCTACCACGGCGATCGTCACCCCGACGGCGCTGATAGCCGAGCAGCTGCACGTCCCGTTGGTGACGTCGCAGATGCCGGTGGAGGCGTTCGCGAGCGGCGACAAGACCGGCTGGGCCTACTCCTGGGACCTCTTCTACGACGAGCAGCAGCAGGCCACCGACGCGGCCAGGGCGCTGGCGGCGGCCGGCGGCGACAAGAAGGTCGCGCTGTTCACCGACACCGAGCCGGACAGCGTGGTGGAACGGCCGCTGTACGAGGCCGCGTTCAAGGCGGACGGCCTCCGCGTGGTGGGCGACTACACCTTCCCGGTCGGGACGAAGGACTTCTCCTTGTTCGTTGCCGACGCCAAGGCTGCGGGGGCCGAATCGCTGGCCGGGCAGCTGGCTCCGGCCGACGCCGCCGCGCTGTCGCGGCAGCTGACATCGTCCGGGTTCCGCCCGAAGGCGGCGTTCCTGGCCCCGGCCGCGGACGCCGGCTACCGGGTCCAGTCGCTGGGCGGCCTGGTCCGTGGCAGCCTGTCAGGACAGTACTGGAGCCCGAGCGAGGCCTCGCCCGGGCAGCTCGCCGTCATCGCCCCGACGCTCGGCAAGAAGTACGCAGGCAGCTCGAGCTACGCGGCGGCGGCCGTCGGCTACGCGGTGGCCGAGGTGCTGACCGACGCGCTGGCGACGGCCGGCAGCGTGAACCCGGGCAAGCTCAACAGCGCGATCTCGCGGACCCACGCGCGCACCACCGCCGGGCTGATCAAGTTCAGCCGGTTCACCCACACGGCCACCACGCCCTACTACGTGAACCAGCGTCAGTAGTACCAGGGGAACTGCTGCCAGTCCGGAGCGCGCTTTTCCAGGAACGCGTCCCTGCCCTCGGCGGCCTCGTCGGTCATGTAGGCGAGCCTGGTCGCCTCACCCGCGAACAACTGCTGGCCGACGAGACCGTCGTCGATGGCGTTGAATGCGTATTTCAGCATCCGCTGGGAGGTGGGGCTCTTGCCGTTGATCTTCGCCGCCCAGTCGAGCGCGACGGCTTCCAGCTCCGCATGCGGGACCACCGCGTTGACGGTGCCCATCTGGTGGCCCTTCTCGGCGTCGTAGGTGTCGCCGAGGAAGAAGATCTCCCGGGCGAACTTCTGGCCGACCTGGCGGGCCAGGTAGGCCGAGCCGAATCCGCCGTCGAAGCTGGCGACGTCGGCGTCGGTCTGCTTGAACCGCGCGTGCTCGCGGCTGGCCAGGGTCAGGTCGCAGACGACGTGCAGGCTGTGCCCGCCGCCCGCCGCCCAGCCGGGCACCACGCAGATGACGACCTTGGGCATGAACCGGATGAGCCGCTGCACCTCGAGGATGTGCAGCCGTCCGCTGCGGGCCGGGTCAATGGTCTCACTGGTCTCCCCCTCGGCATAGCGGTAACCATCCCGGCCTCGGATCCGCTGGTCGCCGCCGGAGCAGAAGGCCCACCCGCCGTCCTTCGGCGAGGGGCCGTTGCCGGTCAGCAGCACGCACCCCACGTCAGAGGACATCCGGGCGTGGTCGAGCGCGGTGTACAGCTCGTCCACGGTGCGCGGGCGAAACGCGTTGCGGATCTCGGGTCGGTTGAACGCCACCCGGACCGTGCCGGAGTCCACCGCGCGGTGGTAGGTGATGTCGGTGAAGGAAAAGCCGCTGACCGCGCGCCAGCGCTCCGGGTCGAAGATCTCAGAAACCATGGCAACCATTGTGGCCGACCCCGCACGGCCGCCGACGGTCAGGCGACCTACGGCACGGTGACCTCGTGATCCTGTTTACGCTTGGGTCCGCAGCACGCCGACGCCGACCTCGAGATTCAGCTTCGGCTGAGACAGACGCCACGGACCGTTCGGACAACTGGGTTTTGTTTTTTGGAGGTATTGCGGTGATCGACCGGTACGTGCTTGGCCTCGACGAGATTGACAAGACGCAGGGCGCGCTCGTCGGCGGCAAGGGCGCGAACCTGGGGGAACTGACGCGGATAGCGGGTATTCGCGTTCCGGCAGGCTGCTGCGTGACGACGGACGCGTTCCGGCGGATCATGACGGCGGTTCCCTCGATCGATGAGCAGCTCGACCGGCTGTCGCGGCTCAGCCCGGACGACCGGCAGGCGATCGGCGCGCTCAGCGCGGAGATCCGCCGGGCCATTTCCGGGGTTGTCATCCCGGCCGATCTGACCTCGGCCATCACCGGCTGGGTCGTCCGGCTCGGCGGGCAGGCGGCCTACGCCGTCCGGTCCAGCGCGACGGCGGAGGACCTGCCGACGGCGTCCTTCGCCGGCCAGCAGGACACCTACCTGAACATCGTCGGGCCGACCGAGATCCTCGCCCACGTCAGCCGGTGCTGGGCCTCCCTGTTCACCGAGCGGGCGGTGATCTACCGGCTGAGGAACGGCTTTGACCACCGGCAGGTGCAGATGGCGGTGGTGGTGCAGCAGATGGTGTTCCCGCACGCGGCCGGGCTCCTGTTCACCGCCGACCCGGTCACCTCCAACCGGAAGGTCGTCTCGATTGAGGCGAGCTTCGGCCTCGGCGAGGCCCTCGTCGCCGGCCTGGTGAACCCGGACGTCTATCAGGTGCGCGACGACGGGCTGGTCGCCAAGGCGGTGGCGGCCAAACGGCTCGCCATCCGCGCCCGGGTTGCAGGCGGGACGGAGCAGCTGGCGATCGAGCCGACCAGTCAGGAGCAGCCGGCGCTGACCGATGCGCAGGTCATCCGGCTCGCTCAGCTCGGCCGGCGGATCGAGGCGCACTTCGGGCAGCCGCAGGACATCGAATGGTGCCTGGCCGACGACGAGTTCCAGATCGTCCAGAGCCGGCCGATCACCACCCTGTTCCCCATCCCCGCGACCAGCGATCAGGGGAACCACGTCTACATATCCGTCGGGCATCAGCAGATGATGACCGACCCGATGAAGCCGCTGGGGCTCTCGTTCTGGCAGCTGACGACCCCGCGGCCGATGGCCGAGGCCGGCGGGAGGCTGTTCGTCGACGTCACCCAGGCGCTCAGTTCGCCGGCTGGCCGGGCAGGCCTGCTGCAGGCCCTGGGCAGACACGATCCGCTTATCGGGGACGCGCTGCTGACCATCATCGACCGCGACTTCATCGCGTCCCGCCCGGACGAGGGCGCCCCGGCCGGTACGCCGGCCGGCGGCGCGGCCACTGAGATCGAGACCGACCCGGCGATCGTCACCGAGCTCATCGAGCAGAGCCAGGCCTCCATCGCCGTGTTGAAGCGCGACATCGCGGCGAAGTCCGGGTCAGCGCTGGTCGACTTCATCCTGGACGACATCCAGGAGCTGCGGCGGATCCTGTTCGATCCGCGCAGCCACCAGGTGTTCATGTCGGCCATGGAGGCCAGCTGGCGGCTGAACGACCGGCTGGAGGAGCTGCTTGGCGAGAAGAACTCGGTCGACACGCTCACCCAGTCCGTCCCCAACAACGTCACCTCGGAGATGGGGCTGGCGCTGCTGGACGTCGCGGACGTGATCCGCCCGCATCCGGACGTGGTGGCCTTCCTCGGCCGCGTCCGCGACGACGGCTTCCTGGACGAGCTGCCCACGCTCGCGGGCGGGCTCGAATCGCGAGACGCGATCGCGGGCTTCCTCGACGCGTTCGGCATGCGCTGCGTCGGCGAAATCGACATCACCAGGCCGCGGTGGAGCGAACGCCCGAGCACGCTGGTGCCAATGATCCTCGGCAACGTGAAGAATTTCGGGCCGGGCGCGGCCGAACAGCGTCTTGAGCAAGGTCGGCGCAATGCCAGGGAAAAGGAGCAGGACGTGCTGACCCGCCTGCACGGGCTGCCGGACGGAGAGCAGCAGGCCGAAGACGCCAAGCGGATGATCGATCGCATCCGGACCTTCATCGGGTACCGGGAGTATCCGAAGTACGGCATGATCAGCCGCTACTTCGTCTACAAGCAGGCGCTGCTGGCGGAAGCCGATCGCCTCGTGCAAGCCGGGGTGCTCCGCGACCGGGCGGACATCTTCTACCTCACGCTCCAGGAATTCCACGACGTTGTGCGCTCGCACCGGGTGGACGACCTGCTCATCGCGTCGCGCAGGGACGCGTTCAGGTCGTATGAGGCGCTCACGCCGCCCCGGGTGCTCACCTCCGACGGCGAGGCGGTGGCCGGGACGTACCGGCGCGGCGGTGTCCCGGAGGGCGCGCTGACCGGCCTGCCCGTCTCGGCCGGGACCGTCGAGGGGCGGGCCCGCGTCATCCTGGACGTGGCCGACGCGGATCTCGAAGCGGGCGACATCTTGGTCACCGCCTACACCGACCCGAGCTGGACGCCTGCCTTCGTCGCCATCAAGGCCCTGGTGACTGAGGTGGGCGGCCTGATGACGCACGGGGCGGTGATCGCGCGGGAGTACGGGTTGCCGGCTGTGGTGGGGGCGGAGAATGCGACCCGGCTGATCAGGGACGGGCAGCGGATCCGGGTGAACGGGACGGACGGGTACATCGAGATGCTGAGCTAGCGTCAGGCGACGAAGAGGCGGCGGTGCCGGCCCGGCCCGGTGCCGTTCGCGAACGGCACCGGGCCGGGTCCCTACCAGGCTGCGGTGCACACCTTGGCTTGGGCGCCCAACTGGACGCAGGCGCGGGCGAGCTCGCCGGTCCCGTCGGCCACGGCCGGGGTAAAGGCCCACTCGATGCGCGGGTTCGAGAAGGTCAGCGAGCTCGTTGGCGTCGCCTGCGCCCAGGTCGCGCCGTTATCCGCGGACGTCTCCAGCCAGCCGGCGCAACTGTCGTTCCCGAGGAGCGTCATGCTCGCCGCGGAGGCGGCGGTCTTGGCCAGGGCGCCGCCGCTGTTCAGGGAGGCGGAACACATGAGGATGCCAGAGTTCGCGCTCACGGTCTGGGGGTTGTGGTCGTAGAACACCGAAGTGCCGTCGTCTGGGGGCGCCGCCGTGCTGCCCGCGAGCGTCACGGAACTGCTGGAGCAGAGGGGCTCGGCCGCAGACGTCGGGGTGGCCGGCGTCAGGACGCAGGCCCGGACGCGCGTCCCCGGTCCGGCGTAGTAGTTGCCGGTCTTGGCCCATGGGTAGTTGAGCAGCCCTTGCTTGGTGGCCGGCAGGGTCAGCTGCGGCGACACGTCGGTCCAGGCCCCGCCGTTGACCGAGTCCTGCAGCCAGCCCGTGCACGCGTCCGTCGTGTTGTTCTCCACCAGTCCGGACACGTAGGCCGGGCTGCCGGCGGAAGCCGCCGCGGACAGGAGCAGCACGCTGCACTCGTTGAGCATGCCGGTGGGACCGGGGCCGATGAAGCTCGCGGACACATACTCCCCGAGGTACCGCACTCCGCTCGTCGTCGCGGCCCCGGCCGGGACCGCGACCGCGGCGGCGATCGTGCCCGCCGCGGCGATGGCGGCCACCGCCACTACTGATCTCTTGAGACTGCCCATGTCAAACCCCTTCTGCCGGTGTCGGTTCAACGCTAGGCGGGCACCGTGCCACCGGAATCGCACCGCTGTCGCGGATCTGCGACAGCGGTCGCGGCTTCGACGCGCCCCGTCAGCGCCCCGTCAGCGCTCCGGACCCGCCGGCAGAAAATGTCTTGATCAGTCCGTACAGTGGCGATAATGCCGGGTATGGGAGCGATCCTGAGAGCGGGCACGAGCGGGCCAGGCGCACGCCCCGTCGTGGTCCTGGTCGATGACGACGAGGCCATCACGTCCAACCTGGCCCCGTTCCTTGAACGGGCCGGGCTCACCGTGCACGTCGCCGCCGACGGCGAGGCCGCGCTGGAGCTCGTGGAGCGGCTGGACCCGGACGCCTGCATCCTCGACGTGCTGATGCCCCGCCTCGACGGGCGGGAGGTCCTGCGCCGCCTGCGCGCCGACGGCCGCTGGCTCCCGGTCGTGCTGCTGACCCAGGTGGGCGAGTCCGCCGAGCGCGCGATCGCCTTGGACGAGGGGGCCGACGACTACCTCAACAAGCCGTTCGACCCGCATGAGCTGCTGGCCCGGCTGCGGGCGGTCATGCGCCGCGCCCGGCCCGGGCGCCGGCCGCTGTCCGCGTCGCCCGCGCTGCGGGCCGGGCCGTTGCGGATGGACCGGATCTCCCGCCGGGCGTGGCTCAGGGACGCCGAGCTGGCGCTCACGCCGAAGGCGATGCTGCTGCTCGACTACCTGCTCACGCACCCCGACGAACTGCTGACGCGGGACCGGCTGCTGGAGGTGCTGTGGGGGTTCGACTTCCCGGTCGGCACGCGGGCCGTTGATAACCGCATCGCCGAATTGCGGCGCGCTCTGGGCGACGACCCCGGCCGCCCGCAGTGGATCGCGACGGTGCCCGGCCAGGGATACCGGTTCGCCGCGAGCGTGGAAGAGACGCGATGACGACGCAGCCGTCCGGGACCTGGTGGCGGCCCGTCGTCCCGCTCCTCGTCCCGCTGCTCGCCGGAGCCGCGCTAGGCGCTGCCCTGCAGGCAGCCGAGCCCGCGATCCGGCTGTACGCCGCGGTGGCGCCCGGCCTGCTCGTCGGCGTGGCCGGCCTGCTTGCCACCGTCGTCGTGGCCGCCGCGCGGCTGGCGCGTCAGCGGGCGGCGGTGGCGGCCGAGGCAGCGGAGCGCGACGCGACGGCCCGGGCCGCCAACGACCGGCTGCGCTTCCTGATGCGGCTCGATCACGAGCTGAAGAACCCGCTGACCGCGATCCGCGCCGGACTGGCGAACATCGAGCAGGCCGGGGCGGCCGGCCCCGCCCTGGAGAGCGTGTCGGCGCAGGCGAGCCGGATCACCCGGCTCCTCGGGGACCTGCGCAAGCTGGCGGACCTGGAGACCCGCGAGATCGAGACCGCCCCGGTTGACCTGCCGGGGCTGCTGCAGGAGGTAGGCGAGGCGGTCGCCGCGATCCCGGCGGCGGGCGAGCGGGACATCCAGTGGAGCGTGCCGCAGGCGCCGTGGCCGCTGCCGGTCATCGAAGGCGACCGGGACCTGCTGTTCATCGCGCTGCAGAACCTGATCGCCAACGCGGTCAAGTTCTCCGCCCCGGGCGACCGGGTGGAGGTGCGCTCCAGCGAGGACGACGACTGGGTGCTGCTCGAGGTGGCCGATACCGGGATCGGGATCCCCGACGACGAGATCGGGGAGGTCTGGCAGGAACTGGCCCGGGGCCGCGCCGCGCGCAGCCTGCCCGGCACCGGGATCGGGCTCGCCCTGGTCCGGGTCGTCGTCACCCGGCACGGCGGGCAGGTCGCGATCCGCAGCCGGGACGGCCAAGGCACGGTGGTCAGCATCCGGCTCCCGGTGCAAGGGCGGCGCGGAAACGAGACGCCTGTCGCGGACCTGAGACAGCACCGCGATTCCCGCGGCACGGTGCCTGCCTAGCGTTGAGTTGCCAGCGATCCCCCTGACGGAAAGGCACCGCATGACCATGTACCGCCGCACGGCGCTCGCCCTCGCCACCGGTGCGGCCGGCCTCACCCTCCTCGCTGCCTGCAGCGCGGGCATCACCAGCGCGAGCCCGCCCAAGGCCCCGACGACGCCCGCGTCTCACCACCCGGCTCCCCCGCCCACGCACCCGGCGGCGTCCCCGAGCCCGTCACTCACGGCTGGCACGGCGCGGGTGGCCGGGCTCGGCTCCTTCCCGATCCCGGCCGGCGCGCACGTGGCGGCCAACCTTGCCTGCGGCAAGGGCGACATCGTCGAGGCGGGGCCGGTCACGCCGTCCGCGGCGTCGGACTTCTACGCCTCGGCGCTCCCTAAGGCCGGGTACACGATCGCGAACAACACGCTGGGCTCCGATCCCACCACCGGCGCCCCGAAGGGCATCGCGACGGTGATGTTCAGCGGCCACCGGTACTCGGGTGTGATCATCGCGATGGCCGACGTGAGTTCGGCGGGCTCTGGCACTGCGTCCATGCCCGCCATGTCCGGCAGCCTCACCCGCAATGTCATGGAGATCACCATCGTTCCTGGCAGCAACCCGGACAGCATGCCTGCCTGCTAGCCCTGATGAGCGCTCGGCGTGGTGCTCATAGGCAGGCCGCCAGCTGGCCGATCGAGATGAGGGGCAGGGACCACGCCAGCGCGAAACGCTCGACGGCGGACCCGGTCAGCATGTGGCCGTCCGGCCCCATGACCTCGCAGATGGCCGCCACCGTGGGCAAGCCGGCGGCGGCGCAGAGCGCCAGTGACGCCTCGGTGTGACCGGCTCGCTCGGCAAGGCCGCCGGGGCGTCCGGCAAGGCCGCCGGGGCGTCCGGCCAGCGGGAAGACATGACCGGGGCGCAGGAAGTCGGCGGGCGTGGCGTCCGGGTGCGCAAGACGGCGGATGGCCGCGGCCCGATCGTGCGCCGACACGGCCGTGCCGGTCCCCGCGGCGAGATCGATCCCAACCGGGGGTGGCGCCCGGCACGGTTGAACGCCCTGGCACGTCAGCCTGCCACCCGCGCCGCGCGCAACACCGTTGGCGATTCTGCGCCGTAACTTTCATCCGCGCATTATCGAAACGCACTGCTGGACCGCGGCCGCGCCGCGCCGCCCTGGGCCTGCCGTCGCGCCCGGCGTACCGTCATGGGTCATGATGCACCGCACGGTCCGCGTCGTTCCCGCCATCGCCTCTGTGCTGGCGGCCGGCATTGTCGTAGGCGGCTGCGCCGGCGCTACCGCGACCGCCGGAGCCACGTCCGCTGGCTCCGCCTCCTCGGCCGCCGCGCCTCCCGCAGCCCAGACGAGCGCGCCTCTCGTGGGGCCGCCCGCTCCCGACGCGGCCTGCTCCGCCGCGCGGAAGGCCGAGCAGACCCTGCAAGCGCGGCAGGGTAAGGACCAAAGCAGCCAGTCCGCCATCGACCGGGACTTCACGAACTTCGCCAACGCGCTCAATGGCGCCGCACGGCAAGCGACGCGCCCGGCCGCGGCCAAGGCGATGACCGCCCTGGCCGACGATTACACCGCCCTGGTCGCATCGCAAAGCGGCGCGGCGCCGCTGCCAAGCGTGGCTACGATGCAAAGCGACGGCGCCGCCTTCGAAAAGGCTTGCCCTTAATCCTTTTACCCGCATACCCGCATACCCGCATACGCGAAGTCCGCCGGGGTCGCACGACCCCGGCGGACGGTTATCCTGGCCGCTGCCCGGACCGGAGGCCGGTCCGGGCAGCAGGTTCGCGGGTCAGGTACAGGGGGTGCCGTTGATGGCGAACGACGTCGGGTTGGCGTGGCTGCTGGTCCACGTGCCCTGGAAGCCGTCAGTGATGCTGCCGCCCGGCGCGATGGTGCCGTTGTAACTGGCGTTGGTGAGGGTTGCGTTCGCCCCGGTCTGGGAGAAGCCACCGTTGAAGTTGGCGGTGATCTTTTCGTCGCCAGGCCAGGTGAAGGTCAGCGACCACGAGTTGATCGTGGTCGTCCCGGTATTGGCGATGGTCGCCTGGGCGGTGAAGCCGTTGGGGTTAGCGTTCCAGGCGCTGTTCAGGGTGTAGGTGACATGGCACGCACCGCCCCCGCTAACGGGGTTGACGGTCCAGGTGAAGGCGGCTGTCCCGTTCGCCCCGGTGGTGTCGGAGACGGTCACGGTGACGCTGGCGGTTCCTGCCGTGGTCGGGGTGCCGGTGATCGCGCCAGTGGTGGCGCTG
>Ga0208357_1002946_pt1 | contig 10834 bp, 14 predicted proteins | sample NGESurdeep092012_6_FD_184487 | JGI IMG/M metagenome (GOLD analysis project Ga0208357, IMG submission 184487) | Arctic peat soil microbial communities from Barrow, Alaska - NGEE Surface sample F52-2 deep-092012 (SPAdes) | ecosystem: Environmental > Terrestrial > Soil > Wetlands > Peat ... | reverse complement strand
TATTTGCACCCTGAGTCATTAAAACTATTACACGACAACGTAGCAAAATTTATTGACGATACACATTAACAACACGAAAATTTTAATGCTGATTTTTATGTAAAAAGAAATAGAAAATGACTTTTTTGTGATAAATGTTCGAAAAGCAAAAATTAGCTTCATCGAATTATTGAAGCCTTGTTGTAATCCATAAGATTTTTTTAAACATGCCAACCCTCGCATAGTTTAATTAAAATCTGATACTGCTACCCGCTGAAACTTTAATTATTTTTTACAATTTTTTTTCAAAACATTTTAAAAATACAATTATGAAAAAGTTTCTTTTCGCGTCTGCCATTACTTTCGCTTTTCTTTTGTTTTGCACTCAAAACATTTTAGCTCAATCTGATAGACCCTACACAGAGGGGCCACTGTGGCAGGTACAATTCATTCGCACTATACCAGGGATGACGGCTCTTTATTTAAAGAACCTAAGTGATGGTTGGATTAAATTAATGCGCGCTGCAAAAGACGCTGGCTACATCATGGATTATAAAGTTCTTTCAGCGCCACCCGCTTCTGAAAATGATTGGAATTTGATGCTGATGTATGAAATAAAAAACTATGCCATGCTTGATGGCGCTACTGAAAAAATGAATGCCTTATCTAAAAAAGTTTTTGAAAGTAATGAAGAAACTCTTCACACACAAGCAGTTTCGAGAAATGATTTAAGGATATTACAGGGAGGAAGATTAACGCAGCAATTAGATTTCAAATAAATACTATTCAATTTTTTAATTAATCATTTAAACTAAATCAACAAAAATGAAAAAGTTCATCTTTATCAGCTTCTCAATGGCTTTTGTTATGGTATCATGCCAAAACAAAGAAGCAGCAAAAACAGAAACAACAAGTAGTATTCAATTGCCCTATACGGCGTCTTACACCACTGACTTTACTAATGATGTATCTGATTCGGACTTATTAGTAGTATTAAATTCTTACAAAGACTGGCAAAACGGTGACATGAACGCTCTTCGTTCTACCATGGGGGATAGCGTGATGGTGAATGGCGCTGATGGATTTAAATTCTCAGGCCTTACTGATTCACTGATGAAATACTGGAATACCAACAGAGATAGCTTAAGTTCAGTAAAAATCTCTATGGACGTATGGTTGAAAAATCATTCTGTAAAAGATGGCCATAATGTTATAAATGTTTGGTATAAAGAAATTGATACTTACAAAACGGGTAAAGTGGATTCTGCCAATTATGAAGATGATAATGGCGTAAAAGACGGTAAGATTGTTTGGTATTCATCACATAAGCAACAACTAAAATAAGCTCATTGTAAAAAATAAAAATCCGACTGTTATCGTAACAGGCGGATTTTTTTTGTGATTGCTTTGCAAAACCTGTTCTTGGAAAAGGCTGCCTCAATAAAAAACAGGAATCAATGTTATTTGTTCATTTACTGTAAATTGAAAATCAGAAATCCTTAAACTGAAATACAAACAATGGAAGTACATCATCATCCCGATCTTCATCATAAGGAAAAAAATTTCAAAGAATATTTTTTGGAATTCTTAATGATATTTCTTGCCGTAACACTTGGCTTTTTTGCAGAGAATTTAAGAGAAAAAATTACTGATGACAATACCCTCGATAATTATATGCAGTCTATAACAGCCGATCTTCAAAATGACCTTGTAATGTATAATAATGCCATTGCTTTTAATAATAAACATCTGAAAATGATAGATTCGATTATAATCTCAGTTAGTCAACATCTAAACAATTTTGGTGAAATATATTATAATGCCCGCAATTTATCCTTAGGCACAAGCATTATAACACCCGATTCAAAAACCTTTGATCAGATGAAAAGCAGTAATGGCTTCAGGCTCATCAGGGACCAGAAAATTTCCAATAGCATTTCGGGGTATTACCAGTGGACAAACAAGTTTAATTACTACTCCAACCTTGAATTACAGCGGCTGGAGGATGTTTTGGTTGCGAATGACAAGGTTTTTGATGCAGTCGCTTTTTTTAAAATTTTCAAACAATTAAATGCTGGAGTAAGCGAAAGCCATATTCAAACAGGCACTCCGGCGTTGTTAAGCACTGATCCAAAAGTGATTAACATAGTTCTTATGAAATATCAATATTATTATGGTAACCTATCGCTATTAAATAAGCGAATTTCACTTGCATCTGGCGAAGCAAAACAATTACTTGAGCTGATCAAAAAAAACTATCATTTGAAGTGACAAAGGAAAAAATATTGAATAAGAATTCAGTTATTCCACAAAAAATTGCTTACAAAATATTAAAAAACAATGGAAGTACATCATCACCCACACGTAGAAAAGAAAAATTTCAAAGAATATTTTTTGGAATTCATCATGATATTTCTGGCAGTAACTATGGGTTTTATTGCAGAAAGCATCAGGGAATCGATTACGGAAAATAAAGTGGCGAGCGAATACGCCCACTCCCTGGTACAGGATTTGAAGAGGGATACAGCAGATCTTAACAAAGAAATGGGCGAAATGAATTTTGTTTCACCCAAAATCGACACTTTTATTAACCTTGTACAAACAAAAAAGATAAATGAACTGCCTGGAGGTATCTGGTATTATTATGGACGATTTGGTACCCGTTTGCTTCGCTTTCAAAGTATAGATGCCACTCTGCAGCAGTTAAAGAGTTCGGGGGCACTTCGTTATTTTAAGGAACGTGCAATCATTAATGCTCTTGCTCAATATGATCAGAAGATTTCTTATTTGACCAACTTTATCTACTTCGAGCAATCCGGTTTTATAGAAAAATTAACTGAAACAAGAAACAAATTGTTTATTGCGTATTACCTTATACCGGTTATGAATCTTGGAATTACAAAGCAGGCAGTTGATTCTTTTAAAATACAAAATTTCCCCTTGCTCGACAGCAGCCGAACGCTTATGATTGAATACGCCAACTATTGTGAATTGAAACAAAATAATGATAGGTATGTTTTGGGCTTGGAAAAGGATTTATTCGCCAACGAAACTACACTGTTGAGAATGTTAGAAGAACAATACAATATTAAGTAATGGAGGAAATAGAAAAAGAGGAGAGGGTATCTGCTAAAAATACTCATTTCGGGAATCACAAATTAAAATAGCTGCAATCACCAAATCAGAATACAAAATTATGGAAGTACATCATCACCCACAAGTAGAAAAGAAAAATTTCAAAGAATATTTTTTGGAATTCATCATGATATTTCTGGCAGTAACCATGGGTTTCATTGCAGAAAATATCCGTGAAGATATTTCTCAACATCAGCGTGCAAAAAGCTTTGCTGCATCTATGATAGACGATCTTAAAGCTGATACATCACAAATTATACGCTACAATAAATATTATACTATTGCTTCTAATAACATAGATACATTTATGAATTTGGTTACTTCAAATGATCTCAAAAATATTCCAACGGGCAAATTATATTGGTATGGATTATGGGGTGGCGCACGGCATATTTTTATTCCGGATGATGCTACGTTTCAGCAAATGAAAAGCTCCGGCTCCTTGTCTTTTTATAAACCAGAAATTGCAACCAGCGTAGAGAAATACGACAGGCTCTGCCGTTCATTGCAAGCCATAGATGATATGAACCGCGATGTTTATACAGATGTTCGTAAAACCCGGGCACAGATATTTGAATTTAAGTATAATGAAATGGCGAATGATGTGGCACAAAAGAACAGTGTTGCCTTTAGCCAGGCAAGAATTGATTCTTTCATCAATACCAACCCGCCTTTATTAAGTTATGATAAAACACTATTTAATCAGTATGTAGAGTTGGTACGGTCAAGGTTTATACGAAATTATAATGTTACTTTTTCAGATTCATTATTAAAGCAGGCTAATATAGTGCTGAATGAGTTGCAGAAAGAATACAAGTAAGAAAATAAAAAATTCTAAATAAGGCATAAATATGGAAGTACATCATCACCCTAAAGTAGAAAAGAAAAATTTCAAAGAATATTTTTTGGAGTTCATTATGATATTTCTCGCAGTAACAATGGGATTTATTGCAGAAAATATTCGTGAACACATACACGACAAAACAGAAATAAAAAGTAGTATTCGATCAATGATTGCCGATCTTCAATCTGATGTAAACATGTATAATGCAACCATTTCAATAAATAAACTAAGTGACCGCAGAATTGATACACTTATCTCTTTATTAAAACTTGACCGTTCAAATACTTCCCGCATATATTTTCTTGCACGTTATATAACAGCAAATAACAACATCTACACTCCCGATACCAAAACATTTGACCAGATGAAAAGTTCAGATGCATTAAAACTAATTGAATCGAAGAAGATAGCAGATAGCATATCTGACTACTACCAATCACTTCAGTTTTTCAACAGCCAAAGTGATCTGCAAATGCAAAAAGTAGTTGATATACACCTTGTAAATAGTCAATTATTTGATGGATATATTTTTCAACAAATGTTTTCGAGCGTAGAAACGAACCTCGATGTTGATATTACACAACCAGAAAATAACCCTCCTTTACTTTCTGATGATTTCAATGCTATTAATAAGGTAATGATTGCATACCATTACCTGTATGCCACTACGGAAATTAATACCAAGGCTGCAGAAGATTTCAGGCAACATGCACTTCGGTTAATTGAGCTTTTAAAAGACGGTTATCATCTTAAATAAATAAAACTATCTGAAACTAATTCAAATCATGGAAGTACATCATCACCCTAAAGTAGAAAAGAAAAATTTCAAGGAATATTTTTTGGAATTCATCATGATATTCAATAAAAACATATAGATATGAAATTACTTTTTATTTTTTTGTTTATGGTATTTTTTCATTTTGCCATAGCTCAAAACATGCAAAGCAATGATATTGCAACCATTAAGTCTTGCCGGGCTGCATCAAACGATGCCATTGCAAGGCATGATGTGGATGGGATAGCGAAATATTGGCTGGATGATTTTGTACAAATTATTGGTCGCGGTGTTTATCAAACGGGAAAAGACAGTATTGCGGCTTCGTGGAAAACCTTATTTAAAAGCAATCCGCAAATTGGTTATGTACGAAATCCTAATGAAATTGTAGTGAGTGATAATGATACGCTGGCTTGGGAACGTGGAACGTGGATTGGCATTCATTCTTACAGCAAAGGCGGCAACTATGCTGCAATGTGGATTAAGCGAAACGGCACCTGGATGCTGAAGGCAGAATTATATGTTTCATTGAAAGCAAATAAACAGCAGTAATAAAAATTTTGGTTATGTATTCATAGCTGTTCTGTTACGGGCAACCATATACTAAAACTACAAATCAAAACAATGGAAGTACATCATCACCCACAAGTAGAAAAGAAAAATTTCAAAGAATATTTTCTAGAATTTATAATGATATTCCTTGCAGTAACACTTGGTTTTTTTGCAGAAAGTTACCGTGAACATATTGTGAATAAGGAACATGAAAAACAATATGCAAACTCATTTTATGAAGACCTGCAAGATGACCGAAAAAATTTGCCCATATTGCTCAATAGTATCCAAAAACAGCAAATACAACCTGCAAAATCTTTACCAGTTTTATTCAGCAAAACAAGTATTTCAGACCCGGCAGATAGTATTTATTTCTATTTAAGAAAGTTCAAACGGCAACAAGGCATCATGGCGTATATAACAGACAGGACCTATGAGCAAATAAAAAATTCCGGGGAAATGAGGTTGATCACCAATAAACAACTTGCAGATAGTCTGATTGATTATTATAAAGACATTGTTTTTATAGATTACCTGCAACAAGTGCTACTGGGCTATAAGGCAAAATTGTTAGATAATTTACCGTTCATTTTAAGAAGTGGTGATTATGCTTTGGCAATAGATAGTTTGGATAATGTTATTATTCCCCGTACGCACGTTTACCTTTTGAATACTGATTCGCTTGTAATAAACAGGATAGTTATTGAAATAAATGACATAGGCGTCTTAAGTGACACTATAAAAAGGATGATAGAGAAATTATTGAGGAAAAATATTGAAATAAAAAAAATGATCGAAACTAATTATAAAGTAGATAAATAATTAAAAAATGGAAGTACATCATCATCCCGGCCTGCACCACCAGCCCAAAAAATGGAAAGAATATTTTTTGGAATTCTTAATGATATTTCTGGCAGTAACGCTGGGTTTTTTTGCAGAAAGCTACAGGGAACACATAGTAGATATAAATCGTATTCACGATTACATGCAGGAAATGGTAGAGAACCTGCAGTATGATTCTGTTCGCTGCACCATTAATTATAAAGTAAACGTAGTTCGTGAAAAAGGAATGGATTCTTTAAGGGCAGAAATAAAAAAAGGTATAAATGGCATCATGAACTCCAATGCGCTTTACTATTATTCATTCAGGTATCTTGGAAGCTTTAGCAACGCAGCATTTAATAATTCTGCCATCACTGAGCTAAAAAATTCAGGCTCTTTCAGATTGATTGAAAATAAAGATCTTACCGCAGAGATATATGATTATTATCAAAGAAAACTTCTTGCCGTAGATTCAAAAATGCCTACAAAAGCTGAAACGGATGAAACTACAAAGCTCGGCAACGAATTTTTCAATCTTACAGATATAGATAACTATGTGGAATCGTATGATAGCATGGATTCGAAAACATACGACGGAAATTATAATTATCAAAACCTGTTACAACATGATCCTCCTTTGCAATTATTAAAAAAAGATCCTGCCGACCTTGAAAGATTATATACACTTGTGGCGGAATTTGAAATAAAAATAAAAGTTTACAATTTCTGGTTGCTTTATTGCAAAGAGGCAAGTGAAAAATTAATCAACGATATAAAAAAAGAATATCATTTAAAAAAATGAGTGAAGAACTTAAAATGGAAGAAAGTTCGGAAGACGTAAAACCTGAACCTATTCACAATAGTGAACCTGCTAAAAATGAATCGGCAATTACGAATGAAGAATCATCAACAACCAACCAACAAACCCATCTGACCGGGTCATCCGGGCAGGCATCAACCGAAAATATGGAAGTACATCATCACCCCGACCTGCATCATCAGCCCAAAAAATGGAAAGAATATTTTTTGGAATTCTTAATGATTTTTCTTGCGGTAACGCTTGGCTTTTTTGCAGAAAGTATTCGCGAGAAAATTAATGACCACACTAAAGAAAAAGAATATATGAGAAGCATGATACAGGATTTGCAGGCTGATACAGTTACCGATGCAAAAACAATTAAAGTTTTCACATCTATCTCTAAATCAATTGATACCTTGTTAATGTGCCTGAAGAAAGATGAACCAAACGCATCAATCATAAACAATATAATATCTCATCAATTTTGGGAATATAGCGGCTACAGCTATAACAATCGTACCATTCAGGAACTGAAGAATTCAGGTAATTTCCGTTTAATCCGTATCGATGCGGTGGCCGATAGTATTTTAGATTACGATAACTTAACAACAAGCATCCTGGTTAACCAGTATAATGATTTAAAAAATACCATGTATGCATATAAGGATGTTGAGTCAAAAGTCTTACCATATAAAGAATTGAAGAAATCGAATACTAATTATGGAACAAGGGATTTTGATTCATCTGATTTTATAATAACTGATAAGCCCACATTTATTTCCGGCAACAAAGAGTTGCTTTCTCAATATTATAACAGGCTTTTTATTCACGAGGAGCTGTGTCACACTTTTATCGGAAGTTTAAAACATTCTTCCGCGATTGCAGCAAGTTTAATAAAATTCATTCAAAAAGAATATCATCTTAATAGCAGGTAAGGTTTGATAAATCGGAAGAAACAAAGGGAAGAAAAAATGGAGAGTAAATAGTCAATAAATAAACACCGACTATCAATCGTCAGCCACAAATTAAAACAATGGAAGTACATCATCACCCAAACGTAGAAAAGAAAAATTTCAAGGAATATTTTCTCGAATTCTTAATGATATTTCTAGCGGTAACGCTGGGTTTCTTTGCCGAAAATATCAGGGAGCGCATAAGCGATAATGCTAAAGAAAAAGAATACTTAGTTTCCATTATTGAGGATTTAAAAAGCGATTCTGCAACTTTAAACAGTTACATTAATGTATCCATTCCTTACCATCGAAAATGGATAGATTCTGAAATAAATTTATTGCAACAACCGTCATTTGCCGGTAAAGACAAAGCCATTTACCAGGCATTTATTTTAGGCAATTTATGGACTTATGATTTTTTCAAAACAAACAGGACACTTTCTCAATTAAATACTGTAGGATTTCAGCTAATTAGAAATATGAAAATCGTAAGTGCGATAACTGACTGGGAAACACAATTGGGCTATAGCAACATTACTCTTAATAAAACCATGGAATTACAAGCGGATATTGATGTATCTGGCAACATTTTGGTTGATAAAGACATCGCAAGCAATCTTACTACGATTGCCCTTGCTAACCGTCCATTGCGAGGTGTCGTGTCTCTTAGTCTTGCTGAAATTCCTGATTCTGCTAAAATAGTAAAACCAGATCCCGCAGAGCTAAATGCTTACGTTAAAAAACTTAAAGTGTATGACTATTATCTTATATCAAACACTCAGCAGGAGTACAAATTTGATTTAAAAGTGCTCGAAACAACACTTGGTAAACTGGAAAATATAAATGACGAATGACAAGACATCAACAAGTCTATATTATTTAAGCAAACAAAATTAAAAATTAAATATGGAAGTACATCATCATCCTAAAGTAGAAAAGAAAAATTTCAAGGAATACTTTCTCGAATTCATTATGATATTTCTTGCAGTCACGCTTGGCTTTTTTGCAGAAAATATCAGGGAGCGCATTAAAGATAATGAACAGGGAAAACAATACATTCGATCCCTTGTTGAAGACCTTGAGGCTGATACAATGAGAATGGGCGACATTATTCAATTTGATGAAGCCAAAATAACTGCTTTAAACAACATGTATCAATGCTACGATACTGTTACCAATAATCTTAAAGCAACATCCTGCATGGGTGAATTGATTAAATATTCAAAAGTAGACAGGCCTTTTCACATAAATGACCGTACCATAACTCAGCTCAACAATGCAGGTGGTTTCAGGTTATTGGAGAAGGAAGATGCCGACAGCATTCTGGCTTATGAAAGAATGTACAGGGACGATTATGATTTTGAAATTACTATTTACCAGGAAGCACAGGATAACGTACGGAATACGTTGAATGAGTTGGCTAACTTTAAAGTTGTTGCGCCACTTCAAAGTGTCTCGTCCCTTTCAGGCAGCCAACCGGGCAGCAGCGTACCAAATGGACCATTATTGTTTTCTGATGACAGAGCCTTGCTAAACAAATGGTTTAACCAGTTACAATTGTATTTAAGAGTTACAAAAGGACAAAGCTTATTACTTACCCAATTACAGAGCAGGGCAACTAATCTTATTAATTTTTACAAAAGCAAACATCATATTAAATAAACCATGGAAGTACATCATCACCCAAACGTAGAAAAAAAAGGATTCAAAGAATATTTTTTGGAATTCTTAATGATATTTCTTGCAGTAACCATGGGTTTTTTTGCTGAGAATATCCGGGAGCATTCTGTTAACAACGAAAAAGAAATGAATTATATGAAAGGTATAGTGCAGGATCTTGAGAAAGACACGGCGGGAATTTCAGGAGATCTTGTAATGCAGGATCTGATCATAAAAAAAATGGACAGCGCTTTAAATATACCTGTTCCCAATCTCAGGTCTATCCCAACGCAGGACACCTTCTTTCATCACTTCTTTTTCGCCTATTCATGGATAAGTGTCTTTAAAAGGAATGATGTTACTTTTGCGCAGCTCAAAAATGCCGGCGGCTTTAGCGTGATTCGCAATAAACCTGTTATTAAGTCTATCAGTGAACTGAACTCTTTTTATGAATCTCCATTGCAGGCAAATGAAGATATTTATACCGATGTTTGGAAAAGATTAGATGAATTTGCTATGCAATTAATAAAGCTTCCAGCCCCACCGACGAGTGGAGATGATCCTCTGTATTACTCATACCCTCAAAATGCAGAAGTCTTTACACGCTATGATGCTCCGTTGATTGAACAACTTTATTCATTCATACAATTTGAAAAGTCAACTATAGAAGTAATCATAGACAATGAAAAACATTACCATGAACAAGCTGCCAGGCTGATAGAGCTTATAAAAAGGGAATATGTCTTAACAGACAAGTGAAGAAGAAAAAATAGAAAGTAGTCCGGAAGACGGGAAGACTGAAAGACAGGACAGAAGTGAACAGTAAATTGCCAATCGTGAATGAAGAACCAAAAACTAAATACTCGAAACTACAAACTGAAACAATGGAAATACATCATCCAACCGTAGATCCCGATATCCATCGAGAGAAAAATTTTAAAGAATATTTTTTGGAATTTGTAATGATATTTCTTGACGTAACAATGGGTTTGACAGACCTTAGTAGAAAAAAAACAAAATCTCTGAAGTCTACAAATTAAAACATGAAAAAAATTATTGCTGCTTTATTATTCCTGCTTGCATTTGGTAAATTAACCGCGCAAACTTCTATTGGTGACAGTCTGCTTCATATTATCGCCACTGCAAACTCAGACAGCATAAAGATCGACGCTGTAAACAACATCCCCTTCGGATTTTATGATCCCGACACGATAATTTATTATTCTCAAAAAATAATCACGATTGGGTTACAGCAAAAAAATGATTTGGTAACAGCAATGGGCTGGGTTAGATTAAGCTATAGTTATTTTTTTATT
>Ga0208357_1002945_pt1 | contig 10839 bp, 8 predicted proteins | sample NGESurdeep092012_6_FD_184487 | JGI IMG/M metagenome (GOLD analysis project Ga0208357, IMG submission 184487) | Arctic peat soil microbial communities from Barrow, Alaska - NGEE Surface sample F52-2 deep-092012 (SPAdes) | ecosystem: Environmental > Terrestrial > Soil > Wetlands > Peat ... | reverse complement strand
CGCTGCCGCTGCCGCTGCCGCTGCCGCTGCCGCTCCCGGTCGTGCCGGCCGCTCCGGGTTTGATGGCCAGGGCCGGGGTTTTCTCGTAGAGGGTGACCCCTCGGGCTTCGACCGCCCTGGCCAGTCCCCGGGCCAGCCGGGCCGGGTCGAGCGCGGCGCAGTGCGGGGAGTAGGTGGCCCCGAGGACACCGTCGACACCGATCAGCTTCTCCGCTTCGGCCCTGTCCAGCCAGCGCAGGTCGTCCTCACCGAAACCGAGAGAGCGGGCTTCGGCCACTTCGGCCCGGGCTCCGGTGACCTGGGCGGCGTTGCGGGCCACGATGACCGTTCCACCTTTGGCGAAGCGGCAGTCGATCCCTTCGGTGACGGCCGACCGACCGACCTCGTCCACGCTGTCCTGCATGGCCCGGCGCATGGACAGCGCCGCCTCTGTTCCGCTCTCGCGGGCGATCCGGCCGTCGGAGGCGGCGAACAGGGCCGAGCACCATCCTCCGTTTCGTCCCGAGGCTCCGAACCCGGCCACTTGCGCCTCGACCATGGCGATCCGCAAGGTGGGGTCGGCCACGGCCAGGGAGTAGGCCGTCCACAGTCCGGTGAAGCCGGCCCCGACCACGGCCACGTCGACATCGATGTCGACGTCGAGCGACGGCCGGGGCACCACTGATTCGTTCAGGCCGTCCCACCACAGCGACAGGCCGCCGTAGGGGGAGGTGGGGCTGCTCAAATCCGACGCCAGGCTTCCGACAGGACGTTCCGCAGAGTCTCGACCATGAAGTCGATCTCCGGTTGGTCGCAGATGAGCGGAGGTGAGAGCTGGACCACGGGGTCGCCGCGGTCGTCGGCCCGGCAGATGAGGCCCGCTTCGTAGAGGGCGCCCGACATGTAGCCGCGTAGGAGGAACTCGCCCTCTTCGTCGGTAAAGGACTCACGCGTGACCTTGTCCTTCACCAGTTCGATGGCGTAGAAGAAGCCGTCACCGCGGACATCGCCCACCATGGGCAGGTCCTCGAGTGATTGGAGACCGGCCCGGAAGGCGCCCTCGGTCCGTCGCACGTGGCCGTTGATGTCTTCCTTCTCGAACACGTCGAGGTTGGCCATGGCCACGGCGCAGCTCACCGGATGACCGGCGAAGGTGAAGCCGTGGGTGAAGTTGCTGTCGCCGTGCAGGAAGGGCTCGGCCAGTCGGTCGCTCACGATCATGGCCCCGAGCGGGGCGTAGCCGCTGGTCAGTCCCTTGGCCACGGTGATGAGGTCGGGCTGGTAGTCGTAGCGCTTGGAGCCGAACCACTCACCCAGACGACCGAAGGCGCAGATCACCTCGTCGGAGACGAGGAGAACGCCGTGACGGTCGCAGATCTGGCGGACCCGCTGGAAGTAGCCGGGAGGCGGGGCGATGCATCCTCCGGCGTTCTGCATGGGCTCCAGGAAGACGGCGGCCACCGTCTCGGGACCCTCGCGTTCCATGGCCCGTTCGATCTCGTCGGCGGCCCACAGTCCGAAGGCTTCGAGATCGTCGCCGTGCACGGGGGCCCGGTAGAAGTTGGTGTTGGGTACTTTGATGCTGCCCGCCACCAGAGGCTCGAACGGCGTCTTGAGCGGCGGGACCCCGGTGATGGAGAGAGCCCCCATGGTCGTCCCGTGATAGGAGATGTCGCGGCTGATGACCTTCGTCCGCGACGGTTGGCCGATGAGCTTGAAGTACTGACGAGCGAACTTCCAGGCTGACTCCACCGCTTCGGAGCCACCGGAGGTGAAGAACACCCGGTTGAGATCGCCCGGGGTCATACCGGCCAGCCGTTCGGCCAGTTCGATGGCCCGCGGGTGGGCGTAGGTCCACAGCGGGAAGTAGGCCAGCTGGCCAGCCTGCTTGGCCGCCGCTTCGGCCAGCTCCATCCGTCCGTGTCCGAGTTGGCTGGTGAAGAGCCCGGACAGACCGTCGAGGTAACGCTTGCCGTGCTGGTCGAAGACGTAGGCACCCTCGCCCCGGACCATCACCGGGACCTCGTGCTTGGCGTCGTAACCACCCAAGCGGGTGAAATGCATCCACAGGTGCCGCTGGGCCCTCTCGCTCAGCGAGTTGTCTCCGTCGGTCCCGCCCACTGGTGCCACGTCGCTCCGTTCCCGGTTCTCTCATCGACCGACTTGGTCGCCACGCTCCGGAAACCTGAGTCTACGAGCCCCTCCGGACCTGGTCCGACGCCCCCGGGGGGCTACCTAGCCCAACAGATCGGCCAGGGCGTCCAGGATGGCGCGGTGGAAGGTGGGGTAGGCGTAGATGGTGTGCCGGAGCTGCTCGGTGGGAACAGACGCCTGCACGGCCAGGGTCAGAAAAGCCAGGACCTCGCCCCCCACCGGGCCGGCCGAGGTGGCGCCCACCAGGACACCACGGTCGGCGTCCTCCACCAGCTTGATGAATCCGTCATTGCCCGCCTTGTGGATCCATCCCCGGCTGGACTTGGAGACGTCGGCCGTTCCCGTCCGCACCGAGATCCCGCTGTCCCGGGCGGCGGCTTCGCTCAGACCGACCGATCCAACTTCGGGATCGGTGAAGGTGACCCGGGGCACGGCCCGGTAGTCGGCCGGGGTGACCGGTTGTCCGAGGATCTGGTTCACGACGATGTCGGCCTGGTACATCGACATGTGGGTGAAGGCGCCCTTTCCGGTGATGTCGCCCACCGCCCACACCCCGTCGCACACCCTGAGGTGGTCGTCCACGGGAAGGGTCCGCTCCGTCTCGGAGATGCCGATACTGACCACGTTGATGGTGGCCAGATCGACGTGCCGCCCGGTGGTCACCAGGAGACGTTCGGCCCGGGCCCGGTCACCGGTGTCCATCGTCACTTCGAAGAGTCCGCCCCCATGACCGGCGTGGTGACTGACGCCGGTGACAGGGGACGAGGTGTGAACGGTGATGCCCTCGCGCCGAAAGACCTCGGCGATGAGCTTTCCGGCCTCCGGTTCTTCCGGCGGGAGGAGCCGGTCGGCCCCTTCGATGATGGTGACCTCGGCCCCGAAGCGGGCGAAGACCTGTCCGAGTTCCGCGCCGATGGCGCCACCACCGAGGACGATGAGCGAGGCCGGGACCTCTTCGGTCTCGATGGCCTGGCGATTGATCCAGAAGGGGGTGCCGGCCAGCCCGTCGATGGGTGGGACGAAGGCTTTGGTCCCGGTGTTGACGACGACGGCCCGACGCGCCTCGAAGACGCGGTCGTCCACCATCACCCGACGGGGTCCGTCGAGGTGTCCCCAGCCGCGGACGAACCGGCCACCCTTTTGCTCGAAGCGTTCGACGGCCACCCGGTCGTCCCAGTTGTCGGTGGCCTCTTGGCGGATCCGTTCGGCCACCGGAGCCCAGTCGGCCGTGATGGTCGATGCCCCGGCCATGCCCGGGATCCGGCGGGCCTCGGTCAGCAGGTTGGCCGCCCTGATCATCATCTTGGAGGGGACGCAGCCCCAGTAGGGGCACTCGCCCCCGACCAGTCGGCCGTCGATCCCGATGACATCGAGGCCGGCCTCGGCCAGGCGCTCGGCCACGTCCTCGCCGCCCGGACCCATGCCCAGGACCACGACATCGACCGTCTCGGTCACGTTTGTCGGAAGATCAGCCACATGAGAGCGTAGTGCGGGGGTCGATGTCCCTGGCGGCCGGGGTGGCGGTACTCTCGAGCCCGGCCTTTGCTTGTTTCGGCCGGCCACGCGACGCGGCATGACCACCGCACCTGATGACAGGAGAACATGTTGAGCGGACCTGTTCTGCCGCCGCCGGCGCCAGCCATGCCCCCCAATCTCGTCCGTCCCCCGGTCAAGCCGCGGCGGCGGCGCAAGAGGCGGTCGGGCCGACCGGTGATCGTCATCATCATCGCCGCCGTGGTCGTGCTGGTGGTGATCGTCGGGGCCGTGGTGGTGCTCTTGAAGTCCAGTGGCATCAAAACGGGCTCGGGGACGGCCACGCTCACTTGGAGAGTTCCGAAAAAGGGCGCCGGGCCCTCGCCCAAGTCCTATTCGGGAAAGGTGGACGGTCTCACCCTGACCGGAAAATCGACCGGGGTGGCCCCCGCTGATGCCGGTAAGCCGACGAGCGGGACAGGAGGCCCAGAGCTGCCGGTGGCGCACTGGTCGGGAACTCTCGGTGGGAAGAAGTTCGATCTCAACGTCACCGAATCAATCGGCTCGGGACCGTCCTCCACTACCAGCAACAAGTATCTGGGCAACTTCAACATCACGTTCCACATCACCGGCACCTACGGCACCGATGCAGTGAAAGCGACGGCCACCGCTGACCCCCACCACACCGGTCGCCTCCTGTTCACCGGCACGGTGGGGAGTTTCCACGTCAAGGGAACGGCCTCGGAACCGAAGGAGAGCGCCACCAAGGGCAAGATCCGCGCCTCGTTCGTGGTGACCGGCTGATCGACCTCCGCTCTCCGCCGTCGTCAGTTTCCGATCCGGGCGATCCCGACCACGGGAGCGACGAGTCTGACACCGCCGGTTGATCCGTAGAAGGGAGCGTCGCCGAAAGCGAAGATCCCACCGTCCGAGGCCACCAGCCAGTAGCCACCACCGTCAGGGGTCGACGTGATCCCGACCACCGGTCGGACCAGCCGGACACCGCCGGTGGACCCATAGAAGCGGGCGTCGCCGAAGGCGAAGATCCCACCGTCGGCGGCCACCTCCCAGTACCCGCCGCCGTCGGGGGTGGCGGTGATCCCGACCACGCGGGCGTTCAGGGGATGTCCGCCCATGGACCCGAAGAAGCGGGCGTCGCCGAAAGCGAAGATCCCACCGTCGGCCCCCACTTCCCAGTAGCCGTCCCCGCTCGGATCGGCGGCCATGCCCACGATGGGAGCACTGAGCGATGAGCTTCCGATGGACCCGTAGTTGCCGGCATCGCCGAAGTTGGCCACGTCACCCCGGCTGTCGACTTCCCAGTAACCGCCGCCGTTGGGATCGGCGGCCATGCCCACGATGGGAGCCCGCAGGGTCCAGCCGCTGAGAGAGCCGTAGAACGGCGCGCCGAAAGCGAAGATCCCACCGTCGGCACCGACCTCCCAGTAACCCCCGCCCGGGTTGGCGGCGACCCCGACCACCGGAGCACTCAGGTGGTCCCCGCCGGCCGAACCCTGGAAGGCCGTGTGGAAGGAGAAGATGCCGCCGTCGGAGCCGGCCATCTGATAGCCGTCGGGCAGGCTGGTCGGACACGTCGGGGACAAGGACTGGGTTGTGGCCGAGGGCCCGAGCAGAACCGGTGTGCCGCTCACCAGGCAGAGCGGATCCATATGGAGCGTGCGGGCCCCACCGGGGTAGCCCACATTGCCGGCCGTCCAGGCGTTGTAGGCCATCCATAGAGCTCCGCTGGTGTCGGTGAAGATCGACGAGGCGCCCGGACCGGCTACCGCTCCGGATGATCCGAAGACGGGGGTCACGTTCGGATCAGCGCAGGGCCCGAGCGGCCCCTGGCAGTTGGCGTAGGCCACCGAGTAACGGCTGGTGTTCCAGAGTCCGCCCGAGAAGAACAGCACCCACCGGCCGCCGAGCATCACCATGTCGGGTTGCTCCATGGTGGTCTCCCACGGCCGGTTCTGGCTGATCATGGCCGCCGTCGTCCCGACCAGGTGGGCGCCCCCGGCGTCGAAGGTCATCATCGAGGACCACAGCGTGGCTGGCTCTGTCGAACTGAATCCGTCGTTGTTCTTCCAGGCCAGGTAGTAGTTGCCGTTCTGGTCCTGGTAGGCGTCGGGATCGATCGAACCACCGAGCGCGGGTTGGCAGACCACCGGTGCGGTGGAGTTGTCGACATAGGGCCCGGTCGGATCGGGGCTCTCGGCCACCCCCACGCAGTAGTGCGAGACGGCAGGATCCCATGCCGCGTAGAACAGGTAGTAGGTACCTCCCACCTGGATCATCGAGGGGGACCACGAGGCCCCGTCAGCCGGCGCCCGGGTGGCCCAGGGGCTGATCTGACAGGTGCCACCGGTGATACTGCCGGTCTGGCAGGGCAGCGCGTCGGTGACGTTGGGATTCAAAAGCAGCGTCTGCGGCCAGGAGGCCAGGTTGGTGGTGGACATGACAGGGATGTTGTCGAACCCGTCGCCGGTGGAAAAGGCGTAGTAGGTGCTTCCCAACCGCACTACGTCTGAATCGGGGGTGTCCAGAGGCGACAGGGGATTGCTGTAGGTACCGGGAAGGCCGGCTGATGCCGGCACTGCTCCCAGAGGTAAGAGGGCTCCGACGATGACGAGACCCAGTACGACCAGCGATCCCTTGCGGCGCCTGCCGCGCACTGCCTGACCCGTCATTTCAGCCGACCTCCAGATGGGGACCGTTTCAAAAACGGTCTCCGGTATAGGGCGTTGGTTCTATGACGCACCAGCGGTCCGAGAGGTTGCATCTCGGCGGAGAATTTCTGATCGTTCACACGAACGGTGATGACGCTACCGCGCGATGCTGCCCGAAAAACATCGGCAAATCGTGGGCCTTACCCTTTTCCTCGGGCGTACCCGGTTAAGCGTTTAAACGGGCACGGAACGATTTATCGCAATCGCAGGGCAGCTTAAGTGCAAAACGGGTCGGGCACAATATCCTGTTCGTGCCCGGGCAGACGTTCACCGGTTGTTCATGGGCCGTTCACCCCGACGTTAGTTTCCGGAGCTGGGAATGGAATGTTCGGCCGTCTCGTCCCGGTGCTTCTTGAGGTACCGCATGAACGGTGTCCCCCCGGTCCCCACTTCGGTCGGGTTGGTGGCACCGGCCTGAGCCTGGTGCTGGATGTAGGTGGCTGCGTATTCCAGGTGCTTGGCCCGGAAACCACGGACGAGCTCGACGCATTCGTCATAGGCGGCCACCAGCCCCGGCTGGCGTTCGGCCAGGACGAGATCGCGCACCCCCGGACCTGCCTCTATCTGAGCGATGAAGCGGCGGTGATCCACGGGCATGTAGTCGCGCATCTCCAGGAGGTAGGCCCGCAACGGGTCTTCGGCGTGGCGGACGCCGAGGACGGCATCGAGGGCGGGGATGATCGAACTCTGGGCCCCTGTCTCCCCCCGGAACTGCTGCGGTCGATCGCCATAAGCCTCGACACCGTCATAGACAAGCCCGTTGGGGATAGCCGGGTGGTCCTTCCAGCCGAAGATATAAGGCCGGACCCGGCGGTAGTAGATGTAGGGGTCACACATATCCGGCATACGGAGCAGGACCGCGTACATCCCCTGGAGGGCATCGCGGACGGCCTCGAGATGGGTGGTCAACGCAGCGACGTCTCCTCGGGCCGCCGCCTCTTGCGCCGGCCGGAGTTCCCGTAACGCGGCGGCGGCTCGGAACTCGATGTCGACGTGGATGACCACGAACCACTCTTCGTCGGCGCCACCCCAGAAGTTCTGGAGGAGACAGATGTTGCCGATCTCGACCGGCCCGCTGGCGTCGAGCCGCCTCCAGTTGTTCAAGGCGTAGGAAGCGTAGGAAAGAATCGGCGGACGGTCGAGCAGCTGTGACACTTCGTACCAGGGGGCGGCGATAGACGCCGGAATCGCCTCCGGTGGTGTGCGCTCTCCCCAGACGTACGAATGACCGAGATAGGAGAGCAGCAGCATCGCCCTCTCCTGCTGCGGAGGTGAGTCGATACCTTCGATGGACAGCCGCGGCAGATTGGCCAGCCGTCGGCGCAGGCGGTTGGACACCAGCAGCTTGGGCAGCTCGGCCGCCGTCTCTTCCCAGGCGGCGAAGCGGGAATCGAGCCGGACGAGAGGGTCGTTGGCGGGAAGGAACCCGCGCTCGGCGTTGATGCCCGGATCAGTGGGTTCGGCTTTGAGGGTGTCCGCGACCATCGTGTCTCCCTGGGGTGGCTCCGATGGTCGATGGTACGCCTATGTAGTCAGGGCAAAGCCCTCGTAACCGTCGGCCGCCACCTGATCGCATTTCTCGGCGTAGGGGGGGAATCCGATCAGGGGCATGAACACCCGAGGCTTGCCGGGCACGTTGGCTCCCAGGTACCAGGAGTTGCACGACGGGAACAGGGTGAAGTTGGCGATGTCGTTGACATAGCCGACCCACTCTCGCTCGGCTTCCGGGGTGGCCTCGATGCACCGGAACCCGGCTTCGTCCAGGTGCTGCAGGCAAGCGGCGATCCAGTTCACGTGCTGTTCGATGGAAACGACCATGTTGGTCAGGACCGAGGGGCTGCCCGGGCCGGTGATGATGAACATGTTGGGAAAGCCGGCCACGCCCAGACCCAGGTAGGTGCGGGGTCCCTCGGCCCAGGCGTCGGCCAACGAAGTTCCGTCACGCCCAGTGATGTTGATCTTCGAAAGAGCGCCGGTCATGGCGTCGAAACCGGTGGCGAAGACGATGCAGTCGAGTTCGTACTCACGACCTCCGGCCCGGAGACCCCGAGGCGTTATCTCCTCGATGGGTGAACCGCTCACGTCGACCAGGGTGACGTTGTCCCGGTTGAAGGTGGCGTAGTAACCGGTGTCGACACAGAGCCGCTTGCAACCGATGACCGTGGCCGGCGACAGGCGATCGGCCACCACCGGGTCCTTCACGAGCTGATGGATCTTGGTCCGGACGAATTCGGCCGCCGTGTCGTTGGCCTTCTCGTCGAAGAAGAGGTCACCGAAGGCGCCCAGGAAGGGCAGACCACCGTGTTGCCAGCGATCCTCGTAAACCCGAACCCTCTCCTCAGGCTCGGTAGCCGAGGCCAGGACCTCGTTCCCGGGTTGGCGTGATCCGAGGGCGAAGGGCATCTGACTGTTCCGGGCCCGGAAACCGGCGTAGTCGGCCTTGATGGCCTTCTCCTCCTCTTCTTCCAGGGGGTGGTTGTGGGCGGGGACCGAGTACGTGGCCGTGCGCTGGAAGACGACAAGCTCTCGGGCCTGTTCGGCGATAACCGGAATCGACTGGATGCCCGACGAGCCGGTCCCGATGACCCCCACCCGTTGCCCGGTGAAGTCGACCGGCTCATGGGGCCAGCGGCCGGTGTGGAAGGTAGGGCCGATGAAACTGTCGAGGCCGGCGAAGTCCGGGGTGTTGGTCGACGAGAGGCATCCGGTGGCCATGATCAGAAACCGGGCTCTCATCTCATGGCCGTCGTCGGTGCCGATCAGCCAGGTGTCGGCCACTTCGTCGAAGGAAGCCCGCTCTACCCGGGTGTCGAGCTGGATGTCGCGTCGGAGGTCGAACCGGTCGGCCACATGATTGAGGTAGTCGAGGATCTCGGGCTGGCTGGCGTAACGCTCGCTCCACCGCCACTCCTGCTGGAGCTCGTCAGAGAATTGGTAGGAGTACTCCAGGCTTTCGACATCGCAGCGGGCCCCCGGGTACCGGTTCCAGTACCAGGTGCCGCCGACACCGCCGCCCGCTTCGACGACGCGAGCCGACATACCGATCCCCCGAGCCCGGTGGAGCATGTAGAGCCCGCCGAACCCTGCCCCCACGATGACCACGTCGTATCCGGTCGCATCCTTCATCGACGCCTCCAACTCGTCCGTGCAGGGTTATCCGGAAGTTCTCCGGGGTGACCCTTTCGCCTGTTCGGGACCCCCTGTGCTCACCCTCCCGAGCACAGGTCACAGCTTGGCACGCGGGGCTAGACGACCTCCATGCCGAACCGCGTCATGAGGGCGCGCTCCTCGGTGGGGGACGGTGGTTCATCTCGGTTCCAGAGTTCGTGCAAGCCGGCAAAGTAAGCATCCATGGCCGGGGCGTGGATCACCAGGAGCCGGGCTTCCTCCGTTCCGGCGTTGCCGAAGGTGTGGGCCGTCCCCCGAGGAACGAGGACGAAGCCTTCGGGGCCCACGGTGAGCTCCTCGTCCTCGACGGTGACCGAGACCAGACCGTCGAGGACGAAGTACGCCTCCGAGCAGTTGGTGTGACGATGAGCCGGTGGTCGCCGCCCGGCAGGCGGAAGCGTCCGCTCCATCAACGAGATGTCGCTGTCGTCTTGTTCGGCCAAGGCTTTGAAGAACATCATGCTGCCCCGGGCCGTGTACTGCTTCTGCCCCTCACCGCGCCCCAAGACTCGAGTTGCCATCAGGTCACCTCCGTAGGTCGGATAGTAGGGCTCCCGCAGGTCAGGCCATCGGCGATGTTGGAATCGACCCATGGAGTCGGTGATGAGGCGAGAAACCCTGAGCGATGAGGAGATCGACCGTTTCGTCGAGGACGGGTTCGTCCACCTGGAGCAAGTTCGAGGGGATGCCGATGACCGGCGTAACCCCGGCTATTGGTGCCCAAGAGGATGCCCAGATCGCCACGATCAACAGCTTCTTCGGCCTACATCCAGCCCTCACGGCGATTGGGGGGGAATGTACCGCCGTTGGCCCCGGAAAGAAGCCAGCGGCTTCGGCGTGGGCGACCGAGCCCGTGCAAAGCCTCACAGGGGTGTCTGTTGCACCTCTGAAGAGGGCGGTGCTGGACCTCAGACACGGGCGCACGACAGACAAGGGGGATTTGTCCTGCTATCCGGCAGCGATCGTCGACCTTCAGAATTTGGAGTCGACAACGAGGCAGGAGATGGCAAGGAATGTTCTCGTCGGCTACGAAATCGGGCACCTCAATCAATTCTTTGAGAACCGGCAGTACGTCTTGGGAGGTCCAGACAATCCCGTCGTACCGAAATGAGTGAGTATCCGAATCTGAATGACCTATCGGCGTGTCCGAGTGATCGTGGATCGATCTCAGCTTGGGAAAATCGTCCGGCCTGATTCGGCGAACGTCAGTGAACTAGAACGGCAGGTCAGCGATTCGGCGAACGAGGGCGAACGTCCACGAACGGACTCGGATGTGCCGTAAATGTGCCATGACGCTGACGTCAGTGTCCAATACCACCTGTCGGGATGGGCGATA
>Ga0208357_1002944_pt1 | contig 10842 bp, 12 predicted proteins | sample NGESurdeep092012_6_FD_184487 | JGI IMG/M metagenome (GOLD analysis project Ga0208357, IMG submission 184487) | Arctic peat soil microbial communities from Barrow, Alaska - NGEE Surface sample F52-2 deep-092012 (SPAdes) | ecosystem: Environmental > Terrestrial > Soil > Wetlands > Peat ... | reverse complement strand
CAGGCACGCTGCAACTTCGAGAGTCGACGTTCGTCCTCGCGTCGAAGTTGGTGGGGACCCGGGATAGACGGATGATCCTCCGGCACATCGCGCCGCACGTCGTGCCGCCGCTCATGACGTTCGCTCTCCTTGGCGTGGCGATCGCGATCTCCATCGAGGCGGCGCTCAGCTTCCTCGGCCTCGGCGTACCGCCTCCAGAACCGAGCTGGGGCAACATGATCGCCACAGGCCAGCAGTACCTGTATTCGGATCCCGATCTCGTGATCATCCCGAGCGCCTTCCTGGCCGCGACGGTCGCCGCAGTGAACCTGCTCGGCGACGCGCTACGAGCCCGCTGGGGCATGCTGTAGCCGACTGCTGTACCGGAGTCTTAAGTTGGCGGGGGTGCGTCGATAATGGCGGACGTAGTTGGTGAGGACCTCGTTGAGAGTCGTCGCGAGAAGACAAGCAAGTAATCGAGGCATTCCTCGCGCACCGTTCTTACCCAACGCTCGGCGACCGCATTCGCGCGGGGCGGACCGTCGTGCGAACCTAGCTGCTCAATAACGATTCCTCGAGAGGAGCAGACAGACATGCCATCGTCTAACCGCACGCTGCTACTTGAGGATCTTGCCGTTCCCTATGTCGTACGGGTTACCGCTGTCAAGGAGCCTGGCGGCTGGCTCCGCCGTGCTGAGTATCCGGAGCTCTGGTTGCTTCGTCGAGTGGTACAGCGCGCTAGAAGCGCTGGAGGGCCTCCGTGAGAACCGTTTGGTTCTCAAAATGTTCTCACACGGCTATTCAGCCACAATCCACAGGCAACATAACTCTATGACCTGCATCTTTGCGTCGGGCTGCCGGGATTTGAACCCGGGACCTCTTGACCCCCAGTCAAGCGCGCTAACCAAGCTGCGCCACAGCCCGCTACTGAACTACCAACCGTTTGCCCTGGTCAGGGCACTCAGTTGAGGAGCACCTACCCTACCGCAACCGTCGCCGGTGCTCCTTTGCAACCCAGATCGCAACCCGACTCCGACTATTCGTCGAATTCCTCGCCGCGTGCACGTCGAACGTCGCGCTCCTTGATGGTGGCGTCGGTCGCCATCGAGGCAGGCTCCTCGAAATTGCTAGCAAATCGCTCGTCAGCGGTCGGTGCGAGAGTCGTCATCTGCGGCGCGCCTCGTCCAGCCCTGCCGGCCCCACTCAATCCACTCAGCGATCCGCGGATTGCCGAACTCGGGATGCTTGTATGCATCAGCCTTACTCCGGCGTTGCTGCGAACCGTGCCAATTGACAAAGGCAGCCATATCTTGAGGAAGGGCTCTTGGCGGCGTCGTGTCCCTCGTAATGGCCTGGATCAGCTCAGCGACCGTGACCTGAAGTTCGTCAACCTCGGCGCGAAGCATGTCTAGCTCGTCCTGAACGTCCACAACCCGCCTCCCTTGCTACCCAACGTTGCGACCATCTAGCCCACCATGGGCGCTCACCGGCGTCATTCTAGATCGAACACGTGTTTGATCCGCGAACCGTGAGCAGCCGGAACGCAGTACCGCGTCATCGGGTGTCAGCAGCGGAGCTACACCCCTCAAAGCGCGCTAAATCGAGCTTGCGCCACAGCCAACACCACATTTTCCCTGCTCAGCGAAGTGAGTAAGGATCCCGCACCCAAGCTTCTACCACCAGGTACGCAGCTCGCAGGCGAGCGGCCAGCAGTTCGACGTTGTGCAGCACCACCACTGATCTCAACTGTCACAAATACCACTTGCGCCACAGGCCACCCGTGTGTCTAAACTATCAATACATTACTTTTTAGGTGTGACATCGGTGAGATCATCCGGTGAAACGCAGGACGACGGAGAAGATGATGCAGAACTCCCAAGCGACGCTCGTACATCATGATGAGGGGCGATTTGACGCCAAGACCTACCCCGACGCCGACGCCAGAGAGACGGCAGCAAAGGTCGCGGGCGAGCTGTGGGACATCTTCTGGGCCGATCGCTCGCGAACCGATGTCCGAACGAAGCTCTCAGAGACGTATGAGTACGTGATTCCCTGTGTGATTAGGACTTTTGGTCGCAACCTCAAGTCCTACTGGGAGAAGGGCGAGCTGCACGCGCTCGGGTACATCGGGTTGCTGCAAAGCATCGACAGCTTCGCCGTCGGGTCGAACCCTGCCAGATTCGCCGGTTATGCGACGCTTCGGGTGCGAGGCGTGATCCTCGACGAGCTCCGCGCCCTCGACTTCTTCCCGCGAGGCGTTCGAGAAGACGTCAACCGGGTAAAGGAAGCCACCGAGCGACTGACTAGTGAGTTAGGCGAGGAGCCGTCACGAGCAGCCGTCGCAGACGCGGCGGGCATGCCCCGTGATCAAAGCGAGCGAGTCGTCGCTGCGATGCGATCGGTCTACTTCCTTCGTCTCGACCAACGGATCGCAAGCGAGGACTCAGAGTTCAGCATCGGTGACACAATCCCAACCCAAGACGCTGGACCTGAAGCGAGTGTGATCGAGTCCGCTGACTACGCCGAGCTCGTGAGCGCGATCAAAGAGCTCCCACCGCGCGAACGGGCAGCGCTCTCCTTTCGCTACTTCGGCAAGCTCACCCAACTCCAGATCGCCGAGATGCTCGGCGTTTCGCCATCTCGAATCTGCCAGATCGAAAAGGCCGCTCTCGGCCACCTAAAGACCAGGCTCACGCCGAGCAACAACCTCCTACAGACGAGGTTCGGTCTTTGACGAGTACCTGTCGGATCGCGATCGAGCGCGCTCCCCTTTTCTGCACAACCCGAGAAAGGTCGTTCGACTAGCTGCTCCCCCGCAGCTAGCAGTAACCCGGCAATACACAAGTAATCCCAGCAATAAGCAGAGTCGGAACCCCGACGAACTACCGCAGGGCCGAGGAGCACCGAAGACGTGGCACGGGCCAGAAGTGACAGAGCGCAAAGAGGTGTCGCTGCCGACAAACGTCGGCGCTACATGCCGCGCTATCAAGTCGCCACCGTCGTGCATCCCCCGACTGGTCTTTCCCTCGCAGAGGCCGGCATCGAACTCGCCCGCGCGTTCGTCTTCGCAGAGGCTCTCCCGCTCGAGCGCACTCCGACCAGGTACGTCGTGCGAAGTGCACCGAATGGCAGCATCTGTGCCGATCTGCCACTCAATCTGACCGAGGCGCTCGACAACGAGTACGCGCTTCGGGCCTCGTGGGCAGCTGTCAGGGTCTACCCGCGCGAGCGTGGACAGATCCGCATCCTGCTCAAGCGCATCGCTCCCAGGCATGGGTTCTTGTCGACCTACCAGAACGATGGTTGCCGCTGCCCAGACTGCACCGCCGCGAATGCCGAGGCGATGCTCGAGTACCGCCATCGAGTCGCTCCCCCGGCCGCGAAGTCACCGTATAAGCACGGCGCGCAGTGTTGGAAGTACGGCTGTCACTGTGATGAGCGAAAAGCGGCCGATCGGCTGCGCCAAAGCCGCCACCGAAGTCGGGTCGCCGAGCGCCATCTAGCCGAAGAAGCTCAAGACGTCGCCGCGGAGCGTCTCGAAGCAGCGAGCGCTCAATCGAACATGCGCCTGATCAGCGAGGACGAAATAGCCGTTGAACAGCGTGGGGGCATCGCAGAAAAGGCTGCTTCGACGTCGGGCTAAGGCAGACGGTGGCGAATGAGAAAGTCGGTGAAATTACGACATAACGCCGGAATGCTGCCGATAGATGGAAGTGATGCCGAACGCTCCTTCTCCGCGGCGACGACCCGGTCAGCGGGCAGAAACGAACCTCGACGAGGCAGAGAAACTCCACGCGCTCCAGCTCCGCTTCGCCGACTCGCAGAACTCCCTTGAGGTCGTCGGCTACCTCGCTCGAATGATGACGCGGCACGCGGCGGCGACCGTCCGTGTCTACGGCGAGTCGATCCTGCAAGCGATCGAAGATCCCGACGCCTGGCTCGCGGCGATTGCGACCGACAAAGCACTCCCGCTCGCGCTGGCGATCGAGACCGCGCAGCCAAGACCCGCCAGGCGTGCCTTCACCCGGACGATCTCAGCGACACTTTCGACCTACATCGCGGCATGGAGCGATGCGCTCGGTGCCGAGAGCGCGAGGCTGATCGGCCCGTTCGCGACGCTCATCGTCGAGGCCGCCACCAACAGTGCCCTCGAAGCAGAGCGTGCATGGCTCTGTGCGGACTGGACGATCCGGGACTACCCGGCGTTTTGGCTGCGACACATTGATCGACAAGCCGACGCGGAGCGACTGCTCGCGATGGCGCCCGTGCAAACCCTCGAGGACATGGAGATTCGCGCCAATCCGGTGCTGTCGGCGATCGCCGATCAGGTCGAGGCGGAACTGAGCGAGCTGGCGAGCGCCTTCCCGAGCGACCCGTATCGCGCCTCAGCGATCCTCGATGAGTCGCTCTCGGCACTCGCTGTCGGTGGCGCTGACGCCGCCTTCGAGGCATCTGCGGTTGAAGCAGTAGTCGCAGTCCGCGTCGTCGACGCCGCACAGTCGCTCTGGGTCGCACACGTCGCTGCAGCTACCGATGAGGAGGGCGCGACGATTACGCAGTGTCTCGAACACGCAGCTGATCTGCAGACGAGCTCACTTCGACTGCTCGCCCGAATGATCGAGGCAGGTGAGCCGAAGGCTCGTTGACACCTCTGCCCGGCCGAACTCCGCCCTCCGCAAAGGAACCGGACATCCGCTGTTTGATTCAGCTCCCGCCTAGCAGAGGGCTCGCGCGCTACGCGTGGCACTCCGTTCGCGACGTTGCGTAAGCGACGCAGGCGGAACGTTCCGAGCGCGGTCGAGGAATCGAACGCCGGCAACAAGCCGAGCTCGCCTGACGGCGGTGTGCGGGATTACGAGGCGAGCGAGCGGAGCTTGGAATTACCGACGACGGTTGCCACTTCCACAGAGGGGCGGAGCGGATGTGGCAACACGTCGTCGGCGCCGCTGGTCTCACTCGACATGACGCGATCGGCGCGGTTGATCGCTTCGGCGAGACTGCGAGAAAAAGAGCTGGGGAGCGGTCGCATAGCTGGGCCTCGCCGATCGAGCTCGTCGTCGCCGACGTGTGCGGGCGACTCGAGTGCCGCAACTGCGGCGAAAAAGACCGAAGCGGCTTCATCTGGAACGAGGTACGTCAGTGCGGAAAAGACGCTCACGGCCCGGTCTACGCCACGCGAGCCGGAGACCTCCGGCAGATTCTCGAGTGCCGAAGCAAGGTCGTCGTGCTCGAGGTGGCGAAGCAGCCCTGGAACAAGGCGGCGGGTGAAGCAGTCAGCCGCGAGGAGCGAGACGCGCATCGCCTCTGGTCCGTCTGCAGCGTCGCTATTCAACCACATCAGCAGCTCGTCGAGCTCGACTCTCGCACGCCGCGCCGCTCGCTCTGAGAGGTGACCGCCGTCAGGGTCGACTGCCGCGACAAGGGTAAAGCGCGGCACCGGCACAGCCGCCGGCCGGAAGGCACCAAGGCCTTCTAGTCCTGGGAGCTGTGCCTCGATCTGGCGAGCAGAGTCAGCTAGCGACGTCACCCTCGTGTTCACGTCACGTCTCGGTAGCGATTTGAGTCCTAGCGAGTACCTGTAACGAAGCTGTAATGAGTCTCTTCGTCCTGCTGGCGCCCGGCAACGCGTCCTCGAGGCTGCGACGCCGCACCCCGCCGATACCGCCTACGAGCACGCTGACGGGGCAAAAGACGCTTCGTCAGCGAGATTGCTCGGCTCAGACCAGCATCTCCTCGCGGGCCTCGGTGATGCCCTCGCTTACGAGCGAGCGTCGCATCGTCCGAAGTGCACGCGCACGAATCTGACAGATCCTGCTCTCGGTCACACCGAGCAGCTTTCCGACCTGGCTGAGCGACTGCTCTTCTACGAACATCAACATAATCACCTGGCGCTCACGAGGATTGAGGGCCTCGAGCGCCGCACGGAGGAGGTCGCTCCGCTCTGCTGAGAGCAGCGCCGCAAGGAGGCCGCCGGTGATGTCGGGAACGTCGATCTCTGGTCCGTCGGGGCGCCGACTCACGTCGAGCGAGGTCATCTTCGAGCTCGCGAGCCTGGCGACGAGGCTGTCATGCGCGGCGAGCGAGAGCCCTACGAGTGCCGCCTCTTCGCCACGCGTGGGCGGGCGGCGGTGCTGGTGGAAGAACTCGTCGCGCGAGGTGCGAAGATCCCGCTCGCGCCGGCGGTCACTTCGCGAGACCCAGTCCAACTCCCGGATCCGGTCGTAGACGGCGCCACGGATGCGGTACGGAGCGAACGTCGAGAACAGGATTCCACGGCTCGGATCAAAATGCTCAATGGCGTTGATCAGCCCCTCTGCGGCATAGCCCTCGATGTCTTCACGGGCGATCTCGTCCGAGAGCGTCGCCGCCATGCGCCGAGCGACGTTGGCTGCCATCGGGTAGAAGATCTCCACCAGCTTGTTCCGGACCTCGATCGACCGGCTCGCGTCCCACTCTGTCCAAAGCGCCGAAACCTCCTCGGCACGCCGAGCCTTCGCACAGGCGTCGTCGACGGCTTGAGCAGCGGCGATAGATCCACCGAGCTCGTTTGCACCGCCGCTAGTTCTGCTCACCACCGTGTCCTCCACAAGCTGACTCACTCTGAGGAACTAACGGCGTGTCCCGGGCGATATTGAGGTTTCAAAGCCACTGATCGCGTTGGAGGCCGCCGCCGATCGCCGCGACCTGGATTTCGCCAAAGGCCGCTCGTGGGCGCTGCTCAATCGGGCCGTTCGCGGACATCTGGATAAGCGGCGTGGGGGGTGGAGAATCCGATGTACCGAGCGTGAGTGAGCGCGCATTACGCCTTGGATGTGGCCTTCTCCGACGAAAGGTACGTGCTCTTCACCTCGTATCGCCGCGATGGGACCCCCGTCGCCACGCCGGTCTGGGTGGTGGAGATCGACTCCCAGACGCTCGACTTCTCTACGAGCTCGGCATCGGGTGAGGCGAAGCGACTGGCAAACAGGTCGGCGGTAACGGTGTAGCCCTGCAACGCCCGAGGCGTTCCAAAGCAGGGCACCTCGGCCCAAGCGGCGGCGGCCAGAGTCCTCGACGGGGCCGAGTACGACCAGATCCACGCCAAAGTGCTCGCAAAGTACGGGCTGATGACCAAGTTCACCGAGTGTCTCGGCACTGTCAGCGGGATCTTGAAGCGAAAGCGAATCCCCTACGGCGACCGCTGTGTCGTCGTTCTCGTTCTCGTCCTAAGCCTCGTCACGAGCGCGTCGCGCTTGACGGATTATTCGATCGTCGGAGTTCTGCTGCTCGCGTGCCGCTCAGGCGTGATGTGAGATCCAGAAGATGAACCAGATCAAGCGGTAGATGAGGTAGATCACCGTCGCCATGAGCAGCACCTTGAAGTGCCAGGGCGGCTTTGGAAAGCCCTCTTCGTCGTCGCTTTCCTCATCGTCGCTAGTCGTTGCGTCCTTGCCGACTAGCTCGGTACAGCTCGGACAGTGCTCCTTGCCGTCCTCATCGAGGACGACCGCAGAAGCGTCGATCAAACGGTTGCAATGCTCACACCACAGGTCGGCGGAGCTCTGATGATCGTCTCGTTCGGCCACTAACTGCCGCGGAGCCTGACGCGCAACTTAAGCGGTGTCGGTCCGAACTCGAAACGCTCGCGTAGCTGGTGCTCGAGATATCGGAGATAACTCTCGTGCAGCCGTCGAGTGACGAACAGCGTCATCGTCGGCGGGTCGATCGCACCCTGCACGGCATAGAGGATCCGAGCGCCCGGCGCGGCGTGCTCGGCCTGGATCTGCTTGATGACGTCGTTCAGCCTTCCCGTCGGAATCCTGCGGTGATAGGCGTCGATCGTCACGCGGAGTGCTGGCAACAGACGATGCACGCCGAGCCCGCTCTTGGCAGAGATGCGAAGCACCGGCGCGTACGCGAGGAATCCGAGGCGGTCCTCGAGCTCATCGGCGATGGCGAGTCGCCGCTCGGTGTCGGCAAGGTCCCACTTGTTCAGCGCGATCAGTATCGGGCTCCCGGCGATGTCGACCCGCTCGGCGAGCACCTGCTCTTGATGGGTGATGCCCTCGGTGGCGTCGATCAGCAACACCGAGATGTCGGCGCGGTCGATCGCCGCGAGGGAGCGGACGAGCGAGTAGTACTCGCTCCCTGTCCCGACGCGTGAGCGGCGTCTCAGGCCAGCCGTGTCGATGAAGCGGATTGCGCCCTCTTCGGTCTCGACGATGGTGTCGATGGCGTCGCGCGTCGTGCCTGGCATGTCATGGACGATGACCCGCTCGTCACCTACCAACCGGTTAAACAGCGTCGACTTTCCGACGTTCGGCCGTCCGACGAGCGCGACCGAGGCGACCACCTCGCGCTCTGGCTCCTCGGCAAGGACGTCGTCGTCATCGTCGTCGTTGGTGATTTCGATCGGATCCGGCTCGAGGCCGAGGCGGTCCACCACCACGTCGAGGAGGTCGCCGATCGATCTCCCGTGCAGCGCCGACACGAGGAACGGGACGCCGAATCCGTACGAGGCGAGCGCCCAGGCATCAGCCTCTTGGTTCGCGGAGTCGACCTTGTTGGCGACTGGGAGCACTTTGTCCGAGACGCGGCGAAGCAGCTGGGCGACGGCGTCGTCATCTGCGGTGATCCCGCTCATCGCGTCGAGCACGAAGAGCACGAGATCGGCGTCTTCGGTCGCGCGAAGCGCCTGCGCGGTCACCTTCTTGTCGAGCACATCACCACGCTCGAGCATGCCGCCGGTGTCGACGATGGTGAAGTGGCAGCCTCGCCACTCGGCTTCTAGCTCGAAGCGATCTCGCGTCACGCCCGGGTGTTCTTCGACGATCGCGACGCGGCGACCTACGAAGCGGTTGACGAGGGTCGACTTTCCGACGTTCGGGCGGCCGGCGATCACGACGCGGGCTCGACGGCGCGTCGAGACCGGGCTCGTCGCCACCTCTTCGCCGTTGAGGTCAATCGGCTCCTCGTCCTCGAGGCCCGGGTCTTCGTCGAGCTCAACCGGATCGATCGTCATCTCGACGCCACCGCGATCGATCGCCGTCGCGGCGAAGCGGCGTAGCTGTCGAGGGCGCTTCGAAGTGCTGCTCCATTGCTCGCCACGATCTCGATCCGACGTGGCAGCTCGTCTGGCGTCATCCCGTCGAGGAACCTTCCATCGGAGAGGCAGACGTCGGGGAGGAGGAATCGACGCTCGGCGTCGCGCTCGCAAAGGACGCGCGAGAGGTCCTCGCCGGTCATCAGGCCGGTGACACCGATGTTGCCGCCGAAGTAGCGATTCTCCACGGGCACGATCTCAACGTCGGGATATACATCGGCGAGCAGCGGCTCGAGCACCCGGGCGCCGTAGGCCCCCGTCAGAATGCTCACCTTCGCGTGCAACGCCACGGCCGAGGCCGAAAGCGGCGAGCGGACCGCCCGGTAGCCACTCGCCGGCGCCCCGTCGATTGACTGGAAGAAGCCACCGTGCCCATGACCCGTGGCGGAGGAAACGCCGTTGAACTCAGCCCCGAAGCGGCTCGCCATGCCTATGCCGTTCTCCTCCTGGGAGAAGCCCTCATAGTGCTGGTGTGACGGGAAGGGGCGCTTGGTGAGCAGGTAGTACTCATCCGCGGCGTAGACGAGGCGCCTGCCGAGCGCGCCGAGGAAGCGCTCCTGCCAGGCCTCGACGGTGTCGAGAACCGCGTTCGCCTCCGCCTCGGTGTGGGGCCGCATGGGCGCTTCGTTGGAGAAGCGGCTCACACCAAGCGGCACCGCAGCCGCCGTTGCAAGCTCGGGAAAACGCTCGAGGATCCCGGCGATGGTGTCTTCGAGCACGTCGCCGTCGTTCACGCCAGGACAGACGACGATCTGTCCGTGCACTTCGATCCCCGCCTCGAGCAGCGCCCCAAGCCAGCGCAAGCTGGTCGCGCCACGGCGGTTTCTAAGCATCGTCGAGCGGACGTCTGGATCGGTGGCATGAATCGAGACGTAGAGCGGACTGAGCCGCTCGGTGACGACGCGCTCGAGATCGAGCTCGGTGAAGCGCGTGAGCGTGGTGAAGTTGCCGTAGAGGAACGAGAGTCGATAATCGTCGTCCTTCACGTACAGGCTTTTCCGCATGCCCTTTGGCAGCTGGTAGATGAAGCAGAACGAGCAGTGGTTGTCACAGGTCCGGATGCGATCGAAAAGCGCAGAGGAGACCTCGAGCCCAAGCGGCTCGCCAGCGTCTTTTTCGAGAAGGAGCTCGAAGGTGATCCCACCCCGGTTGATCTCGAGATCGAGGCGCGCCTCGTCGACCAGCATCTGGTACTCGATGATGTCGCGGGGGACCACCCCGTTCAGCGAGGCGAGTTCGTCACCGATCGAGATGCCGAAGCGTTCCCCCACCGACCCGGGCGCGACCGCAACTACCTGCGGAAACGGCATGGCGCAAGGTTACCCGCTCCACTAGGTAGCCTATGCATCGTGCCGGTGAACAAAGTCCTGCTCGCCGAGCCGAGGGGCTTTTGCGCCGGCGTCGAGATGGCCATCAAGGCGCTTGCCTGGATGGTCCGGGTCTTCGAGCCTCCCGTGTACTGCTACCACGAGATCGTCCACAACCGACTGGTCGTCGACGAGTTCACCCGTCAGGGCGTTATCTTCGTAGACGACGTCGGCGACGTGCCGCCAGGTGCACCCTTGATGCTCTCTGCGCACGGCTCCGCCCCAGAGGTCGAAGCGGCTGCAGCAGCTGGTGGGCGCCCACTCGTGAATGCAGTCTGCCCGCTCGTCACCAAGGTGCATCACGAGATGAAGGTCCGCGCCAGCAAGGGCTACACCGTCGTCTACGTCGGCCACACCGGTCACGAAGAGGCGATCGGGACGATGGCGGTCGCGCCAGAGGCCGTGCGGCTCGTC
>Ga0208357_1002943_pt1 | contig 10842 bp, 10 predicted proteins | sample NGESurdeep092012_6_FD_184487 | JGI IMG/M metagenome (GOLD analysis project Ga0208357, IMG submission 184487) | Arctic peat soil microbial communities from Barrow, Alaska - NGEE Surface sample F52-2 deep-092012 (SPAdes) | ecosystem: Environmental > Terrestrial > Soil > Wetlands > Peat ... | reverse complement strand
CACGAGGCCCGGGAGGTGACGCCGTGAGATGGCGGCGCGCGGTGATGACGATGCTCTGTCCGGTGCTGGTCATCATCTTGGCCGGATGTACCTCGGCGCGAAACACCTTAGGGACGAGCGCCAGTCCCTGCTTCGATGCACTGGCCATCGCCGGGAACGCCGTCCATCACCGGGGCACGTTCGCCGGCGTCCGGCTCCTGTCGTTCGAAGAATTCGGAGCGGACGTGCATATGCGGGAAGAACTCTCCGACCTTTTCGGTACCAAGGTCCACAACGTCTGCGCCGTGTCGTACCGGGGTTCCTTCCGGCTCGACCAAGTCGAGCGTCCGCTCGGTCCGCCCCTGGTTGGTGGGGTCGGCCCCATTGCCATCGTCATCGTGTCGAAGCCGCAGAACCGACTCCTGGGTACCGTGGTCCGTCCCACCCAGCCGTTTCGATTCGGCGATCCGGTATAACCGGCGGCCTACGGCGGATCAGTTGCGTCACCGGGGAGATCGGGGGCACCGGGACCGGAACGAGGGCCCGATGCGCTCGGGCCTGGAGGGTCGGTGACCGGCGGATCGTGGGCCGCGGGATCGGTGCCCGGGCCTCCGTTCAGGGCACCGGCCGCCGGCCAGATCCCGATACGGGGAATGGGGGAGACGAGCCGCGGATGGCGGGGTGGTCCGCGTTTCTGCCGACGCTCGGCTCGCTCGAACTGTCGCTCCACTTCGGCCCAGGTGAGAACGGCCGTCTCCGTGCCGGTGGCGTCCTCCCGAGCAGCGCGCGTGAGCGCCACCCAGGCCACCGTCCACAGCACCGGCAGCGTGGCCACCTTGGCCACTATCCCGGCCAGTTGTTGATTGTCGACGGCTGACAGGCCGAAGACGGGGTGGGAGAAGGCGCCGTACAGAGGATGGTGGGCGAAGACGTAAATGAACGAGGGGAAGCCGGGGAGAATCGACTGGACGAAGAGGTAGACGGCCAGGCCGACGGGTGTCGGACGGCTGGCCCCGGGGATGTGGCGGAGAACCGGACCCCACAAGACCATCCCGGCGAAGAGAAGGACGACATCGACCACGGCGCGGACCGTCCCGGAGGAGGCCTGGGCGGCCACGGCAGGAACCAGGAGGGTGCCCACGGCGAGGCCGGTGAACACGACGACGGCCACCACCGGTCGGGTCAGGACCTCCAGGGCGCGATCGACCGGGGCGGGCCGGGTCAGTGTGGCCATGAGCGGTGCCGGCAGGGCCAGGAGAAGCAGTGGTGCGGCGGCCAGGATCAGCAGGAGTCGCTGGACGATGAGGGCGGTGAGCGACCAGTGGGCGGCCAGGTCGGCCACGGGCCAGGTGAGGGCCACGGCCAGGGCCAGGAGGCCTCCGGCCAGGTACCCGTACTGCCGGCGGGTGGGTCTCGTCCCCGGCTTGGCTGCCACCGGTAGGTGGCGGGCGGCGCCGGCGTAGGCCACGCCGATGGCGGCGATGGCCAGCCAGGCGACCAGGTGGAGATGGAAGGCATACGGGCCGTTCACCGGGACTTCACCACCCGACGGGTCGCTCGGCGGGGCCGCCTACGCTGACAGCGATGGTCGACCGGCTCGAGCGCCTGACAGACCTGGTCCTCGTGCTGTTGCGAGACGACCGGCCCAAGCCTCTGCGCGAGATCGCCGCCGAGGTCCCCGGTTACCCGGCCGAAGGCGAAGCCCGGCGTCAGGCCTTCGAGCGCGACAAGCGGACGCTCCGTGACGGGGGTGTCGAGGTCAGTGCCGTGCCCATCGAAGGCCGTGAGCAGATCGGCTACATCATCCGGGCCGAAGACTTCTACCTGCCCGACCTGGACCTGGCCCCGGACGAGCAGGCGGCGCTGAACCTTGCCGTGGCCGGCGTCCACCTCGGCGATCCTAGTGGTCGTGACGCTTTGTGGCGCCTGGGACTACCGGCCTCGGCCGGGGTCCAGCCCTTCGCCGACCTGACCGCGTTGCCGGCCCTGCCCGTGCTCTATGAAGCCATCCGTCGCCGGGCGGCGCTGACCTTCGACTACCGCGGCGACGAGCGTCATGTGGCCCCGGCTCTGCTCCGGTTCCGCGGCGGCTGGTGGTATCTGGTCGGTTTCGATCTCGACAAGTCGGCTTCCCGCACTTTCCGGGTCGACCGGATGGAAGGTCAGCCGGTGGTGGGGGAACCGGGCTCGGCGGTGATGCCCGATGATTTCGACCCGGAAGCGGCTTTGCCCGAAGAACCGTGGCGCATGGGCGAGGAAGAGATCGTGCGCGTCGATGTTCTGGTCGACCGTGGCCTGGCCCCGCTGGTGGTGGCCGAAGTGGGCGACGCCACCGTGCATGAGAGACGTCCCGACGGGTCGGTCGTGGTCCGGCTCGACGTCACCAACGTGGCCGCTCTTCGCTCCTGGGTCCTCGAGCTGGGTGAGCACGCCGAGGTGCTCGCTCCCGACCGCGTCCGGAACGACATGATCTCGTGGTTGGAGAGTACGGCCTCGGGCGTCACCTCACCGGTGGCTGGCTAGATGCCGGTCCGGGTCGACGCCGGCCACCGGCTCCACCGGCTCTTGGCCGTCCTCACCTGGTTGGCCCGTCAGGGGCGGGCCCCGGTAGCCGAACTGGCTGAGCGTTTCGGTATCGGTCCCGACGAACTGATCGCCGACCTCGAGTTGGCCGCCTGCTGCGGCCTCCCCCCGTACACGCCCGACCAGCTGATGGAGATCATGGTCGACGATGAAGAGGTGGTGGCCAACCTCGGCCCCGAGCTGGCCCGGCCCCGCCGCCTCACCGCCGCCGAGGGCTTCGCCCTGGCCGCCGCCGCCCGGGCTATCGAGGCTGTCCCCGGTGCCGATCCCGACGGCTCATTGGCCCGTGGCCTGGACAAGCTCGAAGCCGTTCTCGGCGACCGCGATCGCTTGCGGATCGACCTGGGTGAGCCACCGCACTTGGCCGCGCTCCGGCGGGCGGTGGAGACCAACGAGCAGATCGAGCTCGGCTACTACTCGGTCTCGAGCGACGAGGAGTCGGTCCGGGTGGTCGACCCCTTGAACGTCGTCACCCTCGATGGGCACTGGTACCTCGACGGCTACTGCCACCGCGCCGGCGACATGCGTCGTTTCCGCATCGACCGGGTCCTGTCGGTCCGACCCACGGGGGAGAAGTTAACGCCACCGGTCGACGCTACGGCGACCAACGCCGGAGCCGACCGTCGCGCCGGTGAGATGGGAGAGGCCGCCTTCGTCCCCGGCCCCGACGCCGTGGTGGCCCGGGTGGCCGTCGACGATGCTGGTCGCTGGCTGACCGACGCCGTTCCCACCCTGGGCCTGGAGGAACTGGCCGACGGCCGCACCGTCGTCCACCTGGCCGTGGCCAGCACCGTCTGGTTCGACCGGCTCCTCCTCCGACTCGGCCCGCACGGTGAGGTACTTGACCCACCCGAGCTGGCCCAGTCGGGCCGACAAGCGGCCAAGCGTCTGCTGGCCCGCTACCGGGCCCCGGCTGCCTCTTAGAGCAGAGAGGTCTTCGGCAACCTCTCCGGGCAGGTCCCACCTTCATGGTGAACCCGGTGTTGCGGGTGGCGAAGGTCCGGTCCGGAGGCGGCGCCTATTACCTGGAGGTGGCCGCCGGGACGGGCACCGGGATCGAGGCGGCCGGCCGCTGGATGGGAACGGGGTCACCCGAGCTCGGTCTTTCCGGTTGGGTGAATGCGGCCGATCTCCACGCCGTGCTGGCCGGACAGGAACCCGGGACCGGCGAGGTCCTCGGGACGGCCCGGCACCGGGTCCGGGTGGCCGCCTACGACATGACCTTCTCGGCCCCCAAGTCGGTCAGCCTCCTCCACGCTCTGGGCGACGCCGACGTCTCGGCCGCCGTGGCCGCCGGCCATGCCCGCGCCGTGGGGGCGGCCATGGCCTACGTCGAGAGCCGGGCCCTGGCCGTCCGCCGCCGGACCGGGGTGGCCTCCCGCCCCATACCGACGACGGCCGACGGTATCGCCGCCGCCGGCTTCGTCCACCGCCTCAGCCGGGCCGACGATCCCCATCTCCACACCCACGTGGTGGTGGCCAACCTCGGCCGCGGTCCCGAAGGACAGTGGAGTGCTCTCGACGGACGCGGTGTCTACGCCCACGCCTCGGCCACCGATGCGCTCTATCACGTCCATCTGCGTGACGAGCTCAGCCGGCGCCTGGGCGTGGCCTGGACGCCGCCCGACCGGGGCCGGAGCGACATTGCCGGTATCGGCCCCGAGGCGCGTCGTGAGTTCTCCCGCCGGGCCGCTCAGATAGCGGCCCATATGACCGAACGGGAACTGACCGGAGGACGGGCCCAGACGGTGGCCGGACACATCACCCGGGCCGACAAGGATCTTCACCTGAGCGCCGAGCAACTCCGTCCCCAGTGGGAGGACCGGGCCCGTTCCATCGGTCTCGGTCCCCGACGCCTCGATGCCGTCCTCGACCGGGTCCCGCGCCGCTCCCTGGCTTCGAGGCCGGCGTCACTGACGCAGTCCGAGTTCCCCGACGCCGTCAGCCACAGCCTGAGAGAGCTGGACCGGACGGTGACCCGACGCGACGTCGTCCGGGCCTGGTGCCGGGCGCTCCCTGAAGGGGCACCGGCCAAGGTGGTGGAAGCGGCGGCCGACCGGTTCTTGGAGAATCTGGGCCCCGAGGCGGGACGGCGCGGGGAACGCCACGGACCCGGGGTGGCCGAACGTCGGCACCAGCCCCCGTCGCCTTCGCTCGACCGGGCCGAACAGGAACGCTCCGAACTGTCGCGTCTGCTGTCGCGCCGGGGCATCGGCCTCGACCGTCCGGGACCACGTTCTCCAGAGGTCGGACTGGGTCTGGGTTAGATCGTGGGGGTGGCGATAGGGCCGGCGTCGCCGTAGCCCTGACGGACCCCCTGGCCGGCCCGACGGCTCAACTGCTCGGGTTCGTAGAGCATCCAGTAGGCGTTGCGGGCGTGCTTCCGGGCCCGGTCCACGCAGACGGCGGCCAGTTTGGCCGGGTCCTCCTCTTCGTTCTCGTGGACGAAGACCTCGAGGACGTGGGTGTTGGTCATGAGCTGGGCCAGCATGATCCCCTGGGAGGCCTCGTGGGCGCAGACCTGGTCGATGGCGGCCCGGCCGGGCATCGCCAGGGCCACCACGATGGCGCAGCCCTCTTCCTGGATGAGCTTCTTGCAGGCCACCCCCAGGTCCTTGAAACCGGGGACGGTCCGGTGCTTGATCTCGAACCGGTCGCCGTAGAGGGGGCAGTTCTTCAACTCGTCGATGGCCTCGGCGCCCATGTCGTAACGGGCGAACATGGTGTCGGCCACTCCAATCCTGTCCACGCGATGATTGTGGCATGACTGCGGTGACCCTGCGCGCCGCCACCGACGCCGACGCCCCGGCCATCGCCGCCGTCTTTCTCGAGGCCCGCCGGGCCATGACCTACCTCCCCGTCGTCCACACCGACAACGAGGCGGCCCCTCACTTCTACGAGATGGTCATGAGGTCCGAGGTCCTCGTGGCCGAGCGTGACGGTCTGGTCATCGGTTTCGCCGCTGTCCATGACGGATGGCTCGACCACGTGAACGTCCACCTCTCGTTCCAGAGTGCCGGTATCGGCAGCCGTCTCATCGCCTGGGCCCAGGAGATCTCACCCACCGGACTCGACCTCTGGGTGTTCCAGCGCAACACCCGGGCCCATGCCCTTTACCTGTCCCACGGATGGCGCGACGTCCTCTCCACCGACGGCGACAACGAAGAGGGACAGCCCGATATCCGGATGCGATGGGAGCCGACAGGGTGACCGGATGAGCGAGGTGTGGCCGGGACCAGGTTGGTGGATGGCCTCCGATGGCCAGTGGTACCCACCGGAGCTCCATCCCTACTTCCAACGGCCCCTCCCACCGTCTCAGCCACGGGGCACGAACCGGTGGGCCATCATCGGCGTCACCCTGGCCCTGGTCCTGGTGGTGGTGGCGCTGGGGGCGACCATCCTGGCCGTCTCCTCGCCCAACCCCTCGCCCGGCTCGGTCAAGATCCATGGTGTCACCCCCGTCTACATCGCACCGTTGACCGGCTTCGCCGGATACCACTGGCTCGGTGACGTCCACCAGATCAGTGCGCAGTGGCGGGTCCCCGCCATAGCGGCGAAGACATCGGTCGGTCACGCGTCGACCTGGATCGGCGCTCAGGGCAACGGAGACAACTCTCCTTTCATCCAGGTAGGTGTGACCGAGGACAAAGGAGGGCCCGGTGACGCCTTCTACGAAGAATTCTGGAGTGACACGGCGGTGTCGTTTCATCCGCACCCGCTCGGTGTCGTCGATCCCGGGGACCTGATCTCGGCCTCGATGACCCGTGAGAACCAGGGTTGGTCGCTCACCGTCGATGATCAGACGAGCAAGACCCCGGTCACCAAACTCATCGCCTACGGGGTCGGCGCGTCGTTCACGTCAGGCGAATGGATCCAAGAAGACCCGACCGACAGTGCCCAAGCGGCCGTCGACCTGCCCTATCCCGAGACGTCCACCGTTTCCTTCCAGAGGCTCATGGTCAATGGTCAGCCGCCCCACCTCGATCTGACCGACGGGCAGGTCCTGATCGCGGCCGACGGCATCATCCTGGTGCCGAGCACCGTCCGTCAGGACGCCTTTACCTTGGCCCCACCGACCGGGGTGGCCGCTACCTACCTCCACGACGCGGCCGGCCTGGATGCGGCGGTGTCGGCCTACAGCGTGGAGATCGCTTCATGGTCGTCCCTACCCCTGGCCACGAGGACGATCGACGTCCAACACCTCTCGGCCGCCTACCAGACCAATGCGTCCGAATTGAAGGCGCAACAGTGGCCCCGGGCGGCCCGCCCTGACGTGTTGGTGCTAACCAATCAGCTTCTCCGCCTGGTCAGCGATCTCCGGGCCTGGACGGCGGCCGGACTCCAGACGAAAGGGAACGTCTACCTGACCCTGAGATCCGATCAGGAGATCGCCCCGGTAGCCGACAAGGTCCGGGCCGACCTGGGCTTGCCCCCGAGCTAGCTACGAGACGGTGACCGGCCCGTGGTCGCGGCACTGGGCCCGGAAGCCGGTGGGTGATACCGCCACCGCCATCCGGCGGCCGCAGCGGGGACAGAAACGGGGAGGGTCGAGCTCCCGCCCGCATCCGGCGCAGACCTCGCTGCTCTGACCGCAACCGGAGCAGTGGCCAGCCTCGCTCATCGGTATGTCCGGCTCATCGGTGGTTCCGGCTCACCGGTCTGTTCAGAGGGCGCCGGTGAGGGCGCCGACCGGCATCTTCAGGTCGACCAGCATCTGCATGTCCTCGTCGGTCGACCGGCCCAGCGTGGTCAGGTAGTTCCCCACGATCAGAGCGTTGATCCCGGACGTCATCCCCATGGCCTGGAGATCCCGGAGGGTCACCTCCCGGCCCCCGGCGTAGCGGAGGATGACCCCGGGGAGAGCCAACCGGAAGAGGGCGATCCAGCGGATGGCCTCCCAGGCTCCGACCTTCTCCCGATCGGCGAAGGGGGTCCCCGGCCGGGGATTCAGGAAATTGACGGGGACCTCGGTGGGCCCGAGGTCGCGGAGCTGGAGGAGGAGCTCGACTCTCTGGGCGTCGGACTCGCCCATCCCCACCAGGGCGCCACAGCAGAGCTCCATCCCCTGATCGAGGACTCTCTGGCAGGTCTCGACCCGCTCGTCGAAGGAGTGGGTGGTGACGACCTGACCGAAGTAGGACCGGGCCGTCTCCAGGTTGTGGTTATACCGGTGGACCCCTCCGGCGGCCAGTCTCTCGGCTTGGTCGTCGGTCAGGATCCCGGCCGAGACGGCCACGTTCAGACCCGTCGCTTCCCTGACCAGGGGGACGAGTTCCAAGATCCGGTTGAGCGTCCTCTCGTCGGGACCCCGGACAGCCAGGACCAGGCAGAACTCCGAGGCCCCGGCGGCGGCCGTCTCGGCCGCGGCGGCCAGGACCTCGTCGGTGTCCAGGAAGGGGGTGGCCTTCACCGGTGTCTCGAACCGGGACGACTGGGCGCAGAAGTGGCAGTCCTCCGGACATCCCCCCGTCTTGGCCGACAGGATCCCCTCCACCTCGACCTCCGGGCCGCACCAGGCCAGCCGGACCTCGTGGGCCAGCGAGGCCAGTGCCGTCACCGAAATGTCCGGGACCACGGCCAGAGCCCCCAATTCCTCGGCCGTGAGGGGCCGGCGGTCGTCGAGGAGGGCCACCCCGGCGGCGGTGATCAGCTTCCGGGCCTCCGGAGCGGTCGGGGGGTCCGGGAGGACGACCGGACAGGGAGCGACGGGCGCCCGCAGGGAGACGGTGCTACGCGTGGGGGCCACAGAGGCGTTGCTGGGCATTTCCACACGGTAGCGGCCGTTCGGAACGAGGAGGCAATCACCATGGCGTGGGACTTCGAGACGGAACCGGAGTACGAAGCCAAGCTGGTCTGGGCCCGGAGCTTCGTCGACGAGGAGGTCCTCCCCTTGGAGACCCTGGACCTCCGGACCGGCGATCTGGCCTGGGTCATGCGTCCGCTCCAGGAGGAAGTGAGACGCCAGGGAATGTGGGCGGCCCACCTTCCGCCGGCGTTGGGTGGGATGGGCTTCGGCCAAGTGAAGCTGGGACTCCTCCACGAGATCCTGGGCCGGTCACCACTCGGGCCCCTCGTCTTCGGGAACAACGCGCCGGACTCGGGGAACGCCGAGCTCCTGGCCATTGGGATGGAGCAGTCCGGTCGCCAGGACCATCGGGAGAAGTGGTTACAGCCGCTGCTCGACGGGACACTCAGAAGCGCTTTCTCCATGACTGAGCCCGGGGCCGGGGCCGACCCCACCCTCATCCGGACCTCGGCCGTCCGCGACGGCGAGGAGTGGGTCATCAACGGCCACAAGTGGTTCACCTCCAACGGATCGGTGGCCGACTTCCTGATCGTCATGGCCGTCACCAACCCCGATGTCCACCCCTACCAGGGCTGCTCGATGATCGTGGTCCCCACCGGCGTCCCCGGGGTCGACGTCGTCCGCGACGTCCCCACCATGGAGGACCCCACCCCCCACTTCGCGAAGATCGGGGCCCACTCCGAGATCATCTACCGCGACGTCCGGGTCCCTCTGGAGAACCTGATCGGGAACGAGGGCGAAGGTTTCCGGCTGGCCCAGATGCGGCTCGGCCCCGGCCGGATCCACCACTGCATGCGCTGGCTGGGCCAGTCACAGAGGGCCTTCGACATGCTCTGCGAGAGAGCCGTCTCCCGTTACGTCCACGGCTCTCTCCTCTCCGACAAGCAGACCATCCAGAACTGGGTGGCCGACTCCATGGCCGAGATGACGGCGGCCCGGCTCATGACCCTCCAGGCCGCCTGGAAGATGGACCGCGACGGACCGGCGGCATCGCGGGTGGAGATCGCCATGATCAAGTACTACGGCGCCGGTGTCCTCTACAACGTCATCGACCGGGCCATCCAGGCTCACGGATCCCTCGGCTTCTCCACCGACCTCCCCTTGGAACACATGTATCGGGCGGCCCGAGCGGCCCGGATCTACGACGGTCCCGACGAGGTCCACAAGGTCACCGTGGCCCGCCAGGTCCTGAAGGGTTACGCCCCGGCCGAGGTCCCCACCGAGCACGTCCCCACCCGTCGGGAAGCGGCCCGGGCCAAGTTCGCCGATCTCCTGGTTGAGGTCACGGCCAACGACTAGCGGGCGCGGCCGCATGATGATTTCTGGGGAACGCTCGACGCAGTGAAGTTTGACGCCCTTGAAGTTGTCGAATTCGAACGCAACAATCCCGCCAAGCAGAGCGAGGACGGTGACTCAGAACCGATGAGTAATCGAACGTCCATATCGTAGTGCCATCATCGGCTCTATCGAGTTGCTTGCCGCCGCCGATTCCGACCCATGGCCAAGTTTTCCCGGTATCCACCGATAGCGTTGTGCTCGTGGATCAATCGCTGCGGTGGATCTCCTTGGGATCCGACGGGAGTTCTTGGCTTGAGGATCAACTAAATCTTTTGACTCACATCGGGCATTGGATTCAAGACAAAGACGGCAACATGGAATTAAATGAGCGATGGTCAATAGCTCTAATCGAATCAACTTTACGCAAAGGCATTGTTCGAGGGGGAGATGTTCTCGTTGCCGCACCGCTTGGCGTATCAATGGCTCCTTTGTCTGAGTCGTTCGACTTGAGTGACTCGGAGATGATTGCCACCGTCGACCGCTTTCTGGCCCAATCTGACGGGGCAGGCGGTTACAACAGATTCTGCCTGATTCCAAGTAGCACTCGGCCGGCATCAGATTTGTGGGTGGAACGTTTTGATCAATCGAAGTCTGGTTGCACGAAATTGATTCGACACAACGGGGGTGTATACGGTCTCTTGCAGCTTCCCAAAGCCTCAGCAGAAAAGCGTGATCTGCTTAACACCACAACGGCGACACTGAGCTTCTCTCCCCCAATCGTTGCATTCAGGGGAGACGAGCGATTTGACGCACTCTGCGAGCAGATCTGGCAAAGCGGGGGTAGCACCGACGCTGACTTTGACGGACTAGCTGAGTCGACAACCAAGATCCTCACCAGGGTTGGCATCTGTGGCGGATACCTCTTGTGGGAGCGTCTGGATCGGCCCGTCTACGTGCAGGCTTGATCCGTGCTTGCCAGATCCGAGTCAACCGACAGGAACTGGTCAATTAGCGCGTCGTAACAGCCGCCTACCAAGAATCCATTCCAACGCGAAGCGTCAGACAGAACGACTGAAGGTGAGCTCGGCCCGGCGGACGCCGGCGATGACCGAGGAACCGGAACGTTCGACGTCTCCGGCCGAAGTGACATCGTCGAAGCGGTCGAGGAGTTCTTCGAAGACGATCCGGGCTTCGAG
>Ga0208357_1002942_pt1 | contig 10845 bp, 8 predicted proteins | sample NGESurdeep092012_6_FD_184487 | JGI IMG/M metagenome (GOLD analysis project Ga0208357, IMG submission 184487) | Arctic peat soil microbial communities from Barrow, Alaska - NGEE Surface sample F52-2 deep-092012 (SPAdes) | ecosystem: Environmental > Terrestrial > Soil > Wetlands > Peat ... | reverse complement strand
CGTCGCCCTTCGTCGACACGTTCTCCGAGAAGCCGCCCTTCAGCAACTGCGGGATGCCACACGCGAACTCGACGACCTCGAGCCCTCGGGCGACCTCGCCGGCAGCATCGGAGAGCACCTTGCCATGTTCCGAGGTGATAGCCGCGGCGACGTCACCGCTGCGCTGACGCAACAGCTCGCGCATTGCGAACATGACCGACGTGCGCTTCGACAGCGAGGCCGACCGCCAATCGCGCCAAGCGTCGGCTGCGGCCGCGACGGCTTGATCGACGTCGTCGGACGACGCGAAGTCAACGTGTCCGGTGATCTGGCCGGTCGCCGGGTCGAAGACGTCACCGTGGCGGGCAGACTCCCCCGTGTGCGGCTTGCCGCCGATCCAGTGGGTGATGCGACGAACCTCGCTCATCGGACGATCACCGCGGCCGATGTGTTCGCGGCTTCGACTGCAGCGAAGGATTTCGCCAAGACGTCGAGCCCTTCGACAGCTTCGGCTTCGGTGATAGTCAACGCAGGGGCGATACGTAGCACGTTGCCGTGCAAGCCGCCCTTGCCGATCAGCAGACCGCGCTCGCGGGTCTCTTCCATCATCCGCGTGGCCGCGCCGGGGTCAGGCGTCTTCGAGCCGGGCACGACGAGCTCGACACCGATCATGAGTCCCTTGCCGCGCACATCGCCGATGAACTGATGCGTATGTTGAAGGCCGCGGATTCCTTCGAGCAAGACGGTCCCGACCTTGGCGGCGTTTGCTTGCAAATCGTGCGATAGCACGTAGTCGAGCGTGGCGTTCGCGGCCGCGGTGACGAGCGGGTTGCCGCCGAACGTAGAAATGGAATTAGCATTCAGGCAGTCCATGACCTCAGCGCGCGCGACTACGCCGCCAATCGACGTTCCGTTGCCGAGACCCTTCGCGAACGTCATTGCGTCGGGCACCACGCCGTGCGCCTGAATGCCCCAGAAGTGTTCGCCGGTACGACCCCAGCCGGTCTGCACCTCATCGGAGATGAACAGGATGCCGTAGGAGTCGAGGATCTCCTTGAACGCGGCGAACATGCCGTCGGGCGGGGTGGCGAAACCGCCGACACCCTGAATCGGCTCGGCGATCAGGCACGCGACGTCGCCAGAGGTGGTCGTGATGATGACGTCGCGCAGGTCATCGGCACAGGCGGTGATGTAGTCGGCGTCGGACAGGTGCCCGAAGGGGCTGCGGTACCGGTAGCCGCTCTGCACGTAACTGACGTTGAGCGGCGACAGACTCGACGCGCTCCAGCCGCGGTTGCCCGTGATGGCGACACTCGCAAAAGAGCGGCCGTGGTAACTGTTGCGCAGGGCCAGCACCTGGTTGCTGCGGCGATACTGCGTCGCGAGCAACAGCGCCGCCTCGTTCGCCTCAGTGCCGGAGGAGGTGAAGAACACCTTCGCGTCGGGGATGCCCGACAGTCTCGCGATCTTCTCGGCCAGTTCGATCTGTGAGCGGATCAAATAGAGCGTCGAGGTGTGCAAAATACCGGTGTCGGCTTGCGCTTTGATCGCGTCGCGCACCTCCGGGACGTTGTAGCCCAGCATGTTGGTGAGGATGCCGGCGAAGAAGTCGAGGTATTCGCGGCCCTGCCCGTCGGTGACCCGGCGACCGACGCCCGACGCGATCTCGATCGGGTCGTCGTAGTAGAGGGCCATCCACGATGGCATCACGTAGCGGTGGCGCGCGACCAGCTCGGCGTGCGCGGAATCAGTGGCGTTCGACATCTGTATCGGTCCTTCGGTCGGCTGGTTCGACAGTACGTCTTCTATTGGTCGCGCATTCCCCATGGTGAACCGTAGGTAACGAGCAAGTCGAGGTAGGGCTGGGCGTCGAACGCCTCGGGCCCAAGGACGCCGGCACCCTTCCAGGCGCCCGTGGCGAGCAGTTCGAGGGCGACGACGGGGTTGATCGCGGTCTGCCAGACGACCGCCTGCGCCCCGTACTCACGCATCGACCACTCGTTGTCGACCACGTGGTAGAGGTAGGTCGCGCGCGGTTTGCCGTCCTTGCCGGTACCGGTGACGTAGGTCCCTGCGCAGGTCTTACCCCGCATTCGGTCGCCGAGCGTGGCTGGGTTCGGCAGGCAAGCGGCCACGACATCGCGCGGCGAGACCTCGACGTCACCGACTTTGACCTTGTCGACGCGGTCGAGGCCGATCTTGTGGAGGGCCTTGAGCACGCCGATGAACTCGTCGCCCAGACCATACTTGAAGGTGACCCGCTCCGCCTCGATCCAGCGCGGGACGAGTAGCACCTCCTCGTGCTCGACATTCACGCATTCGACCGGCCCGATCCCCTCGGGGAAGTCGAACACCTCCGGCTCACTGAACGGCTCGGTCGTGTACCAACCACGGCCGCGCTCCCACACCACCGGCGGGTTGAGGCATTCCTCGATGGTCGTCCATATCGAGAAGGTGGGAGCGAAGTCGTAGCCCTCGACCGTGAGGTTCGCGCCGTCGCGGATACCGACCTCGTCAATGTGCGAGAACAGATGGTCGGCCGCGTAGCGCGCGAAGATATCTGACAGCCCAGGCTCGACGCCGATACCGACGAGAGCCAGCCGCCCCGCGTCGTCCCATTTGCTGGAAAGCTCGAACTGCTCGTCGCCGAGCTTCACACCGGTCAGCGCGTAGGGCTGCTCGGCGTTCGGTCGCGACAGGGACATCGCCATATCGAGGTAGTGCGCGCCAGCCGATAGTGCGGCACGGAACAGCGGCATGACGAAACGCGGATCGGTGGCATTGAGCAGGACATCGCACTCATGCTCACGCAACGCGGTGGCAACGGCTGCTTCGTCCGACGCATCGATGCGGATCGCAGAAAACCGCGGATCGCCCGTGCGCTGCGCAGCACGTTGCGCGCTTGCCTCGTTGTAGTCGGCGACCACCATTGCTTCGAAGAACGGCCGTCGAGAGGCGATTCCGGTGATCGCGCCACCGACGCCGCCGGCACCTACGAGGAGGATCTTCATGACGATGTCCCTTCAGGAGTGTCGTGCAGGACCCTCGTGTCGGCCGGAAAGCAAGGGCTTCGCCGGATCGAACGTCACTGCTGTTGTTGCGTCGCGCCGCCGCGCCGCAATACCTGACAAGGCCTCCAACACGACCCGATTCGCAAGCATCGCGGTGATCTCGGCGTGGTCGTAGGGCGGTGAAACCTCGACCACATCGACGCCTGCGACGGGCAGCTCACGAGAGATCCGGCGAACGGCATCGAGCAGTTCGCGCGCCGTCAAGCCACCCGGTTCCGGTGTGCCCGTACCCGGAGCGTGGCCCGGGTCGCAGACGTCGATGTCGACGGACAGGAACACTGCATCGCAGTCGTCAAGGGCGATCTCGAAGGCTTCGTCCAGGACGGCGGGCAACCCGCGCGAGACGATCTCGGTCATCTCGTATGACCGCATGCGCTGCGTCGCCATCCAGTCGAGAGTCGCCGGCTCCGGCCAGTAACCGCGCAGACCGATCTGAAGAAACCGGTCGCCGCGCGCGGCGCCGGACTCGATGAGCCGCCGCATCGGTTGGCCGTGGCCGTAGAGCGATCCGAAGTTGATGTCTCCGGTGTCCGCGTGCGCATCGAAGTGCAAAACGGCGACGCGACCGAATCCGAAGTGGCGAGCAACACCTGTGACGTCGGGGAGCGCGATTGAGTGGTCTCCCCCAAGGACAACCGGAATCGCGCCCGAAGCCGTGACCGTCGCGACGGCGTCCTCGAGGCTTGCTAGCGAGCGCTCGATGTGACCGGGCGGCATCTCGACGTCGCCGGCGTCGACAACCCGCAGGTCGCGCAGCGCATCGACGCGCAAGGCAAGGTGCGGCCGGGATCCGTCGTGCGGCAGGTAGTCAGTCGAACGGATCGCCTGCGGACCGAACCGGGTGCCAGGGCGATGCGACGTCCCGCCGTCGAACGGCGCTCCGACGATGACGACGTCGGCTCCCGCAAACGATGCCGGGTCGCCAAGATCGCAACGGTCGACGCCCAAGAATGTGACGTCCGGGCCGAACATCGCCCCATACCGGGTCACTTCACACCGGCAGCCGACCGGCAGGCAACGCTTGCATGGCGGGACGCTACCACCGAAACGGTCGCCCGATCAGAACGAGACCACGGAATCCCTTGTCATCCGACGAAATCAGTGCGATAACCGGAGGGTTCAAAAACCGCTGGTGCCAATCCATCCGCCCACGTCGCTCCCAGAGGTGCTCATGGTCGCCGACGCCACACAGGTCCACTACGACAACGGAGAAGTGCTCGACAAGGGACTTAAGGGCGGTGCGCTCAACCTCGTATCGAGCATCGTTATCGGCGTCGCGTCCACCGCGCCGGCCTACAGCCTCGCGGCGACGCTGGGCTTTGTGGCGGTCCTGGCCGGCACTCAGACGGTCATCGTCGTCATCCTGGCGTTCGTCCCGATCTTCCTGATCTCGTTCGGTTACAAGGAACTGAACCGGCGCGAACCGGATTGCGGCACCACGTTCACCTGGGGTACCAAGGCCTTCGGGCCGAAGACCGGCTGGATGGGTGGCTGGGGCATCATCGCCGCCGACATCCTCGTCATGGCCAGCCTCGCTCAGGTTGCCGGGCAATACTTCTTTCTGCTCGTCGGGGCCCACGGTATTGGCGGCGACGCGACAAGCGGCTGGGTCTTGATCGTCGGCGTGATCTGGATCGTCTTGATGACCTGGATCTGCTACGTCGGCATCGAGATCTCGGCCAACATCCAGAAGGTGCTGCTGGCGATCGAGGTCGTCATGCTGGCCGTGTTCTCAATCACGGCCATCGTGAAGACGTACGGCAACAATGCCCCTGCCGGCTCGAGTCACATCAGCGCCTCGTGGTTCAACCCCGCGCACATGAGCGTGAGCCACTTCGTTCAGGCGATCTTGCTGATGCTGTTCATCTATTGGGGCTGGGACAGCGCCGTCTCCGTGAACGAGGAGACCGCCGACAAGGAGAAGACGCCCGGTCGCGCCGCCGTCATCTCGACGATCCTGCTGGTCGCGATCTACACGGTCGTGGCGATCGCGGTCGTCGGATTCGCGGGCGTGGGTGCGACGGGCAACGGGCTTACCAACCCCGACAACTCCAGCGACGTCATCAGCATCCTGGGCAGCGCGGCGTTCGGCGGGCATGGTGTAGGCCTGTTCTTCTCCAAGCTGCTCGTACTGATGGTCCTCACCTCGGCGGCTGCGTCGACGCAGACGACGATCCTGCCAACGGCACGCACATCGCTGGCGATGGCGGCGTACAAGGCGATCCCGAGGGCCTTCGCCAAGATCCACCCGCGCTACCTGACGCCGAGCGTGTCGACACTGGCGATGGGCGGCATCTCGATCGTGCTCTACGTCGTGTTCAACTTCCTCGCGGCGGGCAACATCATTCCCGACTCGGTCACGGCACTTGGCTGGATGATCGCGTTCTACTACGGCCTCACCGGGTTTGAATGTGCGTGGTACTACCGCAGGGATCTACGAAACAGCGCCCGCGACCTGTGGGTGAAGGGCATCATCCCGCTCATTGGCGCAGTTCTCCTGTTCGCGTTCCTGATCTACGACATTTGGCTCGACTGGAATCCAGTTCAGAGCTATACGAGTTGGTCCATGCAGTTCTCACCGCACTGGGATATCGGCGGCGTCTTCATCATCGGCGTGCTCTCATTCATCGTCGGCCTGGTACTGATGGCGATTTCGATCCCCATCTTCCGGCCGTACTTCCGGGGGCAGGTCATGTCTCCCGAGCCTGAACTGGCGGAGCACCTGAAGAACGACTAAACGAGCGGGTGGTTCGGCGGGAGCGGGCGGCTCTCGCCGAACCACCAGGGGTTCGTCTTTGGCGTCGCCGAGCGAAGGAATTCAGCGTCCTTCTGGCGAATTTTCGCGCGTAATTCCTTTAGTCGGCGAAAACCCTAGGCCGTTCCTCGCCAACTCCGCCAGCGCTAGGCGTCGAGGTTGGTCATCACGTGCTTGATGCGCGTGTAGTCCTCGAAGCCGTACATCGACAGGTCCTTGCCGTAGCCGCTGTGCTTGAAGCCGCCGTGCGGCATCTCTGCCACGAGCGGGATGTGCGTGTTGATCCACACGCAGCCGAAGTCGAGACGCTTGGCCAAACGCATCGCCCGGCCGTGATCGCGGGTCCAGACCGATGACGAAAGGCCGTACTCAACGCTGTTGGCCCAGCGCACCGCTTCGTCTTCGTCACTGAATTTCTGGACTGTGATGACCGGCCCGAATACTTCGTCGGTCACGATCTCGTCGCCCTGCTGCAAGCCGGCAACCACCGTCGGCTCATAGAAATAGCCACGGTCACCGAGACGGTGGCCGCCTGCGACCAGCTGTGCGTGGTCGGGCAACCTGTCAACGAATCCGCTGACCCGGGCGAGCTGGTTCGCGTTGTTGACCGGTCCGTACGCTGCGTCGGTATTGGACGGCGGACCGACGACCGTGCCGCGGGCCCGCTCAGTCAGTGCAGCGACGAAGTCGCTATAGATACCCGGTGCCGCGAGCACCCGGGTTGCAGCTGTGCAGTCCTGGCCAGCGTTGAAGTAGCCGGCCATCGCAATGCCCTCCGCGGTGTTGTCGAGGTCCGCGTCATCGAAGACAACCACCGGGGCCTTTCCCCCGAGCTCGAGGTGCACGCGCTTGAGATCGCGAGCTGCCGCACCTGCGACTTCCATACCCGCCCGCACGCTGCCGGTGATCGAGACCATGCTCGGCGTGCGGTGTTCAACCAGCAGGCGCCCGGTATCACGTTCGCCGCACACCACGTTCAGCACGCCCGGCGGCAGGAACTCCGCTGCGATCTCAGCCATCAGCAGTGCCGTTACCGGCGTCGTGTCCGACGGCTTCAGCACTACCGAATTGCCTGCAGCAATCGCCGGCGCCCACTTCCAGACGGCCATCATCATCGGGTAGTTCCAGGGCGTCACCTGCGCGCACACTCCGATCGGTTCACGCCTGACGAACGACGTGAAGCCCGCCATGTACTCCCCCGCGGCCCTACCTTCGAGCACGCGTGCCGCGCCCGCGAAGAAGCGGATCTGGTCGACCATCGGCGGCAGTTCTTCCGACAGCGTCAGTGCAAGCGGCTTCCCGGTGTTCTGCGACTCGGCCGCAACGATCTCATCGGCGCGCGCCTCGATGGCGTCCGCAATGCGCAGCAGCGCACGTTGCCTGACGGACGGCGTGGCGTCGCGCCAGATCTCGAAGCCTCGCTCCGCCGCGCGCATCGCGAGATCGACATCGGCCGCCTCCGACACCGGCGCGGTCGCGAATACCTCGCCGGTGCTCGGGTCGACGATGCCGCTGGTCACGCCCGCCTCAGTGTCGACGTACGCGCCATCGACGAAGTTGCGCAGCACTTGGGGTCCGGCGGCCATCTCTGTCTCCTTACGGCGAGGGTGCCGACAGCGTAGCTGGGCGAGAGCGCTTGCGGGAGACGAGAACATCAGTGATATCGAGGATCGGCCATTGATTCCGTGGGTGCATGGGCCGCCGACTACGGAATCGCTTGCACCGCGTCAGGGTCGGGGCCATGATGGCCAAATGACCCCACGCGAGCGACCGGTGCCAGCTGCCGGCGTCCTCGATGAGGTCTCGAAGGCCATTATCGAACAACTGCAGCAAGACGGACGACGGTCCTACGCGACGATCGCGCAAGCCGTCGGGTTGTCCGAAGCTGCAGTGCGACAACGCGTTCAGCGGTTGCTCAAGAGCGGCGTCATCCAGATCGTGGCCGTGACCGACCCGCTCCAACTGGGGTTCCCGCGCCAGGCAATGATCGGTTTGCGCGTCGAAGGCGACATCGAAGCGGTGGCCGACGAATTGGAAAAGTTTCCCGAGGTTGACTACGTCGTGGTCACCGCGGGTTCGTTCGACTTGCTGGTCGAAACCGTCTGCGAGGACGACGACCACCTGCTCGAGCTTCTGAACGGTCGAATCCGGGCCATCCCGGCCGTCCGCAGCACCGAGACGTTCGTCTATCTCAAGCTTCGTAAGCAGACATACACCTGGGGGACCAGATGACCACGCCACAAGACGTCCACAGTGCCGACATCGCCAACGCCGGTGCGTTGCAAGAGGCGGCCCGCCGCCACCTGTGGATGCACTTCACTCGGATGTCCTCCTATGCAAACAACGACGTGCCGATCATCGTGCGCGGCGAAGGCGCTTACGTGTACGACAGCAAAGGCCGTCGTTACCTTGACGGACTGGCGGGCCTCTTCGTGAGCATGGTTGGTCACGGTCGCGACGAGATCGCCGAGGCCGCTGCGCGGCAGTCAAAAGAGCTCGCGTACTTCCCGTTGTGGAGTTACGCCCACCCACGCGCAATCGAACTGGCCGAGCGGCTAGCAAACCTTGCACCCGGCGATCTGAACCGCGTCTTCTTCACCACCGGTGGGTCCGAGGCTGTCGAATCCGCATGGAAGCTGGCTCGCCAGTACTTCCGCGCGATCGGCCAGCCGAGTCGGTACAAGGTGATCAGCCGAGACATCGCCTACCACGGCGCGACCATGGGCGCGCTCTCGATTACCGGGCTGCCCGCGATTAAGAACGTGTTCGAACCGCTGGTCCCCGGGTCCGTGCGCGTTCCGAACACCAACTTCTATCGCGCCCCTGAGCATGGCGACGATCTCGTCGCGTTCGGCCGCTGGGCCGCCGACGAAATCGAACGCGCCATCCTTCGTGAAGGTCCTGAATCGGTCGCTGCGGTCTACCTCGAGCCAGTGCAGAACTCGGGCGGCTGTTTCCCTCCCCCGCCTGGTTACTTCCAACGTGTGCGGGAGATTTGCGACCGGCACGGTGTGCTCCTCGTCTCTGACGAAACCATCTGCGCATTCGGCCGCCTTGGCTACTACTTCGCCGCGGATCGCTACGGCTACCAGCCCGACATCATCACCGTCGCAAAAGGCATGACCTCCGGATACGCACCGATCGGCGCGATGATCGCATCGGACCGGATCATGGAGCCGTTTCTCAAGGACACGTCGACCTTCTTGCACGGCATCACCTTCGGCGGCCACCCGGTCAGCTGCGCAGTCGCGCTCGCAAATCTCGATGTCTTCGAGAAGGAAGACCTGCTGGGCCACGTGCTCTCGACCGAAGACAAGTTCCGCGCCACCCTGAACAAGCTCAACGATCTGCCGATCGTGGGCGAGGTCCGTGGCGACGGCTACTTCTACGGCATCGAGCTCGTGAAGGACAAAACCACGAGAGAAACCTTCAACGACGCGGAGTCGGAGCGACTGCTTCGCGGGTTCCTCTCGGGGGCGCTCTTCGAGGCCGGCTTGATCTGCCGCGCCGACGATCGCGGTGACCCGGTGATCCAGCTCGCACCGCCGCTGATCATCGACCAGCCCGAGTTCGATTTCATCGAGCAGACCTTGCGATCGGTGCTGACGGAGGCCTGGTCGATCCTGTGACAGCTCCGCGAAGCGACGGCTTCGAGCGGACCAAAGTGCGACGACTGCCCGAGAAGCAAGTGAGCGAACGTTCGGCGCTGTATGCGATTCTCGACGCGGCTCGCGTTGCGCACGTCTGCGTAGCCGACGCCGGTGGTCAGACCTACGTCTTGCCCGTGGCGTTCGCTCGCGACGGTGACGACGTGCTCATCCACGGCTCGACCGGGAGCAGGCTCTTTCGCTCACTCGCTGCCGGCGCACCGACGTGTGTGACCGTCACCCTGCTCGACGGCATGGTGCTCGCGCGGTCGGCATTCGAATCCTCGATGCACTACCGCAGCGCGATGATGTTCGGCACATGCGAAGTCGTCTCGGCGGACGACGTCGGGCGATGTCTTGAAGTGCTCACCGAACAGCTGCAGCCAGGCCGGTGGGCAGAGCTGCGTCCACCGACCGCAAAAGAACTGGCGGCGACGACGTTGCTCCGGATGCCGCTGCGCGAGTGGTCGGTGAAAGTCAGCAACGGCTGGCCCGATGATCCGGTCGAGGACCTGCATGAGCCAGTGTGGGCCGGTGTGGTTCCGATCGAGTCGGCGTTCGGCACCCCGCTGCCGACACCTGACCTGCAAGAGCCCTACGAACCGCCGCCCTACCTCGCGCGCTGGACACCGTGAAATTGAACATCGTGAAAGCCGACGCGGACTACCGGTCACGCAGTTTCTGGCTCGACGACCTCGCATCGACAGGTGGCAACCTGGCTCGCCGGGCGGCGCTACCCGGCGCGCGTGACGTCGATGTCGCGATCGTCGGAGCCGGATTCACCGGCTTGTGGACCGCGCACTACCTCCTTGAGCGCGATCCCACCCTTCGGGTTGTGCTGTTGGAGAAGGAAATTGCGGGCTTCGGCGCATCCGGCCGTAACGGTGGTTGGTGCAGCGCATTGTTTCCCGCGTCGATGGAGAAGATCGCGGCGCAGTCGTCGCGAGATGCCGCGATTGCCCTTCGCCAGGCGATGCGCCACAGCGTCGATGAGATCGGGGCAGTGACAAACGCCAACGGGATCGACTGCGGATACGCCAAGGGCGGCACGCTCTCACTCATCCGCAGCCGTGCGCAGATCGAGCGAGCGCGCGAGAAGCTCGAGCACGCGCGCTCGTGGGGCGAAGGCAGTGACGACATCTTCCTGCTCGATGCTGCCGAGGCACGCGCGCGGTTGAATGCCACCGACGTTATCGGTGCGTTGTTCACTCCGCACTGCGCTGCAATACATCCGGCGAAGCTCGTGCGTGGGCTCGCGGACCTCGTGGAACGACACGGCGCCGCGATCCACGAAGGCACGACGGTCACCGCAATCTCGCCGCATCGCGTCGACACCCGGCACGGCGTAGTGCGGGCCGACGTCGTCGTCCGGGCGACCGAGGGCTACACGCCA
>Ga0208357_1002941_pt1 | contig 10849 bp, 12 predicted proteins | sample NGESurdeep092012_6_FD_184487 | JGI IMG/M metagenome (GOLD analysis project Ga0208357, IMG submission 184487) | Arctic peat soil microbial communities from Barrow, Alaska - NGEE Surface sample F52-2 deep-092012 (SPAdes) | ecosystem: Environmental > Terrestrial > Soil > Wetlands > Peat ... | reverse complement strand
TCACTGCGCGTGCGGGCGGACGTGACAGTGCACGAGCAGTGATCCGTTGGGCACACTCGCAGGTTGGAAACGACGCCGATCTCAATACCGATCTCAACTACGATGAGGCTTATGTGCAGCTGGCACTCGGCGAGCCTGACTCGACGTTGCAATTGCTGGGAAGATACCTTGATGCACGACCGGCAATGCGGCCGTACATAGCCCGGGATCCATTGTTCTCCAGGTTGCGGAGCGATGCGCGTTTTACAGCGATGCTTAAAAGTCGGTGAGGTCGCGGATGTGCGCTGAGTCCTGTTGTCCGGAAGTGCTTGGCGTCGAGGTAATAAACTGAATTTCGGAGAGCGGCGGATGGATTATGGCCATTGTCGCCGGATGATTGAACGCTGTCATGATGCGCGCGATGTGGTGTGCCGTGGTGAATCGAGCGTAGTAAGGAATTACGAACTTTTCAACGGCTGCTTCACTCCAGAACATTGCGTCATATTTCCGCTCTACGTGCGATATGCGGTGTCCGTCGCGATCCACTAAAGGAGGATCGATTGTGATGGATTTGAACTCCGGGCGCGATTTGACGTCACTCTTCGTATCGCATTCGACAATCAGTTCGTCGTTCTTTTCGAGCGTGGTCTTGACCTCCGGCCCATTCGGCCCCCAAACCACGTACGCCGGTTGGTCGCGGATTCCATCTGCGGCCTCTGCGAGCTTGCGTAGTTCACTCGCGGTTAATGAACGCTTTGCCATACGACCACCTCCAGAAAGAGAGAGACCGCAACAATTTTACGGCGCGTTCAGCGCGTCGATCGGAACGATACGAATGCCATTAGGCGGCCGCTAGCCGGAGGGTACGATTAATCGGACGCCTGGGGCAGAGCGCAAGGCCGCAGAACCCATCGGAGGGCCGGGCCGGTGATCTCCGGTGTAAGTTCCGGAATGGGTACCGCCGATCGATTCAGCACGCATCGGGTCGAGAACCAGCCTCCGCCACTGGCGCCCTACGATGCCTACGCGACAGATCTGCCCCTGCAAGAGGCGCTGCGCAGGCACGGTGGCACCTGGGCTGAACCGGAGATCGCCGCGTTCGGACCGATCGCTGGCGGGGAGTTGATGGCCCTCGGTTTTGCGGCGAACGAGAATAAACCGAAATTTCGCCCCTTCGATCAATACGGACACCGAATCGACGAGGTCGATTTTCACCCGTCCTACCATCGCATCATGGAAATCGGCATCGCGCACGGGGTGCCCAGCTTCGCGTGGCGGCATGAAGAGCGGCCCGGTGCGCATGTCGCGCGTGCGGCGCTTGCGTACCTGCACATGCAGCCGGAGCAGGGGAATAACTGCCCGCTCACCATGACTTACGCCTCTGTACCCGTACTTCGGCATCATTCCGGTCTCGCCGCCGAGTGGGTGCCGCGGGCGACGTCCACGTCCTATGATCAACGATCCATTCCGGCGTGGAGCAAATACGGCAATACGATTGGAATGGCCATGACCGAGAAGCAGGGCGGTTCCGATGTGCGCCGCAACACAACACGCGCCAATCCTCTCAGTGCCGGCGGACCAGGGCAACTGTACGAGCTCGTCGGACACAAATGGTTCATGTCCGCACCGATGTGCGACGCATTTCTCGTACTTGCGCAGACGGAAGCCGGACCGGGCTGCTTCCTCATGCCGCGCTTCGCGCCAAACGGCGATCTCAATGCGGTCCGGATTCAGCGACTGAAAGACAAGCTCGGCGACTGGAGCAATGCAAGCGCCGAGGTCGAACTGCAGGGCGCCGTCGCGTGGCTGATCGGTGAAGAAGGGCGGGGGATTGCGACCATTCTCGCGATGGTTGCGCTGACTCGGCAGGATTGCCTGATCGGATCAAGCGCGATTATGCGTCAGGCGCTGGTACGCGCGGTTCACCATGCACAGTATCGTACTGCGTTCGGCAAGCGATTGATCGAGCAACCGTTGATGCGCAATGTTCTCGCTGACTTGTCGCTGGAATCGGAGGCGGCGGTTGCGCTGTCGCTCCGTGTTGCAAGAGCCATTGACGCGAGCCCTCGCGATGTGCGCGAGCGAGCGTTAGCGCGTGTTGCCACAGCAATTGGTAAGTATTACGTGTGCAAGAGGTGTCCAGCTTTCGTCAATGAGGCACAGGAATGTCTTGGTGGCAATGGCTATATCGAGGAATCGATTTTACCGCGACTGTATCGCCAGGCTCCAGTGAATTCGATCTGGGAAGGAAGCGGTAACATCCAGTGTCTCGATGTCCTTCGTGCACTGTCGCGTTCCCCGGAAACGCGCGAGGCGCTGTTCGATGAGATGAATTCGGCGCGTGGTGTGAACGCGGTGCTTGACAGCGAGATCGAGCAGCTGGCCGGTGAACTCGATAGTGGCGAGAGCATCGAGCCATACGCACGGCGAATTGTGGAACGAATGGCAATCGCGCTGCAGGCGTCGCTACTCGTAAGGAGTGACAACTCTGCGATTGCGGCGTCGTTTTGTGAATCGCGCATCGGTGGTCGCCATGGTGCGTTCTTCGGTACGCTCCCGCCTGACGCGCCGATCGATCAACTGATCAGGCGGGCGTTTCCGGAACGCGACTGATACTCAGAATCCAGAGATACCAGCGCCGACTATTTGGGCGGTGCGACGCGCCCGATTCGAATGCGCCACACTTCGGGGCCGTCCTCGAGCGTATCCCAGCTGAACTCACCAGCGTTTTCGGCCGCGAACTGGTACCATAGCGGTTTAGGGTCGTGGTCGTTGACGAGTATGTATGCACTTCCTGTTTCGAGTGCAGCGAAGGTGTCGAATATGATTTCGTGGCGCACCTTCGGAGTCTCCGGGCGCACATCGATGATACGATCTTGTGAGGGCATTTGGATTCCGTTCAGGACTGACGATCAAGCGCTTCGAGCTTCTGCTCGACGCGGGAGAGATAATGAAGCGTGCCGTTCAGTCGCTCGGCATCGTCTGGATAGCGATGCCTGAGGAGTGACCAGGCTTCTGCGGCAAGACGTGCGGCATCAGATGGTTGACCCGCGTTCCCGAGTTGTCGGCACGCGCGCGCGAGTATACGTGTAAGCGCATCAACGAGCGGTGCGTCTGCGTCTGGCGACGGCACTTCCGCCATGGGCGACATAAGCGTACTTCGTGAATAATGCGCCGGATGGCGCGTGGGACAGGACTGATTTCACTGGACAGACCGGATTCCCGGTCGCGCGGGGATGGGCGCCGTCCAGATGGGTACTTCGGAATATACATGGACGTCCCGCCGCGTCATCCCGTCGAAGGTCGGACGTCTGTCATCCCGCCGAAGGTCGGGATCCATGTTTTACTCTGAGCGTCGTCACAAATGGATTCCCGCTTTCGCGGGAATGACGCTAGATCACCTCGACAGGCGCTTGCATGCACTCATGTGGCCCCTTGCCGCGTTCTATCTGGATAGTTGCGTGGCCGATGCCGAAGCGCTTGCCCAGTTCCTGGCAAGTTCCGATCAGCATCGAGTCATCATCGCCGACGGTCGGTTTCACGAGGTGTGCGGTGAGAGCGACGTCTGTTGTGCTCATCCCCCAGATGTGCAGGTCGTGAACGTCGGTCACGTCGGGTATGGCACGGAGATAGGCTTCTACTTTAGTCAGGTCCACGCTTTCCGGCACCGCATCAAGTGCGAGATGCAGCGACTCCCTTAGCAGACTCCATGTACCCACGGTTATTACAACAACGATCAGAAGACTCACGACTGGATCTACCCAGAGCCATCCCGTGACACCGATTATGACGCCGGCAATCACTACGCCAAATGAGACCGCTGCGTCAGCTGCCATGTGGAGGAAAGCGCCGCGAATGTTGAGGTCGCCCTTACGGCCGGCGACGAACATCAATGCCGTAGCGAGATTGATCGCGATTCCAAGTGCGGCTACCCAGACTACAGTCCTGCTGTTAACGATGTCGGGATTCTGGAAACGAAGGATCGCCTCCCATGCAATGGCTCCAACAGTGATGAGCAGGAAGATGGCGTTAGCCAGCGCGGCCAGGATAGAACTGCGCCGCATGCCATAGGTGTGCTTACGCGTCGGCAGCCGCATTGCGAGGAGTGCGGCAACCCAAGCGAGCGCGAGCCCCAGGACGTCGCCAAAGTTGTGTCCGGCGTCAGCTACGAGTGCGAGTGAATTGGATCGCAGCCCGTAAACAACTTCCATGATTACAAAAGCAAGATTGAGCGAAATCCCGATCGCGAATGCAGTGTTGTAATTGGCCGGTCCGTGCGGATGACTGTGTCCGGCGTGACTATGGCCGCCGTGCGAATGTTGCGCCTGGACCACCGGAATGGCTCCCACTAACGACTATGCTTGTACATCATGTCTACCAGCTCGTCATACATGGCACTGGCCTCTTCCTCGCCCGATTTGATCGCCGAGGTAGCACAGTACTTGAGATGGTTTCGCATGAGTTCTCTTCCGACGGCGCGCAGTGCTTCATGTGCAGAGGATATCTGCGTCATTATATCCGCGCAATAGCGTTCTTCCTCAACCATTTTCTGGATTCCACGGATCTGCCCCTCGATCCGGCGCAATCGCCTGAGATTACGCTCCTTCGAGTCGCTGTCGACGCCGACTGCCTTCCGTGGTTCGCTCGCAGTCCCAGTAGCCGATGCCATTGTTCAGCTGCCTCAGTTTGTGTGGTTCGAATTTTCGTTCATGTCGTTCCGGTCATGCGTCGCACTTGATATCAGGCGATTCGCGCGCTGCGCAGCCGCAGACTATTGCTGACTACGCTCACCGAGCTGAACGCCATGGCCGCACTCGCCAGTATCGGACTCAGCAAGATTCCAAGCGATGGGTAGAGCACTCCTGCAGCAATCGGGATCCCGATCACGTTATACGCGAACGCCCAGACGAGATTCTGTTTCATCGTGCGCATTGTCTTTCGCGACAGCTCCATTGCCTGAGCCGCCGCACCAAGGTCGCCGCGCATCAACACGACGTCCGCGGCTTCAGCGGCCACGTCTGTACCGGTGCCAATCGCCATTCCTATGTCGGCCTGGGCAAGTGCGGGCGCGTCGTTGATCCCGTCGCCCACCATCGCCACAACCTTGCCTTGACTCTGTAGTCGCTTGATCTCGGCTACCTTCCCGTCGGGTAGAACGCCGGCGACGACTCTATCGATGCCGGCTTCGCTTGCGATGGCACGCGCTGTTTGCTCGTTGTCTCCGGTCAGCATTATAACATCGAGCCCCATTTGACGGAGGCGTTCCACCGCCGCGCGCGACGATTGCCTGATGGGATCTGCGACCGCGACAAATGCCACTGCCGAACCGTCAATCGAGAAATACATCGGCGTGCGGCCACGCGCTGCGAGTTCTGCCCCGCGGGACTCCAGCTGCGTAATATCAATCGCATGCTCCTGCATCAAGGCCGCATTGCCGGCGAGTAGCGTCATGCCATCCACCACGCCGGTCGCACCTCGCCCCGATACAGCGGCGAAGGACGTAGCAGTGGATAGAGCGAGATTGCGATCCTTCGCGTAACGCACTATCGCGTCGGCAAGTGGATGTTCGGAAGACGCTTCGAGTGATGCAAAGACCCGCAACACTTCGTCATCGCTGCGATTCGCCTGCGGGATCGTAGCAAAGTCGGTCACAACCGGCTGACCTTTGGTCACGGTGCCGGTCTTGTCGAGGACGACTGTAGTCACATCCCCAGCCCGCTGCAGTATCTCGCCGCCCTTGATAAGCACGCCCAACTCGGCGCCCTTGCCGGTCGCGACCATCACTGCGGTGGGAACCGCGAGGCCCATTGCGCATGGGCAGGCGATGATGAGCACCGCCACAGCCGCCGCGAATGCGCGAACCAGCGGTGCACCGCCGCCCGTGACGTCGACCGATACAAACCAGACGACGAACGTGATCACGGCGAGCGAGATAACAACAGGAACGAAGATACCGCTCACTGTGTCAGCCAACTTCTGGATCGGGGCGCGCGAACCCTGCGCATCGCGCATCAGCTTGACGATCTGCGCAAGCACGCTGTCGCTGCCGAGCGTTGTGGCTTCGTAGCGAAAGCTCCCTGTTCGGTTGATGGTACCACCGATCACGCGGTCGCCGACTTTCTTGCTGACGGGGAGTGATTCACCTGTGAGCATGGATTCATCAATCGCGCTTTCACCTGAGACTATTTCACCATCGACCGCCGCGCGCTCGCCGGGTCGGACCACCACCGTATCGCCGCGCTGCACCGAGTCGACCGGGACGTCGACTTCCCCACCATCCCGGACTACCCGCGCTGTTTTGGGCTGAAGATTGACGAGTGATCGGAGTGCATCCGAAGTGCGGCTCTTCGCCCGGGCTTCGAACGCGTTGCCCATGAGGATGAGCGCGATGATGAACACCACGGCCTCGTAGTACACATCCGGCGACACGCCATGTGAGATGAAAAATCCAGGCGCAACGGTCGCGATTACCGAGTAGATGAATGCCGCTCCTGTACCGACGGCAATCAAGGTATTCATGTCCGCCGAATGGTGACGAAAGCTCGCCCAGGCGCGGACGTAGAAATGTCGACCGGCCCAGGCCATCACGGCCGCAGTGACAACGAGCAGCGAGTACGACAGCACTCGCGGATCAATCTGATATGCCCACGGTGTGATCCGTTCGAGCACGGGAGTGAGCGAGGTCATCACCCAGCGCATGAATGGGTCCGCTACCGGACCGCCCATGGCGTGCGCATCGGCCGCCATCAGGGGCATCGAAAAGATCATTGCAAGCACGGCTATCACGCCGGCAACGACGGCCTTCAGTCGAAGGTCATGGAATTCCTCAGCCTGCGCGCGGTCGCGCGCTTCCTGCTCCTCGAATGCGGATTGATCCGGCGAAGCAAGCTCGGCGCCGTAGCCAGTCGCGCGAATCGCCTCCACCAGACTGTCAGGTTTGACAATGGCTGGGTCGAACGTGACGGACGCGTTCTGCATCATCAGGTTGACGGACGCATCCGCGACGCCTGGTTGCTTCTGCAGTGCTTTCTGGACATGCGCCTGGCAGGCCGCGCACGTCATTCCGCTCACAGGTATGCGTATGTGTTCCGACTTCGACTGTGATGGCGCGACGATCGAGCGCTCGCGAGTTGCTGTCATCCTGATGCTCCGCTACTCGGCAATGAGTGAACCGTGCAGCATGCTCATGCCGCACATGAATCCGTATTTTCCCGGTCGCGGCGGAGTCAGCTCGATGGTAGTCTTCTCGAACGCCGGAAGAAATTTCTTCACACCGAAATCCGGGAAGACGATCTCCTCCGAGCAGCTGGACGTTTCCTGGCGATCAAACGTCAGGCGAACAGGCTGCCCGCTTTTCACCCGGATCTGAGCCGGATCGTATCCGCCCTTCACCGTTATTGTGATTTCGGGCAAGCCGGCGCTGTCGCCAGACGGAATGCTCACGGCGGCGCGAGGGGCGACGAAAAAGTACCAGTACACCCATGCGATGATCGCGGCACCTGCCGCAATGACAATCCAGTCTGTAGAAGTCATCAGCGCCGACGCGTCACGCTTCGCGGCCGGCAGGCTGAGCGGGATAGCCGGCCTCGGTGACAGCTCCCGCTATAACAGACGGAGAAGCCTGGTGCGGGTCGAACGAGACTGTGGCAGATCCGATGCTGACCTTCCCGACCGTCACACCGGCGATGCTCTTCAGCGCGTTCTCAACCCTTCCAACACAGTGTCCGCAACTCATCCCGGACACTTCCAGAGTCAGTGATTCCACTGCCAACCCTCCCCATAAACAAAATTCTACCGTGATCCTTCGACAGGCCGACGTTGTATTGTAATATACCCCCGGGGGCTATGTCAACAGCCTTACTGATTGGGCCAGCCCAGGTCGCGGATCACTCTCTTGGTTGGGCCGTCAGATACGCAGCAACCAGATAGACTCGTACCGTCGAGCAGAGTCAGCCGAGGTCAACTATCGGCGGTGTAATCCGCAGCACGTGTCTGATCATTGCCGCGACCGACACCAGTCGCGTTGAATACGGCGCTCAGCGCACACGTCACGATCAGGTTCGCAATAAATGCGTAGAATGCTGAATACGCAGCGAGATGAAATCCGCCTACTTGCAACGGAAAAATCGCGGTAAAATGCTGCGACGCCGCCATCGCTGTCCCGGTCACCATTCCGACGGCCCATCCGGTCAACAATGCCCAACGGTGAAACCATCGTGTGTACAATCCGAACACGATCGTCGGAAAGGTCTGCAGAATCCATACTCCACCAAGCAGTTGGAAGTCAATCGCTTCCTGTCGTGCATTCTGGAGCAGAAGTATGAACGCGAGCGCGCCGAATTTCACTACCAGCGAGGAGACTTTCGCCATGCGTGCTTCCTGATGCGGTGTTGCATCCGGTCGAAAGTACTCGCGGTAGATGTTGCGCGTGAACAGGTTCGCCGTCGCGATGGACATGATTGCGGCCGGCACGAGCGCGCCGATCGCAATCGCTGAAAACGCGATGCCCACGAACCACGAAGGGAACATCATCTTGAATAGCGCTGGCACCGCGTACTGGGCACCGTAGACAGGGTCAGGCTTGATCCCCGCCGCAAATGCCATGAATCCAAGCAGCGCGATGAGCCCAAGCAGGACACTGTACGCAGGTAGAAATGCTGCGTTGCGTTTGATGACGCTGCGACTGTTGCTGCTCAGCACACCGGTGATGGAGTGCGGGTACAGGAACAACGCGAGCGCCGATCCGAGAGCGAGCGTGGCGTATGAACCATACTGTGCAGGAGCGAGAAGTAGTTTCTGCTTCGGGATCGCCGAGAAGATGTGCCCATAACCGCCAAGTTTTGCGGGTATAATCATCACGGCCGCAATAACAACAATGAATATCAGTGCATCCTTCACCAGTGCGATCATCGCAGGAGCACGCAAACCGCTGGAATAGGTGTACGCCGCGAGTATCACGAACGCGATGATAAGCGGTAGATCGCCCGCAAAGCCGGTACCTCCGATCCCTACCGCTGCGAGCACTACCTGGATACCGACCAGTTGCAGCGCTATATATGGCATCGTGGCAAGGATCCCCGACGCAGCCACTGCGAGTGCAAGCGTGCTGCTGTCGTAGCGCCCTTTCACGAAGTCCGCTGGCGTGACGTAACCATGGACCTTCGATACCGACCACAACCTCGGCATGATCAGGAACACGAGCGGATACACGAGAATGGTGTACGGGACCGCAAAGAATCCGATTGCGCCGGCACTGAATACCAGTGCGGGAACCGCGATAAACGTGTATGCGGTGTACAGATCGCCACCCAGCAGAAACCAGGTGACGACAGTTCCGAAGCGACCTCCTGCAAGACCCCATTCATGCAGGAGATTCATGTCGCCGCGTCGCCAGCGCGCGGAAAAGAATCCGATACCGGTGACCAGCGCGAATAGCGCGATCATGACGCCGAGCGCCACGACGTTCAGGAAGCCTTCCGGGTTTGGCGAGTCAAGCCAGAGACTACGATCACGGAGTTCCGTCCGGGACTTTCGGTCTCACTGGACGTTCGGACGCGTAAACCAGGATTGTTATAACGGCGCTGATTACTATCCAAAGGAACTGATACCAGTAAAAGAATGGTATCCCGTACAGCGAAGGCTCAATCGATGTGTAGCTGGAAACCCAGAGAGTTCCAACGTATGGAATGATCAGCAGAAGCGGGCTCGCGCGTCGCCATCCACGTTTGGGCTTTAGTGCCGCATCGTAATTGGTGTTCATCCAGGCCTCTGCCTCGTTGAGGAGCAGCGGTAAACTTAGGCCTGCAGGCCGCCGGGGCAACCGGGAAGGTTCAGTTGGCGCCAGTTACCCTGAGCGCGGCGGGAATGCGTTCCCGGGTCCGCGTGGTGAATTATGAGCGGGGATCGGATATTATTCAGGGTGCTACGATCCACCGTAGTCGCTTACAGACTGGAGGTTGGATGAATAAGAAATCGTCCCGGAGCATTCCGGATTTCTCGCGTCACTCGACACGGCCCAAGGTCGTCACGCCTGATGCCTCGGCTCCGGTGAAGGCAAAGACCGTGAGTGCGACGCCGCCGCGGCCCAAGCCGCAGGCAACTTCGGCGAAATCCGGCCAACGCGGACGCTAGTCGCGCTGTACGGCGGCTCAGTCGGCGCGAAGGCCAGTAATTACCTCGGCCAGGATCTCATACGACCGCATGCGCGCCGCGTGGTCGTAGATCATTGATGCAGCGATAATCTCCTGCACACCCGTGGCTTCGATGAATTGCGCGAGGCCGCGCGCAACCGTCTCGGACGAGCCGACAAACGAGGCAGCCAGCCGGGATGACGCCTGTGCCTTTTCGATCGGACTCCAGTAAGTCTCGATATCGTCGATAGGCGGCGGCAACTGACCGGGTGTTCCGCGAAAAAGATTGGTGAACTGCTGCTGCGCCGACGTGAACAACCTTCGCGCTTCTGCATCAGTGGCAGCGGCGAAGACATTTACGCCAGCCATCGCATACGGCTGTTCCAGTTGCGCTGACGGCTTGAACGACGAACGATAGGTTGCGAGCGCATCCATCAGCGCATCCGGCATGAAGTGCGATGCAAACGCGTACGGCAATCCGAATTCCGCGGCGAGCTGCGCACCAAAAAGACTCGATCCCAGAATCCAGAGTGGGACGTTTGTCCCGGCGCCTGGTACGGCGCGGATGTGTTGTCCGGGCTGTACCGGTGCCAGAAGCGCCTGCAGTTCCAACACGTCCTGTGGAAACCGGTTCGCACTCATTGGGTCGCGCCGTAGTGCACGCATGGTAGCCTGGTCCGCACCCGGCGCGCGGCCGAGCCCGAGGTCGATACGACCGGGATAAAGCGATTCCAGGGTAC
>Ga0208357_1002939_pt1 | contig 10855 bp, 11 predicted proteins | sample NGESurdeep092012_6_FD_184487 | JGI IMG/M metagenome (GOLD analysis project Ga0208357, IMG submission 184487) | Arctic peat soil microbial communities from Barrow, Alaska - NGEE Surface sample F52-2 deep-092012 (SPAdes) | ecosystem: Environmental > Terrestrial > Soil > Wetlands > Peat ... | reverse complement strand
GGTCGGCGGTGGCCGTCCGGTCGGGGTACAACACCCGGGTGGCAATGGCGCCGCCGACGATGTCGACCAGGATGGCCAGTACGCCAGCCTGGACTCCCCCGTTCGCCGCCAGCAGGTGTGAGGACACGGGAAGCCAGGCCGAAGCGGTGGCGTCGGGACGGACCTCGACCTCCAGGTCGAGATCGCGCAGAATGTGCTCAGCGGGCGGATAGGGGCGAAGCGCCACTCACCGCACCTGCTCGGTGGGCCGGATGAGGAGCTCGTTCAGGGCCACGTGACGAGGCCTGGTGACGGCATAGACGATGGCGTCAGCGATGTCCTCGGAGCTGAGCCTCTCCACATTGCCGAAGGTGTCACGGATCCCCTCGAGGATCTCGGGCCGGTTGTGGCCGGCGAGCTCGGTGGCCGTGGCGCCCGGTTCGACCGCGGTGACCCGGACGTGCAGGGCGGCCACCTCCTGGCGGAGGGACTCACCGAAGGCAACCACGGCGAACTTGGTGGCGCTGTAGACCCCATTGCCCTGCCGGGCGACCCGTCCCGCTACCGAGCTCACATTGACGACGTCGGCCACCTGTCGGGGGCCGCCCTCGGCCGCCGAGATCAGGTGCGGGAGAGCAGCATGGGTGCCGTACAACAACCCGAGCAGGTTGAGCTCGACCATGCGCTGCCACTCCTCGATGGGAGCATCCACGATCGGACCCAACAGCATGACCCCGGCGTTGTTGATCAGCGTGTCCAACCGGCCGAACCGGGACACCGTCCGATCCACCATGGAGGTGGCCTGGGCCTCATCGGTCACGTCGGCCTCGATCACCTCGACCCGCGTGCGATCGCCGATGGAGTCGGCCAGGGCTTCGAGCCGATCGCGCCGACGGGCCACGACCGCTACCGAGGCGCCTTCGGCGGCCAGGGACCGCGCCGCCGCTTCGCCGATCCCACTCGACGCACCGGTGACCAATGCGACTGTGCCGGCCAGCGTGCCTCGGTTGGCTTGGCCCTCATCTCCCTGCATGGTTCGCTCCCCAGGTGCTCGTTCGGTGGTGGTCCAATGGAATTCGGCCTGAGCAATTGCCGATCGTGGCCGGCCGGGTCGACTGTTTGCGCTGAGTGTACCGATGCCCCCCGATGACCGGCGAAACCACGGGACGAACGCGGTCGAGACGATGCGATGGCGTCATGGGTCGAAATGCCATCCGAGCATTGGTCGATAGACACGGTTGACCAGGGACCAGAACGGGTAGGGCAATGACCGACACGGTCGGTACACCACGATCGACTGATGCACTCACAGTCAACGAGAAGAGGGAATTGCCATGAGCACAGCCGACAAGGCGTCGAACAAGAAGCAGGACATCAAGGGGAAGGTGCAAGAGAAGGTGGGCGAAGCCACCGGGGACGACGAGCTCAAGGGGAAGGGCAAGGCCAATCAGGTGGTGTCAGACGTGAAGCAGGCGGGCGAAAAGGTGAAGGACGCGCTCAAGCACTAGGCGCTCGGACACGAGAACGCCGGACATCGACCTTGGCCATATCCATATTTCCAGAGGAACGATCCGGACGCGTAAGCGGGGACGGCACGGGGCCGTACGTCGTGACCAAACGGGGAATTCCTCTAGTCGGTTAGGCGGTGTCGATAACATCCAACGAGTCGAACTCCGGATCCCTCTCCCTGATGACCGCTCGAGCGCGGCCCGGACGCGGGCCGCGGTTCGAGAGGCTCTGTCCGGCTGGGGGCTGAGCGAACTCGAACCGGTGGCCAGCCTGGTGGCCACCGAGCTGGTGACCAACGCCGTCATTCATGCCGGCCGTGGTCCGACCCAACTCCTCGTGTCCGTGGGCGACGCTCGACTGCGCATCGAGGTGTCCGACGGCGACTCGAACCGGCTGCCGCGGCGCATGCACCGGGAGGTGACGGCCGAGGGAGGAAGGGGCCTGGCTCTGGTGGACTCGCTTTCGGCTGCGTGGGGAACGAGGCGGCCGCGCATCGGTCAGGGCAAGACCGTTTGGTGCGAGCTCGATCTTCCCCAGCACTAGCCCGACGACCGAAGGGTCCTGTCGCTCAGGAACCGCACCAGACGGCGCTCAGGCTGCGCTGGTCCTGAACCGAGCCGTGTCGCGTCGACGGCGGGCGGTCCCACGGGGCGGTCGAGATGCCATGGCCGACATGTCGTGGAGGGCGCAGCAATCGGCACTGTTATAGATGGAGAGCCGCGCCTCACATCCATCATTGGCACATATCCGGCCCCGCCGGTAGACGGGCGGCGCTCCATGGCCTCCCAATGGCTCCGTTGCCACCGAACCGGTCTTCGAATTGCGATCTCGCATTGGCGCACCTCCTCGCTCACGAGGGAGGTACCCCGACCGCCTGAACGTCAAACCCGTCGGCGGGCACAACGAGCAGACCAGGACCAGATCACCGCTCTTGAGCGAGGTTCTCCCTGATCCGGGCCAGGCTCTGGGCCAGGAGGCGGGAGACGTGCATCTGGCTGATGCCCACGCGGGCAGCAATCTCCGACTGGGTCAGTCCCTCGACGAACCGAAGCCGGACCACCTCCTGTTGCCGTTCGGGCAGGGTCGCCAGCGCCGGCGCCAGCACCGAGCGCTCATCCACCATGGCCACTTCTGCGTCGTTGGCCCCCAAACGGTCGGCCAGCGTCTCGTCCCGCTGACCTGGGGCATCGATGGATGAAGAGCGATAGCCCTGGCCGGCTTCAATTGCTTCGAGAATCGCATCCTGGGAGACACCGATCGACTCCGCCAGTTCGGGGACGGTCGGGGGCCGACCCAACTCCTGGGAAAGGGCGTCGATGGCGTGCCCGAGCTCCAGGTACAGCTCCTGGATGCGACGGGGGGCTCGAACGGCCCAGCCCTTGTCCCGGAAGTGCCGTTTCAGCTCGCCGATGACCGTTCCAGTGGCGTAGGTGGTGAACTCCACCCCGCGGTCAGGGTCGAAACGATCCACCGCCTTGATCACGGCGATCGAGCCAACCTGCACCAAGTCGTCATAGGGCTCGCCCCGATTGGCGAACCGGTGGGCCAGCCGTCGGGCCAGGCCGATGTGCTCCGTGACCAACTCGTCCCGCAACCGCTCGTCGCGGGACTTGGCGAACTCCACCCACCGTTCCCGGGGCACTGATGGCCGCCGGGCATCATCGGCCATCAGTGTTCAACCCTGCTCCTGCGCTTGGACAGCCAAGCTCGCCGGCGACCACCTGCGGAGTCGCGTCCGTGCTCGTCGACCAGGGCCTCGATCAACCGGATGGACAGGTCATCGGGCTCCCCGGGGACGTCACCGTCGTCCGGCTCACCGCTCCTATCGAGCTCACAGGTGATGGCGATGGTGGCCTCGTCCACGGAGAACTCGAGCCGAACTGTCCCTGACCTCGCTCCTCCCACCACCGACAGGCACAATTCGTCAACGGCCAGGCGGAGGTCCTCGATCTCCTCGATGTCGAAGTCGGCCCGGGACGCCATGGTGGCCGCGGTGATCCTGGCCAGGACCAACAATTCAGAACGTACCGGCAGCGACAGCGCGACGGTGTCGCTCATCCCTGCAGCGCCTCGTCCACGGTGGTGAAGATGGGAAAGACCCGAATGAGATCGGTGATCTCGAAGACCTTGAGGATCCGAGGCTCGGCTATGACCAGCTTGAGGGTGCCGTCCGATTCGCGCAGCCGCTTGAACGATCCCACCAGCACGCCCAGCGCGGTGGAGTCGAGGAACGATACGCCCAGCAGGTCTACGACGACCGCGGCCGCACCCGCTTCCTCGTGGACGCCGAGATGCTCGGCCAGCGTCGGCGCGGTGGCGACATCGATCTCTCCGACGACGGCGATGACCGGTACACCGCCGTTGACCTGCTCATTGATCTCAAAGGTCAGCTCCATGATCTCCTGCCCTCTTTGTTCGGACTGTGCCCCGCTTCGGTATACCCGTCTCCGGCATGATCTCGCACATCTAGCCGGCTCCCACGAGCCGGGTTGCGTATACCCAACTCGGGGGAACCCATCGGGAGAACGGGCACGGGCACGGGCAAGTCCTGATTGACTGATCTGGCTTGTCGAAGGCTACGCCACCCCGGGACGGGCTCGGTCGCTCGGCGATCAAGCACTGGTAAACGAGGAGGGAACGTGGCAAACCTGTGGTCGTGGCTCGGGCTCAACCTGGGCAAACGCGCCGGCACCGTGTCGCTCATCGGCCTGGTGCTGACGGTGGGGCTCGGGCTGGGGATCACCCAGCTCAAATTCACGACCAGCAACGCCAGCTACCTCAACGGTACTGACAGAGCTCAGATCGAGAACCAGAACTACGAGAAGAGCTTCGGCTGGGCCACGTTGGCCGGGGTGAACAGGTGCCGATCCGTCGGTGTTCTCGGTGGTCAGTGAACATGACGGCCACCGGGTCACCGCACGCCGCTCGACGCCGTCAAGCTGGCCGCCGATCTGTCCACCAGCACCGACGGCAACCCCCAGGACAGCCTGGCCGGCAAACTGCAGCTCTCGGCCTATAACCGTGATCCATCGGTTACGGGGAAGGCAGCCCGACTGAAGGACATCCAGGCCCAACTGAGCACGGAATCGGCCATTCCTGCCGATCAGCGCACGCTGGCCAACCCGAAATGGGTCCACTTCCTCACCCACGCCACCGACGGGACCATGCGCCAGTCGTCGGCCGCCTTCCTTCCCAATCCGGGTCACGCCGCCATGGTCGTCATCTTGAAGCCCAACCTGTCCATCGACCAGGAATCGGCCGCCGCCCAGTCGGTGCAGACCATCGTCGGCCAGGCCCATCTTCAGAACGCATCGACCATCGTGACCGGCGTGCCGGCATTGCTCCGGACCATCAACGACTACCTGAAGACGGGCATGCTCAAGCTCGGTGGCCTGGCCGCGCTCATCATGGTGGTCATCCTGTTCCTGGCCTTCAACGTCCGCTGGAGGATCCTCCCCTTCATCATCGTGGCCATCGGCCTCATCTGGGCTTTCGGGTTGGTGGGGTTCCTCGGGATCCCCCTCACGCTGGCCAGTGTGGCCGGCCTCCCCGTCTTGCTCGGCGTAGGCATGGACTACGCCATCCAGATGCACTCCCGCATCGAAGAGGAGGTCCTCCTGGACAGAGCGGCCCACCCTATCCAGACCACGGCCCGGAACCTCGGCCCGGCCTTGCTCGTGGTGACCTTCGACGCCGTCTTCGCCTTCATCGCCCTCTTGTTCGCCAAGGTGCCGATGATCCGGCAATTCGGCCTGTTGCTGGTGGTGGGCATCATCGCCGTCTGCGTGTGCGGGATCATCGGGCCTCTGGCCATTCTGGGCATCCGGGAGTACAAGTCCCCGACCAAGGGCACGGACTTCAGCCAGGGCCGCCTCAGCCGGCTGACCGTCTGGCTGGGCGCCCTGCCGGCCAAGGCCACCATCCCCTTGGCCATCGCCAGCATCCTGATCTTCGCCGGCGGCCTGGCCGTCGAGGGCCATATCACCCTGCAGACCGACCCGCTGCAATGGGTCAACCCTCAGTCTCAGACGATCAAGGACGTCAACGCCTTGAAGGCCGGGATCGGTACCGAAAGCAATGTCGGCGTGCTGATCACCACCAAGCATCCCTTCAGCGACCAGACCGTGGCTTACGTGAGCAAGTTCTCCAACCAGCAAGTGGCAAAGTTCCCGGACCTGCTGTACCCGGCCACGGGCATGGTCAACCTGGTCGACGAGTTCATCGCCGTGCCCGGCGCTTCGTTGGTGCCGCCCCTCGGAGCCCAGGTGGCCGCAGTCAACGCCGTCGCTCCTGACCAGGTGCGCAAGTCCAGTGTGGCCAACGACGGCCATGCCCTCAGCGTCATCTTCCGGTCGAAGACCACGGCGCTCAGCGACCTGAAGCCGGTGGTCAACTATCTGGAATACGACGTCCGTCCGCCTCCGGGCATGACCGTCGCCCCCGGCGGCATCGCCGTCGTCGGCGTGGGGCTGCTCGAGAACCTGGCCGCTTCCCGGTTGCTGCTGACCTACCTGTCGATCATCCTGGTCGGCGCGTTCTTGGCCGTGCGGCTCCGGAGCCTCATCCGGTCGGTGCTCTCCTTGGTGCCGGTGCTCATCGCCGTGGGACTGGTGTCGCTCATCGCCTGGGCGCTCAGCCTCAAGCTGAGCCCGTTGACCGCGGTCTCCGGCCCCCTGGTGGTGGCCGTCTGCACCGAGTTCACCTCGCTCATCCTGTTGCGCTTCGTCGAGGAGCGGGGGCGGGGCCTCAGCCCGAGGGAGGCCGCCGACATCACCGCGTCTCGGACCGGACGAGCCTTCATGGTGTCAGGGATGACGGCGGTGATCGGCGTAGGCGTGCTGGCCACGTCCTCCTTCCCCCTGCTGCAGGGGTTCGGGATCATCGTGGGACTCAACGTGGCCGTGGCCCTGGTCTCCGCCCTGGTGGTGCTCCCGCCCATCTTGGTCTGGGCCGATGCCGACGGACGGGGCTGGGTATCCGAGAGCCTGCTCCGGCACCGCGAGAAGCCTCGGACTCCTCCGGGAGCTGAAGCTGCTCCCACCCTGGAGCTTCGGGCGTAGCCGAGGCCGGTTCCTACCGGTCTGATCGCTGCAGCCGTCCGGCCAGCGGAAGGACGAACCAGAGCCCGATGAAGACCACGGGCATGACCGCGGCCACGACGGGCACGACGGCACCGGAGTCGACCGTGCTGACCACCAGCCACACGGCGGCCGAGATGGCCAGGGCCACGGCGGTCAGACCGCAGAGAGCCAGCGCGTTCGAGACGGCCAGGAGCCTGCGCTTCTCATGACGACGGAACACGATCCGGTGGTAGGCCACCGGCCCGGTCAGGAGGGCGGTGGCGCCGGCGGCCAACAGCAGGCTGGCCTGGTACAGCACTCGCTGGGCGTGGTCGAGTTGGCCGAACCGGTTGGTGAAGGGCAGCGAGAGCAGGAAACCGAAGAGCACCTGGACACCGAGGCTGGCCACCCGCAGCTCCTGGAGCAGCTCGGCCACGTTCCGATCGATGCGTTCGTCCTCGGACTCGTTTCGGCCGTCGTCGGCCGGCTGACCCCCGTTGCTCACCTCATGGGGATACCCGTCAGCCATCCAGACCGAACATCACAGGCAGGCGGTTAGCGCACGTTCCTTGGGGGTAGCTACCTGCAACGAGCTGACCACCAGCTCGCCTCGGGACCGAGAACGGAGACCATATGGCCAAGATCGCGTCGGAACTGCTGATCGAGCGGCTTGTCGACTGGGGTGTCGACACAATCTTCGGGCTACCCGGCGACGGCATCAACGGGATCATGGAGGGTTTGCGGCGCAATCAGGAGCGCATGAAGTTCGTACTGGTCCAGCACGAAGAGGCGGCCGCCTTTATGGCCACGGGCTACGCCAAGTCGACGGGCCGGCTCGGCGTCTGCCTGGCCACATCGGGTCCGGGGGCCATCCACCTGTTGAACGGCCTCTACGACGCCAAGCTCGACCACGTCCCGGTGCTGGCCATCACTGGGACCCAGGAGACCCAGATGCTGGGCACCGGCTACCAACAGGAGGTCCATCTGGAGAAGCTGTTCATGGACGTGGCCGAGTACAACGAGATGATCCATGTCCCCATCCAGATTCCCACGTTGGTGGATCTGGCCATCCGCCATTCCCTCTCCCGCAAGACGGTGAGCCATCTCACCATCCCCAACGACATCCAGGTCGCCGATGCCGATGCCGACCCGTACAAGGCGGTGGCTCCGGCCGTGGTGAAACCGACCACGTCCACCTATCTACAGCCTCCCGGTCTCCCACGACCCCATGACCTCCAAGCAGCGGCCGATGTCCTCAACGCTGGCGAGAAGGTGGTGATGCTCATCGGTGCCGGCGCCCGGCACGCCACTGAGGAGGTCGTGGCCGCGGCCGAGCAGTTGGGCAGTCCCATCATCAAGACGCTCTCGGGCAAGGACGCGGTGCCCGACGACCACCCCTACACCACCGGCGGCATCGGGCTGTTGGGCACCAGCGCATCCGAAGATGCCATGGAATCCTGCGACACCCTCTTCATGGTGGGCACCAACTTCCCCTACACCAAGCACCTGCCCGAGGCCGGGCAGTGCGCCGTCGTCCAGATCGATGCCGACCCCATCCGGTCAGGCGGGCGGCTCCCTACCGACGTCCCCCTGGTCGGTGAGGCCAAAGAGGCGCTGTCCGCCCTGGTCCCGTTGCTCCATCGCCACGACGACCGCTCATTCCTGGAGAAAGCGCAACAGGACATGGCTGACTGGCGGAAGCAGATGGCCGCCCTGGAGGGGATCACCACAGACCCCATCCAGCCCCAGCGTCTCATGCGGGTGGTCGACCGACTGGCTTCCGATGACGCCATCCTGGCCTCCGACTCGGGGACCATCGCCACGTGGGCGGCGAGGCATTTCGACATTCGCGGCGACCGCAAGTTCTATCTGTCGGGCAACCTGGCCTCAATGGCACCCGGCCTCCCGTACACCATCGCCGCCCAGTGGGCCCATCCCCACCGGCAGTGCATCGCCTTCGTCGGGGATGGCGGCTTTGCCATGCTCATGGCCGATTTCGCCACCGCCTGCCGGTACAAGCTGCCCATCACGGTGATCATCAACAACAACGGGGAGCTGGGCCAGATCATGTGGGAGCAACTGGTCCTCGGCTATCCCGAGTTCGGCATCCGCTTCGAGAACCGGCTGGACTTCGCCCCGTGGGCCGAAGCCTGTGGCGGCCTGGGTATCCGGGTGGACAAGTCCGACGAGCTCGAGGACGCCGTGACCAGGGCGCTGGCTCACCCCGGCCCGTCGCTGGTCGATGTCTCCGTCAATCCCGACGAGCCGCCCATGCCTGGCAAGGTCCAGTACGAGCAGGCCAAGGAGTTCGCCAAAGCCTTCCTTGCCGGACAACCTCGGAAGGCGACCATCGCCACCACCCTCTTCCGGGACAAGATCAGCCAGCTGCGCTCGTGAACCGGGTCCGACGACGGGTCGACCACTTGGTCGACGATGTGCAGCACGGTCGGTTCGAGCGGTCGCTGGCCGGGCTCACGGGGGTCGGGGCCCTGATCACCGGAATGGAGATCTGGCTCGAGCACGATCGAGCCAGCTTTGCCAACCGGATGATGTGGATACCGGTCGCCCTCACCCCGGTGATCTCCGTCGCCGGCATCGCCGGCATCTTCTCCCGCCGGGCGGCCAAAACGATGTTGCCCGTGGTGTCGGTGGTGGTGCTGGCCAACAGCGCCCAGGGCCAGTACCTCCACCTGCGGGGGATCGCCCAGCGGCCAGGGGGATGGAGGATGGCCCGCTATAACGCCGAGATGGGCCCACCCATGTTCGCCCCCCTGCTCTTCGGCCTGGTGGGAGGGATGGGGCTGGTGGCCGCCATCTTGCGGCGCGAGCCCCGGCGGTGACGGGCACGCCGGGATCAGCCCAACCGCGGTTCCCCGGCTACGACGTCACGGACCAATCCCACACCTGGGACGAGGTGACCAGGGACGTCGTGATGGGCCGTCTCGGACCCCCGGCGGCGATGCAATTCTTCAGCGCCGAGGAGGAACCGACGGCACGAGCCCTGGTCGACCGGCTCCTGGCCCAGGACGAGGAGCCGAGGGTCCCCGCGCTGGAGCTGATCGATGCCAAGTTGGCGGCCCGCCGGGGCGACGGGTACCGGTACTCGGACATGCCCGAGGACTGGGAGGCCTGGCGGCGCTCAGTGGCCGGGTTGGACGCCGATGCTCGCCGGGCCCACGGGAGACCGTTCTGGGACCTGAACCATCAGGAGCAAAAGGACGGGATCGAGCAGGTGCGGGGCATGGATGGGGACTGGTACGGCATGCCCTCCCAGCGCCTCTTCTCTTTGTGGCTCCGCTACGCCTGCGAGGCCTTCTACTCACATCCGGGGGCATGGAACGAGATCGGGTTCGGGGGGCCGGCCTACCCGCGGGGCTACAAGAACCTCGGCATCGGGCGGCGCGAGCCCTGGGAGGTGGCCGAGGTCGTCGAAGCCGATCCCGTCCCCTGGGCAGAACGGGCCGAGGCGGCTCGTCGTCGCCACCAGCCCGAGCCGATACCGCCCGAAGGCGAGCCATCGGCCGCCGGCCAACCGGCCGATAACCACCGGCCATGAACAGAGTCCGCCAACGGAACGAATCGGCCTGGCTGCTGCCCAACGACGGCACTCGCACCAATCACGCCCTCCGCTCCGACATGCGCCGCTTCGACCAGGACGAAGTGGTCGACGCCATTGTGGTCGGATGCGGCGCTGGCGGCGGTGTGCTCACCCAACGCCTGGCCCGACGGGGCTGGAAGGTGGTGGCCTTCGACGCCGGGCCATTCTGGGACCCCGACCGGGACTGGGTCAGCGACGAAGCCGGCTCGCACGGGCTGTACTGGAACGAGCCCCGGGTCATCTCCGGCGGCGACCCGGTGGCCCTGGGCAACAACAACTCGGGCCGGGGCGTGGGCGGCTCCATGGTGCATTTCGCCGGGTACGCCCCTCGGTTCCACCCCTCGGACTTCCACACCTACTCCAGCGACGGCGTCGGAGCCGACTGGCCCATCGAGTACCAGGACCTCAAGCCCTACTACGAGCAGATGGAAGAGGAATTGCCGGTGGCCGGCCAACCGTGGCCGTGGGGCGATCCGCACCGTTATCCCCAGTCCCCGCATCCCATCGCCGGGAACGGCACGGCCTTCGTCAACGGCTGCGAGGCGCTGGGCATCCCCTTCCGGGTGGGACCGGTGGCCATCGTCAACGGCCGCTTCGGCAACCGCTCCCACTGCATCTACCGGGGCTTCTGTCTGCAGGGCTGCAAGGTCAATGCCAAGGCATCACCGCTCATCACCCACATCCCCGATGCCCTGGCCCACGGAGCGGA
>Ga0208357_1002938_pt1 | contig 10857 bp, 7 predicted proteins | sample NGESurdeep092012_6_FD_184487 | JGI IMG/M metagenome (GOLD analysis project Ga0208357, IMG submission 184487) | Arctic peat soil microbial communities from Barrow, Alaska - NGEE Surface sample F52-2 deep-092012 (SPAdes) | ecosystem: Environmental > Terrestrial > Soil > Wetlands > Peat ... | reverse complement strand
GCATCCATGCGGACACGGGGCATCTTGGGATTTGTGTTATATGCCATATACATAGCGTGGGGTATACCGAGGGGTATTCCAAGCTATTGAACCATTACGGAGGTATTGACAAAAAGCCATAAATAGTGCTATAATTTAGTCGTTCTTTGCAAGCTACAAATCTTTACGGGAGCGCCTCGGCGCCCAGAAAGGAGCCGTCGTGAAGCGGCTTTGGAACAAAATCATCCACTCTTCGCCGTGGATGGAGTCACTGCTTTATGTCGTGATCTCCATCTACACCTATTCCAGATTTCTTCCGGGACATTGCGGCATCGTCTGGAATCTTCTCCCGGAAAAATGGGAATACACGTGGCAAGCTGTGCCCTTCTTCCTGGTTGACCTCTGGCTCTATCTCGGGGCTATCCTCTGCGGCGTCTTGGGATCATTGCTGACGGCAGAGATCCTCATCGGCCAGCACCGTTGGCCCTTAAGCGAGCGCCAGATGGAGGTGAGCCGTATCTTCGCCCGGGGGATGTTTGGAGCTCTGAATCCGGCGGGGGGAATTCTCCTGTTGATTTTCAAAGGAATCCACCTGTGTCTCTCCCGTTACCACGTCCCGATTTCCGTTCAGGATTGAGGGGCCAGCTGCACAAGAACGAAGGCTTGCTCTCTCCGGGCAAGCCTTTTTTCATCTTTACTTTAATGAATGATGGGGACATTTGACTTTTGAGATATTCCCATGGTATGCTTTAATCACTAAGACCGATTCTCCTTTTGAAACTGCTGGGGTGGCGGAATTGGCAGACGCACTGGCTTCAGGTGCCAGCGATCGCAAGATCATAGGGGTTCGACTCCCCTCTCCAGCACATATCATCAATTTGATCATCTGATATCTGACTGTATGGCTGATTGCATTTTCTGCAAAATAATAGAAAAGGAAATTCCCGCCGGCGTCGTGTGGGAAGGCGACCGATTCATGGCGTTCTTAGATATACGCCCCGTCAATCCAGGACATCTTTTAATAATTCCTAAAGAACATATCGAGAATATTTTCGATATGCCGGGCGGTCTTTATGAAGAAATATTTAACAAAGCAAAGGCGTTGTCGACGCCGTTGCGAACAGCGATGAGCTCCGTGCGCGTCGGTATGGTGATTGAGGGATTCGGGGTTCCCCACGTCCACGTGCATCTCGTACCGATCAACGGGCCGCACGAACTTGATTCCAGCCGGGCAAAGCCGATGCCTGCCGAGGAGCTCGCAACAATAGCGGAAAAAATTAAAGCAGAAGTCGAAAAAGCAGAAATTAAATAGCAGAAAAAAATAAATTAAGTAGAAAGAAAAATGATAAAGAAGAACGAAAATACAAACCAGGCGCCTGCTCCGAAAGAGCGACAGCGCATAAAACCGCCGGAGATCCGGCAACGCCCGCCGGTGCAGATGCCACGCCCGGGGCAATCCCCCGCGCGACCAGGCCAACGCCCCGTGACTCGTCCGATGACTCGACCGCAACACGGCGGCGGCACCAAAGAAGAGCGCGACGCACGCCGCGAGTTCAAGCATGGCCCGGGCGCGCCGAAGCCCGGCACACATCCGCAGAACTCAAAGATGGGCCCAAAGCCCGTCGTGGCCCGCGATCCGAACGAAAAATCAAATCCCGACGCGGTGCGCCTCGTACCGCTCGGCGGCCTGGAAGAAGTCGGCCGCAACTGCTCGTTCATCGAATACAAGAATGAGATCGTCATCATCGACATGGGACTCCAGTTCCCAGAGGACGAGACGCCGGGCATCGATTACATCATCCCGAACGTCGACTATCTGGAAAAGAAAAAACAGAACATCGCCGCGATCATTTTGACGCACGGCCACTACGACCACATCGGCGCATTGCCGCATGTGCTCGCGCGCCTCGGCAATCCCCCGATCTACGCGACCGGCATCACGAAAGCGATCATCGAACGCCGCGCGGATGATTTTCCGAACGCGCCGAAGATGAACATCCAGATCATCAAGGATGGCGACGAGATGAAACTTTCCAACAACATCACCGCCTACTTCTTCGGCGTGCCGCACACGATCCCGGAAACGACCGGCGTGATGCTCAAAACGCCGATCGGCAACATCGTCCACTTTGCGGACTTCCGTCTGGACTACGACGATGAAGGAAATGTGCACGGCACGGAGGAATTCGAGAAGCTCGGCAAGATGGGCGTGCACACGTTCATGGTAGACAGCACGAACGCCGAAAAACCGGGGCACTCCGTCTCGGAAAAAACCGTCGAGCGAAATCTGGAAGAGATCTTCCGCGCCGCCGAAGGACGCATTATGGTCGCCACATTCTCGTCGCTCATCACGCGCATCGCGGAGATCATCAAGATCGCCGAGAAGCTCGGCCGGAAGGTGGCGCTGAACGGCTACTCCATGAAGACGAACATCCAGATCGCGCAAAACCTCGGCTTCGTCAAAGCCAAGGAAGGAACGCTCATCTCCGTGGAGGAGGTCAGTAAATATAAAGATGACAAAGTGCTGATCCTTACCACCGGCGCCCAGGGCGAATCGAACGCGGGCCTCATGAAGATCATCAATGGCGAACATCGCTCGATCAAGATAAAGCCGGGCGACACGTTCGTGCTCTCATCGTCCGTCATTCCGGGCAACGAGCGCAGCGTGCAGACGGTCAAGGACAACTTGGCGCGGCAGGGCGCGATCGTGTTCCACTCCGCACTCGTCGACATCCATTCCTCCGGCCACGCGCCGAAGGGCGACATCCAACTCGTCATAGAGCTCCTCAAGCCGAAGTTCCTCATGCCGGTGCACGGCTACTACTTCATGCGCGCCGCGAACGGGCAGACCGCGATCGCCGCCGGCGTCGCAAAAGAAAATGTGCGCCTGATGGATAACGGCCAGGTGGCCGAGCTCACAAAAGACACATTCAAGGTCACCAAAGAAGAGGTCCCCGCCTACTATGTGATGGTAGACGGACTCGGCGTCGGCGACGTCGAAGAGGTCGTGTTGCGCGACCGCCGCGCGCTCGCCGCGGAGGGCATGCTCGTCATCATCCTCACGGTGGATCGCGATAAGGGACGCTTGCTCAAAAATCCCGACATCATCTCACGCGGATTCATCTATCTGAAAGACAACCAGGAGATCCTGGACGAGATCCGCAAGCGCATTCGCGGCCTTATGACGCGCATCCCGAACTTCAAAGAAGTGGAACCGGATTACGTGAAAACGCTCCTGCGCGACCAGGTCGGGCAATACCTCTACACGAAGACCAAACGCCGGCCGATGATCTTGCCGGTGGTGATAGAGATATAACAAACAGGGACAGAAATGTTTCTCGGGGACGGGTCGCGTTCTACTGAACGCGCCCTAACGCTCGGCACCTTCGTGCCTCCGCGATTCCCCTCAAAACACTTCTGTCCCTGTTTTTATTTACTCAGCAGTTAAGAAGTCGAACAACTTATCGTATTCCTCCTGATGTGGAACAAAAGTAATGTCTCCGCTCCGAATTACACTCTGCAACTCTCGCCACGGAACCCATTTCGTTTCTGCTACCTCCTCGGTCTGTAATTTGAAGCCGGGAATATCATCATCTAATTTGAGCAGATAAATATCCTGAAACTCATGATCAATATAAGCTCCATTATTTAACACGACACGAGGGCTATTAATAGTAAAAAGATATTCAAGATCTTGTTCGTCCACGATGACATTCAATTCCTCTTTCGCCTCGCGAACCGCCGCCTGCAAGGGAGTCTCTCCAGCAGAAATATGTCCCGCGCACGAGATATCCCACAGATTCGGATAATTTTCTTTTGCCAGCGAGCGGCGCTGGATTAGTAGTTCGCCCTTGAGATTTATGATCCAGATATGAACGGTCTTGTGCCGGTCGCCATTTTTATGAGCAAGCGATTTTAGCTTTTTCTCTCCCGTTGGATTTCCGCTGGCATCAACGATATCAATATATTCTTCCATATTGCAATTTTATGAGGATTCGAGTGGTTTGTCTATTTTTAAATCTTCCACTCGGAGTGGATGGTAAACCGGGCCGCCTAAGTACCCGGTTTTATTTTCCTAATTTAATCATCATTTAATCCCGCACATATATTGTGTGGGTATGCATGTTGATCCACTGTTCAAAGCCGTTCAGGAACTAAGAGCAATATCGCCGAAAGGAAAAATTGCCGATTCGCAGTCCCGAATAACTATTGGGTTATTGCCACATAAAACGAAGATCTTCCTTGGTGCCGAAACGCCAATTGTTGAAGCAACGCCGCGAGCCATAAAGCATATCATCGACAAGAATTGCGGAGGATTCCTTGCCTTAAAAGCAACGGAGATCATCGCACGCCACGAATCGATATTTGAAAGCAAAACAACCGACAGGGAAACGGGGCTCCATCGCATCGTTCTTGTGAAACGCTATCCCGGCGGCCGGGATTTATTCGCGGTCATAGAACTAAAATTCGGTGCGGCCAATCAGCTTGTGACGGTCGCAAGGGTCGGCAAAAACTATCTGAAGCCTTTGAAGAAAATTCTCTGATCTATAAATCCAAGATGGTCGCGCTGACACCATCATCGGCATATACCTTTCGGCACGCTGGCAGCGGTCGCGTTTTTCTGCTCTTTTGAATCTATAGATCAAAGAACCCTAAGGCAATTATTCCACTGATACCAATATTTCGTCAAATTCTTTTTAATCTTTCTTTAATATCTTGGTTTTATATAAAACTATCAAAGCCGTGATATAATCGTTATATGAAACCGATCCTTGTTTCCGGCATGCAGCCCACCGGACGCCTGCATATAGGCAACTATCTTGGTGCGCTCAAGAACTTTGTGGAGCTTCAGAACTCCGGCAAATATCAATGCTACTTTTTTTTGGCAGACCTGCATGCGCTCACCGAAGGGCCGGCGCCGAAAGAGCTCGCCGAGAATATTTTGCATCTTACCGCGGACTACCTCGCTGCCGGCCTTGATCCAAAGAAGTCCCTCATCTATCAGCAATCGCAGATCCCCGCGCACAGCGAGCTCGCGTGGGTGCTGAATACCGTGACGCCGATGGGCGACCTGGACCGCATGACGCAATATAAAGACAAGGCGGCGCGGCAGGCGGCCAACGTGAATGCTGGGCTCTTTGATTACCCCGTGCTTATGGCGGCGGATATTCTGATCTACGATGCCACGTTCATTCCTGTGGGCGATGATCAGCTCCAACACCTTGAGCTTGCGCGCACTGTGGCGCGAAAGTTCAATGCGCGCTTCGGCGAAACGTTCGTGGAGCCGAAAGGATTGCTGACGCAAACGCCACGCGTGATGTCGCTCAAAGATCCTGCGAAGAAAATGTCCAAGTCTGACCCGGACAGCTGCCTCTTCATCGAGGACTCGCCGGAGGAGATCAAACGCAATCTCGCGCGCGCGGTGACGGATTCGGGATCGGAGATCTTGTATGATCCGGAGAAGAAGCCGGGACTTTCAAATTTGCTCGAGATCTACGGCGCGTTCGCAGGAAAGGACCCCCACGCTGTTGCGATCGACTTTGAGGGTAAGCGATACTCGGACCTTAAGAGCGAGCTTGCGGACCTCATCGCGCGGCATTTTGAAAAGTTCCGCGCCAAGAAAAAGGCGTTGCTCGCAAAACCGGCGGGGATTAAGAAAATATTGGCGACGGGATCAAAAAAAGCTGCTGCGGTTGCCAACAAGAAGATGGTGGAGGTGAAGAAAAAGGTGGGCTACTAAGCCTTCCGTATCGCCACCCAAACATCCTGCCCTTCGAGCTTGGTTATTTCTTCTGCGATAAATTTTTCGGAACGCCCGAACTCTACTGCGGTCGCACCTATATCCGCAAGGAACGAGGCTTTATTCTTATCGATCACCTGCATCATTTTTTCCGGCAGCTCCATCATCGCGATGATCCTGTCCTTCGGCTCAAGCCCGGCTTTCTGACGCAACTCCTGGAACATACGCCCCACGTCACGGAGCAGCCCTTCTTCGCGTAGCGCGGGAGTGATCTCGATGTCGAGTTCCACACCTTCTTTTTTATCAACGAATAAGATCTCTTTCACGTTCACCTCTTCGGCGACGATCGCCGCGAGCGGTGCATCAAGCAGCACCCCCACCGTCATTGACGCGAGCGGTTGGCGAACCTTGATCCCCTTCTCGGCGCGCACCGCAAGACCGGCGGCGGCGAACTCGCGAGCGGCAGTCATCTGGTCAAGTAATTTTTGATCGATCTTGGCGCCGGCGCGCGGCCACTCATCCAGATGCACCGATCCCTTCGTGCCGCCAAGCGGCACGTAGAAAAGTTCCGAGAAGAACGGCGTAAACGGTGCCATGATGGTAATGAGTGAAAGCAGCACGTGGCCGAGCGTCGCCGAGGTTGTCGCGTGGTCCGCGGCGCTTTCCGGCCGCTGCAGCCGCCGCCGCGAGCGGCGGATGTACCACCGCGAAAGATCGTCCACGAGCGATTCGATCTCCAGCGCAGCTTCGCGGATCTCATACGCATCCAATTTCTTCGTAACGCCCTCGCTCGTCTGATCGAGCCGCGCGATGATCCACTTGTCCAGAATGTTCATGTCCGCCCCGGAAAGCTTTGCATGTTGGTCCGCATATGTTTTCCAAAAGACGAACGAGTTATAGACGATGAGGTGCACGCGCCGCATCGCCTTTGCAACCTCACCTTCGTCAAAGTTTTTTGGCTCGCCGAGCGGAGATCCGGTAAAGAAATACCAACGGAGCGCGTCAACACCATGCTTATCGATGACAGCAAACGGCTCGACGACATTCCCTTTCGATTTGGACATCTTCTGCCCAAATTTGTCATTGATCAATCCGAGCGCGATCACGTTCTTATAGGGCGATTCGTGGCCAAGCGCCGTCGCGATCGCCATTAGGGTGTAGAACCAACCGCGCGTCTGGTCCATCGCTTCGGAAATGTAATCGGCGGGATAATCCAGGCCGGAGAGCGTGGCCACATTCGCCTTCGGGACGGAGAACGGATAGTGCGCTTGCGCGTAGGGCATCGCGCCCGAGTCGTACCACACGTCCGCCACCTCCGGCACGCGGCGCATCTCGGCTTTGCACTTCGGGCATTGCGCCAAGATATCATCGGCGAACGGCCGGTGAAGATCAGCCGCACCGGTGTCGTTGCGCGGGATGATCTTCAGGTCTAGCGCCAAAAGTTCTGCCGGATTCATAAACATATTATTGTTCTCCGATTTTTTCTCCGCCGTGACCCTCTCGCTCCACCCGTTCGCGATCTGCGCCATCATCCAGATCGTGTCTTCGTGGCTTACGATCAGAATATTCTTCCCTTGGTACGCTTCTTCCATCTCCTTCAAGAAACTCCAAGCGCGCGTCCGAACATCGCGCAGCGATTCACTGTGATCATCCGGCTTCCCCATAAATCGCTCCAGTTGGGTGGGAAACAGTTTCCTATATTCATCACGCTGCTTTCCTGATAAGGATCCGAGATCTATCTCGTGCAAGCGTTTATCAAACACCACCTTCTCAATACCGAGGGCTTTCGCGACGATCTCGGCGGATTCTTTCGTGCGATCCAGATCGGAAGCAAAGATCATGTCGATCTTTTTTGCCTTGATAAGCGTGGCTGTTTCTTGAACCTCTTCTTTCCCTCGTGCCGTCAGTTTGCAATGTTGATCTCCGGAATCGACGATGCCGCGCGTCAGATTCTCCGATTCGCCGTGTCGCATCGCCCAGTAATTGTTCTTCGACCCGCCCGCGAGCCGGTCGAGTTCATCCAAACTGCCCACCACTTCCGTATGTCCGCAGGATTTGCATTCCCAGATCGGCAGCGGCGCGCCCCAGTACCGCTCACGGGAAAGATTCCAATCCTTCACTTCGCGCAACCATTCGCCGAAGCGTCCGTCCTTAACGTGCTTTGGCATCCAGTTCACGGTTTCATTATTTTTTAACAATTCCCCGCGCAGTTTGGACATCTCAATGAACCACGATGAGCGCGCGTAATACAGAATGGCCGTACCGCAGCGCCAGCAAAAAGGATATTCGTGCACATAGGATTCTGTTCTCAGCAGATTGCCGTTCTCTTCAAGGTGTTTGAAAATATGATCCTCCGTCTCTTTTGACTTTACATACTGCCCGGCCAATCCGCGTACCTCTTTTACAAATTTTCCGGCTTCGTCCACCGTGTGATATTCCGGCAGGCCAACTTTTTTGCCGAGCGCATAATCCTCTTCGCCGTACATCACGGCGGTATGCACCACGCCCGTGCCGTCGGTCGTCGTCACGAAGTCGGCGGGGTAGACCTTATATGATGTCGGTGATGTGAGCGAGGGTATGTCAAACAGTGGCTCGTATTCGAGGCCAATAAGTTGCGAGCCAGTAAGCTTATTTGTTTTTTTTATATCGGTGAATCCCAAATCTCCCAGACGCTCCGTCGCAGCGATGAAATATTCATCGCCGGACTCGAACGCTTCATATGAAATATCATTCCCGACTGCAAGCGCGACATTGCCAGGGAGGGTCCATGGCGTCGTCGTCCACGAGAGGATGTATATCTTGTCATCCGGCTTTACCGTATGATCCCCGATCTTCTGTCCCGGCTTTACCCTGAATTTCACATACACCGAAGTATCACTTACCTCTTTATATCCCTGCGCGAGCTCGTGTGACGAAAGTGATGTGCCGTCGCGGGTGCACCATGGCACCACCTTGAATCCTTTATAGAGCAATTTCCGCTTTGAGATCTGCGACAGCGTCCACCAAAGGGATTCTATATATTCCGGATCGTAGGTAATGTAGGCGTTCTTGAAATCGAGCCAGTAGCCGATGCGGCGCGTCATCCGCTCCCATTCGTCCATATAGATCCACACCTGCTTCATCGCCTCCTCGTTGAAGCGCTTCACGCCGAGTTCCTCGATATCCTTTTTTGACTTCAAGCCCAGCGCCTTTTCCGTGGCGATCTCCACCGGCAGGCCGTGCGTGTCCCATCCGGCACGGCGCGGCACTTCATATCCCTGCATTGTTTTGTAACGCAAGATGACATCCTTCACGACGCGACTGATGACGTGATGGATCGCCGGCTTGCCGTTCGCATACGGCGGCCCTTCATAAAAAACAAACTTTTTTGCCCCGGCTTTCTTCTCAAGCGACTTCTCAAAAATATGATGGTTGTCCCAAAACGCCAGAACTTTTTCTTCAAGTTCCGGGAGCTTGAAGTCGCCTTCGTCCAAAAAAGCTGGCACGGACATTGGTTTTTCAGGAGTATCGCTCGCCATCCCTATAAAATAGCAGGTTTTTCGGGATTTTCAAAGAAAAAGGCTCCCAAAAGAAGGGAGCCTTGTGATGACGCGCTAACCCGGTCGGAGCGATCAATCTTCCATGACCCTCAGTAAACAACTGGAGGGGATAAAGAAGTACCGCGGCTCTTCTGGATCGGCGGACGAGATGCGCCGCTGAAACCCTTCGAAGCCATCGATAACCCGATCGCCCGGATCAAAGCGCCAAGGGGGGCAGAGCTTCAACTCGGGGAAATTATCCACGATAACAACACTCGATGGGATACTGACTCCCCCGATCAAGAAATTGTGCGGGGGGCCTATCCTGATATCTCCAGCCTTAACAATGAATCTGGTCATCGCGGCTGTCGTTTTCGCTTCCATTTTCTCTTCTCCATGATGGCACCGCCATCGAACTGCCAGCGCGGATTATACCCTATCTCTAAATCTTTTCAAGTGTTTTGATCCCGAGCAGTCCCAGCCCTTTCTGCAAGGCACGCGCCGCAGTGGCGACGAGGAGCAAGCGCACGGCGCGGCGCGCGACGTTGTCATCCTTGAGGATCGGCGTCGTCTCGTAGAATTTATTCGCCGCCACGGCGAGCTTGTAGAGATACACCGCAAGCGTGCTCGTGGAATAGAGTTCGCCGGCGCGCGCGACGATATCCGGGAACTCAAATAATTTTCGCATGAGCGCGAGCTCGGTCATGTGCGCGAGCGTTGTTACGTCCACGCTTGCCGGCCGAAGATCGGACTTCCGCACGCCCGACTTCCGCAAAATGCTTTTCAGCCGCGCATAGGTGTACTGCAGATATGGCGCGCTGTCGCCGGAAAAATCCAACATCTTCTCCCAATTGAACACGATATCCGTCGTGCGATTCTCTTTGAGGTCGTTGTAGCGCAGTGCGCCGAGCGCCACCACTGTCGCGACCTCATCTTTTTCTTTCGGCGAAAGATCCGTATTTTTTGTTGCAACAACATCGCCCGCTCTGCTGATCGCCTCCGCGATGACTCCTTCCAAAAGTTGTGCCGTGCCTTCGCGCGTGGAAAGCTTCTTTCCACTTTCGCCCAACACCAAGCCATACTTTATATGCTTCAACTCGACCCCCTCACCCCATCCGAGCAACTTTGCCACTGCAAACAACTGCTCGAACGCAAGTGCCTGCTCGTTCCCCACTATATATAGTATCTTCGCCGGCTTATATTTCTTGAGCCGGTAGCGGAGGTTCGCGATATCGCGCGTGAGGTACAGACTTGCGCCGTCGGACTTCTGGATGAGCGCCGGCGGTAATCCGGCGGCATCAAGCTTGACCACCACCGCGCCCTCACTGCGTTCCGCGATATGCTTGTCCATCAACTCTTTTACTGTGTCTTTCATCTCGCGCTCAAAGAACGCCTCGCCGATCCACACGTCGAAATCGACGTCGAGAAGTTTGTATATCCTCTTGAACTCATCGAGCGACTCCTTCTTGAACCATTCCCACAGCCGCCGGTTCTCGTGGTCGCCGTCTTCCAACTTCTTGAATTCTTCCTGGCCGCGCTTTTCGAGCGCCGGATCCGCTTTCATCTCTTCATGAAACCGCACATACAATCTTTGCAGCGTCTCGATCGGATCCTTCTCCA
>Ga0208357_1002936_pt1 | contig 10859 bp, 13 predicted proteins | sample NGESurdeep092012_6_FD_184487 | JGI IMG/M metagenome (GOLD analysis project Ga0208357, IMG submission 184487) | Arctic peat soil microbial communities from Barrow, Alaska - NGEE Surface sample F52-2 deep-092012 (SPAdes) | ecosystem: Environmental > Terrestrial > Soil > Wetlands > Peat ... | reverse complement strand
GCTGTCCGGCGCGGGGGATGACCCGCGCTATTTTCAAATCAGCGTGCCGGTGCAGCCGGGCAATTCGGGCGGGGCGCTGGTGGATGAGCGGGGCAACGTGATCGGCATCGTGTCGGCCAAGCTGAATGCGTCGGTGGCGCTGGCGGCGAGCGGGCAGTTGCCGGAGAATGTGAATTACGCGGTCAAGAGCAGCTTGCTTTTGAGCTTTCTGGAATCGGTGCCGGACGTGGACGCCAAACTCAAAGCGCCAGATACGTCGGATGAGAAGTTTGAGGATGTAGTGAAGTCGGCGCAGGATGCGGCGGTGCTGGTGCTGGTTTATTAAATCGGCCGTGATAGTCTTGTCAGCAACTCGCGCGGTGTGATGATTCGAATTCCAAACGGTTTTTCCAACACCAATAAATCCTCATCACGTGAGACGATGACTTTCGCCCCGGCAGCCAGAGCGCACGCCAGATAAGGATCGTCTTTCACATCCCGGCTCCGTTGCTTGCCGAGCGATGCCGGTTCAACCAGCTTCACGCGCTCGTAATACCACGTCAGCAAGTTGTCCGGCGCATGTTTGAATTTGCTTCCCCGTTCGGTCACGAGTGTCCGGACTTCTTCCAGAATTTCAAAAGTGGCGAAAACAGCGATTCGCCGTCTGGCCATCGCCAGCAGGCAATTGTGCGCTTCACCGCGCCAGCCCGCACCGGCAAAAACCACGTTGGCATCAAGAACGACGCGCACGTTTCCTCTCCGCCCGGTGGCGATGCTGGGTTTTTACAATTTCAGCCATTTCTTCATCCGAAGGATCACCCAGCGACGCGTTTTTCATTCCTTTTTCCCAAAATGCCACGTCCTGGTTGATTTGTTCCTGCCGCCGGCTGCGGATCAAGTCGCGCATATATTCGCTCATGGAATCAAACGCGTGCGCTTCCGAATCCGACCGGGCAAAGTCCGCCAATTCCGGGTTCAATGAAATGTTTATGGTTACTGCTTTCATGCCGCCAAAATAATGCACTGGCAACGTATGTCAAGGTTTGCCAAGAAGTTTCAATCGTCTTTCACCGTCAATTCAATCCACGGCTTGAACGCCGGGCGGAGTTGTTCCATTTCCGGCTTGGGTTGGAACCGGACATAGGGTTTGAAATCCCGATCCGGCGTGGCCTTTTGCTGATGCAATTGGATTTGCTTCGCCGCCACGAACGCCTGCAAATGTGATTTGCGCACCGTGTCCGACGGCAGCGTCAAATCCGGCCAAGGCCACGGCTCATCGTGTTCATTCACCAAATTCCAGCCGTTCATCTTGGCCAGCTTCTTGTCCTCGTAATACGGCAGATGAATCGTTTTCAACTTGCACTAAAACTGTTCTTCCTTCTCCTTGAACAACACGTTAAACGTCGTCAGCGAGCCGTAACTCTTCGTGATGTATTGCTGCATCTCCACCTTCTCGCCGTCGGAAAGTTTTTCGTGCGCGTTGATCTTCTGTTCCAGCACGCGGAGATTGTTCCGCACCATCACGATCTTGTGGAAAAAAGTTTCCAGCGGCAATTCCTTCGTCTGCAACGCCGCGTCCGCCGGATGCATGATCAGTTTTCCGCCGTGCCAGCGCAGGCCGAGTTGTTCCACGACGGAATCCGGCTTCTCCAAACCGAGCTTCTTGACTGCGGCGTCCAAAGTTTGCTCGACGAATTGTTTCAAGGGCATCTCCAAACCGCTTGCCGCCAATTGCGGTTCGGCGGGTTCGAGTCCGGCGGCGACCGGCTCGACCGTGCGCTTGCCGTCGGTGAACAAAATGTCCGCCGTGAGTTCGGAAATGGTCTTGACCGTGCCGAGTCCGTATTGCGGATGACGGACGCCCATGCCGATGTGCAATGCTTCGATTTTCATGCTGGAAATTTAACCACGGATGGACACGGATGCACACGGATTTTTCAAAACGAAAATTCTCCTCGTTCTCGTCCTCGAAAAATCTGGCTGACAATGTGATGAAACGCGCTAGGCTCAAGCATCAATGAAAGTGGCGGCTGATTTTCACAATTCCAGGCCAAAGAAGGTTTCCGTGGATTTGTTGGCGTTCACGCTGACGGAATTGCTGGTTGTCATTGCCATCATTGCAATTCTCGCCGCGCTTTTGTTGGCGACAGTTGCCCAAGCCAAAGGAAGAGCGCAGCGAATTCAGTGCGCTAACAATTTGCATCAACAGGGGATGGCGTTGCATATTTTCCTCGCAGATAATCATGGTTATCCTCCGATTTATGCGAATAAAAATGACGGCTATCCCGACCATGATCGAAGCTGGATGGCACAACTGGAACAAGTAGGATTTGGAATTTCTCAACCTCGAACAAATTATTTTAAAAAAGAAATTTGGCTGTGCCCTTCAGCTCAATGGACATCTAATGTCTTGGGTTCTCCGCCTTGTTGCTATGGCTACAACGGCGGCAGCGTTGATCCAAACGACCTCAATTATACAAATCGGCTTGGTCTTGAAGGTCGTTACAGCCGAATTTCACACACTTTTAGCCTAATCACTGAATCAGAAGTGGCTGCGCCAAGTGATATGATGGCAATAGGAGATTCTTTTGACGGCACAATTATTCTGTCGCGTGTGAATTTGACACAGTTAGAAAAATATGGAAACACACTTGCGCGTCATCAAAGCAAAGCCAACGTGGTATTTTGCGACGGCCACGTCGAATCGCCGACACTGCAATTTCTATTTGAAGATGCCAGCGATGAAGCGTTGAGCCGTGGGAATCGCGACCATCAACCTCATCGAGAAAAATTATCGCCATGAGCGCCAAACTTTCCGACCGTTTTGAATTCGAGCGCGTGCTGTGGCAGAAAAATCTCGCGCGCGTCGCGGGCGTGGACGAGGCCGGGCGCGGGCCGCTCGCCGGGCCGGTCGTCGCCGCCGCCGCCATCCTGCCGTCGCGCTGGGCGGAATCGGGTCTGCCCGCCGGACTCGACGGCTTGAACGATTCCAAGCAGCTCACTGAATCGCAGCGCGAAAAGTTTTTCCAGTTCATCATGACTTGCGGTGAAATTGAATTTGCCGTCGCGCAGATTGACGCGGCGCGGATTGACGAGATCAACATCTTGCAGGCGACGCATCGCGCGATGAACGACGCGCTGGCGCAGTTGAATCCGCAGCCGCAGCACGCGCTCGTGGACGGCCGTCCGGTCAGGACGATGCGTGTGCCGCAAACGGCCATCGTGAAGGGCGACGCGCGGAGCTATTCCATCGCCGCCGCGAGCGTGCTGGCGAAAGTGACGCGCGACCGGCTGATGCTGGAATATCACGCGCAGTTTCCCGGATACGGTTTCGCGGAACACAAAGGCTACGGCACGGCGAAACATCTGGCGGCGATTGCGCAATTCGGCGCGTGTCCGATTCATCGCAAAAGTTTCGCGCCGCTGAAATAAAAACTATTTTAACCACGGATGGCCACTGATAAACACGGATTTGGGATTGTTTGCGGAGATTCATTTTTTATCCGTGTGCATCTGTGTCCATCCGTGGTTGATTTTGCAGCATGAATCTGTTTGAAAAACTGAAGGCAAAGTTCGCTGGCAAGGAAAAGCCGGAGCATCTGCGGCGCGGCGAACTGGGCGAGCAAGCGGCGAAAAAGTTTTTGCAAAAAGCCGGGCTTAAATTTCTCGCGGCGAATTTCCGTTCCGAACGCGGCGAGATTGACCTGGTTTTCCGTGATGACGACTGCCTCGCGTTTGTGGAAGTCAAAACGCGATCGTCTGAAAATTGGGCGCGTCCGGCGGCGGCGGTCAATGCCGAACGGCGGCGGCGGCTTTCGCGATGCGCGCTGGATTATCTGCGGTTATTGAAAAATCCGGCGGTGAAAATCCGTTTTGACATCGTGGAGGTTCTGCTGGCAGACGGAAAAGTTTGCGAAATCCGTCATCTGCCGAACACGTTTGCGATGGCCAGACCGTTCCGTTATGGCTGAAATCGCAAGGTTTTCCAGCCGGCGGTTTCGCGGACGGACGTTGCAACTTCCCTCATTCGTTGTTTGACCTCGCATGGCACTTGACCTAAACTCAAAACTCTTTCGTATGAAAATTGTCGTTTGTGATCCGATTTCGCCGAAGGGCATTGCGCTGTTGCAGCAACGCCCCGAATTTCAAGTCGTCGTGCTGCCCAAACGGCTGCCCGAGGCCGAACTGCTGCCCATCGTGGCGGACGCCGTCGCGCTCGTCGTCCGTTCCGAAACCAAAGTCACCAAGAATGTCATCGCCGCCGCGCCGAAACTGCGCGTCGTCGGGCGCGCCGGCGTTGGCGTGGACAACGTGGACATCGAGGCCGCCACGCAGCACGGCACGGTGGTGATGAACACACCCGGCGGCAACACGGTGACGACGGCGGAATTAACTTTTACCATGCTGCTCTCGCTTGCGCGCAAAGTGCCGCAGGCCGCCGCGACGATGATTGCCGGAAAATGGGACCGCAAACTGTTTCAAGGCGTGGAGCTGCAAGGCAAGACGCTCGGCGTTTTGGGAATGGGACGCATCGGCACGGAAGTCGCCAAGCGCGCAATCGCGTTCGGAATGCGCGTCATCGCCTACGATCCGTATCTCACCGAGGAACGCGCGAAGGCCATCGGCGCGGAATTTGCCGAAAGCCTCGACGAAGTTTATCTCAACGCGGATTTCATCACCGTCCACATGCCGGTGACAAAAGAGACGAAGGAAATGCTCAATGCCGCCGCGTTTGCGAAAATGAAGCCGGGCGTGAAGATTGTGAACTGCGCGCGCGGTGAAATCATTTCCGAGAACGATCTGATTGCCGCGCTGGAATCCGGGAAAGTCGCCGGCGCCGCGCTGGACGTTTTTGCGGTCGAGCCGCTGCCCGCCGACCATCCGTATCGCAAGCAGGCGAATTTGATTTTGACGCCGCACCTCGGCGCGAGCACCAACGAGGCGCAGGAAAAATGCGGCATCGAAGTGGCGGAAGTCATCGCGGGTTATCTGCTCACGGGCGAAGTCCGCAACGCGGTGAATCTGCCTTATCTCGACGCGAAGACTTACGAGCAGGTCAAGCCGTATCTGCCGCTCGGCGAAGCGCTGGGCAAACTGCTCGCGCAGTTGACGCCGTCAAGCGCCGACCGGCTGCATGTCACTTATGGCGGCGGCGCGCGGCTGCTGCCGAACATTGACCCGGTGACGCGCGCGATTCTGCGTGGATTTTTGTCCGCCAGCAATTTGAAGGATGTCAACAACGTCAACGTCCGCACCGTGGCGCAAAGCCTCGGCATCACCGTCGAGGAGAAAAAATCGGACGAGCCGGTGACGTTCAACGAGTGGGTTCACGTCCAGGTTTTCAGCAACGGCAAGAAATTGATTTCGGCGGGCGGCACGTTTTTCGGCTCGCCGAACAACCCGCGCATCGTGCGTTTGTTCAGTTCGTCCGTGGAGATTCCCATCACTGGAACGCTTTTGCTTTTGAACAACAAGGACCGTCCCGGCATCGTCGGCTATCTCGGCACGCTGCTTGGCAGGCACAAGGTCAACATCGCCAGCATGAGCCTGGGCCGCGATATTGCGGGCGGAAATGCGCTGACGGTTTTGAGCCTCGACAGCGCGCCCCCGCAGGCAGTTCTGGATGAATTGCAGAAAGACACTGACATCAGCAACGTTAAAGTGGTAAACTTGTAAATAATTGAACCCAATCCAACCGAAGCAACTCCAAACAAACATGAAACTTAAAATGAAACGGATTTTTTCCGCCGCGCTTGCCGCCGCGTTGTTGACGCTGCCCCGCGCAAACGCCGTCACTTCAGACGGCATGATGGCCGCCGCAACCGCGACCAATTCCAGCGCGGCTGATGCCGCCACGAATTCCGCCGCGACGGGCACGAACGCCAATCCGCTCGCCGCGATGGCTTCGCTCTTCCCAGACCTGGCCATTGCCAAGGGCAACGGTTTTGAAATCAAGCAGAGCGAGCTGGACGAGGTGATGGCCAGCATCAAGGCCAGAGCTGCCGCACAGGGACAGACCATTCCGCCGGAGCAGTTGATGCAATTTCAGGTAATGGCATTGAACGAGCTTATCGGGACACAGCTTCTTTTGCAAAAGGCGACGGACGCGGACAAGGCCGCCGGCAAAAAGGATGCCGACACAAAATTCGCAAAGCTGCTTGAGCAGGCGGGTTCGCAGGAGGCTTTTAACCTGCAGTTAAAGGCCGCCGGCATCACGGCGGATGATCTGCGCGCGAAGATAACGCAGGAGGCGACGGCGACGGCTGTGTTGAAGCGCGAGCTGGCTGTGACACCCGCGACCGATTCCGATGTGACGAATTTTTACGCGGCAAATCCGGAATATTTCGAGGTGCCTGAAACAGTTCATGTGCGCCATATTTTGCTGCTGACGATTAATCCATTAACGCAGCCGACGACACCTCTGCCCGAAGATCAAATTAAGGCCAAGCGCAAGGAGATTGACGACATTCTCACGCAGCTCCGTGGCGGCGCTGATTTTGCGACGCTGGCCAAAAAATATTCCGAGGATCCGAGTTCAAAGGACAAAGGCGGCGAACTGCCGGAATTTCCGCGCAATGCCCAAGGGATACCGACGGAACTTGCGGCGGCGGCATTTTCACTGGAGACCAATCAAATCAGTGATGTCGTCACCATGGATGTCGGTTACGACATCGTCCAATTGCTCACCAAAACCCCGGCCAAGACATTGAAGTTGACCGACAAGCTGCCCTCGTCTGACATGACCGTGGCCGCCAAGATCAAGGATAACCTGACAGAGCAGAAAACGGGCGAGGTCGCGCCGGCTTATCTGGAAAAATTGAAAAAGGGAGCCGACGTCCAAATCCTTGACGCCGATTTGAAGGCCGCCGCCGCAAAAGCCGATGCCGAGGCTGCGGCAACGGCCACCGATGCGCCAGCCGCGCAGATGGACGGCGGAGCCGCGCCCGCGATGGCCGACACCAATGTTCCCGCCAAATAGGCGGCGTGATCGGATTGGTGGCCGGCAGCCTCCACGGACTTTGGACAAATTGAACATGACGAACAGGATTGTCTTATCAAGTGTCATCGCGGCATTTTTCTGTGTGCTGACAGGCGCGCAGGCCGCCGGCACGAATTCCATTTCGGATGCATCGGCCGGCAATCCCGTCATTGCCAGGGGAACCGGCCTTGAAATAACGCGCCGCGGCCTGGACGATGCGATGGCCGGAATCAGGCACCCCGTTCCGCCGGCGCAAATGATCCTTGCCCAAAAACAAATCCTGAACAGCCTCATTGACACCAAACTTTTGCTGGCCAAGGCGACGGACGCGGACAAGGGCACCGGAAAAAACGCGGCGGATTTGCAGGTCACCGCCGCGATTGAAAATGCGGGTTCGCAGGAGGCGTTTGACCAGCGGTTGAAGACCAACGGCCTGACGGAGGCCGGCGTGCGCGCCAAAGTCACGGAAGAAGCCACGATCCAGGCGGTGCTCCAGCGCGAATTGAAGATCAATGTCACGGACGACGATGTGCATAAATTCTACGACAGCCACCGTAGTTCCTCTTTTGAAACGCCGGAAATGGCGCGCGTCAGCCACATACTGATTTTCACTGTTGACCCGGTCACGCGCGGGCCGCTGCCTGCCGACCAGCAATTGTCCCAGCGCAAGCTGGCGGACGAATTGCTCAAGAACATCCGCGCCGGCGTGGATTTCCAGGCATTGGCGAAACAGTATTCCGAAGACCCCGGCTCCAAGGAAAACGGCGGCGTGCTGCCGCCGTTCCCGCGCGGGCAGATGGCGCAGGAGATTGATGATGCCGCGTTTTCGCTCACCAACAACCAGGTCAGTGGCATCATCGCCACCAGCACCGGCTGCCAGATCATCAAGGTGCTTGAAAGAATCCCGGCCAGCAGGACGCCCTATCTGGCCGCCGTCCCGAAGATCAAAGAATACCTGGCACAGCAGCAGATTCAAAAGCTCGCGCCGGCTTATCTTGAAAGTTTGAAGACGGCCGCAGGCGTTGAAATCCTCGACCCCGATTTGAAGGGGACGAACGCCGCGCCGTCCAGTCTGTGACGGAACGGCGGGTTGTTTTTTGTTGAAGCGGGCTTGTCAAATTCGTTTCGTGCGGCCATCTTGGTAAAGTTATGAATATGAAAACGGGCGTTGCCGTTCTTGTCGCGATTTGTGTCGTGCTGGCCATTGTCTTGATTGTCAGAAACAATCAGGCGGACGTTCAGCAGAAAAAGGCTGCGGGCACCATCTCCGACCTTTCCAACCAGGTGGTGAACGTCAACGATGAAATCACCGGCCTGCATCAGGTCAATCTCATGCTCACCAACGACCTGGCCGCCAGCCGGCAGGATGTGCTGACATTTTCCAACAACCTCGTGCAGACTTCCAGTGCGCTCACCGAAACAAAGGCTTCGCTCCAGAGCGCGCAGGATCAGATCACCAACCTCGATGTGCGCATCGCCGATTTGCAGGCGCAGAACCAGGCGCTCGACCGGCGCGCCGCCGACCTGACCAACACCATCGCGTCGCAGAACACGCAGATCACCTTCACGCAGATGAAGCTCGTCGCCTCGGAAACCAACAACGCCTTCCTCGAGGAACAGTTGAAACAGCAGGTCGCCGCAAAGAACGACTTGCAGCGCAAATTCGACGACCTCCAGACCGTCCGCAAACAGGTCACAAAACTGCGGGACGACGCGCTCACCGCGCGCCGTTTGGAATGGATGCGCCAAGGCATTGACCCCTCCACGCCGCTCAAGGGCGGCCAACTGCTCATGCGGCGCACGCCGAAGCCAGCCGCCCCTAATAATGAATTGAACGTCGAAGTCGGCTCCGACGGCTCGGTTCACATCGTCCCGGCGCTGCCCAATGCACCCGCCGCGACGAATTCGCCCTAGCGGGTGCGCGGGAAAATCCCGACTGCAAATTTTCCATGCCGACCTACGAATACATTTGTGAAAAGTGCGGGCACGAGTTTGAGGCCGTCCGGTCCATTTCCGCCCTTCCGCTGCTGATTTGTCCCAAAGAACTTTGCGCGAAAAAAAAATGGGGGCGCGGCAAGGTGAAGAAAAAAATCAGCGGCGGCGCGGGGCTGCTTTTCAAAGGCAGCGGCTTCTATATCACCGACTACCGCAGCGAAAAATACAAGGACGCGGCCAAAAAAGATTCCGCCGCGCCCAAGGCCTCCGAAGCCAATACAGGAGCCAAACCCGCCCCTGCAAAACCTGCGGACAAAGCGGAGAAAAAATGAAGCGGACGTCACATCGTTTTTACGATTCAGCGGTTCAACGGTTCAACGTCCGCACAATTTTTGTTTGCGCGCTGCTTTTTCCGATGGCCGCCGGCGCTCAATTTTCCACGGCGGAAACCAGTTCCGCGCACAGTGCCTCCGGCCAGTTCATCGTCACTGGCGGACGGGCGGTTTCGCGGCTGGCCGGCCTTCCCTCCGTCGCCGCCAACGCCGGTCTTGTCCGGCTCGAACCGGCGCTGCTCGCCATTTCCGCCGAGCGCCTCAAGGAATCGCTGCGGCGGCAGCTTGGCATCAGCCGTTCGGCGGGCTGGAGCGGGAAGATTTTTCTCGATTTGCATCCCGCGCGGTCGCTCAATGAAGACGTCACCGTTATCTCCACTCGCTTGCTCAACAACTGGAATTACCGGGTCGAGCTGCCCGACGTCGTGTCCCGCACGCGGCTTCTGCGCGCGATGACCGCAGTGTTGCTGCTGGAATTTGCCGACCGCGGCGCTGGCGCGCATCCGGCGGAAATCCCCATGTGGCTCACCGACGGTTTGTCGCAGCAGCTTTCCACCGCCGGGCTGCCCGGAGACGTTTTGTCGCCGCCGGATGAAAATGTGGAAGCCGTTGCAGTTACCCAGTCTGGTTTGACAATCATACCAGGAGGCATGGCGTTGACTCGTTTGAACCGCGACCATGGCGGCATCAACCCGCTGGCCGGTGCACGGGAAGGGCTGCACTTTTGGATGCATGACGGCTCCTACGGTTATAGCGCCGTGAACCCGCTGGCTGACGTGCGGCGGGTGCTGGAAAAATTCCCGGCGCTGACGTTTGAACAATTAAGCTGGCCGCACGACGCGCAGGTTTCCGGCGCGGACGGCGGCGACTACCGCGCCAGCGCGAAATTGTTCGTCAGCAGTCTGCTCGGTTTGAAGGACGGCCTGGCGCAACTGCGCGTGATGCTGCAAAAACTGCCGCAATACTACAACTGGCAGGCCGCGTTTCTGGGCGCCTTCCGCGAAAATTTCTCCACGCAGCTCGACGTGGAAAAATGGTGGGCGCTGCAAGTAGTGGATTTCTCCGCGCGCGAAGCCGGCCCGCCATGGACATCCGGCGCCAGCCGCGACCGGCTTGACGAAATCTTGAGCGTGCCGGTCGAGATGCGCGCGACTTCCAACGACCTGCCCTCGCACGCGGAAATTTCGCTTCAGGCCGTCATCCTCAATTTTGATCCTGATCAACAAGAGCCGATTCTCCAGGCCAGGTTGCGCGACCTCGAACTCGCGCAATTCCGCATGGCCGCGCCGCTGGACGCCCTGGCTGGCGCCTATTGCCGCGCCATCGGGGATCATTTGGACGGGGAAAATCCGCCGCCGTCGCGGCTGGGAAGGCGCACACCGCCGCCATCGCGGAATGGAGCGGACGAGACGGTGAAAAAACTGGACGCCCTCGACGCGCAACGCCGGACAGCCGAGGACGCCATCAAGCCCGATAATTTCAGGCCGTAAGTCTTGAACGCTTATTCGCAATGAAAATTATTATTCAAAATAAGTTTGACATTTGCGCCCGTCTTCCCTATAAATCAATCGCATCGCCCATGACAGGATTTGAGACAACCAGCATTTCACCCGCGCAATGCACCCGCGCAATGC
>Ga0208357_1002935_pt1 | contig 10860 bp, 13 predicted proteins | sample NGESurdeep092012_6_FD_184487 | JGI IMG/M metagenome (GOLD analysis project Ga0208357, IMG submission 184487) | Arctic peat soil microbial communities from Barrow, Alaska - NGEE Surface sample F52-2 deep-092012 (SPAdes) | ecosystem: Environmental > Terrestrial > Soil > Wetlands > Peat ... | reverse complement strand
CCGCGGCCCGCCGGTCCCGGGTACCGGTCCGACCTGGCTTGCAGGCGGCATGGCGGCCACATGACTACTGCGCGTCACGATGCCTCAGCCTACCTTCAGACCAACACACGTTGGCCAACGCAGGCCAGGAGCGCATCCGTCTAGGTAAAAGCGCCCACAACCCGCATGCGGGGCGGGCGGCTGCGGGCCGCTTCGGCAATGTGCCATCGGTCGTGCCTCTCCGGCGGCAGCCGGCGGCTCGGCGCCGGGCGCCCTGACGCCAGACCGCCTGGACCTGATGGCGGTCGCTGCGCGGTTCCGTGCTGTGAGCGGCGCGCGACCCAAGACAGCACCATCAGCAGCACGGCCAGCAGCACGGCCACGGACAAGCCCGTCAGGCCCACCAAAACCACGCCGACAGCCGCCGGCACTCCGCTGGTCTGCGTCATCGCCACTGCGGCAGAGGCCATGGCCGGGGCGGCGCCGACGGCGCCAACGCGGGCCGCGGTCCTGAAGCTGAGCATCCGGCCAGGGTCGCGGGCGTCTTCGTCCGATGACCGGGCGCTGGCCACCCAGCCGGGGATGTCGGCGGTCAGCGCGCCCAAGTCCGCGTAGGTCCGCGACGCAAGCACCTGGCCGACCCGCAGGTCGAACTCGTCCTTGGCCAGCCGACCCTGCACGAACGCCGCCTTGAGCAGGTCGATCGCCTGCTCTCGGTCGGCCCGCGCGGTCCGCAGCCGACCGAGTCCGCCCGCCGTCCCGTCTTCGGGCCCTGCCGCCATGGGTGCCTCCCATAAAGGACGATCTATTCAACATCCTAGCTCCGTCAGCCAGAATCTCCGGAGTCGCGCCGTGCGATGATGGCCGCATGCGGGTACTGATTCCGCTTCCGGACCGGGATTTCGACGTGACCGAGGTCGCGGTGCCGTGGCGGGTGCTGCGTGATGCGGGGCATCAGGTCGTCTTCGCCACCGAGCAGGCCGGCACGGTCCCCGCGGCGGACCCCCGACTGCTCAACGGGGTGCTGTTCGGGCAGCTGGGCGCAGCCGCCGAGGCCAAGGGCTACTATGCCGAGCTCATAGGGGCCCCGGAGTTCGCCGCGACCCAGGCCTGGGCCGTGCTCGACGTGACCGCGTTCGACGGCCTGCTGCTGCGGGCGGGCATGCGCCCGGGATGCGGCAGTACCTAGGCTCGTCGGCGCTGCGCGAGCAGGTCGCCCGGTTCTGGGCGACCGGCAGGCCGGTCGGCGCGATCTGCCATGGCGTCCTAGTCCTGGCCCGGACCCGCGACGCCGCCGGCCGCAGCGCGCTGGCCGGCCGCCGCACCACCTGCCTGCCCAAGTACATGGAGACAGTCGCCTACCTCGCCACCGCCTGGCGGCTCGGCCGGTACTACCGGACCTACCCCGCCTACGTCGAGGACGAGGTCACAGCCGCCCTCGACCCAGGCGGCGAGTTCCAGCGGGGACCGTTCACCCTCACCGCCCGCGGTACCGCGGGCGGTGACGCGGCGGCCTTTGTCGTGCAGGACCGCAACTACCTGTCCGCGCGCTGGCCCGGCGACGCCTACCTGTTCGCGCGGCGCTTCCGCGACCTCCTGCAGCCCACGCCCCAGCCCGCCTGACGCGCCCATCAGCCGGCCTGACCGGCGGCCGGGCTAACGGGCACGGCTGTCCTCGTTGAGGAGGGTCGCGTGAACGCGTTCCAGGGTCTGGCGGCGGCGTAGTTCCAGCTCGGGGCCCTGCCGAAGGGCCGTCACGGCCGCCCCGATGATGCTCCAGTGGCAGAGCAGGGCCAGCGCCTTGGCCTCGTCGTGGTCGAGCGCCACGAGCAGGGTGGCTACCCGTTCCGGGTGGGCGGGCCAGCCGACCTGCAAGATGACCGGGGACAGGTCGTCGGGCTGCGGCACGACCGACTGGACGCGAAGCTCCGGCCATTCGAGCGCGGAAGCCGGCTCGGGGAAGGCAAGCTTCTCCGCCAGCGCGCACGCGTCGAGGCTGCTGATGCGCAGCAGCCTGACTGTCCAGGTGAGCACAGCCACGATGGACGAGAGAATGACGGCGATCGCGATCGCGAGGATCACCTACTGACGGTAACTCGCGCAGCAGCCGGAGTCACTAGGCCGGCTCGGCGTCCGGGGCCGATAACCCTCGAACTCCCACTCGCCCAGGAAGCGGAGCTGGGCGGCGACGCCCTCCCAGGAGGCGGCTTCCACCGCGGCGATACGGGCCTGGAGCCAGCTGCGCAGGGTGCGTTCGTCGTAGCCGGCGCTGTCGACGATGACATGATGCAAACCGTTCACCGGCTCGCCCGATGCGCATCGCGCTGCCAGCCATTCCGGGCTGCACACGGTCAGACCGAAGGATTCCTCGCCCGACCGGTCGGCCGGGCCGACGAGCATCTGGAGGCCGAAGGCGAAGCTCGCCGGGTCGCCGGGCAGGGTCCTGGGATCGGGGACGAGGATCATGTCACGGAGCACGGCACGCATAACCCGATGATGACGCACCCGGCCCGCTGCAGCAGCGCCTGCCTGATGGCGCGCCCGACCCTAAGCGCGCGTGGACATTCCGGTGAAGCCGTGATAGCGGTAGCCGCATGCCTGCTGAGCCAGCCGCCGATCCGGTCGGCGCCGTCGATTTCCACTTCGACATCATGTGCCCGTGGGCCTACCAGGCCTCGCTGTGGATCCGGGATGTGCGCGAGCAGATCGGCCTCGACGTGCGCTGGCGGTTTTTCAGCCTGGAGGAGGTCAACCGGGCCGAGGGCAAGAAGCACCCCTGGGAGCGGGACTGGTCCTACGGGTGGTCGATGATGCGGATCGGCGCGCTGCTGCGGCGGGCAGACCCGGGTCTGCTGGACCGCTGGTACCTCGCCGCCGCCACCGCGCTGCACGTGGAGGGCCGCAAGCCGCACCGCCGGGAGGTAGCGGAGGAATTGCTGCGGGAGCTTCACCTCGATCCCGGCCTGGCCGGCCAGGCCATCGACGACCCGGGCACGACCGAGGAGGTGAGGGCCGATCACGACCGGCTCGCCCGACTGGGCGGCTGGGGCGTGCCGACCCTGGTCTTCGGCGGCAGCCAGCCGCTGTTCGGCCCGGTGCTGATCGCGCCGCCGACCGGCCCGGCCGCCGTGCGGCTGTGGCATCTGATCACCGGCTGGCTGGAGTTCCCGCAGTTGTATGAGGTACAGCGACCGAAGAGCGAGCAGGACCTGACAGCGATCGCGGAGACCTTCCGGCCTTACCTTGAGGCCCGCGACTGGGTCACCATCCAGAAGGAGACACCATGACCGGACTGGCCACCCTCCGGGCCTCGCTTGAGCAGTGCTACGACTCGATCGAGTCGCTGGCCGACCGGATGGACGCCACCCGGTGGCGCGCACGGTCCCTGTGCCCGGACTGGGACATGCGGGGCGTGATCGCCCATCTCGGGATGATGGAACGGGTGATGACCGGCTGGCTGCCCGAGTCCGCTGACGACCGGCCGCCGCTGGACCGGATCGACCCTTACCACGACGAGATGGCGGCGCTGGACGACGCCGCGTTCGCGGGGCGCATCGGCGAGATCTTCGCCAGCCGCCGGGCCGACTTGGCCGGGCTGACCGAGGCCGACCTGGCGAGGCCGTCCTGGACGCCGATCGGGACGCGCAGCTACGGCGGGTTCCTGGAGATGCGGATCTTCGACTTCTGGGTCCACGAGCGCGACATCGCCGCGCCGCTCGGCTGGCCGACCGACGACACCGGGCCGCGCACGGAGATCGCCCTCGCCCAGGTCGAGGGATCGATCGGCTACATCGTCGGCAAGAAAATCGGACTGCCGGACGGCGCCAGCATCGTGTTCCACCTCACCGGGCCGGTCACGCGCGACCTGGCGGTCGTGGTCGACGGCCGGGCCAGGGCGGTCGGCCACGTCGAGCATCCGGACGTGGAGCTGACCACCGACACGGTGACCTTCGTCCAGCTGGCGGCGGGCCGGATCGACCCGCAGCGGCAGATCGACGCCGGCCTCGTGACCTGGACCGGGAACGCCCAGCTGGGGGACCGCGCAGCCCGCAACCTGGGCTTCACCATCTGAACTAGCCGGAGTCGTCGCGGGATGCCGTCAGGAGCGTCCGCGCCTCGTCCACGGTGTCGGTGAGCGGGATCCGGCGGTCCACTCCGGTTAGCCACAGCAGCTTGCGGGTCTGCGGCCGGGAACAGACCGCATGCAGGCTGCCGCCGCGCACGTCGGCGCGGCGGGCCACCCCGACCAGGGCCCCGAGCCCGGCCGAATCAATGAAGCCGACACGGTTAAGGTCGACGATCAGCGGCTGCCCGCTGTCCGCCAGCCCGAGCAGGCGCTCCCGCAGACCGGCCACCGTGGACATGTCGATATCCCCGGTGACCTCCGCGATCACGACGCCGCGATCACGACTGACCGTGACAGACAGCTCATCACCCATGGTCACCCTCCTGCCGCGCACCGCCATGCACGTCCTAGCCGACTGCCCGATCTGCGCGATCACTCCAGGATCGGGCCGGGCCTGCGGCCCCTACTGCCCGCCAGCGCGCCGTTCATGCGGGCCACGCTCGTTCGGGTCCGCAGCATCCCTCGGTGGCTCCGCCGCGAAATTAATAAGAAAGATTCCTAATAGTAAGCCTTGACGGCCCGGCTCTCCGGACGTACAAAGTGACCAGATCATCGGTTTACCGGCTCATGGGGGGGTGCCGGATCGCTCAGCTCCGCTCGCCCCTGGAGGGTTCATGCACGTTGGAAAACGGATTCTGCGCACCACTCTCATCGCCGGCTCGGCACTCGGGCTGACCGCCGGCGGCTCGGTCCTCGCCCTGGCCTCCGGGCCCGCCGCGCAGGCATCCACCACCTGCGCCGGGGCGTGGGGCGCCTCGACCGTCTATACCGGCGGCGAGCAGGCCAGCGAGAACGGGATCAATTACACCGCCAACTGGTGGACTCAGGGCAACGATCCGGCGACCAACAATGGCGGCAGCGGCTCGGGACAGCCGTGGACGTCCGACGGCGCCTGCACCGGCGGCTCCGGGTCGGGCTCCGGGTCGGGGTCAGGCTCGGGGTCGGGCTCCGGGTCAGGCACGGGCTCGGTAAGCGGCCTGCTCTTCAGCCCGTACAAGGACGTCACGATCAACATGAACTGGAACACCTACCAGATGCAGTCGGCCGTGGAAGGGAGCGACCTGCCGGTCGTGGGCTCCGGCAGCCTGGTGTCGACCTACGTCCCGAAGCTGCCGGCGATCACGCTCGCGTTCGCGACCGGAGCCTGCGGCAGCGAGACCTGGGGCGGCGCCCCGGGTGCCAGCTGGGCGGCCGAGAACGTCCCGCAGCTCAACAGTGCCGGCCTGAATTACGTGGTCTCCACCGGCGGCGAGGCCGGGACCTTCACCTGCACCTCGACGGCGGGCATGGAAGCGTTCATCGCCCGCTACTCCAGCCCGCACCTGGTCGGCATCGACTTTGACATCGAAGGCGGCCAGTCCGAGTCGGACATCCAGAACCTGGTCGCCTCGGCGGCGGGAGCCCAGGCGGAGTACCCGAACATCCAGTTCTCGTTCACCCTGGCCACGCTGGGAGCATCCGACGGCAGCTTCGGCGGCGTGAACTCGCTCGGCAACGAGGTAGTCGAGGCGGTGCTCGGCTCCAGCCTGAAGAACTACGTCGTCAACCTGATGACGATGGACTTCGGCGGCGCCTCAAGCAGCGTCTGCGTCGTTGTCTCGGGCAGCTGCGAGATGGCCCAGTCCGCCATCCAGGCGGTGAAGAACCTCGAGCACACCTACGGGATCCCGGCCGGCAAGATCGCGGTCACCCCGATGATCGGCCTGAACGACAACACCAGCGAGACCTTCACTGCCGCCGACGTGGACACGCTGACGTCCTACGCGGCCAGCAACGGCCTGGCCGGCCTGCACTTCTGGTCACTGGACCGGGACACGCCCTGCAACGACTCGTACGCGTCGCCGACCTGCAACTCGGTTTCCGGCACGTCGGCACTGGAGTACACCAACAGGTTCCTGAGCGCCCTCGGGGACTGACCAGCAAAAACGGCCCGCCAGCGCGAGAATTCGCAGCTGGCGGGCCGTTTTCGCATGACCGGCTCGGTCCGCTCCCTCAGGACTGGTCGGCAGCGAGGGTGCGCACCAGGGCGACCAGGGCGGCGGAGCCGGCCGGGGGGGCCTTGACGACCAGGATGCCCGTCCCGCCCTTGCCCTCGGCCTTGAGCTTGTCCTCCTGCTGCGGGGTGACGAACGCGGTGTTGGTGTCCTCGGCGAAGATCCCCGATCCGTCCGGCCGGATAAGGGTGGCCTGGGCCATGGCGTCCTGGTTGGATACCAGGTGCCCGCTGCGTGAGATCAGGAGATCTCCGTCGGGCAGCCGGCTGATGGAGCACGGGCCGTAGTACCCGTCGCCGCTCCCGGAAGCGAGGTCGCTGAGCTCCGCGCACGTCGGTGTGGCGGTGATGAGCGTGTGCGCCGGGCTGACCTGGACGTTGACGTACGGGCCGCCTGACGCGCCCACGGCGGCGCCGAGGTCCAGCTCACCCGAGGGTGGCAGGATGCTGGCCTGAACCGAGACCAGCGGGGCGCCGACGGTCTTCTCGGTCGCCGCGATGACCTGGGCGGCGCCGAGACCGTTGACGCGGGCGGAGCCGGACACGGTGTGCGCGTCGGCCGGGCGAGAGGCCGCGGTCTTCGTCAGTGCGGTCAGGGACAGCGCCCCGGTGCTGGTTCGCGCCGGGCTGGTGGCCGGGCCGCCCGGGCTGGCTGCCGGGCCGCCCGGGATGACGAACGCGGTCACCGCGGCGACGGCGCCGACGGCGCCGACGATGGCGGCCGCGCCGCCCCTCCTCCGGCGCCGGGACCGGTGCGCGGCGGAGATGACGTCGGCAGCGGAGAAACCCAGCGGTGGTTCGCCGCTGGAGACAAGCTCGTTCAGGTGAACCTTGATCTCGGCCATTTCCCGTTCCTATCCTTCCGTAAAGACAGCGGGCCAGTCCGCTGCCGCGAGCAGTTCGCGGAGTCTGGTCAGCCCTCGGGCCGCCTGGCTCTTGACCGTGCCTTCGCTGCAGCCGACGAGCCTGGCGGTCTCGGCGACGTCGCAGTCCTCGTAGTACCTGAGCACCAGCACGGCCCGCTGCCGCGGCGGCACCTGGGCCAGCGCTGCGCGGACGGCCAGCCGGTCTTCCAGCGGCAGCGGCGCAGCCGCCGCCAGCTCGGGCACATCGGCCTGCGGCTGTTCCCGTCGCCGGGGGCGCCGGTGCTCGTCAATCAGTTGCCGGACCACTGTCTTGCGCACGAACGAATCCAGTGCTTCCGGTGACCGGAGCCGGTTCCAAGCCAGGTACAGCTTGACCAGGGCGGCCTGTAGCTCGTCTTCCGCGCGCTGCCAGTCGCCGCACAGCAGATAGGCCATGCGGCGCAGCCGGACCGCGGATGCCGCCACGTAGGCGGTGAACTCCTCGTCCGCGGCAGATTTCATAGGCTCCTCCAGATTCTCGCCCGGAAAGACGGAACGGAGGCGGCCGAGGTTGCACGAAGACCGATAACTGTCCAGCCGCCGACAAGCTCGGCGGTACGCAGCGGCGGCAGGTTCGCGTACCCGGCTAAACGGCTGAGGCGGAATCCTCGACGGTGCCGAGCCTGGGGAACGGGGAGGTCGAGAAGATCACCTCGACCGGGATCTCGAAAGTACTCCGCAATCCGCAGTGCGAGGTACAGGCTCGGGCTGTACTCGCCGCGCTCCAGGTAGCCGATCGTCTGGCAGTGCACGCCAAGCGCCTCGGCGAGCTGCCGACGGGAGACGCCCCGCTCGACCCGGAGCATCGCGATCCGGTTGTAGACAACCTCGCTCACTGGTGCACCATCTCTCTATCCGAGTCACTCGCTTGCTCATTGAGTGAGAGGGTTCGGGTGCACCCCTGGTCCCCGCCGGGCCATTGCCGTCCTCGCTCGACCCTCGAGGTCCAGCGTGAGTTCCGCGAGGCCCGGCGGCCCAGGGCACCCCGACTGGCTACAGGGCTATGCGCCAGTGAGCGCCGACCAGTGAGCGACCGGCTGCGGTGTCCCGGGACCACCGGGTGTCTTCCAGCTGATGCAACAGCGAGAGGACAGCTATGAGTATCGACCCGAGGGCCGCCGCGCCGCGAGTTACCGCCGGAGTGGACTGGGCCAAGGACGACCACGCCGTCTGCGTGGCCGGGGACCAGGGCGAGGCCCTGGAGCGGTTCACCGTCCGCCACGACGCGGCCGGGCTGAGGCAGCTGGCCGCCCGGCTGCTGCGCGCCGGCGTATCGCAGGCCGGCATCGAGCGCGGCGACGGGCCGGTCGTCGAGACGCTGCTGGAAGCCGGGCTGACCGTGTTCGTGATCCCGCCGGCCCAGGTCAAGAACCTGCGCAGCCGCTACGGGTCGGCCGGGAACAAGGACGACCGGTTCGACGCCTGCGCGCTGGCCGACGTGGTCCGCACCGACGCCCGGCGGCTGCGGCCCACGGAGCGCGACAGCGAGCAGACCACCGCCCTGCGCTCGACCGTCCGCGCCCGCCGGGACCTGGTCGGGCACAGGGTCGCCGCGGCCAACCAGCTGCGGGCCCACCTGCAGACCGTGTTCCCGGCCGCCGCGGCGCTGTTCGCCGGGATCGACTCGGAGATCACCCTGGCGTTCCCGAGCCGCTTCACCACCCAGGAGCAGGCCGGCTGGCCGTCGCCCCTGCGCCTGGCCGCCTGGCTTAAATCGGCCGCCTACAGCGGCAGAGCCGACCCCGCGGCCCTGCACGCCCGGCTGCTGGCCGCGCCCCGCGGCAAAGCCGGCCCGCACGCCGCCGCCCACGCCGCGGCCACCCTCGCCCTGGTCGCCGTCCTGCGGGTCCTGAACGCCCAGATCAAGGCCCTGGCAGTCAGCATCGCCGCCCAGCTGGCCGCCCGCCCCGACGCGGCTATCTTCCAGTCCCTGCCCCGCTCCGGCACCGTCCGCGCCGCCCGGCTCCTCGCCGAGATCGGCGACGCCCGCGGCCGCTTCCCCACCCGCGACTCCCTGACCTGCCTGGCCGGAGTCGCCCCCTCCACCCGGCAGTCGGGCAAGGTCAAAGCCGTCACCTTCCGCTGGGGAGCCGACAAGCAGCTCCGCGACGCCCTCTGCGACTTCGCCGGAGACTCCCGCCGCGCCAGCCCCTGGGCCGCCGACCTCTACGACAAGGCCATCGCCCGCGGCTGCGACCACCCCCACCCCGTCCGCATCCTCGCCCGCGCCTGGGCACACGTCATCTGGCGCTGCTGGCAAGACCACGCCCCCTACGACCCCGCCGCCCACAACAGCCTCCAGACAATCCTCAAGCAACGCCAGCCAATCGCCACCTGACGAAGAAGGGCTTGACACAGGGCAACTCATGCGAGAGCCTCCAGTGCTTTGGCCAGGCTTCCCATGCCCTTGCTCAGCTGCGACTTGACGGTCCCGGCGGAGACGTCCATCGCCGCGGCGATCTCGCCTTCGCTCAGGTCGAGCCAGTACCGCAGCACGATCGCCTCGCGTTTCCTGGCCGGCAGGGAGGCCAGTGCCGCGAGCACCTCCCGCTGGTCTTCGCGGAGGATCGCCGTATGCTCCGGGGACGCCTCATCGGGCATCGCCAGCGTCCGCGACCGGACGACCACTGAATGCCGCCACCGCTTCCGCGTGAGGTTGCAGACGGTCGAGCGCACGTACGCCAGCGCCGCGCCGGGATCACGCAGCGTCACGTGCCTGGTCAGCAGTCGCGCGAACGCCTCCTGGGCGATGTCCTCCGCGTCGTCCGCGCCCAGCAGCACGGAGCCGCACCATGTCCAGGTACCGTGCCTGGAACAGGGCCACTACGGCCGTCTGGCCGGTCTCGTCAGCCGGGACCGGACTGCTCGCGTCGAGAGTCTCCACACTACGTAGACCCGCTCATAGGCTCCAGGTTGCCGCAGTTGACGGATGTCGTCGGCCGGTGAAGCAGCATCTGGCTCGTCAGGACGCGGCGGCCGGGCCGCCGGCCTCAGCCAGGGCGCTGTCAAGATCGCCGTAGCCGCGGATCTCCACGATCTGTTCACCGTCGACTGTGAAGACCTGGTACAGCCGCTGCGGTGGCGCGGGCCTGGCCCCTTCGGCCTGGCGGGTCACCGTGAGCCCGAGCACCACGGCGTCGCCGCTGACCTGCACGCTGCGCACGGTGGCCGTGGTTCCTGCGGCCACCAGCATCCGGTACCAGTCGAGCACCTCGGCGCGGTCGTGACACAGCCCGGTCCAGCGGACCTCGGGGTGCAGCAGCGAGCCGAGCAGGTCGAGGTCGGAGTCCCGGCAGGCGACCTGGAGGTGCCCGGCGATCTCGGCCATCACCCCGGTGCCAACAGTGACCGGCACCTCGTCCTGGTCCTCGTCCTGGCCTGCGGGTTCCTGCCCCGCAGGTTCGCTGGCGGTGATGCCGTAGCGGAGTAGCAGACCTGCGACCTCCTCACTCGGCGGCTTCGCGGCGACCCACACATCGTCCCGGGAGGCACCTGCCTCCAGGAGCAGACGCACGGCGACGACCCAGTCGCCCGGCTGGCCGGCCTGCTCGCCGCTGCCGACGGTGGCGAACGCCAGCGGGGTCGCGTCGAACTCGGCGTCGCGGGCGTCGACCTCGGCCCCGGCCTCCAGCAGCATTCGGACAGCCGGCGCGTTTCCGTGGTAGGCGGCGTTGTGCAGCGGCTGCTCGCCGAACTTGCGGGCGTGCGGTGGAAAGCCGAGCTCGAGCATGAGGGCCAGCGTTCCGGCGGGCCGGGACGCGGCGGCATCGCAGATCACGGCCTGGTCCTGATCAGTCAGCCGGCCCGGCAGGTCAGGATGGGTGGCCAGCAGCCGCTCGGCCGCCTGGCGGTCGCCG
>Ga0208357_1002934_pt1 | contig 10862 bp, 13 predicted proteins | sample NGESurdeep092012_6_FD_184487 | JGI IMG/M metagenome (GOLD analysis project Ga0208357, IMG submission 184487) | Arctic peat soil microbial communities from Barrow, Alaska - NGEE Surface sample F52-2 deep-092012 (SPAdes) | ecosystem: Environmental > Terrestrial > Soil > Wetlands > Peat ... | reverse complement strand
GGTGCCTTCCCTGGCGCCCTACACCGACCGCGTACGCACCTCGGAACGGGATAGGACGCCGTTCACGGATCTGATCGCCCGGGTCCGCAGCGGTCCGCCGATGCTCCTCCGACCGTTCGACGGAGCCATGAACACCGTCGAGTTCTTCATCCACGTAGAAGACATTCGCCGGGCTCAGGAAGGCTGGGAGCCCCGCTCCCTCTCGCCCGAGCTGGCTGAAGCCCTGTGGGCCCGAGTTGGTGCCCGCGGTATGGCCAAGAAGGTTCCTGCGACCATCGAAGTCAGTGCTCCGGGAAGGACCGCCAAAGTCAGCGGTACCGGACCGCGTCTCGTCGTCGAGGGCGACCCGGGTGAGCTCATCATGTTCGGAGCAGGTCGCCAAAGCGCCGCTCGCGTGAACATCACCGGGGATGCCGACCTTGTCACCCAACTGCGCACTGCTTCTCTCGGCGTATAGATAGCGACAGCAAACTCCTAGCTGCTCAGGCTGCCTCGCACCACCGTGACCAGGAAGCCCCGCTCCCGCCGAACTGGCTAGCTGGAGGTGGTCGTGGATCCGCCGGCGTTCTGCCCGCAGTAGGCGTCGACCTTCTTGCCCGCGTTTACCACCTTCGAGGTGGTGAAGGCGCTGGCATCGCCCGAACTGATGGCGTGGTTAGCAGCAAGGACGAGAACCCCGGCCTGGGCGACGATCGCTGACGGTGCCGTCGACTGGAACTCGCTGAGGAGGCTCTGGTTGGCCTTGAAGATGGGGACTAGGTCGGAGGGTTGTTGGGCTGTTGACGTGGCCTGGTCGAGCTGAGCGTTGTCACGACAGAACGCCACCTTGTCGCCGGCACCGGCAACTTGACCCACCTGGGCGGAGAAGCCGGCGGTCCCGTTCTTCACCGAAGTCACAGTTACGAGCACCGGCAACTTGGTGGTCTCGCCCTTCGGCGTCAGGGTGCAGTTGAGAGTGGTGCCGATCACGGGCTTGAGGCCGCCCGGGCAGCTGACGGTGGGAACGGGTTGCTGGGTGTTCTTGGCCAGCTGATGGGCCACTTGCGACTCCACCGTGCTCTGGGGCACTTCGCCGGAACCAACCGACACGCTGGCGCTACAGCCGCTGAACAGTGCGGCGCCGGCGATGGCGGCGATGGCAAGAAGGCCTGCTCGGGATTTGGACACTGTTCAGTATATGCACAAATTAATGAAAGTGCATGCGCTTTCGATGCCCGATGGCCTCGAGCAGATTCGATGCTGCCACAGGCCTGCTCATGCCACGAAGGCGAAAGAACGCAGGTCACAATGCATCGAGCACCTGTGCAATGAGGCGACGTACCGTGGATCCAATTCAGCTCGAGCTCATCGACGAGGGCTATATCGACGGCGCCGGTGTGCTCCGAGCGCGTGGCACGTCTGAACCGACGATCGTGTTCGGTGCATTGCAGCTGAAGCTGAAAGGGCGAATCGCTCTCCACCGATAACCGGTGGATCACCCGCACTGCGCTGTCCTCGAGGGACCCAATCAGCTCGCAACCGGGTGCCTACCGCTACTGACCGGCCTGCACGGCAAAGGCCTGCACAAGCCGGGCCACCGCCGGCCGGGTGGCCTCACCCTGTCGGAAGCACAGGTACCACGGTTCGGACGGGATCAGTTCCGACACGGGGTGCACCTCGACGACCCTCCCCTGGTCGAGAAGATCGCGACAAGCGAACAACGGGAGGATGCTGTATCCGAGCCCGCGCTCGACCGCCCCGACCACGGCACGGAGATCCGGGGCCACCAGTCGGAGCCGGGCCGAGAACGGTCGACCGAGATGGGTCTGCCAGAAGCGACGGGTGATGGGAAGCTCCAGGCTGTAGGCCACCCACGACCGACCCGACAGCCACGAGCCCAGTTCCGGCAGCGAACCCAGCTCGGGCTGGGGAGCCAGGCTCGGCGCAGCCACCATGACGAACCGCTTCTCACCAATGGAGACCGCGGAAACCGAACGCCGCGGGGGTGTGCAACTGGTGAAGGCCACGTCCAGCTCGCCGCGCTCCAACCCATCGATCAGCTCGTCTTCGTTACCGAACCGGGCTACGACAGACAGGTCGGTTTCGACGACCTTCGGAATGACCTCGGCCGAAAAGAGCTCGGCCGACGAACCCACCCGAACGGCGACGCTCGAATCGTCGACCCGACCGGCGTCCAGACCGGCCAGGACCACCTCGAGCTGATCCAGTGCGGAAGCGACATCGGCATACAGCGCCCTGCCTCGCTCGGTCGGGACCACTCCTTCGGCCACGCGCACGAACAGCGGGCTCCCCACCACCCGTTCGAGCCCGGCCAGTTGCTGGCTGGCCGCAGGCTGGGAGAGCGAACGCAGGCGGGCGCCGTCGGTCACCGATCCCGAGCGATAGATGGCCACGAACGTCCTCAGCCAGTCTGGGCGTGCCATTGGATTATCTTATCTTCTTCATTAAATAGATTACTTTGCCAATGAGGCCGGACCGGCACAGACTGGCCCCATGAACGAGAACCGGACATCCCGTCTGCGGGTAGCCAGACCACCGGCCGCCAGGTGAGGCGCTAGCGATGCGCCGCCTCCACGTCGCCCTCGCCGTCGATGACCTCGAGGCCACCATCCGCGACTACTCCCAGCGTCTGGGGGCCGAGCCGGTCACGGTCGTCGCCGGCACGTACGCCCTCTGGCGAACACCCGAGGTGAACCTCTCGGTCAACTGCGACATCGATACCGGCGAACGCTTGCGCCATCTTGGCTTCGAGGACGATGACGTGGTCACCAAGTCGGAGAGCACAGACGTCAACGGATTGATGTGGGAGTCCTTCTCCCCCCGCTGGCAGGACGAAGGGATCGTCCGGTTGTACGGCACACCGGACCAACCAGGTCGGTAGCGGCAACGGCCGGGCGAACGGCCACCGGCGACCGGCGAATCGGGTGGCGCGCTCGTCAGGCGCCTCTCCCCCATTCCGTTGGCCCGACAAACCAACCAGGACCGACGACGTCTGCGATGCTGGCTCGATGAGCGAGACAGTGCCGATCACGGTTCCCTATGTCGGCCTGCCCCACCAACCTGCGGCGACACCGTGGCCCACCGACGAGTGGCCCACGGGCCAGGCCCCGCCCGCAGCGCAGCTGGACCGATTGCTCGATGAGCTCTTCGACGACGCCGGTCCCTTGGCCACCACCTACGCGGCGGTCGTCATCCATCGGGGGCGCCTGGTGGCCGAGCGCTACGCCGGCGAGCTCGAGCGCTGGGATGGCCCGCCCGAGACGATCGGTCCCGATACGGGGCTCCTTTCATGGTCGATGGCCAAATCGATGCTGCACGCCATCGTGGGCACGTTGGTCGGCGATGGGCATCTGGCTGTCGAGGCACCCGCTCCCGTGCCCGCCTGGCGGGGAGCCGGGGATCCCCGTGGTGCCATCACCCTGCAGGACCTGCTCGAGATGCGGGACGGGCTCGACTTCATCGAGGAGTACATCATCGGCTCCCCCTCCGACGTCATCGACATGCTCTTCGGATCGGGCCAAGAGGACATGGCCGCCTTCACCGAGGCCAAGCCGCTGGCCGTGGCTCCCGGCAGCCGGTTCAACTATTCGAGCGGGACGAGCAACGTCATCTCGGCCATCGTGGTCCGATCGGTCGGCCGGGGTGACGACTACCGGTCCTATCTGGGCCGGCGCCTCTTCGAGCCGATCGGCATGACGTCGGCTACGCCCGGGTTCGACGAGGCCGGCACCTGGGTGGCCTCGTCCACCGTGCACGCCACCGTCCGCGACTACGCCCGGTTCGGCTACCTGTACCTACGGGACGGCGTCTGGGACGGCCACCGCCTGCTCCCCGAGGGCTGGGTGGATCATGGCCGCCTCCCCCACTCGGTCGACCCCAAGGACGGCGATTTCTACGGGGCTCACTGGTGGGTGGTGGGCGACGAGTACGGGAGCTTTCGGGCGTCCGGGTATGAGGGCCAATCCATCCTCATCTCGCCAGGACTGGACCTGGTGGTGGTGCGCATGGGGAAGACCCCGACCGAGCGTCGACCGCACCTGGAGCAGTGGCGGCGCCGGGTGGTTCGGGCCTTTGCCGGCACCTGACCGGCGGCGAGGCAGGGCCGGGTAGACAGATCACCAAGCATGACCGCGCCCGGAATGTGGCAATCCAGCACATCGCGGCCGGATGACGTAGATTGTCACCAAATCGTTACATTCGTCTGGAGGACGCGGGCACCCAGGGAACTGGTGGCCCCTTCCCCCACATCGTGGGCCAGGAATCCGGCGCCACGTCGAAAGGGACCCAACTCATGCGTCGTCGCACCTATTTGCCTTTGTTGCTGGTTGCCGCTCCGGCGGTCTTGGCCGTGGGCATGGTCACTCCCGCCAGCGCGGCCTCGAACAACGGCGTGGCCAGCAAGAGCGCCGGTTCGATCCTCAACGCCGCCTCCGCCGCAACTGCCGGAGCAAAGTCGTTCACCTACGGCGGCACCACCCAGCAAGGCGGGTCCTCCGCCAACTTCAAGGTGTCGGTGAGCTCGTCGGGGAAGGGCCAGGGTACGATCACGATCTCCGGACAACCGGTCAAGCTGGTGAAGATCGGCAACACGGTCTACTTCAGCTCGACCAAAGCGTTCTGGGACAAGTCCGCCGGGTCGGGGGCCGGATCCCTCTTCGGAACCCGATGGGTAGCCGTGCCTTCGACCGATTCAGACTTTGCCGGGATCAATAGCCTGCTCGACGCTTCTCAGGTCGCCAGTCAGTTCTCGGGCACGTCGAACACCGGGTTCACCAAAGGCAAGACCAGTACCATCAACGGGCAAAAGGTGATCGCCATCAACGGCGCGGGCACTTCCGACAACACCGGCGGCACGGTCTACGTGGCCACGACGGGCAAGCCCTACATAATCAGGGTGGCCGGCGGCGGCACGACCCTCACCTTCAGTAACTACAACCGGCCGGTCAATCCCTCCGTCCCAACCAACTCGATCAACATCAGCACGCTGGGCGGCTCCACTACGACCACCGGCTGACGATCGGACCGATCGCCCGGTCCCATCAGGGGCCGCTGACTACGCCAGGAGCCTGCGGGCGCCTGGGCACTCGAATGGCACCACCTAGAAAGGAACCCTCATGCGTCGTCGTATCTACCTCCCCCTCATGCTGGCCGCGGCCCCAGGGCTCATGGCCCTCGGCCTCGTCACCCCGGCCAGCGCCGCCGGCTCGAGTAATGGAGTGGCCAACAAGAGCGCCAACCAGATCGTCACCGCTGCCACTTCGGCGGTCAATGGAGCGAAATCGTTTACCTATGGCGGAACGACCCGAAGCAACGGGATTTCGACGGGGCTGAAGGTCTCACTGAGCTCATCGGGCGACGGCCAGGGAACGCTCACCTCCTCGGGACAGCCGGTCAAGCTGATCAAGATCGGGGACATCCTCTATGTGAGTTCGACGGCGGCATTCTGGACCAAGAACCTGGGCGCAGATGCGGGCCGGACCCTGGGCACCAAATGGGTCGCCGCGTCCTCCACTAATTCCGACTATGCCGGGATCGCCAACTTGTTCCAGGCCCAGCAGATCACCGGCCAGTTTCTCAGCACGGCGAACACGACCTATACCAAGGGTAAGACGAGCACGGTCAACGGCCAGGCAGTGATCGCCGTCGTGGGCAAGTCCGGTAGCACGGTGAACACCATCTACGTGGCCACCACGGGCAAGCCCTACGTCGTCAGCATCACCAGCCCGGGGAAGAACGGCGGAACTCTCAATTTCACCAACTACAACAAGCCGGTGAATCCCACGGCACCGCCCAACCCGATCACCGTCCCGACCAGCACCACGACCACGGGTTGACGCCCGGCCGCGGCCCAGCCGGTAACCACCCCCATCGGGCTGCTCAGGCCACTGACGTCTGGCGGCACACGATGCCCGAACCCCCCGGGAGCCCGGATCGCGGGAGACTAGGGGCCAGGGACAGGTAAGGAGTCCCCCGGAGGCGAGGAGAGGCAACCATGAACGGACTACGAACCGTGGCCATCGTCCTGGCTGCTCTGGGCATCTTCGGTCTGTTCACCCTGGCCCTGTGGGTGACGTGGCGGGTGACCCGCTGGTTCCGACGGGTCCACACCCACCTGTCGCGGGTGTTCCCCGGTGGGATCCCCGCGCCCCGGCCGGCGACGGCAACGGTGGCGTACGCACATGCGCACCGGAGGACCCTCGGGATCCGGCGGATGGCCACCAGCGGCCCTAAGCGCCAGGTGCTGTCCCTCCGACAGGACCTGTGGTCCCACGTCGATACCGCCCACGCCGCCCTGACCACCGCACAGGCCAACGGGGCGGCGATCGGCGATCTGGCTATCCTGTCCGGCCAGCTCCGAGAACTGGCCCGCCGACATGACCAGCAGCTCGCACTGCTGTCCGTGCGTTCGTCGAACGGCGACATGGCCCGGGCCCAGGCCGAGACGGCCCGGATCACCGAGCATGCCGACATGGTCTCCGACGCAGCGATAGCTGCCCTTCATGCCGTCTCCACCCAGGACGCCGACCGATTGGCCTTGTTGCTCGACCACGAAGCCCAAGCGGTCAAGGCAGGCTCAGCCCGTCTGCGCTCGCTTTCCGCCGGCTGAGCGGCGCCGTCAGCCACTGGCCTCGCGGCCCGAGATGCGGCGACCATGGGCGGCACCTGATGCCAACTGGCTACCATGATGACCACAACTGCCTGACCTGTTTTCCCGCAGGTCAGGCAGTTCTAATTTTCCCCGCCCCTGAACCCTCCTTCGGACGTGCCGGTCTGCGCATGAGCACCGACGGGTAACGTCCGAGCATTGCCGGCGACGCGGCTGGCCCGCGTCCTTGATCGTGAGGTGACGATGAAATACGTGAATCTCGGCTCCACCGGACTGCGCGTCTCGCGCATCTGCCTGGGCATGATGAGCTACGGCAACGACAGCGACCGCCCCTGGGTGCTCGATGAGGATGGTGCTGAGCCGATCGTCAAGGCCGCGGTCGAAGGAGGAGTGACCTTCTTCGACACGGCGGACACTTACTCGGGCGGAGCCAGCGAGGTAGCCACCGGCCGGTTGCTCAAGCAGTTCCTGACCCGGGACGAGGTGGTCATCGCCACCAAGGTGTTCTCGCCCATGACCCCGGGCGAGAACGGCGGAGGGCTCTCGAGAAAGCACGTCCTCTCGGGTATCGATGCATCCCTGCAGCGCCTCGATCTCGACTATGTCGATCTGTACCAGATCCACCGCTGGGACAACCGGACGCCGATCGAGGAAACCATGGAGGCCCTGCACGACATCGTCCGGTCCGGCAAGGCCCGCTACATTGGAGCCAGCTCCATGTACGCCTGGCAGTTCGCCAAGGCCCAACACGTCGCCGACCAGCACGGTTGGACGCGGTTCGTTTCCATGCAGCCCCACTACAACCTGATCTACCGCGAAGAAGAGCGCGAGATGATCCCCCAGTGCATCGACCAAGGCGTGGGTGTCATTCCCTGGAGCCCGTTGGCCCGGGGTGTGCTGGCCGGGAACCGGACCCGCGGGGGTGAGAAGCGCACCACCCGGTCGGACACCGACGGGTTCACCGACTACCTCTACAATCAGCCCACCGACTTCGACGTCGTCGAACGGGTGGCCGAGGTGGCAGCAGAGCGAGGGCTTCCCGCTGCCCAGGTGGCGTTGGCTTGGTTGCTCCACAAGCGCGGTGTCACTGCACCGATCGTGGGCGCCACCAAACTGGGCCACCTCGAAGATGCGCTAGCCGCCGAACAGGTCACGCTCGACGACGACGAGGTCAGCCGTCTCGAAGAGCCCTACGTACCCCATCCGGTGCTCGGACACTGAGCGACCGCCGGAAGTGGGCGACAGCCCGATCGGTCCCCCAGTCCCGCACCTCCTCTGGCTCGAGCACGGGCCGACTCGATCCGAGGTACACCTCCCGGAGCGAGTCGGCCTGGACCCGGCCGCGTAGCTGTATCGACAGCAGCCCTCCAGGAGCGAGATGCTCGCCGGCCAACTCCATGCACCGCCGGGCCGTATCGAGGCCGTCGGCGCCCCCGTCGATGGCCACCACCGGGTCGTCGAACGAGCCCACCTCGTGGGTGGGCACATAGGGAGGGTCGGCCACAATGATGGCGAACTGCTCGCCGGAGCGGACCGCTTGTTCCAGGTCGCCCTGACGGATCTCCACCCGATCACCGAGACCAGCCCGGTCGGCGTTGACCCGGGCCCACCGGCACGCTCCGGGGTTGCTGTCCACCTGCACCAGGCGGCGTCCCGTCAGCACGGCGGCGACCAGTCCGATCTGACCCACGCCGGCACACAGCTCCAGGATCGGGCCCGTCGGGACATCCCCGACCGCAGCCACCCATGTGCTCTGTTCGAGCGTCCACGGGCGCGGGATAAGACATGACTCATCGAACGTGAGCGTCACCGGCCCGAAGACAACGTGCCGAGGTTCCGGCGGGGGCCCAGGGTCACGGAGACGGCTCCGCCCCTGTTCGCTGGGCGAGACAGCGTCATCGGCCACGTGCGAACGCTACCGTCCGGGGCCACGTGCAACGGCATCGTTCAGGGAGATGGCGCGGCACGTCCTCGATCCGGTAAACCCATGGACCTGATGCCTACCACCACACCCTTTGCCCCCGGATCGATATCCATGCGCCTCTACCCCCACAACGAGCTGGGGGCCGCCGACGTCATCGGGGAGATCTGCCTGCAGGCCGGACTGGCTCTAGCCAACGGATTCGACGGGGTCATGACCAGCGAGCACCACGGGGGCTTCGCCGGTTACATGTGCAATCCGCTGCAGATGACCTCGTTCATCCTGGAAGATCACGAGCAAGGATGGGCCGCCCCCAGTCCGATGGTCCTCCCCTTGCGGCCGACGGCTCAGGTGGCCGAAGAAGTGGCCTGGCTCAACGCCAGACACCCGGGCCGGGTGGGCCTGGGTGTCTGTGCCGGAGCCCTCCCCCTCGACTTCGAGGCCATGGACGTTCCCCTGAGCGAAGCCGTTCCCCGGTTCAAAGCGGCTCTCCCTGAGATCGTCGACATGCTCCGGGGCCGGAATCTCCGAGGCTTGGACGGAGACCAGGCTCTCCAGCTGGGGGCCACTGCTCCCATCCCCGTGCTAAGCGCGGCGGCCTCGACCACGGCGGCCCGCCGGGCAGCAGGATGCGGCGCCGGCATCCTCATGGAAGGGATGTCCACGGTGGAACGGCTGACCTCGTTCTGCGCCGCGTACGACGAGGCCGGTGGCACCCAGTCCAAGGTCCTTATCCGGCGGGTGTGGCTGGGCGAGCCACTGACCGAGCTGGTCGAGAAGCAGCGGGCGGTCTACCAGAGCTACTCGAGCGGTTCTTTTGCGGCCGACCAGACGTTGACCACGACAGACCCGGCAGCCATGGCCGACACCCTGCACCAGACCATGGTCGAGGTGGGTGCCGACGCCATCAACCTCCGCATCCACCTGCCTGGCATCAGCGCCAACGATGCCCGGCGCCAGATCATGACCCTGGCCGAGGACGTGGTCCCCCGGCTGCGCCAGCGGCTACAGAGCCCCGCCGGCTAGATCGTATGGGTCGTCAACAGCACCCCGACGACGACGATAATGACCCCGCCCACGCCCAGGACAAGCGCCGATGAACTGCCGCTTCGCATGTGCTGGCTGTGCATACGTCGAATGAGGAGCGGAGTGGCCACGATGGCGAGGGCTCCCACCACGATAAGCACGATTCCCAGCACCAGATGTTTGTCGATAGCAGCGATCATCGGGCCTCCTTGGTTGCTCGTATCAAGAAACTAGCTGCATATGGGCTGTCCGACCTAGGACCACGGGGATCCCGACCACCGGCCTGTCGGCCCTCACACCCACTATCTGGTCATCCTCCGGCGCACTCCGTCTAGTAAAGAGTGGTGAGGGAATCTCCGTTCGGAAGGCTGACCGAGCACGACGGACGATTCGTGACCACCATCGAAGCAGACGAGGAGACGGAATGGACATCTACGAGGCGCTCTATACGACCCGGGCTATGCGTCGGGTGCGACCGGACCCGGTTCCACGGGAGACACAAGCCCGCATCCTCGACGCCGCCATCCGTGCTCCGAGCGGTGGCAACACTCAGAACTGGCGATTCCTGCTCGTCGACGATCCCGATGTCAAGGCTCAGATCGGGCCCCACTACAAGGACAGCATCGCCCAACTGTGGACAACCATCTATGCCGACCGGCTGGCGGCGGCGGCGGCGGACCCCGAAGCCGAGTCGAGCGTCCAGATGGTCAAGGTCCAGCGCTCGGCCCAATGGCTGGCCGACCATTTCGAGGAGGTTCCCCTCTTCCTCTTCGCCTTCGTGCAGGGGGACCCGAGCGGGGGCTCTATCTTCCCCGCCGTCTGGAGTGCCCAACTGGCTGCCCGGGCCGAAGGCGTCGGCAGCTCGCTCACCTCGGTCCTCGGCGTCTTTCATCCCAAGGAGACATTGGAGATCCTCGGTGTGCCCGAAGGCAAGGGGTGGATCATGTCCTGTTGCGTCAGTTTCGGATATCCCACCGGACGCTGGGGCGTTGCTGAGCGGCGCCCGGTACAGGAGGTGGCCCATCGCAACAAGTGGGGCGCTCCGATCGGCTTCGAGATCAACGAGCCACTCTGGCGCGCAGACTGAGCTCCAGCGGCACCGTTTCGGGCAGTTCCCTATGGCCCGACCGGCATGTCCTAGAGTGTGATTCCTCGTCGGCGACGACCGGCCCTGGGCCGGACGTCACCCCTTGCGGGCGTAGCTCAATGGTAGAGCCCCAGCCTTCCAAGCTGGTGGTGCGGGTTCGATCCCCGTCGCCCGCTCCAGGTCAGAGGCTATTTCTGGGCTAGCTTCCCGTCTTCCGATCC
>Ga0208357_1002932_pt1 | contig 10868 bp, 10 predicted proteins | sample NGESurdeep092012_6_FD_184487 | JGI IMG/M metagenome (GOLD analysis project Ga0208357, IMG submission 184487) | Arctic peat soil microbial communities from Barrow, Alaska - NGEE Surface sample F52-2 deep-092012 (SPAdes) | ecosystem: Environmental > Terrestrial > Soil > Wetlands > Peat ... | reverse complement strand
ACCGTTGCCGGTACCTATCGCCGTTGAGAAGATGCTTACCCCCGGCGCGGTGACGTTCGGTTTCAGGGCGCTGTCGCCGAAGCGCGGACCGCCGGAACTGAAGCTCGCCGCGGTCTTGTAGGTCGGATTCGCGATGGTATTGCCGGTGAAGGAGGTCGCCGTCGCGGCCGCCGTCAAGGTCGCCGCGTCGGTCGGCAGCACGCCGAAGAACGGGATGGTGACGCCGGGAATCGGTCCCTCGAACACCGGATATCCCGGGGTGGTGTTGATCATCGCTACCGCGGCTGCGCCGTGCGTCTGACCAAATTGGGCGCGTGCGATCCGCGCGCAGACGCCGCGCAGCGTCACCACGAGCTTGCCCGCGATCTGGCTGTCGACGTATTCCGATTCATCGCAGCCGAGCGAGACATCGCCTGTCGCGGTGCGCAGCACCACGATTCCCAGCGGCCCGGTCAGCGGCGCGTCGTTAGAATTCTGAACCTCGATGCCGCCGCCGCCGCTGAGTTTGACCAGCGCGCCCGGGTAACTGACATGAGAATCCATGGCCGCGACCGAAATGCCGCCCACGCCGGTGCCGGGCGAGGAGGTCATGTACGGAGCAAAGCCTTCGTTGCCGGCGGCTGCGGCCACCAGAATACCGGCGGCCGTTGCATTCTTGACGGCGAGTGCATCCGCGGTATCGGCCGTGCCGAAGTCGGAGCCCAGCGACATGCTGATGACGTCCATATTGTTGTTGATGGCCCAGTCGATGCCGTCGACGACGAGGTTGGTGGAGCCCGCGCAACCGAAGATGCGCACGGCGTACAGGTCGGCCTTGGGAGCGACGCCGGGTCCGATCTGGAAGACTTGATTGTAGGCGGCACTATTGTACGGACCCTTGTAGGTCGTCCCATCGGCACCGATGCCGAAACCGGCCGCGGTGCCCGAGGTATGACTGCCGTGACCATTGCAGTCCAGCGGATTAGGATCGGGTTGCGGCACGCTGCCGGTAATATCGGCGTCGTAGGCGTCTCCCGCGAGATCGATGCCGCCTTTGACCTTCGGGGCGTTCGGACCGAACAGCGTGGGATCGGCGGGAAGCGTGCTGGTGGCCGCGGCCGCATTGAACGCGGCGACGGTGCCGGGTCCGCCAAAATCGGCGTGGGTGTAATCGATACCGGTATCGATCACGGCGATCTTGATGCCCTCGCCACGAAAGCCCGGGATGCCCTGCCAAACCGCCGGCGCGCCGATGAACGGTACGCTTTCCGCGTTATTCAAATGGTACTTGCCTACGGGCATGACCTCGGCCACTCCGGGGAGTGACCCTAGTCCTTCGAGCTCACTGCGGTCGATCCGCACTTTGATGCCGTTCACCGCGTCGCGGTAACGCGCCAGGACCTTGCCGCCGCGCGAGATGATGCTCGGAATCACGCCCGCTTGTTCCTGGTCGAGCCGCTGATGGATGGCGGCGTGTTCCGCGGGGGTGATGGTGTGGTCCGTTCTCTCGGCGCGCACCACCGCCGCGGGATCGGAAGTCAGCCTGACGACTACCACGACGCTCTGGTCGCCGCCGGCGGCAAAGGGGAGATGCGCAGGCTTGCGCACCGCCGTCCCCAAGTAGTGCTTAAAACGGGTGGTTTGGGCGGAATTGGCGATGGCAGCGCTCTTGTTCGCCGCGAATGCCGGAAACATCAATACCGACAACAGCAAGCCGCCCGCCACGCCCCGCGCGATTGAGAATTTATCCATGTATATCCCCTTATTTAATCTGTCCCTAGATCGGTGTTGCCACCGTTTCTTTTAGGCATCGACAGTGACACGAGATAAAAACGCAGGTCAATTCAACATAATCAAAAAAGCATTTAATTCACGCGAAATATCGAGGAAAACGGTGCAACATTAAGATATTTTAATGTTTCATTTTCGCGAATCTGCGAGCCGGTCGTTACGCCAGGGTGTGGAAAACCTTTTGTACGTCATCGTCCTGTTCCAGCTTGTCGATCAGCGCCAGAACCTCGGTTGCCTGTGCTTCGGGCAGCTCGGTCGGCATGGCGCAGATATATTCGTGCTCTGCCGAGAGCGGGGCGATTCCACGCGCTTCGAGCGCTTCCTGTAGCTTGCCGAAATCGTTGAAAGCACAGCGGATCACCAACTGGGGTTCCCCCTTGTCGCCGCTGCTGTCGCCCATTTCCTCGAGACCGTGGTCGATGAGGTCCAGCTCCAGTTCGTCCTGGTCCTTGACGGCGGCGGGATTCAGACGGAACACGCCCATCTTTTTGAACAGAAAGCTGACGCTGCCGGTGGTGGCGAGATTGCCGGCGCCCTTGGTGATGATATTGCGCACGTTGCCGACGGTTCGAGTGGGATTGTCCGTGGCGGTCTCGACCAACAAGGCGACTCCGTGCGGCGCATAAGCTTCGTAGAGCACTTCCAGATAGTTGGCCGCTTCCTTGCCTGAGGCGCGGCGGATCGCGGCGTCGGTCTTGTCCTTCGGCATATTGACGGCGCGCGCGTTCTGCAGCACGCGCCGCAGCGTGGCGTTCGCCGCAGGGTCCGGACCGCCGGCGTGAACGGCCATGGCGATATCCTTGGCGACCCGGGTGAATTGTTTGGCCATGCGGTTCCAGCGAGCGAACATGGCGTGTTTTCTGACTTCGAATATGCGTCCCATGATATTGCGTCCTACGCGGCCTTATGCAGCCTGCTTCAGGACGCGCATGGTAGCAATACGCAGTCAAACAGCTAGACTTGCGGCTCCTTTCTCGAGGCGTCTCCTATGAGTGCAGTCCCGGCGGACCCGGCTTTAAGTTCCGCAAGCTTTCGCGACCTCGCGCTCTCGGAGGCCGTACTGCGTGCGCTCACCGATGTCGGCTACGAGTCGCCCTCTCCGATCCAGGCCGCGACCATTCCGGTGCTGCTGTCCGGTGCCGACATGCTGGGTCAGGCACAGACCGGCACCGGCAAAACCGCCGCTTTCGCGTTGCCGGCGCTGACGAAAATCGATCTGACCCGGCACGAGCCCCAGGTGCTGGTATTGGTGCCGACGCGCGAACTGGCTCTGCAAGTGTCGGAGGCCTTTCAGCGCTATGCCGCGCATTTGAAGGGCTTCCACGTGCTGCCCATCTACGGCGGCCAGAGCTATCAGCCGCAGCTCAACGCCCTACGGCGAGGGGTGCATGTGGTCGTGGGCACCCCCGGCCGCGTGATCGATCACATGAATCGGGGCACCTTGAAGCTCACCGGCCTGACCTTGCTGGTGCTGGATGAGGCCGATGAGATGCTGCACATGGGCTTCGTCGATGCCGTCGAGAGCATTCTCGAGCAGACGCCGCCGCAGCGGCAGGTGGCGCTGTTCTCCGCCACCCTGCCCGCGGCGATCCGCCGCATCGCTCAGAAGCATCTGCGCTCGCCGGTCGAAGTCACCATCAAGAGCAAAACCAGCACCGCGACCAACATCCGCCAGCGCTACTGGATGGTCAGCGGAATGCACAAGCTGGATGCGTTGACGCGCATTCTCGAGGCGGAGATCTTCGATGCCATGCTGGTGTTCACGCGCACCAAGCATTCGACGGTGGAACTGGCCGAGAAACTCGAGGCACGAGGCTTTGCCGCGGCGCCGCTGAACGGGGATATACCGCAACCGCAGCGTGAGCGCACCGTCGCGCGCCTGAAGGCGGGGCAGATCGATATCCTGGTCGCCACCGATGTCGCCGCCCGCGGTTTGGATGTCGAGCGCATCAGTCATGTCGTGAACTTCGATGTGCCCTACGACACCGAATCCTATGTGCATCGCATCGGCCGCACGGGCAGGGCGGGACGCAAGGGCGAGGCCATCCTGTTCATCGCGCCGCGCGAACGCAATATGCTGCGCGCCATCGAGCGCGCCACGCGGCAGGCCATCGAACCGATGAACCTGCCGAGCGTCGACGCCGTCAACACGCTGCGCATCGCGAAGTTCAAGCAAAAAATCATCGAGGCGGCCGCCCAAGGCGACGTCAGCGCCTACCGGCCGGTGCTGGAACAACTGGAGTCCGAAAGCGGCCTTACACTCATCGACATCGCCGCCGCGCTGGCGAGCTTGTCGCAGGGAAGCACGCCATTGCTGCTAGTGGGCAAAGCGGAGCGGCCGGTGCCGCCGCCGCCTGCGGGCCCCATTCACGAAGCTCACGCGCCTCAGGGCGGCCGCGGATTCGAACGCTCCGGGGCGGCCGAGCGCCCAGCGCCGTCGGAGCGCGCCGCACCGCCGGAGCGTACGCGGCCATCCGAGCGCACGAGGCCCTCGGAGCGTACTCGTCCGTCCGACCGCACACCACCCGCTGAGCGCACACGGCCATCCGACCGCGCAGGTCCGTCCGAAGACCCCGCCATGTCCGAGGTGCCGCATCGACCGCGATCATCAGCCACCGCCGGCCAAATGGAAACTTTTCGCATCGAGGTGGGGTCGGTACATGGTATCAAGCCCGGCAATATTGTCGGTGCGATCGCCAATGAGGCGGGGATCGAGGGTGTGCACATCGGCCGCGTGGATATCCGGGACGATCATAGTTTCGTGGACTTGCCCGAAGGCATGCCGAAGCAGATATTCAAAGATCTGCAAAGTGTGAGGGTGGCGGGCCGGGAACTACGCATCACGCGGGTTACCGAGAAGCCGCCCAAACCGGTGCGCGACCCGGCGGGCCGGCACGCTCCGCGCAAAATGCTGAGCCGCCGCCCCGTAAAGAAATGATGGTGCTTTGTTGTAACACTTGAGGAGTGAATCATGGGCAAGGGCATGGACCGAAAGAAGGAAGAGAAGAAGAAGCCGACCAAGACGCTGGAAGAGAAGCGGGCCGCAAAGAAAGAAAAGAAGCAAGCCCGGGGCTAGTACCGCGCCCCGGTGATGTTGACCGGTTGACAGGGCCTGGGGAGATAAGAAGCTGGAAGCCAACGAGCGGAGAACAGTTGGCTTCCAGCTTCTTAATCCCTCCAGACCCTTCGCATTGGACCGACGTACATCACTGCGCAGACGGGGCAGTTCGGGTGTCTTTTGCGCCGTGGTGTCGAGCGGCACGAGAGTGCGCCAGCGAGGTTCAAGCCGTTGCCGGGCAACTGCTGCCCCCCGTTGCCCGGCAACGGCTTGAAGCTGGCGGGCGAAGCTCTAAGCCGCGTCCGCCGCTGCGCAAGCCGTAGAATGGCAGAACTCATGAAATTTTCCGCAATCAAGTGCTTGGTCGCCGCCAATGTGCTGGTGTTCATTCTGCAGAGCCTGTCGAAAGGGGCGCTGGACGAACTCTTCGCTCTGTGGCCGCTGCAACCCGTCGACGGCCAAGTGTATTTTCACTTCTGGCAGATCGTTACCTACGCGTTCTTGCACGGTAACGTCACCCATATCCTGTTCAACATGCTGGGCCTGTGGATGTTCGGCACGGAGATCGAGCGTTACGTCGGGCCGCGCCGCGTGCTGGCGTGTTATTTCGCATCGGTGGTCACCGCTGCGCTCAGCCAGCTGTTCGTGCCCGTCCTGTTCGGCGCGCCGCCGGCGCCGACCATCGGCGCTTCGGGAGGCGTATTCGGCCTGCTCCTGGCGTACGCTTTCTTGTTCCCGAACCGCAAAGTCATTCCGCTGATCCCGCCCATTCCGATGCCGGCGTGGTTGTTTGCGGTGCTGTATGCGGGCGTCGAACTTTTCCTGGGCGTTACGGGAACTCTATCCGGAATCGCGCATTTTGCGCATCTGGGCGGCATGGTCGGCAGCGCCTTGGTGATCATGCGATGGCGGCGCGCGCGCAGCGGCCGGTGAGCCTTAAGCCGAACCCATACCCGCGGCGGCCGGAACCGGCTAGTCTACGGCCAATGAAGCGACAGATGCTGAAGAGCGCCGTGTATTTATCCGCATTGCTGTGCGCGGCGGCCCCGGCGCATGCGGAGTGGGTGACTCGCGTCACCGACGGCATCATGGGCACGCGGATCACGGTGGAGTTGTGGGCCGATGACAAGGCGAAGGGCGAGCAGGCAATCGACGCCGTGCTCGTGGAAATGCGCCACATCGATGACTCGATGAGCACCTACAAGCCCACCAGCGAGGTCTCTTTGGTCAACGCCCGGGCGGCGGACGGCCCGATGCGGATCAGCAAGGAGTTATTCGATTTACTGACCACAGCCAGAGAGTATTCGGTCATCACCGACGGCGCATTCGACATCACCTATGCGAGCGTCGGTTACATGTACGATTTTCGCAAACACATCCACCCGGACGAAGCGCAAATCGACGCGGCGCTGCCGGCCATCAATTACCGTCACGTGCTGCTCGACCCCAAGAATCAGACAGTGCAATTCTCGCAGAAGGGAGTGCGCATCGATTTGGGCGGTATCGCCAAAGGTTACTCGGTGGATGGCGGCATCGATGTATTGAAGACGCTCGGCTTTACCCGGGCGTATGTCTCCGCGGGCGGCGACAGCCGCATCATCGGCGATCGCTTCGGCAAGCCGTGGATGGTCGGCATTCGCGATCCGCGCAAAGGCGCGGGTTCGGTGATCGCACGCATTCCCTTGGTTAACGCCGCCATTTCCACCTCAGGCGATTACGAACGCTTCTTCGAAGAGAACGGCGTGCGCTACCACCACATCATCGATCCGCACACCGGTCATTCCGCGAGCAAGGTGCGCAGCGCCACGGTGATCGGGCCGTACGCCACACGCACCGACGGCTTGTCCAAGACCGCCTTCGTGTTGGGACCGGAGAAGGCCATGGAGATCTACAATCGCATTGACGACATCGACGCGATCATCGTCAAAAACGACGGTACGGTGATCTATTCCAAGGGGATAGATCCGGCGCGGAGCCGGTAACATTCAAGCTACGCTGCTATGGGCATTGCTGTTCGGCTCGATCGGCTTGGGATTTTTCCTCTATGGCAAGAAGCAGAGAGCGGTGGTGCCGCTGCTCTGTGGGCTGGCGCTGATGCTGTTCCCGTACTTCGTGTCCAATGTCATGCTGCTGGTGGCGATCGGAGCGCTGCTCATCGCGATACCCTACTTCTTGCGGTTGTGAGCGGCGTTGCGGCGGCGCTCACAGCCGGGCAGATGCCGGCCGCCCCGCGCGAAGTCAATCGCGAAAATTGTTGAACTGCAGCGGCACCCCGACGTCAGCCTTGCGCAGGAAGGCGATCGCTTCCTGCAAGTCGTCGCGTTTCTTGCCCAGCACGCGCACCTTCTCGCCCTGTATCTGCGCCTGCACCTTGAGCTTCGAATCCTTGATGAGGCGCGAGACCTTCCTGCCGGCATCGGCATCGATGCCATGCTTCAGAATCGCGAGTTGCTTGGCCCTGGCGAGATTGATCTCGGGGTCTTTGACTTCGAGACAGGCGACGTCGATGCCGCGTTTGGCCAGCTTGAGCTTGAGGATTTCCAGCATTTGTTTGAGCTGAAAGTCGGCCGGCGCGGTCAGGGTTACCGTCCATTCCTGAAGCTCGAACGACGCATCCGTGCCTTTGAAGTCGAAGCGCTGTCCGAGCTCGCGGATCGCCTGATCGACCGCATTCGTGAGTTCATGGGTGTCTATTTCGGAAACGACGTCGAAGGATGGCATAGCCTCAACGATACCCGCGCGCCTGCAAAGTGAACAGCTTGGCGTAGCGGCCGTCCGCGGCCATGAGCGAATCATGACTGCCGCGTTCGACGATGCGGCCTTCCTCGAGAACCAATATTTGGTCGGTCATGCGAACCGTGGAGAATCGGTGCGATATCACGATCGCAATGCGGTTCCGTGTGAGCTCACGAAAATGCTCGAAAACCTCCGCTTCGGCGCCCGCATCGATGGCCGCGGTCGGTTCGTCGAGCACCAAGATGTCCGCCTCATTGCGCATGAAGGCGCGCGCCAGGGCGATTTTCTGCCATTGGCCGCCCGACAACTCGCGCCCATCCTTGAACCACTTGCCGAGCTGGGTGTGATAACCCGCCGGCAGCGTATCGACGAACTCCGCGGCCAGACCCTGGGTCGCGGCGCTGCGCCAGCGCGCCTCGTCGTCGAAGGCGCGCACGTCGCCCGCGCCGATATTCTCGCCCACCAGCATTTGGTAGCGGGCGAAGTCTTGGAAAATCACGCCGATCCGCTGGCGCAGCGTGGTCTCGTGCCACTCTTGCAGGTCGAGTCCATCCAGCAGAATTCTGCCCTGGGTGGGGCGGTATAGACGGGTGAGCAACTTGATCAGGGTGGTTTTTCCCGAGCCGTTTTGTCCCACCAACGCCAGGCTCTCGCCCGGTTTGACGTGTAGATCGATGCCCGATAAGGCAGGCGAATTGGCATCGGGATAGACAAACTCGACGCCTTCGAAGCGGATGCCGTCGCCGGGGCTGGGACCTTGCTTCTGGGTACCGCCGCCGCTGCCGATGGGTTGCTCCAAGTACTCGTAGAGATTGGAAAGATAGAGATTGTCTTCATACAGGCCGCTGATGGCCGACAGCGCAGCGCTCACCGCTGTCTGTCCCTGGCGGAACAGCATCAGGTACATGGTCATTTGTCCGACGGTCATGGCGCCGAGGACTGTTTCCACGGCGATCCAGACATAACCGCCGTACAAGGTCGCCGTGCCCAACAGGCCTAAACCAAACCCCCAGGCATCGCGGCGCAAGGTCAGGTCACGGTCTTCTCGATACAGGCGCGTGAAGATCTCGCGGTAGCGGTCGAGCAGTCGCGGCCCGAGCTCGAACAGCTTGACTTCTTTCGCGTGATCCTCGCGCGCCAACACGGATTCCAAATAGATTTGCATTCTCGATTCCGGCGCGCGCCAACGGAACAGGCGAAAGGCCTCGCCCGAGAATTTCGCCTCGGCCAGGAACGCGGGTAGTCCGGCCAGGATCAGCAGTACCACCGCCCAGGGGGAGAAGCGGACCAGCAGCCCGCCGAAGGAAATCAGCGAAATGGCGTTTTGCAACAGACCGAAGGTGCGCATCACCAGGCTCAGCGGACGGCTCGATGCCTCACGGCGCGCGCGAGTCAACTTGTCGTAAAACTCCGAATCCTCGAATTGCGTCAAATCCAGCGTCAGCGCCTTTTCCAGGATCATGACGTTGACCCTTTGGCCGAGTTGCGCGCGCAGCAAAGATTGCGCGAGAGAAATCCCGCGCTGGGCCATGGCGATGGCGGCGACCAGCACGGCCTCGAGCGCGACGAATTTCACCACGTCCGTCAGCAGCGTTGCACCACTATGCCGGTGCCAATCGGCGGCATGAATCACGGCATCGACGATTTGCGCACCGACATAGGCGACTCCCGCCGGCAGTACGCCCGCCACCAGCGTGAGCAGGGCGAGGGTGATGCTCAGCGTCTTATTGGTGGTCCAGACCAGTTCCAACGCGCGACGGCTGTACGCGAACACTCCGAGCAGGCCGCGCGCGGCGGAGCCATTGGCGGCTGCGGTGGGCGCCGCACTCGGGGCGAATGGGTGGGGGTGTGCCGCCAAGGATGCGCTACTTCACCAACCGCAGCGAGAACGGGTAGCGGTACGGCTTGCCGTCGCTTACCTGAATGGCGGCGATGATCACGAGTACCAGGTTGACGATGCCCAAAATCCACAGCAGCAAGAACCCGATCAGGAGCAGCGCCAACACGGCGAACACCAACCCCAGCAGCCATATGGTGATCTGGAAATTCAGTGATTCCTTGGCTTGCGTTCCGACATAGGGCATGTCTTTCCCCTTGGCGAGCCAGATGATCAACGGCCCGAGAATCGTCAGCAGCACCAGGCCGCCGAAAGGGAAAAAAATCAGGCTGCTGCCGCCCAGTATCCAGAGCAGGCCGCAAAGATGAGCGGCCATCGCCCAGTGGCGCTCTTCGGCGCCTGCTTCACCGACTGTATCGTGGTCGATCATGTGTTTCCTCGACGCTTGAGAATGTACGGGGTCGCGGCGAATGCCGATGTCCGGGGTCTATAATGCCCAAATTCGTATAGGCTGGTATGGCGGAGAAGTCGTGAAATTCAAGCCCTTGCTCGATCGTTGGAAGAAAGATGCGGCGCCGGTGCGGACGGCGAAAGAATACGCGGTGCGCCTGAGTTTGGACGACGCCGCGCGATTGCATGCCTTGGTAGAGCTATTTCCGGGCCGCTCGGTGGAGGTGATCGTCACCGACCTGCTGCATGCCGCTCTCGATGAAATCGGTGCGGCCATGCCCTATGAACCCGGCCCGAAGGTGATTTCGCGCGACGATCATGGCGATCCGGTGTACGAAGACTTAGGTCTCACTCCGCGGTTCGTCGAGCTTACCCGCAAAATCAAAAAAAGCATCGAGGCGGAAACTTAAAAAATAGCGGGCGGCTTAGGATTGGCGCCGGCCATCCGCCGCCGCGCAGCGCCGGGGCTGGGGCAGGGCTTGACGCTGGCGGCTCTGGGCGGCGATACTCGATTGCATGTCGACCTCCTACATTCTTCGCAACACCGGGTGGTGGCGCACGCTCCTCTAGGAGTGGGCGCTGGTCGTTCCGTTTTAATCTAATTCGTTTGTCCAGAAACCCATCTCCGCCTCAAAGCCGGTGCTGGGTTTTTTGTTGTCCGCAAGATTTGTAGGTTCCGCAGCATGAAGCCACCTTTTGACATCGCAGCCGATCTCGATACGCCGGTGTCGGCCTATTTGAAGCTGGCGCCGTTTCGGCCGAGATTCCTGCTGGAAAGCGTCGAGGGCGGCGAACGCCTGGCGCGCTACTCCTTCATCGGCTTCGGTGACTGCCTGGAAGTGCGCTTGGATGCGTCGGGTCTGTATGTGGGCGGCGTGCGTTCACCCAGGCCGCAATCCAAAATCGAATTTTTGGCTGCTCTGCGCGGTGCGCTGGCACAGGCCCCGCAACCGCGCCCGGAAGTGCCGGGAGTGCCCTTGCTCGGTGGCCTGGTGGGCTATACGGCCTATGATGCGG
>Ga0208357_1002931_pt1 | contig 10870 bp, 8 predicted proteins | sample NGESurdeep092012_6_FD_184487 | JGI IMG/M metagenome (GOLD analysis project Ga0208357, IMG submission 184487) | Arctic peat soil microbial communities from Barrow, Alaska - NGEE Surface sample F52-2 deep-092012 (SPAdes) | ecosystem: Environmental > Terrestrial > Soil > Wetlands > Peat ... | reverse complement strand
CGAGACCCTCCGCACCGGGATGTGCACGCTTTTCACCGACCTCGGGATCAGCGCCGCCGTATGAACAACAAATTGTCGATAGCTTAATGCAAGTTTCTAGGAAGCTCGCGGGTTCCTGGTCGCAGGTCAGTGGTCGCTGGATGTCTTGAGTGCCTGAGTGAACTCTTGTTCTGCGGGCAGCACGGCTTCTCAGCGTTCGATAGGCGCTGCACCGAAACGCCGAACAATAGGTTTCTCGATCGCGGCAATGATTGCGTAGAAGAAGACCGAGACCGCGACGATCGTCAGGGACTCGGTCCACAGCGAGGCGAACTGTGAGGCAGCAAAATCGGAGATAATCATTGATCCGAGGCCACGGCCTGTCGCAAGCCATTCGGCTAGTGTCGCACCGGCTAGTGCTCCTGGTACGGCAATCTTTGCGGACGCGAATATGGACGGAAGGGCGTAGAGGAACCTGACCTTGCGTGTCGAAAAAGCCACCGACCCACCCAGTGATTTCACCAGGTCAATACACAACTGCGGAGCAGAACGCAGGCCAACCGTGACGTTCACGAGTGTGATGAAAAAGGTGACTAACGCAACAATGACGGTGGTTCCAAGAAGCCCTCGACCAAAAACCAAGGCAAGAAGTGGCGTTAATGCCACAAGTGGGATGGAGCGCAGGACAATCGACCCGGGCATGATCACGGTTTCTGCAAGTGAGGAAGTGACAACGAGAAGTGCGATCAGCACCGCCGCAACCATTCCGACCACGTATCCCACCGCCGCATCGCCAAGCGTGACGACAAGTCCTTCCCAGAGCCTCTCCCGGTTGGCTGATGCCACCGCGTCCGTTACGAGATATTCAAAAATATCAAGAGGCGTCTTTGCAAAATATGAGTTTAGGTTGAAGGCTCGGATAAGGAGATACCAGCCCAAAACTACGATGACGACAGAGCCGGCCAACCCCAAGACGGAGTTGAAGAATGCGTGGACACGTGAACCCTGACGGCTCGACGGGACGGCGCCCACACCTACCGTGACGTCGTGCGCAGCCCAGGGCGTGAGCCGACGCCCGATTAGTCCGACGAGTCCGTACGCTAATCCGGCGAGTGCTGACATCACCAGGGCAATCGCCCAGGTCCGGGCCACCTCGAAAGACGATTGGGCTAGAACTAGCATCACTCCGAGACCTTCGCTAGCCCCGAGATACTCACCAATGATCGCCCCGAGAATGGCAGCGGGGGCAGCGATTTGTAGTCCCGCGAAGGTGCTGGGAAGCATGGCAAAAAGTCGGATCTTGAACATGACTTGCCAACTGGTACCTCCGAGCGAACGAATGACTTCCGTTGACGAACCGTCGACTGCTCGAAGACCAAGAATCACTGCGATCAGCGTCGTGAAAAACACCGAGAGCGCTGCGAGAGCAATTTTCGGCCCGCTACCGGAAAGGACGACGACCAAAATGGGCGCGATTGCCACTAGCGGGATGCAGAACGAGGCAACGCCGATTCGAAGGAGTAGCCGCTCCACCCATGGCACTTGGACGAATACAACCCCGAGGATCAGCGCCAGAACGTTTCCAACGACATATCCGATCGCGGCCGCCCCCAGTGTTGAACCAACGTTCACTGGATATACGGCCAAGTCACCAATGAATGCCTGCACAACTGCCAAAGGCGTCGGAATCACCCGGAGGCCAGAGAACACCAAAGCGACCGCGTACCACAAGCCAATAATGATGACAAATGGCAAGACGATATAGAGCACCCGTGTGCGAGAACGGGAAATAGCGACGTGCGTAGCCGGTGAAGTACTCACAATGTCACGGCCGTATCAGGTTCTGAGCTGTCAAACATTCCAGCGGACAAATGGTCACATAATGCGTGGAATTCCGGTGAACGTTGGATGTCCGCCGCGCGCGGGCGCGGGAAATCGATGTCAAGAATCTCAACAATACGGCCCGGGTTGGCTGCCATAAGCACCACTCGGTCAGAAAGAAACACGGCTTCGCTGATCGAGTGTGTTACTAGAAGGGTAGTTGTGGAACGTTCCTGCCAGATTCGCTGCAATTCGATATTGAGGCGATTACGTGTGACTTCATCCAATGCCCCGAACGGCTCGTCAAGCATGAGTACTTCGGGTTCAATGACGAGCGCTCGGGCGAGCGCTACTCGCTGCCGCATTCCTCCAGATAGCTGAGCCGGACGCGCTTTTTCGAATCCTTCAAGACCGACAAGCGTAATCAGGTCGGATATTGCCTGCTGATCCGTGCGTATTCCAGCTATTTCGAACGCAAGTCCAATATTGGCCCTGACTGTGCGCCACGGCAGCAGTGCTGCGTCCTGGAATGCGACTCCGATGTGGTGATCTTTCCTTACCTGGTCGGGATCGGAGCCATGCACGGATGCGGTTCCTTTGGTTGGTTGGTCTAAGCCGGCAAAGATCTTGAGAAGGGTCGACTTACCGCATCCGGAAGGTCCGAGGAGACCCGTGAACTCGCCCCGCCGTGTTGCGAAATCGACCCCGATGAGAGCGTCCACCGTCGCTTGACCGACATGGAATGTTCGATCAATTTTCTTCGCTACGAGGCCTTGGTTCTCATTCGTCGTAGCCTGCAGTCCCACAGACATGGTTACGCTTTCCAATTCCCCGCTTTTAGCAGTGCCATTATTTCTTCCAGGTAATGGTGATCGCGATCAGGTTTCTCGTTTTCAACATGCGAATAAGTTGTCCAGAAGTCCTCAACATCGCGCCCCATTTCTTGTCCGCGTTTGGTGTGCATGTCGAGGACCCAGTCTGGAATCTCCGGGAGCTTGCCGGAATGAATACGATGCATGGCCAGATTGGCTAGCTCGTCAGTAGTCCGATCTTTCGTACGCCCGGCAAGAAATCGGATGGCATGAGTAGCGAAGAGCCACCTATCCCCAAACGACCGATCAATTCTGTTGTGCATCTCATAGAGGTTGTTGAGGAGGACTGGTTCGAAGAAGCTACCGTCACCAGTGTCTTCACACGAGATGACGGTCAGGCGAATCCACATTTGCTCTTCTGCCGAGGCACCGGACTCATACATCTCTCGCGCCACAAGGAGCGCATTGTCCAGCATCCCGCGGCGTATTGATTTTTGAAGCGCGGAGATGAGCTCATCCATCGGAATCCCGTGAATGCTTGTGACGTGGGTCCACGGGTCTTCAGCGTGGTGAACAGGCATGTTTATACTTCCTAACTTGTCGGGTCTTCTTGCCTTCGCACTCGCCTAATACCCAATCGAGGTCTTTCCGGCGTATGCGTCAGTGAGGAGAGTGGAGTCGAAGAGTTTCTTGGCCGAGATATTGATTCCAAGCAGCTTGAGAGTTGCGATGTTCTGCGCAATTCCGTCAGAGCTCATCGTGAGGAGGCCGTTGGTTTTAGCATCGCCAGCTTCCATCAACGGCGCATACGTCTTGGCTGCAAGTTCTTGTTGTTGCAGATCCAGATTCTGGCTTTTGCCATAGTTGTTGACCATTAGAGCTGCTGCCGCGTCTGTGTTTTTGAGGGCTTTCTCCCACCCCTGCACCCCTGCACGGATAATCTTGACGACATCTTCACGCTTAGCCTTGTCGGCCAAGGTCGCATCGCTTACGACATAGCAATCTGCCCAAATGTGGTACCCAAACTTGCTTAGTGGGAATGATACGGTTTTCACCCCTTGTTGGGCGAGTGTGACCGGCTGGTTGTTCAGAAACGACACGAATGCGTCGCATTGTCCGGTCACCAAGGGTGATGGATCGAATTCAGCGGGCACCATCGTGACATCCTTGGGATCAATCCCGTTTGCCGTCAAGACCGCTTGGATTACCGACAGGCCACTCGTCTGAACGCACAGACGTTTCCCCACCACCTCTTTCAGCGAGTTAATCGGGTGAGTTGCCAGCGACATGATACTTGTCGGATTCACTTGCAGTGTCGCGGCTACGATCTTCAACGGTGCGCCGGCCAGGATAGCCCTCGCAGCCACGTCGACGGAGTCGAGGCCAACAAGCGCTTTGCCACTCACGACAAGAGGCTCGACAACCGTCGACGGACCACCCGCTGTGATGCTGATATTGATGCCCTGCTGATTGTAAAAGCCGGAATCTTCGGCAACGTAGGGGCCCATGTTTTCTACGTTGGCAATCCAGCCCAATTGCAGGGTGGCATCTGATTTCTGTGTTGTCTGTGGACTAGAACTACCATCCGCTGAGGAACTCGCACACCCGGCAAGAAGTGCGAGTGCAGCGAACGTTCCGATGATGGCAGCAGCTCCGCGACGAACGCGGTGTGCTGCACTTGCTGAAGTTGACATGGAGGTCTGCTCTCTGATTGAGGTGTCGGGGCACTTCTATGCCCTCGTAATTCAAAATTTGCTGAAGAATCGTGTGAAACGTGGCTTGATCGAGACACGGCAGCCAAACGGTGTGACGCTATCGCTATAGTCGAAAGGCTTGGATCGGACATCATTACTACCTCCAACCGTGCAGGTGTTCGCATAGCGCCGAGTAGGAAGCAGCGGGTGATCCCGAGGCCTCGGACGGTAGCGGTTATGCCGGGATGCGCGATGCACGCGGGAGTCCAGTGAACGTCGTCGCCAGGGTTGACAATTCGGACAGTCAAGTTTGGTTCTCAACGTTGCGAAAAGCCGAGGATACATGGACGACGTCCCCGGTATCCGCCTGCGCAGGTTCAGCTCAAGCGTCACGGCTGATCCCCGAACGCTACGCCTGCCTGCAAGAGAACGTTTGCAAACGGAGTGAACTCCCCGGACCGTACCGCTGCCCTCGCTAGTTTTGTCCGTTCCTTTAGTTCAGTGTGAGGAACCAGCTGGAGTGGTACCCCACAGGCTGCGAGTCGTTCCTCAATCGCGCTATACATCGATGGGCTTCGCATGACAACTTCGTTGGCTATGGTTGCCCCCTCTACCGCGAGTTCCGCGAGGACAGTGTCTAGGACATCGAGAAATGACGGCCCCCCGGGCCGATAGGCGAGGTCGATCCGCTCTACCCCGCGAGGAGTTGGGAGGCCAGCGTCGGTAACAACGATCAGGTCAGTGTGGCCCATCTCTGAGATAACCCTGGAAAGTTGTGCGTTCAGAGTCGCTCCGTTGCGTCTCATAGTGAGTCCTTCCTACTGCTGCTGGTATCGTGCCCGGCTAAGAACCGCGCTACGTCAGAGAGCATCGGCAAACTTGGCGAAGCCCCCCGCTTTGTCACAGCAAGCGCTCCGGCGGCCATCGCTTCGGGAATCGCATCTTCCAACGCGATGCCGCGGGCCAGCGCCGCGCCGAGATATCCGACAAAAGCGTCACCGGCGGCAGTCGCGTCAACAGCCTCCACACGATACGCACCGAAAAGGACCGCTTGTGATGCTGTGACTAGCACCGATCCGAATGCGGCGCGGGTAATAAGTACATTGCGGGCACCCCGGTCGCAAAACCATCGCCCGGCGGCAACCGCACTGTCGAAATCAACAATTTGAACCCCGGTGTAGTAGCCCGCTTCAGTCTCATTCGGGGTGACGACATCGACGAATTGCCAGATCCGGTCATCCAGAGATACGGCCGGAGCAGGGTCCAGAACAACCGTTAGGCCAGCCATTCGGGCTGTACGAATTGCATGTTCAACGGTCCGTGCAGGAATTTCAAGTTGGGTCAACATGACGGATGCATGCGCAGCTATCGCATTAATGGCATTGTCGACTTGAGCTTCACTAATCATCGCGTTCGCCAGTGGAACCATGACGATGTTGTTTTCGCCAGCTGAGTCAACCCGAATATGTGCGATACCGGTGGGATCCTCGATTATTTTGACATGGGTGAGATCTACCCCGTCTTCACATAGCCCCTGTGTGGCCAAAGACCCAAATGCATCGTTCCCGACGCACCCTACGAGGAAGGTGTGGGCACCAGCCCGCGCCGCCGCCACACCCTGATTGGCTCCCTTCCCCCCGAGCACAAGTGTCACGGCAGTACCCAACACGGTTTCACCCTGTGTTGGTAATCGCTCAGAGAAGGCAGTCACGTCGGCAGTTATGCTGCCAACCACGACAACTCCGCCGGGCGTGAGCGGCGACACTTGATCCGGCTTATCGCTCATTTGCGATCCCGTCGTCAGACCGTTCGATCGATGCGGTCGACCCACGCACAACGAGTTCGACCGGCAAAGTCACGCTCTGCGATTCATCCGCTACACTCCCAGAAATTCGTGCAAGAAGAAGTTGCGCGGCCTTGGAACCCTGCTCGACTTCCGGTCGCCGAATAACAGTCAGCGGAGGATTCAGAAGAGAAGCAAATGACAAATCGTCGAACCCGACAACAGATATTTCATTCGGAACGCTGACTCGGAGGTCGTTTAACGCCCTTAGCGCCCCAATAGTCATGAGGTTGTTTGCGATGAATACAGCAGTTGGCCGCAACTTCATCGACCAGATCTCAGTCATACTCTGATAGCCACCACTCTCTCGAAAATCTGAGATACGCATGAGGCTCTTATCCGCCGGAAAACCGTGCATCGCCATCGTTGAAACGAAGCCTTCATAACGTGCGCGGCCAGGCGTCGATTGGAGAGGGCCGCTGATAAACGCAATGCGCCTGTGGCCTAGGGAAATGAGGTGTTCCACGGCTTGGCGAGCCCCGGAGAGATTATCGACTAACACGCGGTCGAGATTGTTCCTCGAATGAACATCGCGGTCAACGAGCACAACCGGTACGTCTATTCGCGAAAGTCCGAGGACAGAACGCCCCTCTTCGACCAAGGGGGCCATGATTATTCCATCGGTGCGCTGCGACAACGCACCGAGTAACGCATTCTCTTGACGCGAGTCTTCGTCACTGTTTCCCAATAAGACTTGGTAACCAGCTACACGAGTTTCCTGTTCGATGCCTTTCACAAGCGCCGAAATAAACGGGTTCGCGATATCCGGGACGATAACGGCAATCGAACCATGCCGACCGGATCGCAGACTCCGCGCCGCAACGCTAGGGACATAGTCGAGCTCATCAATCGCACGAGCGATCGCCGCACCAGAGCGGACCGTTGCGCCGCCAAGAAACCGTGAAACGGAGGCCGTTGACACGCCAGCTGCGTGCGCGACCTCTTGAATGTTCGCCATTAAACATCTCCAACTGTTATCGATTACAGTAATCGATAACAGCTATAAAAGCACAGTCCAACCCCGCTGTCAATGATTCGACGAGATTGCGCCCGCAAACGAGGAGGCCAGCCTCAAAGAGAAGGCATCCGGGACCCCCTCGTTGACGATATTCACAGATGATGTTCTCTGGAATTTCTGCGGGAGCTGCGCAATCACGTGCTCCGGAAGACTCGCAACTGACGATGAGAACCGCCATCTACGCATCCAGTCACGATACGAGAATCGCCGCGCCCCACAATTCGGCGGTGCGGGTGTCATTCTCGGATGCCGTCAACACGAATGTCAGTACTCAACTGTGCGGCCATTAGCATGCAGATGATGTGCCCATTTGGGGTGTACCCCAAGCAGATGTCAACCCCACAAGACTCGGCTCCAATGAAAACGTGTCAACCTGAAGTCCATAATGAGCGTTCTTGACACCCTTATGGGAGGGTCTTAGAGTTGCCCTGACACTATTCGAGCGTGGAAGCGGTGACAGGTCAAACCTTCGGCTACACCCGGGTCAGCACCCTGGATCGCAACACGATCCGGCAACTGGACGGCCAACAACACGACAAGGTCTTCAGGGTCTGTCTCGTTAACGGCGCCTCCCTGGTCAAGCGGCAGTTTGGTTAGGCTGGTTTGTGGTGGGTCCGGTAAGTGACTTTTCCGAAGCCCCGGTGGTGGGATGTGAGCCGGGCACGCTGGATATCAGTGCCGTTCCCGAGTGTCCTGCCGGGCCCACTTTCTTCGCTTCCGCGTCGACGAGCATGCGCCGGTAGACGACTGTGGCAAGGCGCCGCTTAATACACAGTCCCCCCGTCCGCAGAGCATGGGTGCTATCGGGCGAGCACACGGCTTGCCTGATCGGGCATCGCCGACGCCGTCTGAAGTGCGACACCCGCACCGCTCTAGGCTGGCAGATATGGTCAACCGCATGCGCGGCAATTTGGACACCCTCCATGGAATAGTCCGGCATCAGCCTCCAGGCAGACTCTGATCGCCGATAGCGCCCCTACGGGCTCATCCGTAGCTTCGAACAGTGGAGAGGTTGAATGCATGGCCGATAAGACACCACCTAATCCTCAGCCGTCGACAGAAAATACCAGCGAGCCGAAGCAGGCAGTGCGCCGTCTGCTCCTCGAGTTAGGGTCCGACCTTCTCGGCGGGGGCTTGCCCGTGAATGATGTCGAAGACGCCCTGCGCGGACTCGGCATCGCACTCGGAGAGCCAAATGTCGCCATCGCCGCATTCCCCAACGGGCTTTTCGTCACCCTCGAAGTTGGACAGGAAGCTGGCTTGCGACCTGTCGGCGAAGTACTCCGATTCGAACAAACCGCTGACGTGCTCGAGCTCGGCCACCAGATCCGCAGCGGCCGGATCGCAACTGATGTTGCACTTTGCGCCCTCGACCGGATACGCCGCGCGCCGGCCAAATGGCCAGCATGGGTATCCGACCTTGGTGTCGTACCCATCGGGGTGGGCCTATGCGTTCTCCTTCAACCGGGATACCCCAATATCATTGCCGCGGCAGCCGGCTCGCTGATGGTTGCGGGCCTGACAACGATCGGGCGTCACTGGACACCTTTCCGGCCGTTACTGCCCGTTGTGGCAGCCTTCCTCGTTTCCATGATGATCTTCCTCGCAGCTGACGCGTCATTGCTTCACGGGCCTCTTCGGACAATCGTCGCCGTGCTTGCCGTATTGCTTCCCGGCAGCCTCCTGGTCACAGGGCTGTCCGAGATCGCCGCGGGCGCTGCCAGCGCCGGATCTGCCCGCCTGGTGACCGGCACCGTCCAGTTGATGCTGTTCCTCACCGGTGTGCTGGCAGCTGCCGCGTTCGTTCACGCACCATCAGCCGATCTGACGAACACGTATCTGAGGCAGGTACCGGGGTGGGTCCCTTGCCTCGGAGTGGCAGTCACCGTCGCCGGTGTCATCATCCGGTTCAACACACCGTTGCGAGCGACACCGCATATCGTTGCTGTGGTCGCCGTGACTGCATCCGCTCAACTCACCGTCCAGTCCGTGTACGGCGCCGCGATCGGCGGTCTACTGGGTGCGATCGCTGCCGCCATTGCCGCAACGATCGCACATAGAATTCCGCATGGTCCCGCCTGGCAGGTCGTGTACTTGCCCGCGTTCTGGGTTCTGGTTCCCGGCTCCTTCGGCCTGATCAACGCCGCTCAAATTCACTCAAGCAACGGTCTGGACGCCTCCAGCACGGCCGCGTCAGCCATACTCGCCGTCGCGATCGGAACTCTCATCGGCTCCCTGATCAGTCGAATACCAATCGCCGACCATCACCGCCGCCGGGGCCGTCCAGAACATGGTTGACCCGCGGCGTTCGACGAAACGGCCGGCGCCGCAAACACGGTACGCCGTCGCAGACTCATCCGGCGTGCCGTCGAGGACCTCCACGACTTGAATGGCCCATCGAAGCCGACAGTTTGCGAGAGGGCGACAAGCGCCACCGGTGTGTACTCGTAGTCCAGACCCGTGATCTCCTCACCGGGCCCTAACGGCGCATCCGCTGCCGTACTGGCAGCGATCATCGGCGGGCGGTGCTGGCCGCCGCACGGGCCGCCAACTTGCTCGCAGACGCCACCGAAGTCGATCCACAGCCGCTCGCGATACTTCAGGTGCACCGCACAGAGAGCCCGCATGGAATCTCTGGTGGGGCAGAATGTGTGCATGACGCTTGAGGAGTTGTACACCGACTTGCACGGCCATCCGGAGCTTTCTTTTGAGGAGGTCCGCACGGCTGGCATCGCCGCCGACCGGTTGCGGGCCAGCGGGTATGAGGTCATCGCGGGTCTTGGCCGCACCGGCGTGGTCGGTGTGCTGCGCAACGGGGAGGGGCCGACCGTGCTCCTGCGCGCCGACATGGATGCGTTACCCGTGCAGGAGGACACCGGGGTGGGTTATGCCAGTGCCAGGCCCGGTGTGATGCATGCGTGCGGGCACGACCTGCACGTCGCGTGTCTGATCGCGGCCGCGGAACAACTGTCCTCGACCCGCCAGGACTGGACCGGGACATTGATCGCCCTCTTCCAGCCGGCAGAGGAGGTCGGAACGGGAGCGCAGGAGATGATTGACGACGGCCTCTACCGGCAGGTGCCGGTACCGGACGTGGTGCTCGGCCAGCATGTCGGCCCTGCACCGGCGGGTCTTCTCGGCGCTCACTCGGGCACCGCGTTCGCCTCTGCGAACAGCATCGATATCACTGTTCGTGGCCGTGGCGGCCACGGTTCGCGACCCGAGACCACGATCGATCCGGTGGTGCTGGCCGCCGCGATCGTGCTGCGATTGCAGACGATCGTCGCCCGTGAGGTTGCACCGCAGGACACCGCGGTGGTGACGGTCGGCCGTGTTCTCGCCGGCACGAAGAACAACATCATCCCGGAGTCCGCGACGATCGGGCTCAGCGTGCGGGCGTTCAGCGAGGACGTGCGCGTTCGTGTTCTGTCGGCGATCGAGCGCATCGTCCGTGGCGAGGCGCTGGCTTCTGGTGCGCCCGAGCCGGTCATCGAGTACGCCGAGACTTTCCCGGTGACCGTGAATGACGCCGATGCCACCGAGCGTACGACGACGGCGTTCCGGTCGGCGTTCGGTCAGACGGCGGTGCTTGACCCGGGCCCCGTCTCGGGCAGCGAGGACGTCGGTCTGCTCGCCACGGCAGCCGGCGCACCGTTGGTGTACTGGATCCTCGGCGGGGCAGATGCTCACGCCTTCCAGGCCG
>Ga0208357_1002929_pt1 | contig 10871 bp, 8 predicted proteins | sample NGESurdeep092012_6_FD_184487 | JGI IMG/M metagenome (GOLD analysis project Ga0208357, IMG submission 184487) | Arctic peat soil microbial communities from Barrow, Alaska - NGEE Surface sample F52-2 deep-092012 (SPAdes) | ecosystem: Environmental > Terrestrial > Soil > Wetlands > Peat ... | reverse complement strand
CGTGAGGCCACGCTCGAACAGCGCCGAGCCGTGTGCGGTCGGGATGATGCCGACCTTGGCATCGAGCGGGCGGATGTCGGTCGGCGTGCGGCCGTCGATGCGGATGCCGTCCTCGACTATCCGCTTGCGGACGAGCTTTTTCGTGAGGGAGCGGACCGCGGCCCGGATCTCACGCTCTTTGCCTTCGAACTCTGGCAAGAGCAACGCCACGACCTCGTCGGTCGCTGCGTCGAGTGCTTCGTTTCGCTCGGTCTTATGCGTATTGGCATTGGCTTTGGCGACGATCTCGGAGCCGACAGCACTGACGCGGTCCATTATCGCTTCGGGGTAGTCAACGAAGAGCTCGTAAGGGATAGTCGGACGCTTGCCGCCTGCCTTGGCGACGAGCTCTCGCTGCAAGATGATGGAGTCGCGGATATGGGTTTTGGCGAACTCGAGCCCAGCAGCGACGACCTCTTCGGTCACCTTCGGCGCGCCGTCCTCGTAGTACTGCCAGGCGTGTTCGGTTCCGCCTGCCTCGACCATCATGATGGCGATCTCGGCATCGGCGTCCTCTGAGAGCGCCCGTCCCGCAACGACGAGCTCGAAGGTCGCGTCGTCACCTTCTTGGTAGGTGCAGTGCGGCATCCAGACACCGTCGGTCGAGTACGCGATGCGCACCGCGCCGATCGGCCCGTCGAAGGGGATGCCCGAGATCATCAGCGCGGCTGATGCCCCGTTGATCGCGATCACGTCGTGCGGGTTCTTCTGGTCGGCGCCAAAGACCACGCCGACGACGTGCACCTCGTTGCGGAAGCCGTCAGGGAAGCTCGGACGAAGGGGCCGGTCGATCAGTCGGGCAGTCAGCGTCGCGGTGTCACCCGCACGCCCCTCCCGGCGGAAGAACGAGCCGGGGATCTTGCCCGCGGCATAGGCACGCTCTTCGATGTCGACGGTCAGCGGGAAGAAATCAGTTCCCTCCCGGACCTTGCGAGAGGCGGTGGCGGTGCAAAGCACGACGGTCTCGCCGATCTTTACTACGACGGCTCCGTCGGCCTGCCAAGCAAGCTGGCCGGTTTCAAACGTTAGGGTACGGTCGGTCCCGGCAATCGGGCCCGTGACAGTGATGGCGTCAGCCATGTCACTCCTTAGTGATTGTGGCGCCCGCCTTGTACCAGTTCCCAGTCGGCGAACACCCGATCAGGGCGAGGATCCGGCGACTGGCAGCTGGCGCCTACGGGCGCTTGATAACGCGCGACACGCTCTGCGCCACGCTTTGTATCCGATCGACCAGCTCCTCTGGCTGACCGGAAGCCGCTCATTGGCGACGTTGCTTCTAGCGGCGAATTCCGAGCCTGGCGATGAGAGCGCGGTAGCGCTCGACATCATTGTCCCGGGTGTAGTCAAGTAGCCGCCGACGCTTACCGATGAGCATCATCAGCCCGCGCCGCGTGTGGTGGTCGCCCTTGTGGGTGCGCAAGTGCTCGGTGAGGTGGTTGATTCGCTCCGTGAAAATCGCGATCTGGACCTCGGGTGAACCGGTGTCGCTCTCGTGAAGTCGATATTCAGCGATCGTTGCCGTCTTGTCGGGCATGGGTAATGCAGACCTTGCCTGATCTCGTGTGCCGGCTAAAGGGTGAACCTCGAGCAAGCAAGCGGGTCCGGTGGAACGCACTCGCCCCACTGGGTCGGAGAAGACCGACGAACAGATGGTAGCAGCTCCCCCTCCAAAGACCGTCGGCGGCCAGGTTTTGAAAGGTGGCAGGCTCACACGCCTACCGGATCGACCTCGACTCGTAGCTGCAAGGATGCGACCTCCAACGCGGCCAGTTCGTCGGCGAGCGTCGCTTCATCGCTCGCGCGGATGAGGTAGCCAGCTGCCCGCTTCTCGCCAACCTCGACGTTCCCCGCCGAGCGAATCGAGCTCGCGACCTCATCTGCCTCTTCGCCAGAGAGCAGCGCCAGTGCCGAGAACGGTGGCAGGCGAAGCTCGCTACGGGTCTCGGCCTCCGCTGCGGACAAGATGCCAGGGTCCCCGGCAAGTGCTGCCTGCAGGACCAGATGCTCCGGGAAGCGGGTCTGGACGACGACTCTGCGTGGATATCCCGCAATCCCTGCGCTTCTCGGGCCGACGAGACGACCCGAGCGCCCAAGGAGGGCGAGCGCCTGCTCTGCGCCGCGAAGCCGGTTCGCTCCGAGCTCTTGGTCGAAGTCGAGCCAGATAACGAGCGAGGCCGAGCGCACCCGGTGCAGCACCGCCTCGGTGCCGACGAGCAGACCGGTCCGCGGCACGTCCACGGTTGCCGAAGTGACCTCGGCCGCAGGCTCACCGATTAGCGCGGCAAGCTCCTCTGCGACGCGCGAAACGCCGACGCGAAGGCTCTTTAGGCGAGTCGAGTGGCACTCCGAACAGATCCGTGGCCGGGCGAGGTCACATCTCGGACAGATGAGCGCCGGACTGCCCGACGGCGACTCACCGCCGGCTGTGCGATCTCGCTCTCGAAGCGCCGCGCCGCAACGCTCACAGACCACGAGTGACCCGCAGGTTCCACAGGCCAACAGGCGGGCACGCCCGATCCGATTCAAGACCGCGACGACCGGTCTCCCCGGCTCGGCGCGACGAGCGCCGCGGACGATCTCGGTGAGTGACGGTGCGAACAGACCCGACCGCGGATCGTCACCTCGTCGATCGAGGATCTCGATACGCGGCCAACCGGGCCGTTCGATCTCTTCGGCGACGCGATGCACCGGCACATCGCCGATCAGATCCAGGCTCGGCGTGGCCGAGACCAAAAGACACTCGACGGCAGCGATCCGGGCGCGATGTCGCGCGAGCACCGGGGCCTGCCACGTCGGGGTCCGCTCGTTCGTATACGCCTCGTCGTGCGCGTCAAGGACGAGAACGCCGCCGAGTCGCTCGACGGGAGCAAAGACCGCGCTCCTCGTTCCAACGATGACAGATGCTCCTTCGCGAGCCCGCTCCCACTCCTCTGGGTAGATCGCGACATCCTCGCCCCTGTGGCGGAGAAGACCGACAAGTCGCTCCACATCGGCGTGCTCGGGCACGAGGACGACGATTGAACCGTCAGCCACGCGGCAGTGAAAGCTCGCGATCGCGGCACGAGCGATATCGAGGCGGGGAGTGCCAGGTGGCAGGCGGAGCACGTCCCCGCTTCCTTTCAGCGATAGCTCGACTGCATCGCCGACTACCGATCCGACGCCTGGCGTCAGGGCGTCGGGCGTCAGGGCGTCGGGCGTCACGGCGTCGGGCGTCACGGTGTCGTCAACAACGCGACGGCGCCGAAGCTCCCGGACGTTGTGGCCGGGAGAGGCCGCCACGAGAAAGGCGCGCAGTCGCCCCGAGTAGCGCCAGGCGCCAAAGCGCGCGAGCTCGACGAGCTCCGGAGTTGCTGCGAGCGAAACGAAGGAGTGGATCTCTCGGAGCGCGACCTCGACAGGAGATTCCTGCTCCTCGACGACCCATCCACGGACTCGTCTGCTGCCAAGCGGCACACGCACGATCGAACCGATGACGACCTGCTCAGAGATCGAGTCCGGCACCAGGTAGGAAAAGATCTTGTCCACGCCGGTGACGTCGGGCAGCACCCCTACGACTCGTCCGAGCGGCGCCTGCACGCCTTGGCTCATCGCTACTTCGAGGGATGCGCCGCGAGCTGGCCGACACAGGCATCGAGCACCGAATCGGCGATCTCGCTCTTCGCGGCGAGCGCAACATCTTTTCGACCACCGTCGGCAAAGAGGATGGTGACGGCATTGGTGTCGTAGCCGAATCCGACGCCGGGCTGTGAGACGTCGTTCACGACGATCAGATCGAGCGCCTTCGAGTGCAGCTTGCCCGTAGCGTTTTCGATCGCGTCGGTCGTCTCGGCCGCGAAGCCGACGATCACCTGACCTGGGCGCCGCGACGCCACGAGCGCGGCGAGCACGTCAGGCGTCGCCTCTAAGCGAAGCTCGGGAATGCCACTTCGGCGCTTCAGCTTCTCGCGAGCGACGACGACCGGGCGAAAGTCCGCCACCGCGGCCGCCATGATTACGACGTCGGCGTCGGCGCCGTGAGCGAGCACGGCTCGTTGGAGTTCGTCGGTGGTCTCGAACTCGACGAGGACGACACCAGGTGGCGGCTCGATAGCGACCGACGAGATCAGCGTCACGCTCGCGCCACGACGAGCCGCTTGCGCGGCGAGCGCGATGCCCTGCTTGCCCGAGGACCGGTTCGAGATGTAGCGAACCGGGTCGATCGGCTCTCTTGTCCCACCGGCGGTGACGACGACACTTTTGCCCTCGAGGTCGCTGCGTCGCGACAACAACGCTTCAGCGCTCTCGAGAATCCGATGCAGGTCGGCGAGCCGACCTTCGCCGACGTCACCGCCGGCAAGTCGGCCGGACTCCGGCTCGACGATCGCCACACCCCGGCGTCGGAGCGTCGCAAGGTTCTCCTGGACCGACGCGTGATGCCACATCTCGGTATGCATCGCCGGGCAGACGAGCACCGGCGCAGTCGTTGCCAGCAAGGTCGCGCCGAGCAGCTCGTCGCTTAGTCCCGCGGCATACGCGGCGATCGAGCGCGCGGTAGCGGGCGCAACGATCACGAGATCAGCTGCCTGGCCGAGCCGGGTATGTGGGATCGGGCTTGCCGCACCGAAAATCTCGGTCTGGGCAGGCTCAGAGGCCAACGCCGAGAACGTCGCGACTCCAACGAACTCCGTGGCCGCTTTCGTGAGCACCGGGGCCACATGGGCTCCGGCATCGACGAGGAGCCGACAGAGCTCGACGGCTTTGTAGGCGGCGATCCCACCGGTGACGCCGAGCACAACGAAACGACCGTCGAGCGGACGAGCCGGTGGGCGTGGGTCTGCGGACATCTGCGTCACCGCCACGTCAGTCGGATCGAGGCGACCCGAACGCGCGATTCCTACGACTCAGGCCGGTGTCGGCTCTTCGGAGCTGCCCTCGCCCGAGACGAGCTCTAACTCGGCGAGCTGCGCCTCAAGCTCCGGATCGACCTCGGGAATCGGATCGCCTGCCTGCACCTTGCCGGCCGCGATCTCTTCGAGCGCGATCGAGAGTGGCTTACGTGCTACCGAGGTGACCTGCGGCGGCACGATCGCGCCAAGGCCCTCACCGAGTTGGTTGAAGTAGGAGTTGATCTGCCTGGCACGAAGCGAGGAGAGCGTCACCAGCGTGAACTTAGAGTTCACCTTGTCGAGCAAGTCCTCGATAGGCGGGTCGATCATCGTGCTGCGCGGCTCTGCCATTTCGCTCCTTGGAAGTGCCGATCGATCCGCTCGATCATTCAGCGAAACGTCGACGTGCGTCGTCAACTATAGCGGCGAGATCGGCTACGGCCTGATCAAGGTCGTCGTTGACCACTGTCGCGTCGACGATCTCACGACTCGCCGCAAGCTCATCTCGGCCGAGCGCGATGCGCCGGGCGATGTGCTCAGGGGAGTCGCCGCGCGAGCGAAGGCGGGCCTCTTGAACCGCAACCGAGGGCGGCACGAGCAACACGCAGAGCACGTGATCCGCGAGCTTGAGAACCTGGCGTGCGCCCTGCAGGTCGATCTCGAGCACGAGATCCTTGCCTTCGAGGGCCTCCGGCGTCGGTGTGCCGTAGTAGGAGTCAAGAACCTTCGCCCACTCGAGGAACCCGCCCGCGGCGATCCGCTTCTCGAACGTCTCGGTGTCGACGAAGGTATAGGCGTCAGCGTCCTCGCCTGGACGCCGCTCGCGAGTCGTCCAGGACCGAGAGAGCCAAAGACGCGGGTCTTCTTCGACCAAGCGGCGGATGACAGTGCCCTTGCCGGCACCACCGGGGCCGGAGAGGACGAGGATCAGGGAACGAGCGCCGAGCGGCGCACGGCCCTATGGGCGCTCGACGGCCTCGAGCAACGACTCGCGCTGCTTGGCGCCGAGGCCTTGGAGGCGGCGGGTCTCAGAGATGCCGACTTGCTCCATCAGACGACGGGCCTTGACCTTGCCGGTGCCGGGCAGCGCTTCGAGAACTGCGAGCACCTTCATCTTGCCGACCGTGTCGTCTCCCTCGGATCTGCCGAGGAGCTCCTTCAACGTCGTACGACCGGTCTTCAAGTGATCCTTGATCTCGGCGCGGGCTTTGCGAGCCAAGGCAGCCTTCTCAAGTGCGGCCTTGCGCTGTTCGGGTGTGAGAACGGGAGGTTGAGGCATGGATCGCTACGATAGCGCGGTCAGCCAGGGAGTATGTGGATGCGCCCACCGTGTGCAGCTCCAAGGCGCAGGCCCGTCAGGGATTCCGCGATGGCGAACGGGCGTCAAAATCCGCTCCGACGTGGAAATTTCTAACCGATGTCGCCCGCGGGCGCCAAGGTGGGCTGTGGCGCTGCGGGATGTCGATCAGGAGATGCCGAGCTCGTCCGCGATCGCTCTTGCAGCGCCACGTGGATCCGCCGCCCGAGAGACCGGTCGACCGATCACGAGCACGTCTGCCCCGTTAGCCACTGCAGCCGCAGGCGTAGCTGCGCGTGCTTGATCGTCGGTTCCTGCACCAGATGGTCGGATTCCCGGCACGACCGCGACCAGGTCGGGCGCGGCCTGGCGGATCACCAGCAGGTCGTCGGCCGCGCAGACGAGACCACCGGCGCCAGCGGCGAGCAGCACCTCGACTCGACGAAGCAGCAGCTCAGGTGGTGCGTCGGTATCACTCGTCAGCACCGTCACCCCGAGCACAGTCGGTGCTTGGAGCCCAGCTGCTGCCGCGCCCTCGCCGAATCCGGTCACCGCGGCTCGCACCATATCGACGCCTCCAGATGCATGCACCGTTGCGAACTCCGCGCCGAGCGAACCGAGTGCTCGCGCCGCGCGCTCGACCGTGGTTGGGATGTCGTGCAACTTCAAGTCGACGAACACCGAGACGCCTGCTTCCCTGAGCTTTGTGACGATCTCCGGCCCCGAAGCCGAGAACAGCTCGAGTCCGACCTTCGCGATCGCGAAGTACGGCTGCACCTCATTAGCGAGCGCGAGCGCGGCGACTTGATCGTCCAAGTCGAGGGCGATCGCCAGGCGCACCGGGCGAGCGCCCGGACCCTCGGCGCTTCGAGCCCGAGAGTCCGTAATGGATGTGGGTGACGTGGTACTACGCACGATCGAATCCTCCGTTCGTCATCGCCGCTGAGCGGCGCCGATCAACTCAGTGACGTCGCCTACGCCCTCGCGCTCGCACCACTGGCGCAGCTCGTCAACGACGATGCGAGGCGCTCGGGGATTCTCGAACGTGGCGGTGCCGACCTGCACGGCGTTGGCTCCCGCCATCAGCATCTCGACCGCGTCGAGCCCGGTCGCGACTCCGCCGACCCCGATGATCGGCGCCTCGGGGAACGCCTCGCGGCAGTCATAGACCGCTCGGAGCGCGACCGGCCGGATGGCAGGTCCCGACAGCCCGCCTCTGCCTGTGCCGAGCGCCAGTGTGCGTCGAATGGGATCGACAGCGAGACCAAGCACCGTATTGACGAGCGTGAGCGCCTCAGCTCCGGCGCCGAGCGCGGCGCCGGCAATCTCGACGAGGTCGGCGACGTTCGGGGAGAGCTTGGCCCATCTCGGTCGCCCACAAGACGCTGTCGCAGCGATCGCCTCGGCGGTCGCTTGTGGCGAATGCGCGAACATCTTCGAGCGGTCCTCGACGTTCGGGCACGAGACATTGACCTCGACCGCGGCGACGCAGCTCGAGACGTTCTGCAACATCTCGGCGGCTTCGGCGAACTCTTCGAGTCGCCTGCCCCAGATGCTGACTACGACCGTGGCACCGGAGCGTTCAAGTCGAGGCAGCTGGTCTTCGATCCAGGCAGGGATTCCGGGGCCTTCGAGCCCGACGCTGTTCAACATTCCGGCGGTAGCTGGCCGCACTCTCGGTGCGGGGTTGCCCGCATGGGCGAAGCTCGCAAGCGACTTCACGACAACTGCGCCGAGAGCCGCCAGATCGAAGAATGCGCCGAGCTCGGCGCCGTGCCCTGACGTACCGGACGCGGTCATGACCGGATTCGTCAGCGTGAGTGAGCCGACATCGACGGCGAGCCGCGTCAATGGAGCATCTCTTGTTGATGTTCCTGCAAGCTCTTCACACTCAGGCCGTAGCGACCCCAGTCGCCAATCCCGGCCGCCATCGCGCGCGCGGCAGCGGCGGTGGTGACGATCGTCACGCCGTGAATCGCTGCGGCTCGACGAATGTAGGCACCGTCTGCCCTCGGACCGCGTCCCCTAGGTGTGTTCACCACGAGGCAGATCGCGCCACTCGCGATGAGCTCGACTGCGTCGACGAGCCCGTCGGTCGCTGCCTGGTCCGGCACGCCTAGCTTCGCGACACGCGCCCGGACGGGCACACCTGCGCGCTCGAGTGACGAAGCCGTGCCCGCGGTCGCTACAACGCTGAAGCCGAGGTCGACAAAGGCTCGCGCGGCGAGCGCCCCTGCTTCCTTGTCCCGATCAGCCAGCGAGAAGAACACCTCGCCGGAGACCGGGAGCCGGTTCCCAGCGGCAAGTTGACTCTTCGCGAACGCCAGCGGGAACGTCTCGGCGATGCCCATCACCTCACCGGTCGAGCGCATCTCCGGCCCGAGCAGTGCGTCGACCTCAGGGAAGCGGTTGAACGGAAGCACCGCTTCCTTCACGCTCACGTGATCCACGTCCCGCCAGGAGCGGTAGGCAAGCAGCCCTTCGGCTCGCAGCTCGTCGAGCGTCGCGCCGACCATCAAGCGGGCAGCGATCTTCGCGATCGGGATTCCAGTCGCCTTCGCCACGAACGGCATCGTGCGAGAGGCCCGCGGATTGGCCTCGATGACAAAGACCTGACCGCGTTGGACCGCGTACTGGACGTTCAGCGCGCCGACGACACCGAGCGCGTGGGCGATCCGTTCGGTGTAGGCCTCGATGACCTCGACCGTCTCTCGCGAGAGCGTCGGTGGGGGAATCGCGCACGCCGAGTCACCAGAGTGCACACCGGCCTCTTCGACGTGTTCCATCACACCGCCAACAAGGAACGCTCCCGTGCGGTCCCGGAGGGCGTCGACGTCGACCTCGACGGCGTCCTCGAGGAACCGGTCGACGAGCACCGGACGCTCAGCTGAGAGGCCACCCTCGCGTCCGAGCGAGCCGGCGCTTGCACCATCAGCGGAGAAGCCGGCCAGGTTCGCCATCGCGGAACGCAAGCCCTCGTCGTCGTAGACGATCTCCATCGCCCGTCCACCGAGCACGTAACTCGGGCGCATCAAGGCGGGGTAGCCGATCCGCGCGACCACTGCGAGTGCCTCGTCGAGCGATCGGGCGGTACCCCCAGCAGGCTGGGGGATTTCGAGCTGGGCACAGAGCGCGCTCCACATCTCCCGGTCCTCGGCGAGGTCGATCGAGGTCGCTGTCGTGCCGAGCACTACCGATGCAGGCAACAGACCGGAGAGCTTGAGGGGGGTCTGGCCCCCGAGCCCGACGATGACGCCGACGAGCGGCCCACCGCCGCGCTGCTCGGCGGCGATCACCGCGAGAACGTCCTCCTCGGTGATCGGCTCGAAGTACAGCCGGTCCGACGTGTCGTAGTCGGTCGAGACGGTCTCCGGGTTGCAGTTGACCATCACGGTCTCGTACCCGGCGTCCCGAAGAGCCATCGACGCGTGCACGCAGCAGTAGTCGAACTCGATGCCCTGGCCGATCCGGTTGGGGCCGGATCCGAGGATGATCACCGTCGGCTTGGTTCCCGGGTCCACTTCGTCCTCGTCCTCATAGGTCGAGTAGTAGTACGGGGTCTCCGCGGCGAACTCCGCGCCGCAGGTGTCCACCGTCTTGAATGTCGGCACCACCCCTGCTGCGAGCCGTGCAGCCCGGACATCTGACTCGGTCGCCGAACTCAAGTGCGCGACCTGGGCATCGGAGAATCCGAGCCGTTTCGCGTGCCGCCACGCACGAGCGCTAAGTCCGAGCGTGCCATTCGCCGCTACTGCTTCGACGAGTTCGGCTCGCCCGAGCACGATCTCCTCGATCCGGTCGAGGAACCAGGGATCGACGAACGAAGCTTCGGAGAGCGCCTCGACACTCACACCGTGTCGAAGCGCCGCCTCTAGTTCGAACGGGCGAGAGGGCGTCGGCGTCGCGACGGATTGAAGGAATCGAGCGGTGTCCCAGTTGGCGTACCTCGCCTCACCTGGATCGGCGTTCAGCCCGAAGCGACCCTGCTCGAGACCCCGCAGTGCCTTTTGCAGCGACTCAGGGAAGGTCCGACCGATCGCCATCACCTCGCCGACGGACTGCATCCGCGTGCCGAGTCGATCCGCGGTGCCGGGCAGTTTCTCAAAGGCCCACCTCGGGATCTTCGTCACCACGTAGTCGATGGTCGGCTCGAAGCTTGCAGGCGTCGCCTTAGTGATGTCGTTTTGGATCTCGTCTAAGCGATAGCCGACAGCGAGTCGGGCCGCGATCTTCGCGATCGGGAAGCCCGTCGCCTTGGAGGCGAGCGCGGAGGAGCGCGAGACACGCGGGTTCATCTCGACGACGAGGCGCCTGCCGGTCTTCGGATCGACGGCGAACTGAATGTTGGAGCCGCCGGTCTCGACCCCCACGCGTCGGATGCAGGTGAAGGCGTCGTCTCGCATCGCTTGGTACTCGACATCGGAGAGCGTCTGGGCGGGGGCGACGGTGATCGAGTCGCCGGTGTGGACGCCCATCGCGTCGAAGTTCTCGATCGAGCAGACGACGACGCAGTTGTCGGCGTAGTCCCGCATCAGCTCGAGCTCGAACTCCTTCCAACCAGTCAGTGACTGCTCGACGAGGATCTCATGTATCGGGCTCGCGGCGAGCCCGGCGCCGGCGAGTGTCACCAGCTCGGCCTCGGTCCGCGCGATACCGGTGCCCGCGCCCCC
>Ga0208357_1002927_pt1 | contig 10875 bp, 7 predicted proteins | sample NGESurdeep092012_6_FD_184487 | JGI IMG/M metagenome (GOLD analysis project Ga0208357, IMG submission 184487) | Arctic peat soil microbial communities from Barrow, Alaska - NGEE Surface sample F52-2 deep-092012 (SPAdes) | ecosystem: Environmental > Terrestrial > Soil > Wetlands > Peat ... | reverse complement strand
CCGTTTCATCTCGCCCGGCAATGTCTCTGCCGCCCTTCTGATCGCCCTCGTCTCCATTGGCTTTCGAATCTATGTCTCAAAGTTCGCCAACTACAACGCCATCTACGGCAACCTCGCCTCCATGATCGTCCTGATGCTCTGGATGTATTTGGCCGGAATGGCCCTTCTCATCGGCGGCGAAATCAACAAAATCCTGCACCGCCGCCAGCCTCGCTAATTCGGATCAGGTCCTTCCTAGCGTATCGCTCCAGCACCGCGAGAGCTCAAGAATGTCCCAAGCCCTCACCCTCTCCACTCATCGCCACTCTCCCGCTGGCTGCAAACTCCGCCACCCAATTCCCTGCTGTGCCGCCATCCCTGACCGCGCTCTGCCGCCGGCGCCAACGCATCCTCCGCGCCGAAGACGCGCGCTCGAAATTCGAAGTTTCTCAAACGTATGGTCCGCCGTCCGACTGCAAGGGAAATGTTTCGAATGAAGGCAAGAAAGGTAGAATGATCTGCTGAAACGTTTCATTATGGAGGGTCGTCATGAACGTATCCGTATCTGATCCTGCTGAAATCCAGAAGGCTCTTGATGCTGCTTTCCCTTTGACTGCCGAACAGGTCGGCTTCTATCGCGAGAATGGATACATCAAGCTTCGGCAGGTTCTGGACGCCGAGGTGCTCGAGCATTATCGGAAGCTTATCAACGCACGGGTGGCTGAGCTGTCGGCCGATACCCTTCCCCTGGCGGAACGAACGACCTATGGCAAGGCGTTTCTGCAGATCATGAACCTCTGGGCCGAATCATCCGAGGTAAAGGAGTTTGTGTTCGGAAAGAGGTTGGCTCGTATCGCGGCGGAATTGATCGAGGCCTCCGGTGTCCGGATGTATCACGACCAGGCCCTCTACAAGGAAGCTGGCGGTGGCATCACCCCATGGCACGCGGACCAGTACTACTGGCCCGTCGACAGCAACAAGACCATTACGGCATGGATTCCCCTGCAAGCGACACCGCGCGAAATGGGGCCACTCGCCTTCTGTGAAACAAGTCATCGCTTTCAGATTGGAAGAGATCTGGAGATTAGCGATGAAAGCGAAACCACATTAAAAGAGGCACTGAACAGCTTCAGGCTGGAAGAAGGTCCTTACGATCTGGGGGATGTCAGCTTTCATGCTGGATGGACCTTCCACCGTGCCGGCGCCAATTCCACCGACCGTCCGAGGGAGGTGATCACCATGATCTATATGGATGAGAACATCCGTGTGATCGAGCCGAAGAATAAGAATCATGTGATGGATATGGATCGCTGGATGCCGGGTCTCAAGCCGGGCGACGTGCTGTCGTCTGCACTGAATCCGGTGGTCTACTCAATGAGTCCGTCGAAACCCAAATGATCGTAACGGCCAGTGTTGGAAGCGATAGCATTTGCTTTGACTCGATGGAAGGAATCTCAATCCAATGACAGAGGTACGTGCCGCGGTAGGGCAGGGTGACGGCAGCTTCCGGATGGAGTCGCTGAAGCTCGATGACTCGCAGGCCGGGGAAGTTCTCATACGTATGCGTGCCAGCGGCGTCTGCCACACCGACTGGGATTCACTCCGGTGGGGCCGGCGCGTCATCCTGGGACACGAGGGCGCCGGTCACGTCGCCAAGACAGGACCGGGCGTGACCAACTGGAAACCTGGTGATCGAGTCATGCTGAATTGGGCGATTCCCTGCGGCCACTGCTTTCAGTGTGAGCGAGGAAAAGAAAATATCTGTGAGCAGCGTGGGACCGTTCCCGACGCGCGTTTCCACGCGGAAGAGGGGCCGCTGAATGCGTCGTTTTCGCTCGGCACGATGGCCACCTACGCTATCGTTCCGCAAGCGGCTTTGCTACCACTGCCGGATGCCGTGCCGTTCGATGTTGCAGCCATCATGGGTTGCGCCGTCATGACCGGTTTCGGATCAGCGGTGAACGCGGCAAAGGTCACCGAAGACAGTACGGTGGTCGTGCTCGGCTGTGGAGGGGTCGGCTTCAGTACGATTCTCGGTGCACTCCACCGGAAGGCGACACGCGTGATCGCAGTCGACGTCAATCCCGCGAGACTCACGATGGCAGCCCAGTTCGGAGCGACCGAGACGCTGCTTGCCGACCGCGCAGACCGAGGGCTCGTAGAAGCGGCGAAGAAGGTGAAGCTGCTCACCTCCGGGCGAGGTGCCGACTATGCCTTTGAATGTACCGCTGTTCCCGAGCTTGGGCCGGCGCCCTTGCGTATGATTCGCAGTGGTGGCACCGCCGTCGGCGTCAGCGGGATTGAACAGGTCATTCCGGTGGATATGGAATTGTTTGAGTGGGACAAGATCTACATCAATCCCTTGTACGGCTCCTGCCGGCCGCAACGCGACTTCCCTCTTCTGATTAACTTGTATCTCAAGCACGAGCTCCCGCTGGATGCGCTAGTAACGCGCCGTTATCCACTCGAACAACTTGAGCGGGCGTTCGAAGACATGCATCAGGGCGTCAACGCAAAAGGGGTACTCCTCTTTGACTGAACCCTTCGAAACTCTCGAACTCTCGGACCCTGCCTATGAACGTGATGGCCTGCGCCTGGTTACTGTCAACAGCAAGCATCTTCGCAAGCGAAGTGACGTTAGCCTCTGGGTGCCCAAAGCAGAGCGCGTCGGCACTCTGCTCATCCTGCTGCATGGGGTTTACGGCAGCCATTGGGCCTGGTCGATGAAAGGAGGGGTTCATCACACGGCGCAACGCCTGATGGAGAATCATGAGATCAATCCGATGGTGATTGCCATGCCCAACGACGGCCTGGTAGGGGACGGGTCTGGATATCTGACATGGCCCGGCGGCGAGGATGTCGAGCGGTGGATCCTTGAGGAGGTACCCGCGATCGCGCAAATCGCAGCGCCAAACTTGTTGCTGTCGGCCAACATTGGAATTGCCGGACTTTCGATGGGGGGATACGCAGCCCTTCGACTCGGCAGCAAGTATCCAGAACAGTTTTGCGCCATCTCAGCGCACTCCGCTTTCGTGCGTATTGAGGGCATCGCGGCTTTTACGAAGGAGCCTATCGAGAGCTACCTTCGGACCGCGCCCCATGAAGAGTTAAGTGCCTCGTACTGGATCAACAAGCACCGAAACAAACTCCCGCCGATCCGGTTTGATTGTGGATTGAATGATGCGCTGCTGGAAAGCAATCGTGAACTTCATGCGGAGCTCTGCGAGCGGGATATCGCTCATGAGTATGCAGAATTCCCGGGAGGGCATGAGTGGCTTTACTGGCAGACGCATGTAGCTGAAACACTTCGCCATGTTGACCGCTGCTCTCGGCACGAGGCACCCCGTGAAGCTGAATAGAATTGTTCTCCCTTGCCTCATGGCTTCGTTGGCTGCGGGGTAGGGCCCTGCAAGCACGGCGACTATTACGGTCGACGCCTCGCGTGTCGAGAATCACATTAGCCCGAGAATGTATGCCTCGTTTGTCGAAATGATGGCGGAGGATGTGAAGAGGGGCTTGACCGCAGAAATGCTGCAGGACCGCTCGTTCGAGGAGGCACCCAACTATCTTGGCCTTCCCGCAGGGTGGCAGCTGGAGCCCGGTGAGCGCAACGACAACGTCGGGGCGATTCGATTCATGCCGACTGAGGAGGAAGCGTATCCAAAGATCAACCGCGCCACCGGGGCGGCAGAGCACTCGCTGCGAATCAGCGTTCATCCAGGTGATATTACGGACAATCGTCGAGGTCTCTCACAAGGAAGACTGTCCGTGCGAGCAGGCAAGACATACAAAGGTTACGTTTGGGCCAAGGTACCGGAGAAGGACGCCTACAGCGGCGATATCCAGGTCGTGCTTGAACAGGATGTCACCGATGGTGCTTCCTATGCGCAAGCAGTAGTGTCCGGGATCCATGGTGATTGGCGCCAATACAAATTTCTCCTCAGTCCCAGGCAAACCGACAGATTCGCGAAGTTGAGTTTTCTCTTCACGGGGAAAGGAACGCTGTTTCTAGACCGACGTCGCATATGGAATGCAAGGTCAGATGCGCAGTGACCGTTGCGCCCCGGTCCGTCATGATCATCACACTTCACGCAGCGCGATGACCACGATCCGGCAATGGTCAGCGAAGCGTTCCATCCCCTCTTAGATGCGCAGTCGGAATTATCCAAGTCACCTCGGATGGCAACCGGCCTGTTTCTTGCAATCGCCGTAATCGTAGATCACCTGAATTTAGCTGAATTTTGGTTACTCCATCGAACTCGGCACACTCAACGCCGTCAGATAGACTTGCGGAGCGAACTTTATGCCAACCAGCGGATCTACAAAGCCAGCGACCCCAGCGGTCCCGCCTACGTCATGCTCTCCGGCGCCGTCCTCGTCACCCTCATCGACGAAGACGGCCAGGAAGTCATCTTCTCCCAGCCCCGCCACGGTGCGAGATCTCCAATGCGCTCATCGAGCGTCGTACAAGCTCAACATTCAAGCTGTCCCAGGCATCGGAAAATCCGGAAGCTCCGAAGTGCCGCTAAAGTCAGGCGGTCTCAACCGGCTGCTGAAGAGAATGACCTTGCCGCCACATGGTTTTGGAGGAACTTTCATTCATCCTCTGGCGAGCGGTGTCTAAGGGCGTATGCGTGTCAGATTCTTTCTGGTCCAAAGTGCCACTCTCTCCACGCGCTGCTCATGATCTTCGGTCATCGTTACGACCCAGCTCCCAAAATAGGGAGATTCATTTTTGCATGGTGGTCCGGTACGGTTGCGTGGTAATTTCGTGGGACACTCCCCGGTAGCAGAGAAGGTGTTTCCCTATGGCTCGAGTCTTTGGTTTGGCATTGTTGTTAGGCTTTTCTTCCGCTTCATTCCTCCCACAAGCTCCGGCGCAGGGCATCCCGACGCTCCCCGAGAGGTTCGATGGAGCCCCTTTCACGGTTGGCGTCGAGAACCTCAGAGGCGTTTCGGCTCTGGTCCCCGTAAGTAAGGAGTTTGGGGCAGAGGTTCTTTATGAAGAGGGCAAGTACGAGATTTCTGCGGATGGGAAGCTGACGTACACGCATCGGGAAGTGTACCGGGTGGACTCGGAAGCGGCGGTGACGGGTTGGGCGGAGGTTTCGGCGCAGTGGGATCCCTGGTATGAACAGCCGGCGCAGATTCATGCGCGCGTGCTGCAGCCCAACGGGACCTTCGTCGAGCTGGATCAGAAGACGATTACGGATGCACCGGTGAAGGGCGACGACAGTGAGACCTACTCGTCTGCGCATGTGCGACGGGCACCGCTGCCGGGGATGGCCATCGGATCGATTGTGGAGGAGGAGGAGACCGTCGAGGAAAAGACGCCCTACTTTTCGGGTGGGTCGGTTTACGGGTTTGCGTTTCGCGATAATGTGCCGGTGGCCAGGAAGCGCCTGATTGTGGAGATGCCGTCTTCGCTGCCCTACAAGGAGATGATTCACGATCTACCGAAGCTGGTCGTTGATCGGAAGGACGCTGGCGGACAGCGGCGCGTCGTGTATGAGCAGCAAGGGATCGAGGCGGCGCACAGCTACGATATTGACCTGGCAACGAACGAGCCGATACGGCCCATGGTGGAGTTCGCAACGGGAACTTCGTGGGCCGCCGTCGCAAAGGTGTACGCGGGGATGTCTGATCCGCAGACTGTAACGGCGGAGGCAGAGGCGATTCTGCCGAAGACGTTGCCTGCGGAACGGATGGCGAAGATCAGCGCAATCGTCAAAGAATTACACCACGAGGTTCGGTATACAGGGGTGGAATTTGGCGCAGCCCGGCTAACGCCCATGCGCCCTTCGGAGGTGATTGCGCGGCACTACGGCGATTGCAAGGACAAGGCAACTCTCCTGGTTGCGATGCTGCGAGCGGGGGGCATCAAGGCAAATCTCGCCTTGCTCTCGGTTGGGCCGGGGCGCGATGTCGACGCGGCGCTACCGGGGATCAATATGTTCGACCACGCAATTGTGTATGTCCCGGCCGAGGCTCCGGGAGCCAGGCCAATCTGGATTGATGCAACGGCGGAGTACTTCGCGGTCGGGTTTCTGCCCTATGACGACGAGGGCCGTCGCGCGTTGGTCATCTCGCCGGAAACAACCGCGCTCACCCAGATTCCGGAACCTAAGCCCGAAGACTCGGTGCTGGTCGAGACGCGGACGTTCAAGCTGGCCGAGCTGGGGCCGTCGCAGGTCGAGGAGCTCTCCGAGACGCGGGGGAATGTGGACGCGGCCTACCGCAGCGACTTTAGCGGCCCTGAAACGCCGAAGATTCACGAGAACCTGGAGAACTACGTCAAGACGGCGTACCTGGCGAAGAAGCTGACGAAGTATGAGCATGGAGATGGAACGAACATGCAGCAGCCGTTCAATCTGACGGTTGCTGCGGAGGGTGCGAAGCGGGGAAACTCGTCGCTGGTCGATGCGGTGGTGGTGATCTTCCCGAATGGGACGATCAACGGACTGCCGAAGTGGTTTTCGACGACGCCTCCTGCCGAGGGTCCGGATCTTTCCGCGGATGTAAAGCGGGACTTGGAACTAGCGCGTCAGGCACGTCCAGCGACCTTCGCGGTGCGTCCCTACATCTACGAGCAGCGCACCCGGATTCTGATTCCGGATGGTTTTATCGTTCGTCCGCTGCCCGCGAATAAGACCACGCAACTGGGTCCCGCGAGCCTGACCGAGAGCTACAGCACGTCTGAGCCGGGAGTGGTCGAAGTACGCTTCCGTTTCGACAGCAGCATCTCGACCATGACGGTGGAGCAGGCGCTGGCGCTCCGAACAGCGGTATTAGCGTTGAACAAGCGGGACTACGTGGGGATCTTTTTCGACCAGGCTGGGGCGAAAGAGCTGACCGCGGGGCACATCCGCCAGGCGCTGGAGATTGACCGGAAACTGATTGCTGCCAAGCCTGAGGACACTCTGCATCACTTGCAATTGGCGCGGGCGCTGCTGGATGCCGGGATTGGGAGCGAGGCGCAGGCGGAGGCGAAGCGTGCGACAGAGCTCGATCCAAACCTGTCGGCCGCGTTTTCGCAGTACGGATGGACGCTCGAGCACAATGCGTTGGGGGAGCGATTCGGTAAGGGCTACGACCTGCACGCATCGATTGCGGCGTACCAACGTGCGATCGAGCTGGATCCGCAGGACAACGATCCGCGCTTAGACCTCGCAATCCTCCGGGAGTTTGATGTGCGAGGCGAACGATACACAGCGGATGCGGATCTGCCCGGCGCGGTGCAGGGCTACAAGGATTTGATCGAACTCAACAAGACAAAAGACGAGCAGGCGACGGCGCAATATCGCGAGAACCTGATGTATGCCTTGCTGTACTCGCACCAGTTTGCGGAGCTGGACAAGCTGATCGCGAGCGTGCCTTCGACCAATCCACACCGGCAGATTGAGATTGCGTCGGTGACGGCGCAGCACGGCACGGCGGCGGGGATCGCCGAGGCGGAAAGAGGAAACGTGGCGCAGGCCGATCGCAACAAAAACCTCCAGGGGGCCGGGACACTGCTGGCGAATCTGGGCCTGTATGCGGCGGCCGCTGACGTGATCTCGGCCGGGATGGAAGGATCGGACGATGCAGCCCGGGCGGCGCGGCAGATTGAGTTATACAAGGGATTGAAGAAGGTTTCGCTGACGCCGCTGCCGATGAATGACCCCGCACGTCCTGTTCAGGTGGGGATGCTGGGGCTGATGTCGGGCACACTCACGCGTGAGCAGGCGATCAGTATGACCAGCAAGCATGCCTATACGTCTGAGGCATCGCTTGAACGGGATGTCGACAAAGGGATCAGGAGCATGGGCTTTTTGCGGCGCCTCGCAGAGAGGTCAGGCATGACGGAGAGCGTGATCCTTGATTTGGTTGTGGGCAATATGACCTTTAGCGCGAAAGGTGATGACGAGCACGGGTACGGTGTCGTTGCCACGATGCCGGGGTCGGAACCGGACCACTCGTATGTGGTGAAGGAAGATGGAGAATATCGCATCGTCGCCGGGGACAAGGACAAGCCGGACGACAACGCTCCCATGGGCGTCGAGGTGATGTGGGCTCTTGATCATGGTAAGACGGCCGAGGCCAAGGCCATGCTGGACTGGCGGAGGGATCTGACCCATAAACAGGGCGGCGACGATCCGTTTGGAGGTTCGCTGCTGCCGCGATTCTGGACGATCGGAAGCTCGAAGCCGGGTGCGGATTCGCCCGAGGCGATGCGGTTGGCTGCGATCGCTCTCATCGCGGGCTCCATGGACGCGAAGCCGTATCTGGGCGAGATTGCTGCGGCTCGGGAAAAGGCCAGCGGGCAGCGCCAGACAGATCTGGATCTGCTTCTGGCGGTCGCCGCGATGTACGCCGAACAGCCGGCGGTTGGCATGCCGGCGGCGGAGAGATTGCTGGATCAGGAGCCGGATTCGATCGTTGCGCTCGATCTGGTTGGGCGTGGCTATCAGCGCGAGAATCATGCAATAGACTGGCAGGCAATGCTGTCCAAGCGGCTGGCCAAAAAGCCCGATGATAAGGATTTGCTGGCACAGCAGGCGCTCGCCTATGAGTTTGCACACGATTGGAAGTCCGCACAGGCAACCGAGCAGAAGGTTCTGGATTCGGGCAAAGCAACGGCGGCGGATTACAACGCGTATGCGTGGCTCGGGCTGTTCCATAACGATCTTGGCGATGACATCACTAAAGCGGCCCAGACGTCCGCGCAGCTCTCGAAGAGTGCGAGTTTCGCCGAACTGCATACGCTGGCATGCATCTACGCTGCCCAGGGCAAGACGACCGAGGCCCGAAAGGTGCTGGAAGACGCCATGTATGCGGGGTCCGAAGCAGAGCCAGATTCCGAAGTCTGGTATGCGCTCGGGTTGATCTACGAGCAGTATGGGGCGAAGGCCACTGCGCTCGACGCTTTCAAAAAAGTCCAGGCCCACGAGGCCGACGACCACACCTACATCAACCCGACGTCAACGTATGTGTTGGCGCAGTTGCAGATTGAGGACCTCTCAAAATAGCCGCTGAAGAGGTTCCCGGGGCGGGGCTCGAAGTCGGAGCTTCTAACGGAACTGTTTTGGGCGAGCCTCCACGGTATCGCCGAGCTCACAAGAACCAAGCGCTTTCCCCGCAGCCGTCAGAAAGAGCGCGTGAGGAGGCTCGTCGATCGCTTCACTTTGCCAAGTTGAAGCGGCACAGGTGCTGAAAGCCCGATGACTGTACGCGGCCCGCCCTCACCGTTTCGCGAACTAGCAGAGATGAGTCCTCACAAACGCCCCTCAACTCGTCAGTCGCCCGCCGGAATATCCTCGGTCGACGCTAAATCTTTTCAATCCTGGCATAGTCACCCCACCCAACTCTCGACAATAGAAGTAGGTCATAAGAGCCCGATCAACCCCACCCCAAACCTCCAACGCCTGAACCCCTCGCACGCCCGAGTCGCGAGGGGGGAGTACTTCCACAAGTACCGCCCTAACCCACAATTTCTGAATACTTTCGGTCAGAAAGTACCCGGGGGGAGGGGGCACCCCTATCCCCGAATCACGAATCACTAGCCACTGCTCTTCAGCTCCTCCAATGCAGCTCGACCGGCCCCGCCAGCGGGTGCTCCCCCACCCCGCTCAGCCGACGCTGCTTCAGCGCGAAGTACCACTTCGCCGGCATGTCCGCATCGTCGATCAGCATCAGCCCGGGGTTGGACCGCAGCCCCCGCGCCTGCTCCACCATGGTCTGCTGGTCCTGCGCCACGAACTTCGCCCCAAAGTACTTCACCATCGCCGTAACAAACGGCACGTGATATCCGATATCCCACGCCGCCAGCACGTCAATCCTGCACGACGTCGCCGTCACTGGAGTCACCGTAGTCAGCGAAGCAAACCATCGCTCTTTGCCCTTCGAATTCACCGCCCGAATCGTCTCGTACCTCCGATTCGGCAGCACGAAATCAATCGTAGTCGCTGGCTTGCCCAGCAGCTTATAAGGTGCCGAGTTCGACGAAGGAGCATGAGCACTCATCCTGAAGCCAGCATTCCTTCCACCATGCTCGCTGTCTTCCAATGGCTCGAACTTCTTCGTCTTCTCATGGATACTAGCCGCGCTCCGCCACCACCACGCCCGATGCACAAACGGCCCATGCGCCGGATCCATCAACCCGATAATCCCGTGATCGACATTGCAAGGCAGCTCCGCACTCAAATGCGCTGACCGAAACCGAGCCCCAAACTTCGGCAGTTCCGGAACCTCCGGCAGCTCGGCCAGGTCCGTCACCCGTCCCGCGCCCGCCGCCGGAACATACACCCAGCAATACCCATCCCGCTCGACCACCGGAAACGAGTTCGCATAAATCTTCGTCGGAGCCAGATCATCGAACGTCGTCAGCGAAGGAATCTCCTCGCACCGTCCGCTGCAAGGCTCAAACCTCCACCCGTGATACTTGCACTGCACCGTCTCTCCATCGAACCATCCAGCCGACAGCGGAATCCCTCGATGCGGACACAAATCCCTCATCGCAAACATCGCACCATCGCTCTTCCTTCCCACCAGCATCGGAATCCCCAGCAGCGTCGTCACCGCCGTCTCGCCCTTGCGCAATCCCTCCGAGCGCAGCGCCGGATACCACTCCCCAAACACCATCTCCGCAGCAGGTCCGCCGCTGGCCAACTGCACCAGGCTCTGCTCCGCCGCCGCTGTCATAGGCTTCATCTTTGCCATCGCTGCCAGTCTACCCGACACCGCAGCCCTTCACCTCCCCACCAATTCGGGTGCCCCATCTTCGCGACGGCTTCATCGTCGCTAAGGTGGGCATCGCGCGTAGGCGCGACCGCCCCCGCCCATCTCTCGCCTCGCCTAAGCGGACACTCTACCCTCTACGCTCTACACTCTCTCTAATGCCTCCCGCGACGCCAGCCC
>Ga0208357_1002925_pt1 | contig 10875 bp, 7 predicted proteins | sample NGESurdeep092012_6_FD_184487 | JGI IMG/M metagenome (GOLD analysis project Ga0208357, IMG submission 184487) | Arctic peat soil microbial communities from Barrow, Alaska - NGEE Surface sample F52-2 deep-092012 (SPAdes) | ecosystem: Environmental > Terrestrial > Soil > Wetlands > Peat ... | reverse complement strand
AGCTCGTGCCAGCTGAGGATGTTCGGCACCGTGCCGCTGGCCTTGGCGGCGGTCAGGAACGTGGTCATCCAGCTCGCGTTGAAGGTCGAGTAGCTGGGGCCCTGGATGACCGCGCTCGGGTCATCAGCGCGGACCTCGTCGAAGGTGCGGGCCCAGCCCGCGGTGAAGGACCCGGCGGCGGCGGTGTTCCAGGTCCAGTCGGGCTCGTTCCACAGCTCGAACGCGCTAATGTCGCTGTCGCCGGAGGCGAGGACGGCCTTGACCTGGGTGTCCACCGCGCTGAGCCAGTTGCTCCAGCTGACCCACCCGTAGGGGAAGTTCGGGTACCAGTCGGGCATCCGCACCACGACCTTGGCCCCGGCCTTGGCGGCTTCCGGCGCGACGACGAGGGCGTCTCCGCCGGGGGCGGACTCGCCATTCGGGAGTTGCGAACCGCCGGGCGCCATCTGCACGAAGGTGTTCGGGTGGAGCGGCTCGACCAGGCTGTTGGCTGGGATCGTGGCGGTGTCGAGACCGTACAGGCTCCCGGACGCGACATGAGTGACGGTGCGGTAGGGCTGGTTGGCGTCCACCGCCAGCGTGCTTGGCGTGGTGGTCGGCGTCGGCAGCGCCGCGGACCCGGCTGACCCAGCGGACCCCGCGGACGCGGCGGGTGCGGCCGGCGCGGCGGTCGAGGGCAGCGCGGTCGCCAACGCGGAGCCGGCCACGACGACGGCGGCGACGGCAAGCTGAGCGGTGACCCTTCGTGCCCGGCCGCCCGGTGGGCGGCTGGGCCGGCTGAGACGCGATCTGGACATCAATGTCCTCCTCACGGACGAGAACCTCCGGACTGAGCGATGGCCATCGCGCTTGGAATGTAAGCCTGGCGGATTTGATTGGCAAGGCCCAAATCAGTCGAACCGGTTGCCTCGGAGGTGCGCACGCAAGACACGATCACGTTACTGAGTGGTAACAGATTTAGTTAAATTCCCAGTTCAGGGTCAGTTTCAAATGTCCGAAAACTTCCTTGCTGGGCTTCTTGCGCGCTGCGACATGCGTCGTTAACATGGTCGAATCGGTTCGACTTGAGGGCAGGTAACGTTGCCGACCATCGAAGATGTGGCTCGCCGCGCGGGTGTCTCGCGGAGCACGGTCTCCTATGCCCTTTCGGGCAAGCGGAGCATCTCCAGGGAGACGCGCGAGCGCATCGAGGCGGCCATTACCGAACTCGGCTTCACCCCGAATGCCGGGGCGCGGGCGCTGGCGACATCCCAGACGATGGTGATCGGCCTGTTCGTGCAGTTCTTCGAGGACGAATTCTCGCCGGCGATGCTGCAGTACGTCCTGCCAATCTCCGATGCCGCGCGCGAAGCCGGCTACGACATCCTCATGGTCACCGAGACCGACGGCCAGCACGCGGTCCAGCGGATCGCGAGTTCCGGGATGGTCGACGGAGTCATGCTGCTAAATGTCGCCTACGAAGACGCCCGACTGCCCGTGCTCAGGAAGATGCGGCAGCCGGGCGCGATGGTCGGCCTGCCTCGCAACCCCGAGGATTTCGACGTCTTCGACCTCGACTTCCCCGAGTCGGGCCGGATTCTCGTTGACCATCTGGCCGAGCGCGGCCACCGCGAGATCATCCTCATCACCCCGCACCACCACGTCAACCAGCGCGGGGGGGCGTACGCCTGGCGGTTCAGGGACGCTGCTCTCCAGCAGGCGGCTCACTACGGCGTCCGCGTCCGGTCGTACTTCGGCGAGACGCAGCAGCCCGCCATCAACCAGCAGCTCAACGAGATCCTGGATGCTCGCGACGAATCGGCGATGATCGTGCACAACGACGCCGTGATCGCCGCGCTGCCGTCCGTCCTTTACTCGCGCGGTATCCGCGTGCCCGATGACCTGTCGGTCGTCGGCGTGTACTCCGAGGATTTCGGGCGACTGTTCTCGCTGCCTTACACGGCGGTCGAGACATCCCCGAACAAGCTGGGCCGAATGGCGGTCCAGGCTCTGGTGCAACGGATGAATAACCCATTGGGCGCTACCGCTCCCCGGGTCGATCTCGTCGCGCCCCACATCACGGACCGGGGAAGCACGCGCTAACAAAGCGCCGCGGCGGCCTTCCGGAAGCGCGCCGCAGTGTCGAACCGCTTCGACGATAACGACAAATTCAAATTCAAAGCCACGAAAAACAAATAATGGCATCCCCCACCCGGTTTCCGCGCGACCGCGGAGACCGGTCATTCAGAGAGGAATGACCGTGCAAAGATCGCGTAAGGCGAGAACCATCGGGGCGGCCCTGCTGGCCGTCGGCACTATGGCGGCCGCCCTGACGGCCTGCTCGAGCGGATCCGCCAGCAGCTCCGCGTCAACGTCGTCGGCCAGCGGCGGCGGCACCTACACCTTCTGGGATCCGTACCCGCAGTACACCGCCTCGTCCGCGTGGGCGCAGCTGGTCAGCAAGTGCGGCACCGAGGCCGGCGTGACGGTCAAGCGCACGCCCTACGACACCACCGCGCTCACCACCCAGGCCCTGCTGGCGGGCCAGCAGGGCAACTCGCCGAACATCCTGCTGATCGACAACCCGGTGGTCTCCACCCTCGCCAGCGCGGGCCTGCTGACCTCCACCGCGCAGAACGGGCTGTCGACCGGCGCGATCGCGTCGAATATCCTCGGCGCGGGCGTTATCAACGGCAAGACCTACGGCGTGCCGATCGGCGCCAACACGCTGGCGCTCTACTACAACCCCAAGATCCTGGCGGCGGCGAAGGTCAACCCCGCCTCCATCACCAGCTGGGCCGCGCTGACGGCGGCGCTGGCCAAGGTCAAGGCGATCGGCAAGAAGGGCATCACGTTCTCCGGCATCAACACCGAGGAGGGCAGCTTCCAGTTCCTGCCCTGGTTCTGGGGTGCGGGCGCGAACCTCACCAACGTCGACTCGCCGCAGGCCATCGCCGCGCTCACGCTGTGGACGACCTGGATCAAGGACGGCTACGCGCCGAACTCTGTCATCCAGGACACCCAGACCACCTCGTGGCAGGAGTTCCAGACCGGCCAGTTCGCGTTCGGCGAGAACGGCACCTGGCAGAAGACCCTCGCCGCCACCATGGGCGCGAAGGTCATCGCGATCCCGGCCGAGAACGGCGGTGCGGCCCCGGTGCCGACCGGCGGGGAGTTCTTCACGATTCCGGTCCAGAAGAACACCGCCAGCTACGCCGCCTCGGCCAAGATCGTGAGCTGCATGTCCTCCGGGAGCAACATCGTCTCGACCGACAACACCCTGAACTACATCGTGCCCACCCAGGCGGGTCAGCAGGCCCAGGTGTCCGCCGATTCCTCGCTGAGCTCCTGGGTCAGCGCGGTGGGGGTGGCCAAGGCCCGCACCGGCGACAACCTGGGCACCAAGTACCCGATCATCTCCCAGCAACTGTGGACGGCGGTCCAGAAGGCAGAGAGCGGCGCGGCGTCCCCCGCCAGCGCGCTCGCGGCCGCTCAGTCCGCGGCCACGGCGGCGATCAACAAGTAGCGCCGGCGGCAGGCCGACGTGAGAGCCATGACAGCAGAGCGGTTCAAGGCGCGGTCGGCTGTGCGACACGGTGACGGGGCGGCGCAGTCCGCCCCGTCACGGGCGCGGCGCGCGCGTGCGCGGCGCAAGGCGCAGTTGACAGCGTGGGGATTCATCGCCCCGGTCATCGCGTACCTGGGCATCTTCTACGCGTACCCGCTGTACCGCAACATCGATCTGAGCCTCAGGAGCTACACGCTCTCGTCGTTCATCACCGGGGACGCCCCGTTCGCGGGGCTCTCCAACTACATCAACGTGTTCCACAACCCGACGTTCGCCCCCGCGCTGGTCAACACGGCGATCTTCACCTTCGTCTCGATCGCCTTCCAGTTCGCGATCGGCCTGGCGCTGGCGGTGTTCTTTTTCAAGACGTTCCGGCTGTCGGGCATTCTCCGGGCGCTGTTCCTCGTCCCCTGGCTGCTGCCGCTGCTGGTGTCGGCGTCGACCTGGTCGTGGATGCTCAACAGCGACTCCGGGATCGTGAACTCGTTCCTCCAGGCGGTCGGCATGCAGCCGATCGACTGGCTCACCTCGCCGAAGTGGGCCCTGGTGGCGGTGCTGATCGCGAACATCTGGATCGGCATCCCCTTCAACCTCGTGATCATGTACAGCGGCCTGCAGAGCATCTCGCCGGACATCTTCGAGGCCGCCGCGATTGACGGCGCCAACGGCTGGCAGCGGTTCTGGCGGATCACCTTCCCGCTGCTACGCCCGGTGTCCGCGATCACCCTGCTGCTCGGCCTCGTCTACACCCTGAAGGTGTTCGACATCATCTGGATCATGACCCGAGGGGGGCCGGCCACCGCGTCGACGACGCTTGCGATCTGGTCCTACCAGCTCGGCTTCGGGTCGCTGCTGCCCGACTTCAGCTCCGCCGCGACCGTCGGCAACGTGCTGATCCTCATCGCGGTCGTCTTCGCGCTCGTGTACATCCGGGCCAGGAGCAGATTGGAGACGACATGAAGCGGCGTTCCTGGTGGCTGACCGCGATCGGCGTCCTGGTGACCGCCGTGATGCTGTTCCCGGTCTACTGGATGATCAACGTCTCGCTTACGTCGACGCCCAACATGCGCAAGAGCCCGCCCAACCTGATCCCGATCGACGGGACCCTGCAGGGCTACTCGGTGGTGCTGCATCAGCAGCTCCCTTATCTCGGCACCAGCCTGTTCATCGGCCTCGGCACGGTCGCGGTCACGCTCGTGCTGGCCGCGCCGGCCGGCTACTCGCTGGCCAAGCTGCATCCGCGCGGTGGGGGAGCGCTGAGCTTCGTGCTGCTGATCGCGCAGATGATCCCCGCAATCGTGATGGCGATGGGCTTCTACGTCATCTACCTGAAGTTCGGCCTGCTCAACACGGTGTGGGGGCTCATCATCGCCGACTCCACCATCGCGGTTCCGTTCGGCGTGCTGATCTTCACCGCGTTCATGTCGCGGATCCCCAACGAGCTGCTGCAGGCCGCCCGCATCGACGGCGCGGGCGCGATGCGCACCTTCCTGGCGATCGTCGTGCCGGTCAGCCGGAACGCGGTGGTGACCGTCTCGCTGTTCGCGTTCCTGTGGGCGTGGTCGGACTTCCTGTTCGCCAACACGCTGGACGGCGGCGGCGGACATCAACCCATCACGCTCGGCATCTACGCCTATATCGGCAACAACAACCAGCAGTGGAACGCGATCATGGCCACCGCCGTCGTCGCCTCGATTCCGGCTGCCGTGCTGCTCGTCCTCGCGCAGCGCTACGTCGCCGCCGGGGTGACCTCCGGGGCCGTCAAGGACTAGCAGTCAGGGACTAGCACCCCGAGGGGCAATCGCAGTCTTCATTCACTCAGGCAGCGCGAGGCGGCGCCGCCCGCTCAACGTTGGGACGAATCAGCGCGCATGGTCAGCTATCACAACGACGACGGCATCCTCGAGGTGCGGCACCGGCACGAGGTGATCCGCATTCAGGCCTGGGGCCCCGACAGCGTGCGGGTGCGCGCGGCCCAGTACAGGATCCCGGCCGACAGCGTCGGCGCGCTGGCCGATGCCCCGCCGGCCGACCCGGGATCGCCGGCCGGCATCACGATTGACGGGACGAACGCGGCCCTGACCAACGGGCGGCTCCGGGTCGAGGTCACCTTCGATACCACCGAGAGCTACCCGGAGCCGCTGATCACCTTCCGCGGCCCCGACGGGGGCGAGCTGCTCGCCGAAAGCCGAGAGCACTTCTGGATGCCGGGGGCGCGGGTCTTCGCCGGCAACCGCTCGGGCGCGTACGAGATTCATCAGCAGTTCGCGGCCTACCCAGGCGAGCGTCTCTACGGTCTCGGGCAGCGCACTCACGGCCGGCTGAACCTCAAGGGCCTCGCGCTGGACCTGGTCCAGCGGAACGGGGAGGTGAGCATCCCGTTCGTCCTGTCCGACCGCGGCTACGGAATGCTGTGGAACTCGCCCGCCGTCGGCCGGGTCGAGTTCGCGGAGAACGCGACCCGCTGGCAGGCCGGCCAGGCGCGCGAGATCGACTACTGGTTCACGGCCGCCCCCACCCCAAGGGAGATCCTCGCCCGGTACGCGGACGCCACCGGTCACGCGCCCGAGCTGCCCGCCTGGGCGAGCGGGTTCTGGCAGTCCAAGCTCCGGTACCGCACCCAGGAAGAACTCCTCGACGTGGCCCGCGAGTACCACCGCCGGGGCCTGCCGCTGTCGGTGATCGTGGCCGACTTCTTCCACTGGTCCGCCATGGGCGACTACCGCTTCGACCCGGCCGAGTGGCCCGATCCGGACGCCATGGTCGCCGAGCTTCGAGCGCTTGGGGTGGAGCTCATGGTCTCGATCTGGCCCACGGTCTCACCGCTCAGCGAGAACTACGGCCGGTTCTACCAGCAAGGGCTGCTGGTCGGCGCGGACCAGGGGGTCGAGTTCCAGCAGACCATCCAAGACAAGGGCGTGGCGGCGCCGATGCCGGTCGCGTTCTACGACCCGACCAACCCGGCGACCCGCGAGTACGTCTGGTCCCTGGTGGAGCGCAACTACCTGTCGCGCGGCATCCGCGTTTTCTGGCTCGACGCCTGCGAGCCGGAGCTGAATCCGGGCCACCCCGGCAACCTGTCCCTGTACGCCGGACCCGGCGCGGAGGTCGCGAGCATCTACCCGCGGGACAACGCCCGGCTGTTCGCCGAGGGCATGGCCAACGCCGGACAAGAGCCGACCGTGCTGCTCTGCCGCTCCGCCTGGGCAGGATCGCAGCGGTACGGGGCGGCGGTCTGGTCGGGGGACATCCCGGCTACCTGGCAATCGCTGCGCCTGCAAGTGCGCGCCGGCCTCAACGTCGCGATCTCCGGCATCCCCTGGTGGACCACCGACATCGGCGGCTTCCACGGCGGCGACCCTAGCGATCCCGCCTATCAGGAGCTCATCGTGCGCTGGTTCCAGTACGCGGTGTTCTGCCCGCTCTTCCGGCTGCACGGCGACCGGCAGCCCCGGGTGCCGACCGGCTTCGAGATGACCGGGGGCCCGAACGAGGCATGGTCCTACGGCGACGCCGCCTTCCCGCGCATCGCCGCCGCACTGCGGCTGCGCGAGCGGCTGCGGCCCTACATCCACCAGCAGATGCAGGTGGCGTCGCGGCAGGGCATTCCGCCGATGCGGCCGTTGTTCGTGGACTTCCCGCACGACCCGGGTGCCTGGCAGGTCGAGGACCAGTTCCTGTTCGGCCCGGATCTCCTCATCGCCCCCGTCCTGGAGCCCGGGACGGACGTGCGCGACGTCTACCTGCCCGTCGGCCGGGCCTGGATCGAGGCCGGGACCGGAGACCGGCACGACGGCGGCAGCGCCATCCGGGTCTCCCTCTCCCCTGACCGCATTCCCGTCTTCGTCACCGAAGGATCCGAGGTACTCGATGTCGTCCGCTAAGAAGGGCGGGCCGGTGCGGCCGTCCACCTCCGTCTGGCGACCGCTCGGAGTCGACGAGATCAAGATAACTGGCGGCATGTGGGGGCAGATGCAACGGCTGAACGCCGACGCGATTCTTCAGCACTGCGAGTCCTGGATGGAGCGCATCGGCTGGATCAGCAACTTCGACCGGGCCGCGGCCGACATGATCACCGGCAGCCACGCGGGCATCGAGTTCGTCGACTCCGAGGTCTACAAGCTGCTCGAAGCCATGGCCTGGGAACTGGGCCGCGAACCGTCCGACATCCTCGCCCGCCGCTACCAGGTCCTCGTCGAGCGGGTGGCGGCGGCGCAGGAGCCGGACGGGTACCTGCACACGAGCTTCGGGCGAACCGGGCAGCCGCCGCGCTACTCCAGCCTGGAGACGGGACACGAGCTGTACTGCTTCGGGCATCTCTTCCAGGCGGCCGTCGCGCGGCTCCGGACCGGCCACGACGACGTTCTCCCGCAGGTCGCGCGCCGCCTGGCCGACCACGTCTACCGGCAGTTCGGCCCGGACGGCCGGGTCGGGGTCTGCGGCCACCCGGAAATCGAGATGGCGCTGGTCGAGCTCGCCCGTGCGACCGGAGAGCAGCGCTACCTCGAACTCGCCCGGCTGTTCATCGAACGGCGCGGTACCGGCACCCTCGGCGTCCACCCGTTCGGCCAGGAGTACTTCCAGGACGACATCCCGGTCCGCCAGGCGACGACGATGCGGGGCCATGCGGTCCGCGCGCTCTACCTCGCCGCGGGCGCGCTGGACGTGGCGACGGAGACCGGCGACAGTGAGCTCGCGGCCGCGGTGCGGCGGCAGTGGGCCAACGGGGTGGCACACCGTACCTACATCACCGGCGGGGTCGGGTCGCATCACCAGGACGAGGCGTTCGGTGATGACTTCGAGCTCCCGGCCGACCGCGCGTACGCCGAGACCTGCGCGGGCATCGCCTCGGTGATGCTCAGCTGGCGGCTGCTGCTGTCCACCGGCGAGGACAGGTACGCCGACCTGATCGAGCGCACCCTGCTGAACAACGTCCTCGCCTCGCCGCGCGCGGACGGGCGCGCGTTCTACTACACGAACACCCTCCACCAGCGGACTCCCGGGCAGGTGCCCGACGAGCAGCAGCTCAGCCATCGCGCGGAGTCGGGGCTCCGCGCGCCCTGGTTCGAGGTCTCGTGCTGCCCCACCAACGTCGCCCGCACGCTGGCCAGCGTGAGCCTCTACTTCGCCACCGCCAGCGACGACGGCATCCAGCTGCACCAGTACGGCGACTATGGGGTATCCACCGAGTTGGCCCCCGGACGCGTCACGGTGCAGGTCTCTAGTACGTATCCGGCCGGCGACACGGTCTCGGTGAACATCATCGAGGCGCCCGCGGCGGTGATCACCCTCCGGCTCCGGGTCCCCGCCTGGGCGTTCGGCGCCGCCAAGGTGAGCGAGGCGCCGACCATGCAGACCTCGTCCTCCATCGAGATCCGACGCGCCTTCAGCGCCGGGGACTCCGTCCGCGTCACGTTTCCCGCTACCGCTCGGGCCACTCACCCCGACCCGCGCATCGACTCCGCCCGGGGCACGTTCGCAGTCGAGCAGGGGCCGCTCGTGCTCGCCCTCGAGTCAGCCGACCTGCCAACGGGCTGGAGCGTCAACGAGGTCACGGCCGACCGGCACAGCCTGGCCGCCGATGACACCGGGGCGACCACCATCGATGTCTACCGCCACGACCCCGCCGCAAGTGAGTGGCCCTACTACGCCGAACCCGAGGAGAAGGAAGGGGAGCGCGTCCGGGTCCGGCTCATCCCGTACCACCAGTGGGCCAATCGCGGTCCGGCCACGATGCGCACCTGGCTCCCGGTCAGCCCCCGCAGACCGGTCCCGTCAGCTGGTAGCGGCGTGTGAAGGAGCGCTTCAGCCTGCCGGTTGTGTGGTGAGGGGACTGGTGTCTGCGGCTGCCCGTTTCCGCTGTCGCCAGGTTCCAGGCGGAGTTCCGTGGTGGCGGCGGAAGGCGGCCGCGAAGGCGAAGGGTGAGCCGTAGCCGACGGCGGCGGCGATCTGGGCCAGCGTGAGGTCGTCGGCGCGCAGGTGGTCGCGGGCGAGGGTCATCCGCCATTGGGTCAGGTACTGCATGGGGGCCTGGCCGAGAGCCTCACGGAAGGCCCGCGCGAAGGCGGCCCGGGACAGGCCGCTGACCGCGGCGAGTTCGGGGACCGTCCACGGGTGGGCGGCGTTCTCGTGCACGGCCTGCAGCGCGGCGCTCAGCCGCGGGTCCGCGGACGCCCTGTACCAGCGCGGTGCCGTCGCGCTGGTGCGAAAGTCGCTGCGGATGGCGAGCACGAGAAGCAGGTCCAGGAGGCGGTCCAGCACGATCTGCTGGGCCGGCTCGGTGCGGACCAGCTCGCGGGAGAGCAGGGTGACCACGTCCCGCAGGGGATCGTCGATCGCGGCCGAGAGGGTCATCACCGGGGGGAGAGCGTCGAGCAGCCCGCGGCCGACATCGCCGGAGAACTGGTAGGCGCCGCACAAGAACACCGTGGCCTGCGGGTTGTCACCGGGGCCGGCCTGGGCGTGCCGGGCCCGGAATTCCTCCGGTTCCAGGCAGGCGGCGCCCGGCTCGTGCCCGATGTAGTGGTCCGGCCCGCCGCGCACCAGCGCCACGGTTCCCGGTGAGAGCTCCACAACGCTCCCGGGGGTGCTCAGCCACAGGTATCCCCGCCCGCGGACGACCGTGTGCACCGCGAGCTGGATCGAGCCGCCCAGCCGAAGCCCCCACGGCGGCTGGGCGACCGTCCGGGCGAAGACGGCGCCGCTGGCCCGTGCCCGGACCAGGTGGTCATGCAACAGGTCCATGGCATCAGACTGCGTGGAACGAGCGTCAGGGTCAAATTGCCGAGAGCCTCACACAAAAAATCGAGCGGACCACGCATGGATTCACTCGACCGAAGCTCCGATTATGAGGTCATGAGCAACGAAGCGCCCACCGCACTGATCCTCGGCGGCACCGGCAGGACCGGCTCCCTGCTGGCCGGGAAGCTCGCCCGACGAGGAATCAGCACTCGCACCGCGGCCCGCCGCGGAGCTGACGTCCGGTTCGACTGGGACGACCCGGACGCCTACGGGGACGCCCTGTCGGGCGTGGACCGGCTGTATCTGGTGACTCCCGTGCTGCGCGTCTCGTACGCCGACCAGGTCGCGGGCTTCCTGGACCTGGCCGAGACCTCCGGCGTACGCCACGTCACCTTCCTGAGCACCTACAACGCCGACCACGCGCCGCAGGGGATCGACATCGCCGCCGTCGAGGCCGACCTCGCCGCCCGCCAAGCCATTACGCACTGCGTCCTGCGCCCCGCGTGGGTGATGCAGAACTTCGCCGACGACCACCTCCCCGTTATCGACGGGGTGATAGCGGCCCCGAGCGGCGGCGGCGCGGAAGC
>Ga0208357_1002923_pt1 | contig 10883 bp, 6 predicted proteins | sample NGESurdeep092012_6_FD_184487 | JGI IMG/M metagenome (GOLD analysis project Ga0208357, IMG submission 184487) | Arctic peat soil microbial communities from Barrow, Alaska - NGEE Surface sample F52-2 deep-092012 (SPAdes) | ecosystem: Environmental > Terrestrial > Soil > Wetlands > Peat ... | reverse complement strand
CCGCTCCCCCGAGTCGTTCATGATTTTGACGTGTCCGCACCGCTCGACGCTGCCGTTTCTCTGCGGCCAGAGGGCATGCTGATGCGGCCGGACCGGCTCGTGCCGCTGATCGTCGCCACGGCCCTCTTCATGGAGAACATGGACTCGACGGTGATCGCCACCTCGCTGCCGGCAATCGCCGCCGACATCGGTACAAATCCCCTGGCGCTAAAGCTCGCCGTCACCTCCTATCTCCTGTCGCTCGCGGTGTTCATCCCCGCGAGCGGCTGGACCGCCGACCGCTTCGGCGCGCGGACGGTTTTCCGCGCCGCCATCGCGGTCTTTGTTATCGGCTCGATCGGCTGCGCGCTGTCCAGTTCCCTCACCGGTTTCGTCATGGCCCGCATCGTGCAGGGCATGGGCGGAGCGATGATGACGCCGGTCGGGCGCATGGTGCTCGTCCGCACCGTTGCCAAGCGCGACCTCGTCAATGCCATGGCGTGGGTGTCGACGCCGGCGCTCATCGGCCCGGTGCTCGGACCGCCGGTCGGCGGCTTCATCACCACTTACGCTACCTGGCACTGGATCTTCATCATCAATGTGCCGATGGGAATTCTCGGCATCATCCTCGCCACCCGCTACATCGAAGACCTGCGCGTCGAGAAGCACGCGCCGTTCGATCTCGCCGGCATGGTCTTTTGCGGGCTCGGCATCGGCGGAGTCGCATTCGGCCTGTCGGTGCTCGGGCTGAACTTCCTGCCATGGTGGATCGTCGTGGCGCTCATCGGCGGCGGCGCCGTGTTCATCGTCGCTTATCTCGTGCATGCCCGGCGCACGCCTTACCCGGCGCTCGACCTGACGCTGTTCCGATTGCCGTCCTTCTTCACGAGCGTGGTCGGCGGCTTCATGTTCCGCATGGGTGTCGGCGCACTGCCGTTCCTGCTGCCGCTGATGCTGCAAATCGGCTTCGGCATGACGCCGTTCCAGTCGGGCCTCGTCACCTTCGCTTCGGCGGTCGGCGCCATGACCATGAAGATGGCGGCGACGCGCATCCTGCGCAGCTTCGGCTTCCGCATGGTGATGCTGACGAACGCGATCATCAGCGCGGCCTTTCTCGCCGTCTGCGCGACATTCACGCAGACCACCCCGGCGGCGCTGATGTTCGGCCTGCTGCTGATCGGCGGCTTCTTCCGCTCGCTGCAATTTACCAGCATCAACACGCTGGCTTATGCCGACGTCGAGCCCTCGCGCGTCAGCCGCGCTACCTCGCTGGTCAGCGTCGCGCAGCAATTGGCGATCTCGGCGGGGGTCGCCTTCGGCGCACTGGCGGTCGAACTCACGGTGCATTTCCGCGGAGAAGGCGCGCTCAGCGCGCACGACTTCCAGCCCGCCTTTATCGCGGTCGCGACCATTTCCGCGCTGTCGGTCCTGTTTTTCGTTCGGCTTTCGCCGCATGCGGGCGCCGAATTGTCGAACCGCACGCATTTGCGCGACCAAGCGGAAGAAAAAAGCGCTGCATGACGCACGCGTTACGAATTTGATTCAAATTTTAGATATTAACTATGTTGCGAGCTTGGACCGAAGAATTCGATTGCAACGCTCGATGTGATGGACCTGAATATGGTTAATCCGTATTGTTAGCGGACGATCTTAATTCGGGTGGGCGTTTGATGCGTGAGCGAGCGACAGCGTGGCTGATCAGGACCGCAAGCCTTGCGGTGATCGCTATTGCCGCGAGCGCGTCGGTGGCGACGGCGGCGGGAACGCGCGACCTGCGTGACTGCGCGATGCAGACGCCGAGCCTCGCCGATCAGCGCATCGCCGCCTGCACTAACCTCTTGAATTCCGGCCGCCTGCGCGGCAAGCCGCTCGGCGTCACTTACGACCTGCGCGGCCTCGCCTATCTCGATCGCGGCGACGTTCCGCACGCCATCACCGACCTCAACAACGCCGTTCAGCACGCGCCGGATTTCGCCCCCGCCTATCAGAATCGCGGCAACGCCTGGTACGCGCGCGGCAATTTCGGTCAGGCGCTCGCCGATTACGACGCGACCATCAAGCTCGATCCCAATTCGCCATCGCCCTACATCAACCGCGCGACCGTGCGCCGCGATCTCGGCTACACCGAAGGCGCGCTGGACGATTACCAGAAGGCGATCAGCCTCGGCTCGAACCACGCCGGCGCCTATCGCGGCCGCGGCGAGTTGTATCTGCGCGCCGGAGACAACGCCAAGGCGATCGCCGACTTCGACCGCGCGCTCAGGCTCGATCCCGACGCATCGACGTTCATGCTGCGCGCCAAGGCGCGCGAGGCGTCGGCCGATCTCAACGGCGCGCTCGGCGACTACCAGGAGGCCGCGCGTCGCGACGCCAAGAACGTCCTCGCCATCACCGCCATTGCCGGCATCTGGCGAAAGCGCGGCGACCTCGACAAGGCGATCGCCATCTACGACCGCGCCATCGGCACCGCGCAGAACCGGCCGGCGACCTACAAGCTGCGCGCCGAGGCCTATGCCGCCAAGGGCGAGCGCAAGAAGGCGATGGACGATATCAGCCGGGCGCTGAAATTCACCTGGACGGCCGATCTCCTGAAGGTGCGCGGCGCGCTGAGGCTCGACGACGGCGACCTCGCCGGTGTGGTGCACGATTCCGACGCCATCCTGAAGCTCGATCCCGGCAGCGCGGCCGCCTTTGCCCTGCGCGGCGCGGCGTTCGCGCGCAACAAGGACTACGCGCACGCCCTGTCCGATCTCGACAAGGCGATCGACGGCGACGGCAAGAACGCGCTCGCCTATGCGGCGCGCGGCCAGATCTGGTTGGCGCGCAAGGACAATGACCGCGCGCTTGCGGATTTCAACAAAGCGGTCGCTCTCGACGACATCAGCCCGGCGCCGTTCCTCGCCCGCGCCTCGATCTACAAGGCGAAGGGCGATGCCGCGAAGGCGGTCGCCGACCTCGATCAGGCGATCAAGCGCGATCCGCGTCCGGCCGACCCCTATTACGATCGCGCGATGCTGGAGAAGGCGTCCGGCAAGAGCGACGATGCGCTGATCGACATCGAGGCCGCGCTCGCGCGCGCACCGGACAATACCAACTGGCGGCTGGCGCGCGCCGAGATCTATCGCGGGTCGGGCGACAGCAAGGGCGCCTTGGCCGACTACGATGCGGTGCTGGCCAAGCAGCCGAAGAACGCGACCGTGTTGCAGGCGCGGGCGGCCGTGTTGATGCAGACGAAGAGCTACGCGCAGGCGGCGGAGAATTTCGACCGGCTGGTCGCGCTCGAGCCGAAGAACGCCGCCGCGATCTATCAGCGCGGCCTTGCCTATGAGCAGGCCGGCGAGCGCGACAAGGCGATGAGCGACTATCGCCTCGCGCTGTCGCGCGACCGCCGCATGGGCGATGCGAAAAAGGCGGTCGGCCGTCTCGCCGCGCTTGAGCGCGATGACAAGCGCGACGCGGCGCGCCAGAAGAAGTTCGCGAAACAAGCGCCGGCGCAAGAAACCCCGCATCGGCAGGCGGCGGTGCCGCAGCCGCAAGCGCACCCGGACGTCAAAGTCGAGCCAAAGATTGAGCCCGCCGCCGTTGCCAAAATCGAACCGAAGATCGAGAAGAAGCCGGAGCCTAAAGCCGAGCTGAAGGCAACGGCGAAGCTCGAGCCGAAGCCCGCGGCGACCGGCAGTATCGAGCGCAAGTCGGCACCGGTGCGCGAAGTCTCGGTGCATGCGCGGCCCGAGCATCTGCCGCCGCCGCGCACGGCAAAGAGCCGCGCGCAGGAGCAGCGCATTGCCGCACACGAGCGCGAGCAGCGCGAGCTGCGCGCCGAATTCGAGCGCGCCGAACGCGTCTCCGACCGCCGCCGCGTCCAGCCTGCCCGCACAGTTCGGCGGCCTGCCGTCCGCTATTATCGCGCCGGCGCGCGCGAGCCGAGCTTCAGCCAAGTCTTCCGCTGACCTTCAAACCGTCTTGCCGCCGCGGAAGCCGGTGGCCAGCAGATAAAGCTCGGCCGAATCGGCGCGGCTCGACGGCGGCTTGATGTGCTTGACGCTCGCGAAGTCGCGCTTGAGCCCCGCCAGCAGCGTCGCCTCGGTGCCGCCTTGCAGCACTTTGGCCAGGAAGGCGCCGCCGGGGCTGAGCACCTCGCGGGCGAAATCGGCGGCGAGCTCGACCAGCGCCATGATCTTGAGGTGATCGGTGCGCGCATGGCCGGTGGTGTTCGCCGCCATGTCGGAGAGCACGACGTCGGCTTCGCCGCCGAGCATGTCCTTCAGCCGGTCCGGCGCGCTGGCGTCGAGGAAATCCATCTGCGCGAGCTCGGCCCCCGCCACCGCCTCCATCGACAACACGTCGATGGCGATGACGCGGCCCTTGTCGGGCGCGCCGACGCGTTTGACCGCAACCTGGCTCCAACCGCCCGGCGCCGCGCCGAGATCGACGACGCGCACGCCCTTCTTGAGCACGCGCGCCTTGTCGTCGATCTCGATGAGCTTGAATGCGGCGCGCGAGCGATAACCCTCGCGCTTGGCCCGGGCGACGTAGGGATCGTTGAGCTGGCGCTCGAGCCAGAGCTTCGACGACAGCGAGCGTTTGCCGGCCGTTTTCACGCGCACCTTGAGGGCGCGCGCGCCGCTGCCGCTTTTGCTCGTCTTCTTCTTGCTCGTTTTGGCCATGGGCGCGTTGCTACACCGTCCGCCGCGCCTTGGGGAGAGACAAAGCGGCCTGCCGCTCACATCGTCGCGGCCTGCTCGCCGCCGCCCCAGGCGCCGTCGTCGCGCATCATCTGCACCAGCATGCCCTCGCGCAGGCCACGGTCGGCGACGCGCAGGCGCGGCGACGGGAAGGCGCGGCGGATTGCGTCAAGGATGGCGCAGCCCGCGAGCACGAGATCGGCGCGCTCGGCGCCGATGCACGGGCTGGCCACGCGCTCGTCGTAACTCATGGCCAGCAGGCGCTCGACGACGGCGCTGATTTCCGCCGCGCTCATCCAACAGCCGTCGATACGGCTGCGATCGTAGCGCTTGAGGTTGAGATGCACGCCGGCGATCGTCGTCACCGTGCCCGACGTTCCGAGCATGTGAACGCCGCGCAGGCCGTCGCCGCCGTGCTCGCGCACGAACGGCGCGAGCATTGCGCCGACTTCCTCGACCATCGTTTCATAAGACCCGTGCGTGACGTCGATGCCGCCGTGCCGCTCGGCCAGCGTGACCACGCCGGTCGGCAGCGAGATCCAGCCGCGGATGCGCGGCAGCGGCGGGCCGCGCCGCATGCGCTGCGAGCGATTGAGCCGCACCACCTCCGAAGAGCCACCGCCGATGTCGAACAGCACGGCGCCCTCGGCCTGCGGATCGATCAACGGTGTGCAGCCGGTCGCAGCGAGGCACGCCTCGGTCTCGCGATCGATGACCTCGAGCGCGAGGCCAAGCTCGTCGGCGACGCGGCGGCGGAAGTCGGCGCCGTTCTCGGCCGCGCGACAGGCTTCGGTGGCGATGAGCCGCGCGCGCGTGACACCGCGGTTCTTCATCTTGGCGCGGCAGACGGCGAGTGCGCCGACGGCGCGGTCCATTGCGGCGTCGCTTATGCGACCGGAGAGCGAGACGCCCTCACCCAGGCGCACAATCCGAGAGAAGGCGTCGACGACGCGGAAGCCGTCACCGGCCGGACGGGCGATGAGCAAACGGCAATTATTGGTGCCGAGGTCGAGCGCGGCATAGGTCGGCCCGCCCCGATCCGCGGACGATCCGGTTTCGGGCCGTTCAGACGACCGCCGACCCCATCGGGCGCGCGCAACGAGCGCGCGATCGAGAGCGGGGTCGAGGCCTGGAATATCTCCGGCCTCGCCGCTCATCCTATCAAAACCTTCCTGCCGCCCTCGACCGCCGCTGTCCGCAGGGGGCGGCATTGTTCCTAGATCGCCGAAAAGTCTAACAGCGCCATCAGGTGACGCAACCCTCGCCCGCTGCCACCATTCTTGTGCAAGCAGGCGGCGTGCTCTATCTCAGCCGCTTGAGCCCCGCACGCATCTGAAAGCTCCCGGCATGGATGACAGGACGATCGAAGCCACTCTGGCCACGACGAAATTCGGTGTGGGCCAGCCGGTGAGACGAACCGAAGACCCCAAGCTCGTCCGCGGCGAAGGCCGCTATACCGACGATATCAATCTGCCGGGCCAGGCCTATGCGGTGATGGTCCGCAGCAGCAATGCGCACGGTATTATTCGCGGCATCGACACCGCTGCGGCGAAGGCCATGCCCGGGGTGCTCGCGGTCATCACCGGGCACGATCTCGCCGGCTACGGCGGGCTCAAATGCAACCTGCCGATCAAGAGCCGCGACGGCTCACCGATCCGCTATACGCCGCGTCCGGCGCTCGCCACCGACAAGGTACGGTTCGTCGGCGATCCGGTCGCTTGTGTCATCGCCAAGACGATCGCGCAGGCCAAGGACGCTGCCGAAGCGGTCACAATCGATGTCGAGCCCCTGCCCGCCGTGATGAGCGCGCGCGCGGCCGCGCAGCCGGGCGCGCCGCAGGTCTGGGACGATGTCCCGAACAATGTCTGCCTCGATTATCACTACGGCGACAGCGAGAAAGTCGCCGCCGCCTTCGCATCGGCCGCGCATGTCATCAAGCTGCCGATGGTCAACCAGCGCATGGTCGTCAATTCGATCGAGCCGCGCGCGGCGATCGGCGAGTTCGACAAGTCGGACGAGAAATGGACGCTGCATTCGTGCAGCCAGGGCGTGTTCGGCCTGAAGAACATGATGCGCGACATTCTCGGCGTGCCGGCCGAGAAGCTGCGCATCCTGACCGGCAATGTCGGCGGCTCCTTCGGCATGAAGGCCGCGTCCTATCCGGAATATGTCTGCATCCTGCACGCAGCGAAGGTGCTCGGCCGCCCGGTGAAATGGACCGACGAGCGCTCGGGCAGCTTCGTCTCCGACCATCATGGCCGCGACTTCGACATGACGCTCGAAGCCGCTTTCGACAAGCGCGGCATCATCCAGGGGATGCGGCTGACCGGCTACGGCAACATGGGCGGTTACGTCGCCGCCTTCGGACCGTTGCTGCCGACGCTCAACGTCACCAAGAACAATGTCGGCATGTACCGCACGCCGGTGATGGAAGTGTCGACGAAATGCGTCCTGACCAACACGACTTTGGTGTCGGCCTATCGCGGCGCCGGCCGGCCCGAGGGCGCCTATCACATGGAACGCATGATGGACTTCGCGGCGGCCGAGCTCGGCATCGACCGCCTCGAATTGCGCCGCCGCAACTTCATCCGCGCCAAGGACATCCCGTTCAATTCCGCCGCCGGCATGGTCTACGATTCCGGCGACTTCCCAGGCCTGTTCGACTTCGCGATGGAGTCTGCCGATGTCGCCGGCTTCAAGCAGCGCAAGCGCGAGAGCAAAAAAGCCGGCAAGCTGCGCGGCCTCGGCGTCGGTTGCTACGTCGAGACCACCGCCGCCGGCACCACGGAGATGGGCGGCATCCGCTTCAACGGCGACGGCACCGTCACGATCGTCACGGGCACGCTCGATTACGGCCAGGGCCATGCCGCGCCCTTCGCGCAGATCTTGACGGATAAGCTCGGCGTCCCGTTCGACCGCATCAAGCTCATGCAGGGCGACAGCGATCAGCTCGTCATGGGCGGCGGCACCGGCGGCTCGCGCTCGGCGATGCTGTCGGGCACCGCGATCATGCAGGCGGCCGACAAGGTGATCGACAAAGGCAAGGACATCGCCGCGCAAGTGCTGGAAGCCTCGGCCGGCGACATCGAATTCCGCAACGGCCGGTTCGTCATCGCCGGTACCGACCGCGCCGTCGACATCATGCAACTCGCCGAGCGCGTTCGCGGCGGGCTGAAATTGGCCGACGGCGCCGCCGCCTCGCTCGACGTGTCGCACGTCACCGATCCGGTCCCGGGCACCTTTCCAAACGGCGTGCATATCGCCGAGGTCGAGATCGATCCGGAAACCGGCAATGCCGACGTGGTGAAGTACACCGCCGTCAACGACTTCGGCACCGTGGTCAATCCGATGCTGGTCGAGGGCCAGACCCAGGGCGGTGTCGTGCAGGGTCTCGGCCAGGCGCTGCTCGAGGGCGCGATCTACGACGCCGAAGGCCAACTCCTGACCGGCTCGTACATGGATTACGCGATGCCGCGCGCGCATAATGCGCCGAACATCGCTGTGCTCAATCGCGGCATTCCGACCAAGACCAATCCGGTCGGCGCCAAAGGCTGCGGCGAAGCCGGCTGCTCCGGCGGCCTGCCGACCGTCGCCAACGCGGTGATCGATGCGCTGGCGGATTTGGGCATCCGCGATCTGCCGATGCCGATGACGCCGGCGCGCATCTGGCAGGCGATCGATCAGGCGAAGCGGAAGAGCGCGTAATAGTTCGCCGCCGCCGGGCTCGAGACCACATGACGCAGGCGATCGACGCAATTGCAGCTCCGCGCTCGCCGCATCTGCGGATCGTCGGGGTGGTCAGCGCCGCTCACTTTGTCTCGCATTATTATATTCTCCTGCTGGCACCGCTGATGCCGTTCGTGCGCGACGAATACGGCGTCAGCTACACCGAGATCGGGCTCGCCTTTGCCGCTTTCAACGTCGTCTCCGCCCTGCTGCAGACGCCGGCCGGCTTTCTCGTCGACAGGCTCGGTGCGCGCATGCTGCTCATCGCCGGCCTGCTGATCAGCGCCATCGCCTTCGCATTGGTCGGCGTTGTGCACTCGTTCTGGGTTCTGGTCGCGATGTTCGGCCTTGCCGGGGTCGGCAACACCGTTTTTCACCCCGCGGACTACACTCTGCTGTCACAGCACGTGCCATCCGCGCGCATCGGCCAGGCCTTCTCGGTGCATACCTTCGCCGGCATGCTCGGCTCGGCGGTGACGCCGCCGGCCGTGCTGGCGATGCAAGCGATGTGGGGTTGGCGGGGCGCCATGATCGGCTCGGCGGTGCTTGGACTGACCGCCGCCGCGCTGCTCATCGCCGTGCGGGACCGCAAGCCGCCGCGTCCGGCACCGCGCCAGCCTCCGGCCGCGAGCGACCGCACCGACTGGCAGGTCCTGATGTCGGCGCCGATCCTGCTCAGCCTCGGCTTCTTCATGCTTCTGGCGATGATGAACGCCGGCATCAGCAATTATTCGGTTGTCGCCTTCGGCGCACTTTTCGGTACGCCGGTCGACACCGCCAACGCGGCGCTGACCGGCTACCTTTTGCTGATGGCGGTCGGCGTGCTTGCCGGTGGCCTGCTGGTCGGCCGTACGCGCCGGCACAGCCTCGTGGCGAGCCTGGGGCTCGGCGCGGCGGCGGCCTTTACCGTGCTGTTCGCCGAGATCGAACTCGGCCCCGTCGCCCTGATCGCGGCCATGTCCCTGGCCGGCTTCTTCTCCGGCATCATCATGCCCTCGCGCGACATGATCGTGCGGGACGTGACGCCGGCCGGCTCGTTCGGCAAGGTGTTCGGCTTCGTCACCACCGGCTTCAATATCGGCGGCATCGTCGCGCCGCTGGTTTTCGGGGCGATCATGGACCACGGCAGCCCGCGGCTGGTGTTCCTGACGGTCGCGGCCTTGACCGTAGCGGCCATTGCGACGGTTGCGACGCGACCGGGGCGCCGGGCCGCGGCGTGACACGGGATTCGGCCCTGTCAGGACTTGCCAAATCGGCCGTTTTGGCCCATGTCAGGGCCACCGCGAGCCGTTCAGGCCGAGCGCCTTGGGGAATGGTGTAACGGTAGCACAACAGACTCTGACTCTGTTTGTCTAGGTTCGAATCCTAGTTCCCCAGCCATCCCGATCAGTTGCCGAGCTTAGTGACCTTCTTCTCTCGGATAGAGGCTCACCACCGACGCCGCGTCGAGCTCGCTCTTTCCCGACGCATTCAGCAGCCGATAAAGCGTCAGCGCCTGCGAAGCCATCGGCATTGCGAGGTGCCGCTCGCGGGCGGCCGCCTGTAACATTTCGAGGTCCTTGAGCACCTGGCGGGCAAAGCCGCGCGGCTTGAAGTCTTCGGCAAGCATCTGCGGAAAAATCGGCCCGAGCATGTTCGAGCCCGCGAAGCCCGACTTGAGCGCTTCGGGAATCTTCGCGGCATCGACGCCGTAGGCCTGGGCCAGACGCAAGGCCTCGGCGAGCACGCAGTAGTTCGCCAGCACGATGGTCTGGTTGACGAGCTTCGTCGCCTGGCCGGTGCCGACGCCGCCCATATGGGTGAAGGTGCCGAGATCACGCATCAGGGGCGAAATTTTCGCGATTGCGGCATCGCTCCCGCCGGCCATGATCGCAAGGGTCCCGGCCTTGGCCGCGCCCGGCCCGCCAGACACCGGCGCATCGACGAAATTCATGCCGCGCAAGGCGAGCGCGGCGGCGACGCGCGCGGTTGCCTCCAACTCGGTCGTCGAAACATCGACGCAGAACTTGCCGGCAATGTCGCGCGCAGCGATGAAGCCGCGCGGCCCGGTCGACGCATCCTCGACGGCTGCGGTGTTGATGACGCAGACGAGGATTCTGTCGGCGGCCTCTGCGACCTCGGCGGCACTGTTGGCCGGCGTCACGCCCCAGACCGATGCGGCCCTGGTCTTGGTGGCGTCGATGTCGAAACCGACCACCTGATGGCCCTTCTCGACCAGACGGCGCGTAAAGCCCTCGCCCATCAGGCCAAGCCCGACAAATCCGACCGTGCTCACCTGCCTCGCCTCCCCGTTTCGTCCGCGTCCTGCCGTTGCTAGTCTCGCACGCGCGCGACAGCCTAGACGATGGACCGGCACGATGACGACAGAGACGCGACAAGCGGACATTCCGATCGTCGACGCCCATCAGCATTTCTGGAACCTCGAGCGCAATTATTACCCTTGGCTCTGCGACCCTGATCCGATCCCGTTCCGCTACGGCGACTATTCGGCGT
>Ga0208357_1002922_pt1 | contig 10885 bp, 10 predicted proteins | sample NGESurdeep092012_6_FD_184487 | JGI IMG/M metagenome (GOLD analysis project Ga0208357, IMG submission 184487) | Arctic peat soil microbial communities from Barrow, Alaska - NGEE Surface sample F52-2 deep-092012 (SPAdes) | ecosystem: Environmental > Terrestrial > Soil > Wetlands > Peat ... | reverse complement strand
GAACGACAACCCCCGTCCCTATGTCTGGGTGAAGACCGCCGACCAGATCCTCGCTTCGCTCGCCCGGTACTGCGAGCGCGTGTCTGCGGCCACCAGTCACTCCTCCGACACCTGAATTGCCTTATCCCCCGAACTACGGGTTCAGGACACTAGCCGGTTACAAGTGTCCACGGCGCTACACCTTCCGCCAAGAGCCGCTACCCCGGACCGCCGCCGGCAAGCTTCTTAAGCGGAACTTGCGTCTGTCGACCTCAGATGAGGGGCAAGGTGCACGCGACGACGGGGATCAGGTTCCTTCGCCAGCTCGTCCCGCTTGAGCTTTCCCGATGCCGTTCGGGGTAGTGGCGTCGTCCAGACCTCGACCTGTTCGGGAAGCTTCCCTCGGGCCAGGCCTCGGCGCAGGAGAAAATCGCGGATGGACTCGTAGGTCACCGCCTCTGCCTCGTCATTTCGGATGGCGAGCACCAGGCGTTCGCCGGTGACAGCGTCGGGAATCCCGAACGCCGCCCACTCGGTGGCCCCGGGGTAGCCGGATACTGCCGCGTCGATCTCGGGTAGCGAGATCTTCACCCCTTTTCGGGCCACGACTTCTTTGAGCCGGCCCTCTATCGAGAGGCGACCGCCACTGATGCTGGCCAGATCGCCGGTGCGGAACCACCCCGCGTCAAAGGCACCCTCATTGTGCTCGCTGGTCAAGTAGCCCTGGAACAGGTTGGGGCCCCGGACCAGCAGCTCAGAGGGGTGTTCAGACGAGCCGATCGAGATCTCTGATCCTGAGAGGGGAGCGCCGTCGTCGGCCATGGCCAACTCGGCCGGATCGGTGGGCTGACTGGCCGTGTGCGTCGGTGCCTCCGACGAACCGTAGACCCGAGCCGGCCTGATCCCGAATTGGTCGATGGCGACTTCCAGAACGGACCGGGGAATCATCGTGCCGCCCAGAGCAACGGTCCGTAGCGATGAGGTTGGGCGATGCTGGCGCTTGTACTCGGTGAAGAGCATCTCCAGGATGACCGGAGCTCCTCCGAGCATGGTGGCGCGGTAACGCTCGAGTAACTCCAGCGATCGGCGGGCATCGAAATCATCCTCGAGCACGAGGTGGCCCCCGCAAAGCGCAAGCTGCACCTGGCTCAGACCAGTGATGCTGGCCAGCGGGCTCGAGAGAAAGGGTGCATCATCGGCTCCGAACCCACCGAGAGCGGCACCGAGATTCCGAACGCCGGCTAAGAACGAGTGCAACGAATGGACGACGCCCTTTGGGCGGCTGGTGGTACCCGAGGTGAACAGAACGATGCGGGCGGCGGCCTTGTCTGGCTCATCCCAACTATCGATTCGATCCGATCCGCTCGAGAGGTCCTCGAGACCCAGGGCCGGAACATCGAGTTGGTCAAGACCAAGGGGCGCAATGAGCGAGGCGGGGGCGATGGACAAGTGAGGGGCCGTGGCCTCTGTTGCCTGGGCGACATCAGCCGAGCCGCACCGGCGGTCCAGGGCTACCACGACCCCCGACGCGCGAAGAATCGCGCAGAAGGCTACAACGGAGTGGTATGAGTTGGGTGCGACCAGGAGGACGGCATCACCGGGTTCGAGGCCTTGGCCAACGGCAGCACCCAGGGCGTGTTCTACGTCTTCTCGAAGCTGCCCGTACGTCCAGGCACTCGTATTGTCGACGACGGCCAGTCGGTCGGGCTCTCGTTCGGCCGTCCGCTCGAGCCCGTTTCGGAGACCGACCTCGTCCCACAGCCCGAGTGAGCGGTACGACTCGGCGATGTCGGCTGACGTCGGAGCGCTGATTTGCACAGTCATGTCAGATCTCGCCTACCGGAGTCGTTCGGTGGGAAGGCCAAGGTGTCGCTTGGCCAGGATGTTCCTCATGATCTCGGAACTTCCGCCGGAAATGGTCAACGCCCGTGACCACAGCCAGGCGTCGCGGAGGCGTTGGACGGCAGGCACATCATCGGCCCCGATGGCCGGATACTCGGCCATGAGCTGAACACCGAATCGGGCGATGCGGTTGTACGTCTCCGAGTACAGGAGCTTGCCGATGGGAGCGTCACTGCCGGCACCGCGGCCCATCGCCGTCCTGGTGATGTGGTCATTGACGAATGTGATGGCCGCTTCCGCTTCGGCCGCGAGCTCGATGATCTGATTGAGCACGTGTTCGTTCTCGATGGGTGATGGTCCGTCGGTACTCGATGATCGGGCCACGGTGACCAGATCATCAAGTAGCAGGTTCAAGAGCACGACGTTTCCGCCAACGCCGAAACGCTCAGCTTCGAGGCCGGCCATGGCCACGCTCCACCCTCCGCCAACTTCGCCGAGGACCGCTGATTGGGCCAGGACGACATCGTCGAGGAACACCTCGTTGAATTCATGGGCCCCACCGATGGTGGTCAGGGGCACGACCGAGAGTCCGGGACTCGTCATCGGGATGAGAAATGCTGTCAACGTCCGGTGGCGAGATCCGTCGCCACCGGTCCGGGCCAGGGCCACGCCCATGTCAGCCCAGTGTCCGTCGGTGGTCCAGGTCTTCTGCCCTCGCAATACGAAGGTGCCGTGGTCAGACCTGTTCGCTCGCGTGATGATCCCAGCCAGGTCGCTGCCGGCGCCTGGCTCGCTGAACAGCTGGCACCAGACGTGCTCTCCCGAACGAATGCGCGGGAGGTAGTCGGCCTTCTGGCCGGGCGATCCGAACTGCAAGATGACGTGGCTGGCCAGTTGGACTTGGTCGAGGGGCCGGGAGGCTCGGGCCAACAGCAATTCCTCGGTGGCGATGACATCATGCAACGGAGAGTGGTCGGCGCTTCCTCCCCATTCGACCGGCCAGCCCCCGCCCACAATCTGCTCGGCATAGAGGGCTTTGTACCAGTTCCGAAGGCTTGCTTCCTCGGACGAGTCCCGTGGGGCGCGGTGGCCTTCACGCGCTTCACCCGGAGGCCGGTGTTCGGCAATGAACCTGCGGACATGAGCACGGTACTCAGCAAGATCGGTTTCGGACCTGGTCACGGCCTCCACCCGCGATCAGTGGCCATGCGCTGGCGGCTCCTGTTGGCCGAACGGATGGCATGCGAGTTGGTCAGTGCTCGACGGAGGAAATGATGAACGGGAAACTCCCAGGTAAATCCCATCCCGCCGGCCAGCTGTATGCAGTCATCGAGTGCCACCACTGCTCGGCTCTGGATGAACACATGAGCGACATCGACAAGCGCCCCGGCGGTGTCGTCGTGTTCGGACATGGCAGCCGCCGCCCGTCGAACCATCGACTCCCCGCTGAGGTGGGTCACCGTGAGGTCAACCAGCCGATGCTGCAGGACTTGAAAGCTGGTCATGGGCACGCCGAACGCATCACGATCGGCGAGATGGGCCGTGACGGTCTGGATGGCTCCCTGTAGCGCACCGATGGTGTCTGCACAGGACAGAAGTTGCGCAGTGTCAACCAGAGTGGAAACAACGTCCGGATCGAGGAACCGGCAGGGATGCTGCGTCAACTCAAGGGTGCTCACGACACGCGTTGTGTCCAGTGAGCGTCGATCATCGTCGATGATGGCATTGCCATCGGGAACCAAGGCGACCAACGCATCGTTCGACTCAGAGGCGACGACAACGATGTCAGCAGGGATTCCTAGCACTCCGTTGCACACGCCGCTGACAGTCGAGGTTGATGCCCGCTGGGCGGCAACGGTGGCAGTGCAAAATGTGGCGCTGGTCCGGCTACTCAGGACCTCGGGAACATGGTCGCGGGTCTCAGGTGACGTGGCCAGCCCGGCCACGGCCACGGCGGCGTGCCACCACGGAAGCGTGCTTCGGGCGGCGCCGCTGGCCAGGGCGATGGCGACGGCTTCTTGAGGGTGCCAGCCGGCGCCACCCAGCTCTTGGGGAGTGAGCAGTGCGAGCCACCCGAGGTCAGCCAGTTGCTGAAGTGAGGGGTCCGACCTGAACACGTTGCTCGCCGTATCTCCGAGCAGGTCCAGGGTCTCATAGTCGATCACCGAGCGGAATCCTACAGCAGCCCCTCCTCTGGCAACATTGACATCGACTTCAACTAGACTGCCCACTTGTGAGCGATGACGAGAACACTGACCCGATAACCGTCCGCGCCGAAGGGCCTGTACGGGTCGTGAGCCTGAACCGCCCGTCGGCACTCAATGCGGCCGACGCGGAGCTGCACCGCCGATTGGCGGAGATATGGATCGAGCTCGAGGAGGACCCGGGTTGCCGCGGGGTGGTGCTGACCGGTGCCGGTCGGGCGTTCTGCGCCGGCGGCGATCTGGACGTCCTGCGGCGCATGCACGTCGACAGTGAATACCGGGAGGCGACGCTGCGAGAGGGTGTGCAGATCGTGCAGCGGATGGTGCAATTTCCCTGGCCGATCGTGGCCGCCGTGAACGGGCCCGCCGTGGGTCTGGGCTGCAGTCTCGCCGGTTTGAGCGATGTGGTGTTGATCGAAGAAAGTGCCTACCTGGCCGACCCCCACGTCTCCGTTGGTCTGGTTGCCGGTGACGGGGGAGCGCTGACCTGGCCGTTGCTGATGAGCCTGCTGCGAGTCAAGGAATACCTCTTTACCGGTGACAAGATACCGGCCGCTGTCGCCGTCGACCTCGGCCTGGCCAACAGGGTCGTTCCCGACGGGACGTCGGTAGAGGAGGCGATGACACTGACACAGCGGATGGCGAAACAGCCTCCGGGCGCCTTGCGCGACACGAAACGTGCCGTGAACCGGCATCTGGAGCGGGCCATGCACGATGTCTTGGCCTTTGCCATTATGGCCGAAAGCGTCTCGAGCGCCAGCCCCGAACACGGAGCGGTGCTGGACCGGATGGAGCAGGGCGCCCGTGCGCGGGGCTAGCGGTATCCCTGTGGGCCTGGGACTGAGCATGGCCGGCATGGCCCCGGCGAACATGGTCGAGTCGGCGATACGAGCCGAGGAACTGGGTTTCGACTCAGTATGGTCGTTCGAGGCATGGGGTAGCGACGCCTTTACGCCGCTGGCGGCCATCGCCGCCCGGACATCTGGGATCAAGGTGGGCACGGCCATCGCTCAAATTGCGGGCCGCAGTCCGGGGGCTACAGCCATGACCACCCTTACCCTCCAGGAGCTCTCGGGCGGTCGGTTCGAACTGGGCCTCGGCGTGTCGGGGCCACAGGTAGTCGAAGGGTGGCATGGAGTACCGTTTTCGCGTCCGCTCCTGGCCATGCGCGAGTACGTCTCCGTGCTCCGTGCCGCCTTGGCTGGCGACCAACGCGTGGAATTCGCGGGCGAGATGTACCAGGTGCCCTATCGAGGTGCGGATGCCACCGGCCTGGGAAAGCCACTTCGGTCGACACTGCCCGGTCATCCCGAGACCCCAATTCTGATTGCTGCTATCGGGCCGAAGAACATTGCCTTGGCCGTCGACATTGCCGACGGATTGTTGCCCTACCTGTGGAGTCCGACCAGATGGGAGCGGGCCTGGGGCAAGGCGCTGACCAACGCGCCAGACGGGTTCCGCGTGGTGCCGACGGTGTTTGCCGCGGTCGGTCCGGACTTGGACGCCTGTCGTGATGCCGTTCGACCTCGCATCGCCATGCACGTGGGCGGGATGGGCTCGCGTACGAAGAACTTCTACAAAGACCTGATCATGCGGTACGGCTACGAAGATGAGGCCCAGCACATTCAGGACCTGTTCCTGGCCGGTGATCGTGCCGGGTCCACGGCTGCAGTGAGCGACGCTCTGGTCGACGATCTGGCCCTGCTGGGACCGATCGGTCGGATTGCCGATCAGTGTGATGCCTGGATGGATGGCCCCATCACCAGCGTCATCGTCGAACCTATGGGACCGGGGGCAATGGAGGCAGTAGCGGAGGTGTGGCACCGATGAGTTCGAAACCTGATCACCGGGACCGGGACGAGATCACCGATCTACTGGCCCGCTACGGATCTCTGCTCGATCGAGGGGATCACGAAGGGTGGGTCGACTTGTTCACCGCGGAGGGGTCATTCGAGGTCTTCGGACGAAGCTTCCAGGGTCGCGAGGGACTGATGCGTATGGCGGAGACGGCCCCGGGAGGAGTGCACATGGCCGGTCTCCCCGTCATCGAGCTCGACGGCGATGCCGCGGTGGTGCAACAGAGCTTCGTGTTCTTTGATCAGCACACTCACGAGGTCCGTATCGGTTGGTATGACGACGTGGTGCGGCGCGAGGGAGAGCAGTGGCGCTTCGAGAAACGGCGGTCGACCTTTTTAACCGCGCAGGGTCCGTCCGATCGCCCGTGAACGCTGATACTGAACCGAGACGAGAACTGACTCGAAGCACCACCACGCCAGCGGAGACGTCGGCCCCAGGTCTGCATTGGTCTGGTACCCATGCTTGAGGCCGTCGACGCCGAGTCCGACGTTCTCACCGGATCGCCGGCAAGCCCTTGGTCCACGCGGCTCCAATTCCGCCGCTGGCTGTCCGAGGTCCGCACCTCGCTGGCGGAACCACCCAGCGGAGCCGATTACCGTGCTCGACTCGACAGCGTGCGCATGCTGCAAGCGAGGTTGTACGACGTGGGATGGGCACGGATCGGATGGCCCGAACATCTTGGTGGGCTGGGCGGCGATGCTCGTCATCGCGCCGTGATCAATGATGAACTGGCTGCGGCCGGCTTCTCGTCGCGCTACGCCCTCGAGCATCTCGAGATCCTCGCCCCTGCTCTCGTCGCCCATTGGGAACGAACCCAGCTGCGGGAAATGCTGCCCAGGCTCCTTCGAGGTGATGAGCTCTGGTGCCAGGGATTCTCGGAACCTGACGCTGGGTCCGATCTGGTGGCCATGCGCACCTCGGCAACCCTCGACGGCGACGAGTATGTCATCCGCGGTCACAAGGTCTGGACCAGTTGGGCACTTTACGCTCAGAGGTGCGTTGTCCTGGCCAGAACGGGAACCCCATCGCAACGGCACCGCGGCCTTTCCGTGTTCTTCGTGGATTTGGACAGCGCCGGCATCGAGGTTCGTCCGCTCCGCCAGGCGAACGGGTTGGAAGAGTTGGCCGAGGTGACCTTCGACGAGGTTCGCGTCCCTCGGTCTGCATTGGTTGGGCCCGAAGGGGGCGGATGGCCAGTCGCCCTCGACGTCCTCTCGTGTGAACGATCGGCATTTGCCTGGCTTCGGCAAGCCCGGCTCCATTCACGGGTCGAAGCCCTGGCGCAATCCGCAGATGTGGGATCGGCCGATGAACTTGGCAACGTTCTGGTCGACCTGTTTGCCGTGAGAATGGCTTCGGCTAGTGCTGTCAACGACCTGGCCGACGGGCGGTTCATCGGCCCTGCTGCAGCACCGGTGAAGGCTCTGCTCACTGACGCCGAACAGCACATCTATGACCTTGCCCACCGCCTCTACGGGTCCCATCTCGCCCTTGGGGTGAGAAGCGATGCCGCCCGTATGGGCGAATGGCAAGAGGAGTACCTCTTTTCTCGGGCGGTGTCCATCTACGGCGGCACCCGCCAGATGCAGCTGACCACCATTGCTCGCTTCCTTCTCGAGTTGCCCACCCCGGAACGCCGCACATGACGCCTGTTCCGGAGGACGAGCTGGTGACCGCGGCCGCCGACCTCCTTGGTCGGATGGGTGACGGGCTTGATGCCTTGCGAGCACTGGAATGGGAGCCAAGGCCCAAGCAAGACGATCAAATGTGGTTACCGACCACGCTGGCCCTCATGCGGGCACAGGGCCAGACGCTGACGGCCACCCCGGCAGTGGCCATGACCCGAGCGCACGTTCTGAGCCCGCAGCTCGTTCCCTCCGACCTCACCGTTGTGGCTGGATTCGAGGTCGACAGTGCCGGCGATTTGGTCCATATGGTGTTGCCCGCTGACATCGAAGGGGTTACCCGTGTCGTCATCGACCTGCCACTCACAGGCCTTGGTGTCGTGGATGCATCGAACCTCATCGCCGATCGGTCGGGCGCCCAACCGTTGGATCCCGCCGCCGCCAGCCGCGTATCCTGCGCCCTTGACGTATGCGAGTTTCGAGCCGACGAAGGGGAGCTAGGCGAGCGCCGAACCGTTGCCAACGGTCTGGCTCGCCTCATGATCAGTGCCGAGCTGCTGGGAGCGGCCGAACACCTGATGGATACAGGTGTCATGTACGCCCGAGAACGCATCCAATTCGGGCAGCCCATCGGGAGCTTCCAGGCCGTGCAACATATCCTGGCCGAGGCCGAGTCCCAACTGCGTGGGTTGCGTGCCGCCATCGAACAATTGACCCCTCTGCTCGCGGGCCTGAGCTCTGATGAGGCCGACCACTATGTGGCGCTACTCAAGGCCCTAGCCGGGCGGACGGCGCTTCGGGTCTCGCAGGCCACGTTGCAAGTGCTCGGGGCAATTGGGTTCACGTGGGAGCACGAGCACCAACGCTATGCCAAGCGGATCCTGACCCTCGACGCCCTACTCGGAAGCAGTAAGTCGCTGGCCTTCCAACTGGGTTCGTCCGCGCTTGGGAACAATGTTCCCCGGCTTGCCGTCATTCGTTGATCGACCATCGCCGACGATTCGGGAGTCGCAGTCAGTAGGAACGGCCGTTTCTTTCTACCTGGACTTTCATTTGGCGTCAGACGCCCGCTTCTTGGCCGGTGAGGCTCGGCGAGCCGCCTTCGGTTTGCTCGCAGGTGCCTTTGTCGGCATGGGTAGGCCAATGGCATTCGCCCACAGCAGGGTGAGCTGTTCTACGGCAAAATCCAGGTCCGTCGGCTCGTCCCGGGACGCCAGCTGGTCAGCCACGAACGCGACCATGCCTCCCAGGGCGTTGGCAGCAAGCCACGGATCGAGATCAGTATTCGACAGATTCTGCTTTTGGTATTCCCGTATGCGGCGCTCGACGGCATGAGCGAATGCGTCTTGGCGCTGGATACGGGTCTGGCGCACCTCGGGATCGAACGTCGCCACCTGTTGGATCACTTGGAGAATTTTGGAGTTCTCCAGGTAGGTCTCGAGGTAGTGCCGATTGGCGGCTCGAATCCGCTCTATGGGGTCGGTTTCTTCCGGTACCGGTTCGATTCGCAGGAGATCGATCTCCACCGTGTCGACGACCTCTTGAAAGACCTCTTCCTTCGAGACGAAGTACGTGTAAAAGCTGCCATGCGACATGTTCGCCTCATCGCAAATGTCCGCGATGCGGGCATGAAGGAATCCGTCCCGTTCGAAGACAACGCGGGCTGCACGGATGAGTTGCTGTCGGGAAAGCCGGCCGCGCTCGGTCCTACCAGTTCCGCGGCGCGGAGTTTCGGTCGCTTTCGTTGTCTCGTCGCTCCTACGGCGACTGGCGTTCGGCATGCGGGCAGATCGTTGCATTTCGGCCACACCCTACTCGACGACGCCGTTCACCACTGTGATCAAACGGACGCGAAACACGCCCGATTGCCCACCGGAGCTGCTATCCGGGCGCACTGGAGCGGGGCTCTTTGGGCAGGCCAAGGATTCGTTCGGCGATGGTGTTGCGCTGAATCTCGTCGGTCCCGCCGGCGATGCGTAATCCCGGCGCAAACAGGAAGCGGTCTTGCCATACCGTTGTGGTTTCGTCATCCAATCCGGTTGCCCAGGCCACGCCGCTACTGCCCAGCAGATCGAGTGCAGCCGTCGTCATCCGTCGGGCGTGTTCGGAGTATTGGAGCTTCAACAATGCGCCCAGCCGTGATTCGCCGCCCTGGGCTCGCTGAATGGACCACTGCAGCACGGAGGCTCGGCAGTAGAGCGTGGCCAGCTCGTTCCGCACACGAGGATCGTTGGAACGCCCAGCCTTGTGGGCAAGCTCGATCAACTCCTCGGGCGAGCCAGACGACGTACCCCCGCCCAGTGATGCTCGTTCGCTTCCGAGCATGGTGGTGGCAACGCTCCAGCCGCCGCCCGGCTCGCCGATCAGGCCAGTTCGAGGAACGAACACGTCGCTCAGGAACACTTCGTTGAAGTGGTAGGCGCCTGACATCTGCCGGAGGGGGCGAACGTCGACCCCGGGGTCTGCCATGTTCACGATGAACGCCGAGATCCCAGCATGGCGGGTGGTCGATGGATCGGTGCGAGCCAGTGCCAGTCCGAAGTGGCTGGACGACGCACCGGACGTCCACACCTTCTGACCGTTCAACCGCCAGCCATCGGATACTGCGACTGCGCTGGTTCGCAGGGAGGGAAGATCGCTCCCCGCATCCGGTTCGGAGAAGAGCTGGCACCAGATCTCGTCCCCGCTGCGGATGGGGGCCAGATGCCGACGCTTCTGTTCTTCAGTGCCAAAGGCGATGAGCGTGGGCCCCACCATCTCCACGCCGACGGACAGGGGCTTGGTGGTCACGCCGACCCGAGCCTGCTCCTCGGCGAAGACTTTGCGGAATGGTTCGCCCCTTCCTCCGTATTCCTCGGGCCAGCCCAGAGCACCCCAGCCCGCGTCGTCGAGGCGACGCTGCCAGGCGGTCACCAACTTGATAGTGGCGGCCGCGTCCCGCACGTGCTCTTCGAAGCTGTCTGCCCGTTCGACATGAGCGGACGAGAAGTCATCCGGCCCTGACTTGGCCGGCGCCTCGGTGGTGAGCCAACGACGAACGGTCCGGCGGAACTCCTCCAATTCGGCGGTTTGCTCCGTCACGCGGCCTCCTCCAGGCAAGTGGACCCCACTGGTACCCCTAGTCTAATTGGACTAACATCGACGTCGATATCGGTCGCGTTCTGCGGTGGTGATGGAGGAGGGGCATGCCGACACAGCCCGGGCTGGACAGGGCCAATGGCAAGCTGGGTTTCGGTCTGTTCGATTTCGACAATCACTACTACGAGGCCACCGACGCCTTCACCCGCCATGCCCCCAAGGCCCTCGGGGGGCGCGGGATCCAGTGGGTGAGGATCGGTGATCGAGATCGGATCCTCGTCGGGGGCAGGCTCAACTCCT
>Ga0208357_1002921_pt1 | contig 10886 bp, 11 predicted proteins | sample NGESurdeep092012_6_FD_184487 | JGI IMG/M metagenome (GOLD analysis project Ga0208357, IMG submission 184487) | Arctic peat soil microbial communities from Barrow, Alaska - NGEE Surface sample F52-2 deep-092012 (SPAdes) | ecosystem: Environmental > Terrestrial > Soil > Wetlands > Peat ... | reverse complement strand
GGGGGTGGTTTGCGGCGGCTCCCGCTGGTCGAGTAGCGCATGAGCGCAGCGAATCCGCGTATCGAGACCCCCCACGCCCGCGACCGGACCATATTCAGGCTGCATCGACCCGCAAAGACGCGGCCCCGTCGCATCCGCCCGTTGCAGCCTGAATTCGGTACCGTGTGCGGCCGAATCGCTGCTGTAGCGCCGCGCGCTGCGCGCGCCAGCCCCATGCGCGCTAGCCCGGAGTTTTGAAGAGGGCGGCCCGGACCGCCGACTGGGGTGCGTCCTCTTTGTCGTGCAAAGTCCGGGCCAGCGTCAAGGCTCGATCGCGGGCGAACGGGGCCGCGAGCATCCGCTCGGTCTTACAACGCGGCGCGACGCCGAGTTCTCCACAGATGTGTCGTTGTACCGGGCTGCACCGCCCTCAGTTCGCTAGCTTTTGATCAAGGGACAGCGGAGACTGGAAGGGTGCAGCTACTGATGAACGAAGCGCAAGTATGGAGCGTCATCGGCGTGCTTACTGCGACGCTCGTTTCGGTCGTCGTCGGGATGTCCACCTTGTTTCTTCGAACGATGAAGGCACAGTTCGACACGGTGAACGCTCAGTTCGACACAGTCCGCGGCGAGATCAGCGGACTGCGAAGTGAGATGAATGCGCGCTTCGAGACAGTGGGTGTGCGGTTTGACGCGGTCAACTCGCGATTCGACTCGACGGATCGCCGTATCGACGGCATGAACCGTGACATTCAACTGGTGTTCTCCAAAGTCTTCGGGCCTGGCGGGGAGCGCCTGTAGTCGGCTGATCGGGCCGGGCCGGCTCTGGGTTCGGTGGTCGAGTAGCGCGCGCGGAACGAGCACGCGTATCGAGACCCCACAGGTCGGCTCACGAGATCTCGATACACTCGCTAGCGCTCGCTACTCGATCAACAGGGGCGCGCTCGCTACTCGATCAACGGGGCGCGGTCGCTACTCGATCCACCGAGGTTGGCAGCCGCCGAGCCGCACGGCGAGCGGCTTCGCAGTCTCTAGAGTTGCCTGTAATGAGCATGAGCACGTGCAGTCCCTCGGCCGAGGCGAGGCGGCCGTGAATTTCGGTATCGCAATCGGCGCCGCGGTCGCCTCTTCGATTTGCGCGGCGATCTCCAACGTGCTCCAACATCGGATGGCGCGACGTGGCCCCGCCGGGCGGGGCCTCCGCCTCCGACTCGTGTGGCATCTGATGCACCAGCCGGTCTGGCTGCTGGGATTGCTCGCTGCGGGTGCCGCCCTTGCGCTTCATGCGCTGGCACTCGGCGGCGCACAGCTCAGCGTGGTGCAACCGATCCTCATCTCGTCGTTGTTGTTCGCACTTCCGGCGTCGGCGCTGCTCGAAGGGCAACGGCCCAGCGCCGCAGAGTGGGCCTGGGCTGCACTCCTCGTGGTCGGCCTCGGATCATTCCTCGCGCTCGCTCGGTCGACGGGCGGCACCTCCCAGCCTGCACAGAGAACGCTGCTCTTCACGTTGCTCGGCGCCGCCGTGCTTGGCGTCTTCGCTGTCGTCCTGGGCACGCGAGTATTGCACGGGCACAGGGCATCCTTTCTCGGGCTCGCGACCGGCGTCGCATACGGCATCGTTGCGTCGCTGATCAAATACGTCATCACCCTTGCCGGCTCCGACCCGTTTCGCCTGATCACGAGCTGGCCCGCCTACACCATGATCGTCATCGGCGTCATCGCCGTCGTGTTGAATCAGGCCGCGTATCAGGCCGGGCCGTTGGCGGAGGTCCTGCCTCCGCTGACATTGGCCGACCCGACCATCGCCACGCTGATCGGCGTCATCGCGTTCGGCGACCGTCTCCAGACGAGTCCCGGGGCCATTGTCGGCGAGATTTTGTCGGTGGCAGCTATCGCCCTTGCGGTGGTCCAGCTGTCGCGGAACACGCCGCGGACCAACAATCGGGAACCACTCAGCGTTTCCACAGCCGATCCCGATGGTCCCGAAGTCGGCTCGAATTAGTCTGAAAGCACCTCCACATTTGGCAAGAGCCGGCTGTGAGCGCTAGGTAGTCGACGGGAGTACGACCCATGAAGATCCTGATCCTCGGCGGCGACGGGTTCATGGGATGGCCCGCCACCCTCGATCTCTCCGCGGCCGGCCACGAGGTGGTCATCGTCGACAATCTCTCCCGCCGCCGCATCGACGCCGAACTCGGCACCAACTCGCTCACACCGATCGAGTCGGTCGACGTGCGTCTGGCCGCCTGGCGTGAACTATCCGGCAACGATGTGCGGTTCCTGGACTGCGACATCGCGCACGATTACGACCGCCTCGTCGAAATCCTCGACACCGAACGGCCCGACACGATCGTGCACCTAGCGGAGCAACGTTCGGCCCCGTATTCAATGAAGACCCCCGCAACCAAGCGTTACACCGTGGACAACAACGTGAACGGGACCCACAATCTGCTCGCGGCGGTTGTCGAACTCGAGCTCGACAGTCACATCGTGCACATGGGAACGATGGGCGTCTACGGCTACGGCACCGCTGGCACCGTGCTGCCCGAAGGCTACCTGTCGGTGACGAGCGACGGCATCGACGGCACGCCCGTCGCCCAGGAGATCCTCTACCCGACGGACCCGGGCAGCATCTACCACATGACGAAGTCGCTCGATCAGCTGCTCTTCGCCTTCTATAACAAGGTCGACCGGCTGCGGATCACCGACCTCCACCAGGGCATCGTCTGGGGCACGCAGATCGTGCAAACGAGCAGCGACCCGCGCCTGATCAACCGGTTCGACTACGACGGAGATTACGGCACGGTGCTGAACCGGTTCCTCGTCGAGTCGGTGGTCGGGCATCCGCTGACCGTCAACGGCACCGGTGGGCAGACGCGCGCGTTCATCCACATTCAGAACAGCGTGCAATGCATCCGCCTCGCCGTCGAGAACCCGCCCGAGCAGGGCGACCGGGTGCGCATCCTGAACCAGATGACCGAGACGCACCGGGTGCGAGACCTGGCCGCGCTCGTTGCGAAGCTGACGGGCGCCGCGATCGACTACGTGGACAACCCGCGCACGGAGGCCGCCGAGAACGAACTGCTCGTTCGGCATGACGGGCTCGTCGCGCTCGGGCTGGTGCCGATCACCCTCAGCGACTACCTGCTGTTCGAGGTGACCGACATTGTTCATCGCTTCGCCGGCCGCGTGGATATCGAGAAGATCCGCAGCATGTCCGCCTGGCGGCATGCGGCGGCCGTGCGGCGCTGATCGATGAGGATCGCGTTCGTCACCGAGGTGTGGAAGCCGTCCATCAACGGCGTGGTGACACGGCTTTCGGTGACGATCGACGAGCTCATCGCCGCCGGGCACGAGGTGCTCGTGATCGCGCCGACTGTGGATCAGCGAGGCGACGTGAGCGACGCCGAGGCGCGACCGGGGCTGCAGGTGCGGCGGATGCCGAGCGTGCGCATCCGCTTCATCTACGGCGGTCAGCCGTGGGGCTTACCCCTGCGACGGATGCAACGGATGCTCGCCGCCTTCGATCCGGACCTGGTCCACGTGGTCGCGCCCGCCCTGCTCGGCCTCGGTGCGGTGCGGGCCGCCAAGCGGTTGCGGGTGCCGCTGGTCGCGTCGTTCCACACGGATATCGCCGGGTACGCGAAGTTCTACCACCTGGGCTTTCTCGTGCCGTTCATCTGGTGGTGGCTTCGCCGGCTGCACAATGCGGCGGCGATCAACCTGGTCACGTCGTCGTATTCGGCGCGGCTGCTGGCCGAGCACGGGATTCAGCATGTCGTGCACTGGCAGCGCGGCGTCGATGTGCAGTTGTTCGACCCGGCGCGGCGGACGCGTGGGCGCGAGGGCGGTGCGGGTGCTGCGGCGGCTGCGGGTGCTGAGGGCGCCGCGGGTTCGGCTGCAGGCGAGGGTGCGGCGGCCGATGCGAGCGCCCTTCCGCTGGCGCTGTACGTCGGCCGACTCGCGTGGGAGAAGGGACTCCAGCGCCTAGAAACCCTCGTTCGCTCGGGCTCCGTGCAACTCGAGGTGATCGGCGACGGCCCGGACCGCGAACGCCTTGAGCGCATCTTCGACGGAACACCGACGCGTTTCCTCGGGGCTGTCACCGGCGTCGAGCTCGCGGTCGCCTACGCGAACGCTGACTTGTTCGCATTCCCGTCGACGACCGAGACGCTCGGACTCGTACTTCTCGAGGCCTTCGCTAGCGGCCTCCCGATCGTTGCGGCCGAGTCGCCGGCCAGCCGCGAGCTGCTCGCCGCCAGCCCTGCGGCGCGGTTGTTTCCGGCTGATCGTCCGGAACTCGCGGTGCGGGCAGTGCACGAACTTCTCGCCAGCGGCACGCGGGAGGAACTCGGCCGGATCGCCCGCAACGGCGTGACCGGCTGGGATTGGGCATCCGCCACTGCCGGGCTCATCGACGAGTACCACGCGGTGCTCGTCGAACATGCGAGTGTCGAGCGACCGGATGCCGCGCTCGGCGTGGGCGCGTAAGCGGCGGACCCGTAGCGCGGGCATGCGTAGCGCGGGCATCCGCAAGTCAACGGTCGACGCGGCCAGGCGACTCAGATTGTCGGCGCTGTGCATCGTCGAGTCCGCAGAGTCATCGAAAGTGCCTGCTTTGGACGAGAGTGCCGGTTCCGCGGGTAACTCTCGTCCGGAACTGGCACTCTCGCAACATGAACAGGTGCCGCCGGAGTGCGTCGCATGGACTCCGTGCAATTTGTCAACGCAGGTGTGCGTGGTGGAGCATCATGGTGGAGCCTGGTACTGGAGCGTCAATGTCGAGCGTCAATGTCGAGCGTCAATGTGCGGGATCGAAGCAGGAGGTGGGCAGATGAGTGCGGAGCAGCATCCGTTCGGGCGTGACTATTGGGAGGACCGTTACGGTGCACCCGGGCTCGCCTGGAGCGGCGATCCGAACCCGGTGTTGGTCGCCGAGGTGACCGGAATGACGCCGGGGCGAGCGCTCGACATCGGAAGCGGCGAGGGCGGCGACGCGATCTGGCTGGCGATGCACGGATGGCAGGTCACTGGCGTGGACATCGCCGTGAAAGCGCTTGAGAAGGCGCGGGTGCTGGCAGAATCCGTCGATCAGGCTGCTGCGGACCGCATCGACTGGCAACAGCACGACCTCACAACCTGGTCGCCGGAGCCGCGGTCGTATGATCTCGTGTCCTCGCAGTTCATGCATCTGCCCGAGCCGCGCCGCACGACGCTGTTCCTGTCGCTGGCTGCTGCGGTCGCACCCGGCGGAACGCTGCTGATCGTCGGTCACGACATATCGGATGCCGATGCTGGCGCCCACAGGGACCACATGCTCCAGCTGATGTTCACCGTTGAGGACGTGATCTCCGCGATCGACAGTGAGCAGCTGAGCGTCGTCGTGGCTGAGTCGCGGGGGCGTGCGGGTGGTGGTGGTGCGGCCGGAGGCGCGGGTGGTGGTGCAGGTGGCGCGGGCGCTGGCGGTGCGGGCGGCGCGGGCGCTGGTGGCGGCGCTGGTGGCGGCGCCGGCGGCCATCCCGCGCGCGACGTGGTGGTCAAGGCGACGCGCGCCTAGTCCTCCACAGCCGGCCGACTCAACGACTTATCCCGAGATGTGACGAACGCCCTGTTTGCGCCTGTCGCATCACTCGAGAATGAGGTATGCCACTCATCTTCGACGGGATCACAGCGAAAGCAGAGCGTGTCTGCCAGCTCGTAGCATCCGTCGACGGTGCCCGAAACGGCGCCAGCGACAGCGGTGTCGGCCGCGACCGCGACGACGACGACGACGGTCGGTCGAACGAGATCGCCATCATCGCGGGGCTCGATGACGCAGGGCTGCTCGAGCTGAGCCAGGCATCCGCAGAGTTGGTCCGGGCCGCAGAGACCATCGTCGCCCTGGCTGCGGGTGAGATCGAACGCCGGTCCCGTCGCGAACTCGGATACAACGGGCTCGCACAGCGCTCGGGGCACCGAACTGCCGGCGACCTTGTGCGGAGCATCAACAAGTCGTCCATGGGTGACGCGACCCGCCTTGTGCGTGTGGGCCGCTCGCTGATCGAGGCCGGCTCCGCGCGCCCGACACATCCGATCCGGATGCCCCACCTCCTACCCACGACACCCCCGACGCGGCTCCGTGGTTGGCCTCCGTCTCGGCGGCGCTGTTGGACGGGAGGTTGTCTGCGTCCCAGGCCGACAGCATCCGTCGCGGGTTGGGAAAGCCTGCCCCAGGAGTCGACGCGGCGGCACTCGCATGTGAGGCCGAGCGCCTGGTCGCCAACTGTTCGGACGCGCATGCCGACCGCTTGTTCATGCTGGCGAGACAGGCGCGAGACGACATCGATGAGGCCGGGATAGCCGACCGCGAGGAAAGGATGCGTGCCGGCGCTGCCTGCGTTTCTTTCCTCAGTCGGATGGGATGTGGCGGCTCATCGGACTCTTCGATCCCGAATCGGCCGCGCACGTGAGGGGCTATTTCGACGCGATGACCAGTCCACGTCGTGGTGGGCCGCGGTTTGTCGACAAGGCACAAAAGGCTGAGGCGGACGCGATCGCCAACGACCCGCGAACCACCGAACAGCTGCTTCTCGACACGTTCGTCGATACGATTCTCGTGGCGTCGGAAGTGTCTCCATCGACGATGCTCGGCTCGCGGCGTGCGAGTGTTCGAATCCTCGTGCCCGCGACAGCACTCGGCTCGCCAGGGTCGGACTCGCCAGAGCGCGGGATCGGGCATGGGCACATCGAAGGTTTCGCCGAGCCTGTGTCGATTGAGACCGTCGAGCGTCACATCTGCAATTCCGGCTGGACCGCAGTCGCCTTCGACGATGACGGCCAATGCGTGAACGTGGGGCGGGATCAACGCCTGTTCACAACGAGGCAACGAGTAGGCCTCGCCGCTCGAGATTCCGGATGCTGCTGGCCCGGCTGCGAGCGACCGCCGTCCTGGTCAGAATCGCACCACGTCAACGAATGGAAAGCCCACCAGGGCAAGACCGACATTGCTGACGGCATTTTGGTTTGCCGTTTTCATCATCTTTTGCTCCACAACCGGCATTGGCGAATCATCCGGGGTGGCGGACAGTACGCATTGGTGCCGCCCAGGACCGAGCCCGACCAGAGCGTACGCGTTCTAAATAACAAGAGTGCAGCGCTCCGCGACCTGATGCGATCATGGTCGCAGTCGCGGCCAGAACTGCAGGAACCGTCGGCAGGTGACACGCATGCTGACTCGAAGTAGCCGCGGTGACAGGGGCCAAGCCAATAGCGCCGGCATCAGCGAAGCCGGCAGGAGCGACAGCAGTTGCGACGGCAACGGCAACGGCAACGGCAACGGCAACGGCAACGGCAACGGCAACGAAATCATTCACCGAGTGAGCCGCGCTGGCTGCATTCGCCGAAGACACAGTGCCAGCGGAAACCGTCGAGATGACCGTGACTGCATGATCGGCGTCGCGCGGGCGCCGCCGGCAAACCTAGACCAGGCGGTCATCGGAACTCATCCAGCCGTTCGGTAACGGATTTTGCCAACGCGAACTGCTCCGCTGCATTCCGCGCTGACCGGCGGTACCGATCGTCGGAGAGCACGGCATTGATCGCAGCTCGGAGTCGTGGCACGTCCCTCATGGACAGTCCGTTGATGCGATCAGGTGGAGTGGGCGCCGCTGCGAGCGTGCCGGCAGGCGTACTGGCAGCCGTACTGGCAGCCGTACCGCCCGGCGTATCGGCAGACACGCCGGCAGACACGCCAGCAGAAGCTGGCGCGACGGTGATTCCTGCGCCCAATCTCTCGACGAGGGCCGCATTAGCCGGTTGATCCGCGAGCATCGGCACGATGACAAGCGGGACGGCCGCCGCCAGAGCAGCCAACGTGGTGCCCGACCCACCGTGACAGATCACCATGCTCGCCTTGCTGAGCACATCGGCAAGATTCACCGAGTCGACGACATCAACATTCGCAGGCGCGGGAAGGTGAACACCGCCCCGGCCCACGCTTGCAAGTACGTGGACAGGCAATCCGGCGACAGCTGCCAACGCGACGTCCCACGTTCGTTTGCCCTGCTCGAATCCCGAGTTCACGGTCCCCATCGTCAACCACACCAACGGCGGATCCTCTTCGCAGCGCCCCGAGTAGGACACCGGAAATCCATAGCGCCGAGTGTCCGCGAATCCGGAAGGGCCGTTTGATGGAAAGCGGGTGAGATATGGACTTGATTCGACCAGCGCGGTCACCCCCAGGGCCAACGGTTCAACGACTTCGCTTGCCAGGCGCAACCCGGACACATCCGCGAGGCCTGGCGAGATGCCGACTTGCGCCATCCGGATGCCTGATCGCGCGGCCACGATCGCCGAAGCGTAATCGCACGGCTCGCGCAACACAAGATCCGGTACGAAGGCGGACGCGACCGCCTCCATGGTTGGGAGAGCCGCCTGGGTGTGCAGGCGCCCGAACAGTTCCACCTCAGCTGCACGCACCCGCATCGCCCAGTCACCAGACCCCATCGCTAAGCGCACGTCCTGCAATTGAGTGGGGTCTACCGCGGCCGTCAACTCGTAACGAAGCCCAGCGGAGCGAACCGTCGCCTCCTGAGCCGGCGGCACGACAGCAACGACGTCATCACCGGCCTCACGAGCAGCAGCAGCGAAAGGAAGGAGTGGACCCAGGTGCCCCTCGCCACCCGAGGCCGCCAGCAAGATTCGCACACGAAACTTTACAACGCCATCACCAGCGGCGACGCACCGTCGCCTTCGGACCAGTCACCAAACTCGCCGCCGGCACATCATCAGCCACGACCGCCCCCGCCGCGATCACAGCATCGCGCCCAATACTGACACCGGGCAGAATGGTTGCACCCGCACCAATCCACACATTCTCCGCCACATCAATGGGTGCTCCAGTGAGGTACAGCTTGCGCTCCGCCGGATCAACCGGATGACCACTGGTGATGAACGTTACCTTCGGACCGACCATCACACGCTCACTAAGCCTGATTCCGGCATAGTCGAGAAATGTACAGCCCTGGTTGATGAACACACGCTCACCAAGTTCCAGACGCAACCCGTAGTCCGTGTAAAAGGGCGGATAGATCGTCACCCGCTCAGCAAGGGGTCGGCCCAGAATCTGCTCGAACAGTGCAGCTTTACCCGCTTCATCGTCAAAGGGCAGAACATTCAGACGCGAAGTCAGCACCGTGACCCGCAGCACCCGCTCCGCCATTGCCTGGAATTCCGGACTACGGATGCGCATGAGACGGCCACTAGACATCCAACGATCTTCTCGCGCGCCCTTCGAACCGGCGGGCAGACGCGCCCAATAGACCCGCCTACGTGAAGTCGGGATCCGGCTCATCGTCGTACGCCGGACCAGACTCGACCGGCCAGCGGCGACGACCACTGTTCAGAACACCATGGCTTTCCTGCAAGTAACAGGCGCCACACAGTGACTCGTACGAGACATCCGCACCGTCGATGGCAACCTGATCGCCATCGAAGACGAACATCCCGCCAACCTTACGGGCATTGAACACCGCCTTACGCCCACAGCGGCAGATCGTCTTCAACTCTTCGAGCGAGTGCGCAATCTCGAGCAGACGGCGGCTCCCCGGAAACGCGACAGTCTGAAAATCCGTGCGGATGCCATATGCCAGCACCGGAATATTCTCCAGGATCGCAATGCGCAGCAGATCATCCACCTGTACTTCACTGAGGAACTGGGCCTCGTCGACGAGCAAACAGCTGACATCACGCTCGAACCGCTTGATCGTGCGTTCCCGATGCCGCTGAAAACGTGAGTACAGGTCCGCGCCGGGCGTAATCAGAAAGTCGACCTCACGACGCACGCCGAGCCGAGACAGGATGCCCAGATCGCCCTTCGTGTCGATCGCCGGCTTCGTGAGCAACACACGATGACCGCGCTCTTCGTAGTTGTAGGCGGCCTGGAGCATCGCAGTGCTCTTGCCGCTGTTCATTGCGCCATAGCGGAAATACAGTTTTGCCACGAGCCCTATCGTATTAGTCCGGAGTCGCGAGCAGGGCGAACGCGCCACGCGCACAGCGAACTGCGAATTGCGAACCGCGAATTGCGAACACACCACGCCGAACGCCGCAACACCCCAGACCACTCAGGTCAGATAGCCATCTTCGGCGGCACGACGAATCAGGTCCTCGCGCGTACTCGTTGGCCGCCCCGCCTTCCCGTACTTGTCACGGATGCGACGCAGGTACGTCTTCGCCGTTTCATAGCCAACATTCATGGCACGTGCAACCTCGATGGTTGTGTGCCCCGACACGTACAGTCCGAGCGCGATCTCCTCCGCCTGGCTCAGCCGCGGCCGAATGACTTTACTCTCGCGGATGCTCTCACCTGCCCCCGACGACGCGACGGCTCTGCCCGACGGCACGACGGTCGACACGGCATGAGGCAACCCCATCACCCCGCGGGCAGCATCCATCACCTCGCGAGCGGATTGCGACTTCGTCAGATAAGCGGCAGCACCGGCCTGCAGGGCACGTTCCCGATCCTCCGGCGCGTCGAGCGCTGTCAGCACGATCACCACCGCGCCGGCCGCCCGGCAGGTGCGCACACGCGCTTCGATGGAGATCCGTTCCTTCAGCTGCAAATCCATCAGGACCAGATCAGTAGGAAACGCATCACTGTGCACCAACTCGACCCAGGTGCCGACGGCCAGCACGAGGTCGAACTGCGGTTCGTTCGTGCGGATCCAGTTCGACAGGCTATCCAACAGCAACTCATGATCGTCCAGAAGTGCAACCCGCACAGACGCAGCTGCCGCAGTCTTCGACCCGCTGAGTACTGCCCCGTGCGGTGCCGACTGCGGTGCAAACTGCGACGGCGATTGTGGTGCCGCGTGCTCCGCCGACTGTGGTGCGGACTGCCTTCCGGACTGCACTGCCGACTGCACTGC
>Ga0208357_1002919_pt1 | contig 10891 bp, 8 predicted proteins | sample NGESurdeep092012_6_FD_184487 | JGI IMG/M metagenome (GOLD analysis project Ga0208357, IMG submission 184487) | Arctic peat soil microbial communities from Barrow, Alaska - NGEE Surface sample F52-2 deep-092012 (SPAdes) | ecosystem: Environmental > Terrestrial > Soil > Wetlands > Peat ... | reverse complement strand
CCCCGCCGACAGCGCGATAGCGGTGCCGGGCGTGACCAGGTCCGCGGCCGCCCGGGCGATGGCCTCCTTCTGCGGCTTCTCCAGCACCGATTTGGCTTCGAAGCCGGGCTCATGGCTGCTGGGCGAGCCGGGCAGCACCGCCCCGCCGTGTACCTTCTCGATCAGCCCCGCCCGGGCGAGGGCCTCCAGGTCGCGGCGGATCGTCATATCGGACACGCCGAGGCGCTGGGTGAGATCGCTGACCCGGGCGCTACCGGCTCGCCGGATGTCTTCCAGGATCAGCGATTGGCGGTGTCTGGCGAGCATCCCTGGACCTTCCTTACCCCCGCGGGCGGGACCGGCGGTGTGTGCGGCCGACCTGTGATGACGCCGGAACCGGATCTTTATATCTTGTGCGTTGACGATCGAGTCTGTGTGTTTTAGCTTAAGGCTCCAACAAGGGGTGCGCCGTTCCCGATCTTGAACCGGATTGAGAGCGCTAACCTGGGGCGGGGTTAGCCGCTCGGGCGCCCGCATGTGGCTGAGCACCGGAGCTCCGCGGCCGCCCAGCCTCGGAACACGACAACGATTCGAGGACAGGCGATGCAGCGAAGGCGGCCCAGGCTCGGTCCTGGGCCCCGGCATTCAGCGGAGCCTGCGGGGCGCCTGGAATCGTGGCTTTCCCCGCGTCCGGAAGCTGCCCCGCTTCGCGTAGCTGCCGCGAATCCGTGGCGGCTTCCGCGGGCCGGACCTCCGGGCGGCGGGCCACCCATCCGCTTTCCCGGTGCGCCGCGCTGTGGCGGCACGCCGAGCACTGAGGAACTTCTCCTGGAGGTAGATAGATGAACATCGACCCCAAGGTCGACGAGGCCATCGAGACTCTCAACATGAAGGACGGCCCGACGCGTCGGCGCCTGCTCGGCAGTGCTGGGATCGTCAGTGCCTCGGCGGCGGCCGCTGGCCTGCTCGCCGCCTGCGGCGGGTCCAGCACGGCCAGTAAGGCGGCCGCGGGCACGGCGGGGAACTTCCCGAAGACCCCGGCCTGGGAGTTCTGGTACGTGAACCACGTCACCACGAACCCCTTCTTCGTGCCCACCCAGTACGGCTTCCAGGACGCGGCTGCGCTGCTCGGCCTGCCCACCCCGAAGTGGGGCGGCTCGCAGAACTCGCTGGCCTCGGAGATGGTGAGCTACTTCAACACAGCGATCTCCGCCAAGGCGGCCGGGATCGCGTACGCGGGGATTGACGCCACCTCGTTCACCACCCCGGTGGCGAACGCGATGAAGGCGGGCATCCCGGTGCTCAGCTACAACGCCGACGGCCTGGTCAAGAAGGGCGTCGCGGACATCGGCACCAACCGGCTGGCCTATGTTGGCCAGGCGCTGTACATCTCCGGGCAGCAGCTGGGCGACAAGATCAAGCAGCTGATCCCGGGCGGCGGGGATATCGCCATCTTCATCGCCACGCCCGGCTCCGGCAACATCCAGCCCCGCTACGACGGCGCGGTGTCCGTGCTCGGCAGCAGCTACACCGTGCACGAAGTCGCGACCGGGGCAGCGACCGGGCAGGAGCTGTCGGCGGAGAAGGCGTTCCTGGCTGGGCACAAGACCCTCAAGGGCGCGTTCGCGGTGGACGCGGGCTCGACCGAGCTGCTCGGCCAGGCGCTGTCCTCGAGTGGCTTGACCATCCCGAACGGCGGGTTCGACACCACGCCGACCACGCTGTCCAACATCCAGGCCGGGAAGACCGACTTCACCATCTACCAGGACCCCTACCTGCAGGGCTTCCTGCCGACGCTGTACTTCTACCTGTACAACATCTCGGGTGGCACGATCAGCCCGCCTGACACCGACACCGGCCTGACGTTCATCACCAAGTCGAACGCCAAGCCCTACACGGCCAGCAGCCGGTTCCAGGGCTCCACGAGCGCGCAGAAGTACATCCCGCGCCCGTCCGGCGCGATCAGCAACCCGCCTGCCACCACCAGCACCTGATATACGGATATCAGGGGTACTGGCAGGCATGACCGGCGGCGGGGCAGACTGGCTACTAACTGCCAGACTGTCCTGCCGCCGGTTGACGTGGTGAGCTGAGGGAAACTGGAGTCGACATGAGCGAGATCACCGAGCGCAGCCCGCAGGCTGTATCGCCGCCCGGAGGGCCACCCGCGAAGAGGGTGCCAGGCCCGCTCCGCAGCGCGCTCAACCTGCTGGCCCGGCAGCGCGAGGCAACGGTCTTCGTGGTCGCGGTGGTGCTGCTGGCCTACTTCGGCATCAAGTACAACTCGACGTTCGTCAGCCAGACGAACCTGGCCAACCTGCTGTCGGAGACCGGGTCGCCGATCATGATCATCGCGATCGGCGAGGTGTTCCTGCTGATCTGCGGGGAGATCGACCTGTCCGTCGGGTTCGTCTACACGTTCGCGCCGTTCCTGATGCACTACCTGATCGACTTCTACCACGTGCCCGTGGTACCGGCGATCATCATCTCGCTGCTGTTCGGCTTGCTGGTCGGTGCGGCCAACGGCTTCCTGACCGTGACCATGGGGCTGCCCTCGTTCATCACCACCCTGGGCACCGGCTTCATCCTGCTCGGCCTCACGCTGACCACCTCGCACGCCTACCCTGCTACCATCCCCACCTCCGCGGTGGGCATCGGGCGCTGGATCGGCGCCGCGCCGTGGTCCCAGTTCATCTGGGCGGTCGCGCTCACCGCGATCTTCTACGTGGTGCTGACCCGGACCAAGTGGGGCCTGTACACGATCGCGACCGGCGGGAACCAGCTGGGGGCCCGGGAGTCCGGCATCAAGACCGGCCGGATCAAGTACGGCAACTTCATGCTCTGCGCAACCCTGGGCGCGCTGGTCGGCCTGCAGAACGCCTTCTACACCAACACCATCGACCCGAGCGCGGGCGGCTTCCAGCCGATGTTCTATGCGGTGACCGCGGCGGTCATCGGCGGCACCGCGATGCTGGGCGGGCAGGGCACCATCCTCGGTGCGTTCCTGGGCTCGATCGTGCTAGCCACCCTGCTCAACGGGCTCAACGTCGCCGGGATCAGCGCCAACCCGCTGGACATCATCCTGGGCGCCGCGATCCTGCTCGCCATGATCGTCAACGTCCGGCTAGCCCGGCTGCGGGCCGCAGGGAGGAACTGATGACTGCAGAGCCCACGCCCACCGTGGCGGCTGACGGCAGTGGCGATGTGCTCCGGGTCGAGCACATCAGCAAGCGATTCGGTGCGGTGCGCGCTCTCAACGATGTGAACCTGCATCTGGTCCAGGGCGAGGTGCTGGGACTGCTCGGTGACAACGGTGCGGGCAAGTCCACGCTGATCAAGATCATGTGCGGCTTTCAGATCCCAACCGCGGGCCGGATCGTCCTGGAGGGCCAGGAGATCACGCTGAAGTCGGTGGACCACGCCCGGTCGCTCGGCATCGACACCGTGTTCCAGGACCTGGCCCTGATCAACGAGCTCACCGTGTACCACAACATGTTCCTGAACCGGGAGCGGACCCGCTTCTCGCTGCTGAACAACCGCAGTATGCGGCGGACCGCCAAGGAGCAGCTGGAGCGGATCGGGGTGGACCTTCCCTCGGTCGACGCGGAGGTGGCCAAGCTGTCCGGCGGGCAGCGCCAGGCCATCGCGGTGGCCCGGGCGGTGACCTCGAACGCCAAGGTGCTGCTGCTGGACGAGCCGCTGGCGGCGATGGGCGCCAAGGAAGGCGCGATGATCCTGGAACTGGTCAAGGACCTCAAGCGCCAGGGCCAGGTCTCGATCATCATGATCATGCACAACTACGGCCAGGCTCTCGAGGTCTGCGACCGGATCAACCTGCTCCAGCACGGCGAGATCACCTTCGACAAGCTGGCCAAGGACACCTCGGTCCAGGAGCTGAACGACATCGTCATCGAGGAGTACCGGCGCGCCCTGGCGGAGCGGGAGAAGTCGGCCTGACCAGGAGGGTCCCCGCCGGTCCCGCGCCCCGGCCCGCGCTGGCCAGACCGGGCCGGGGCATCGGGCAAGATGACTGTCATGCCTACGCCCCACTGGATGAACCGGACCCGCCGGATGAGACACCCGCGCCCGGCCCGGCGGGCGGCCTCGGTCATCGCCGCCGCCGCGCTCGTGGCCGTCGCGGGCTGCACGGCGCCGGGCGGGGCCACGACGGGCTCGTCCTCGAGCCCGGCGTCGGCCTCCGACCCCCCGGGGGCGAGTGCGTCGGCGCTGAGCTGGCACTCCTGCTCGCCCGGGGGTGCCAGCCTGCAGTGCGCCAGCCTCAGGGTGCCGCTGGACTACGCCCGGCCGGGCGGGCGCAGCATCACCCTGGCCTTGTCCCGGGTGCCGGCCACCGCGCCGGCCAGCCAGCAGCAGGGCGACCTGCTGGTCAACCCGGGCGGCCCGGGCGGCAGCGGACTCAGCCTCGCGGCATTTGTCGCGGCCGGGCTCAACCCGCAGGTGGCGGCCGACTACAACATCATCGGTTTCGACCCTCGCGGCGTGGGCTCCAGTGTCCCTGCGCTGACCTGCGAACCCTCCTTCTTCTCCGGGGTGCGGCCGGACTACATCCCGGCCAGCTCCGCCGCAGAGCAAACCCTCATCAACCGGGCCAAGACGTACGCGGCGGACTGCCAGAAGCGCTATGGCTGGCTGCTGCCGTACATGACGTCGCAGGACGTGGCCCGGGACATGAACTCGATCCGGGCCGCGCTCGGCGTCCCCACGATCAGTTATTTCGGCTACTCCTACGGGACGTACCTGGGCCAGGTGTACGCCACGCTGTTCCCGCACCGGCTGCGCCGCATGGTCCTGGACAGCACCGTGGACCCCGCCGGGGCGTGGTACGCCGACAACATCGCCCAGGATTACGCGTTCGAGGGCCGGATGGAGGCCTTCTTCGCGTGGGTCGCGGCGCACAACGCCACCTACGGGCTGGGCAGCACCCGCGCCGCAGTGGATCAGGCCTGGTACCGCGCGCGGTCCCGGCTGCAGGCCCGCCCGGCCGACGGCCGGATCGGCGCCGACGACTTCGACGATACGTTTCTGCAGGGCGGGTACAGCAACGCGCTGTGGCCCGGCCTGGCCGCGGCACTGTCCGCATACAGCCGCAGTGGCGCCACCGGGCAGCTGATCAGCCAGTACCAGCAGGATGGCGTGCAGCCCGAGAACGAGTTCGCGGTCTACAACGCGGTGGAGTGCAGCGACGTGAACTGGCCGCGGAACTGGGCCAAGTGGGATTCCGACACCCGCCGGGTGTACCGGACCGCGCCGTTCCAGGCCTGGGACAACGCGTGGTTCAACGCCTCCTGCGCGTTCTGGCCGGTACGCGGGCCCGCGCACCCGCTCCAGATCAAGGGGGCCGGCCTGCCCGGCATCCTGATGCTCCAGGGCACCCTGGACGCCGCCACCCCGTACGCGGGCGCGCAGGTCGCGCACCGGCTGCTGCCGACCGCCCGGATGGTGGTCGTGGAAGGCGGCGGCAATCACGGCCAGTCCCTCGCCGACCCGCCCAATACCTGTGTCGACGGCTATCTGAACCGTTATCTGGCCACCGGAGCGCTGCCCAGCCGCCCGGGCCTGGTCAACGCCACCTGCCCGGCCCTGCCGCCGCCCTCGTCGAGCAGCTGACCTCCCTCGGGGGCAATCCTGATGAGGGACAGCTACGCTGGGAGGGTGCTGCGCACTAAGGCGTCGCGGTCCTCATCGTTGCGCCTGCTCAACGACCGTGATCGCGACGACGTGCTCCAGTTGTGCGACCGCGATCCGGTGGTGAACGTCTTCGTCAGCTCCCGGGTCCACGAAGCAGGCCTCGATCCGGTCCGGCTCGGCGGGCAGATGTGGGGCTTCGTGCCAGGTGGCAAGCTGGCCTCGGCCTGTTACGCGGGGGCCAACCTGGTCCCGGTCGGGGCGACCCCGGCCGCCGCGACCGCCTTCGTTGGCCGGGCCCGGCTCCAGGGCCGCCGCTGCTCGTCCATCGTGGGCCCGTCGGAAACCGTCGGGCAGATGTGGGAGCTGCTGCGTCCTTACTGGGGCCAGCCCCGGGAGATCCGGGAAGCCCAGCCGGTCATGGCCATCTCCGGGCCGCCGCAGGTGACCCCCGACCCCGAGCTCCGCCGGGTCCGGCCCAGCGAGCTTGACGTGCTGCTGCCCGCCTCGGTGGCCATGTTCACCGAGGAAGTCGGGGTGTCCCCGCTCGGGCCGGATGGCGGGGCCGCCTACCGGGCCCGCGTGGCTGAGCTGATCGGACTGGGACGGGCGTTCGCCCGGATCGAGGATGGCCGGGTGATGTTCAAGGCCGAGATCGGGGCCGTCACCCCCTATGCCTGCCAGGTACAGGGGGTATGGGTGCGGCCGGACCTCAGGGGCCGGGGACTCGGCGTGGCCGGGATGGCCGCGGTGGTGCAGGAAGCGCTCCGGTCCGTCGCACCCGTGGTGTCGCTCTACGTCAACGACTTCAACGCGCCGGCCCGCGCCGTGTACCGCAAGGTCGGCTTCACCGAGCAGGCCACCCTGACGTCAATCCTCTTCTGACCTGCGGGATCGAGGTCGTACGGGGCCTGGCCGGGGCTAAAGCCGTGACCGGAGGGGACGGGCGCCGGACAGGCGGGCCGTCCCCTCCGGTCCCCCTGTCGCCGTCTCGCCCGTAGCCCGAACATCCCCTCCCGGCGAGAACTGCACCGTAGCCTAGTCCGCGTACATCGCACTAAGTTCGCAAAGACCAGAGCAGATAGAGTCATGTCGTGACTGAGCCGCAGCTCGCGGCGGGCCGGGAAGCCGCCGGGCGTTACCTGCGTGAGTTACTGCTGCGCCCCGGCCGGTACCGGCAGCTGTGGGAATCTCACGCGCAGCGATCACGGCCAGGTGCGATCAATCACCTGGCCGTCGCTGACGTGCTCGCGCAGTACCTGTGGGATTCTCCCCGCGCGGGAGGTCATTCCGATGTGCTGGCGCATCAGCTCAAGGACACCGTGGGGCGGGCGCTGTCCGGCCGGCTGCTGAGCCGTTCCACGCTCGACCTGTTCGTGGCCGCGTTCGGGTTCTCCAGCCAGGAGCAGGAACGGCTCTGGCGGCTCTGGCGAGGCACCGGCCGGATCACCGTCCTGGCCGGGCCGCGGGCGATGCGCTCCGGTGCGGCCGCCGAGGTGGCCGGAGTGCTCGGCCCGCGGCGGCATCAGACCGTCTCCCTGCATGATCACGTCTATGTCGGCGCCGACCGCAAGCCGGCCCGGACCCGGACCATGCAGGTCGTCGAGGCCATTGTCGAGGGGCTCGACCGGATCCCGTATCTCTACGACACCAACGCGGTCACGCTGGAAGTCGGGCAGGGATGTGCGGGCGCACCCGGCCCGTTCCGCCGGATCGGCGACGTGGTCTACGTCACCGACATCCCGCTGGCCCACTCGCTCGGCCTCGGCGAGACGCTGACCCTCGAGTACTGGACCTCCTACCACTATGACGGAAACCCGGCCGATCCGGAGGAGCGGGAGTACCGCCGGGCGGTCATGAACACCCTGGAGAACTTCGACATGCGCATCGAGTTCCACCCCGACCAGGTGCCGACCGCGGTGTGGTGGGCGGTCTGGGACGGTGTAGAAGGCCCGGTGCTGGAACAAGAGCAGGTCACCCTGGACAGCCAGCACTCGGCGCACCGCTACCTCCGGTCGCTGGAGCGATCGGTGGTGGGCTTCCACTGGCGCTGGGAGCCGGCCTGCGCCATGCTCTAGCATCGGCAGCGTGTCTGATGCGCAGAAGGCTGTAATCGCCGGCGGCGAAGCCGCCCGGGACAGCGCCGCGACCCTAGCCCAGGCCACGGGCGATGTCATCAACCAGGCCCTGCGGGAGATGGCGTCGCAGCTCACGGAGCGGGCCCCGGAGATCCTCGCGGCCAATGCCGAGGACATGGCCGACGGCGAGGCCGCGGGCCTGGGCCAGGGACTGCTAGACCGGCTCCGGCTCGATCCGGGCCGGATGCAGGAGATGGCCCGGCAGATCGGGCTGCTGGCGGACGCGCCGTTCCCGCCCACGCTGACCCCGCTGGGCGAGCTGGCCGGCGGCCCGTCCGGCAGCCGGCTGCGGCTGGCCGAGCGGCGGGTGCCGGTCGGGGTGATCGGCGCGAATTTCGAGGCCCGGCCCAACGTGACCATCGACATCGCCTCACAGCTGCTCAAGTCCCGCAACGCCGGGGTGCTGCGCACCGGCGGCGCCGCGCTGAGGTCCGCCGCGGCCCTCGCCGATCACGTGATCGCCCCCGCCGCGCAGGCCGCCGGGCTGGATCCGCGGGTGGTGCAGCTGGTCCGGTCGGCGGACCGGGAAGCCGCGGTCGAGCTGGTCCGCCAGCCGGGCCTGATCCCCCTCGTCATCCTGCGCGGCAGCGGGGAGACCACGCGAAGCCTGGCTGCCGAAGCGGCCCGGGCCGGGGTGCGCACGCTCGCGCACGCCGACGGGGGTGGCGTGCTCTACCTGGACCGCGCGGCCGACCCGGCGCTGGCCACCGAGATCGTTACCGCGAGCCTGGACCGGCTGGGCGTGTGCAACCGGCTGAACCTCCTGCTGATCAGCACGCAGGCGTGGGACCAGCTGCTCGAGACAGTGCTCGGGCCGGTCCGCGCGCTGGGCATCACGCCCTCGCTGCCGCCGCATGACCACCCGCTCGGCCACGAGTGGGCGCTGGACAGTGGCCACGAGGCCACCCTGACCATCGCCCCGGCGGACAGCCCGGCGGCGGCCGCGGGCCTGGCCAACGACTGCACGTCCGGCCTCGCGGCCGGCATCGTCACCGCCGATCCTGCCGCGGCCCAGGAGTTCCTGGACGCCTACCGGGGGACCGGCGCCTTCTGGAACGCCACCACCCGGCTGCTCGACGGGTTCAAGCTGCGCGGCGTGCCGGAGACGGGCATCAACGTGGACCACGTGCCCGGCCCGCGCGGCCCGGTCACCTTCCACGATCTGTGCCTGCGGCAGTACGTGGTCGTCCCCGCCTGACGCACCAGCCTGACGCATCTGGCCGGACGCGCGGGCGCTGGGCTCCCACCTGCGGCGGGTTACGCGGCAGTAGCCTCCCGGCCCGGCCGGCGTTATCCTGACCGGGCCATCGGCACGGGCCAGCCGTCCGCCACGGCCAGATGGTGCGCTAGGGAGCGGCCGAACCCGGCGCTGGGCCGGGTCTGCCGTACGTCGTGACGGAGACACTGGTGAGCTGCTGCAGCCTGTCGGCAGAGCCCCGCGATCAGTCCGCCGTGCTCGAGGTCAGCCGGCTCACCGCGAGCCCCGGCCCGCTTCCCGTGCTCCCCGACGTCCCGGAGGGACAACGTGGTGGCTGACAAGACGGTCGTCCTCATCGTGGAAGACGACCAGAACATCGTCGACCTGGTCCGGTCCAACCTCTCCGCACGCGGCCACGACGTGCTCGTGTCCAAGGACGGGACCGGCGTCAGCGAAGCCGTCCAGGCGCGGGGTCTCGACGTGGTGCTGCTGGACCTGATGCTGCCGGGGCGCGACGGCTTCGATCTGTGCCGCGAGATCCGCGAGCAATCCGGGGTCGGCATCATCGTGCTGTCCGCCCGCCGCGCCGAGACCGACAAGGTCCGCGCGCTCAACCTGGGCGCCGACGACTACATGACCAAGCCGTTCGGCATCGAGGAACTCCTGGCCCGGATCAACGCGACGCTGCGGCGCAGCAAGCCCTCGGCGGACGGCCGCCCGGAGCCGGGCGTGGTGCGGATCGGGGACGTCGAGATCGACCTGGAACGCCGGCGGGTCACCAAGGCCGGCGGCCTGGTCCACCTGACCCCGACCGAGTTCGCGCTGCTCCGCCAGTTCGCGGTCAGCCCGGGGGAGCTGCTGACCCACGCGACCCTGCTGCGCCGGGTGTGGGGCCCCGGCTACGAGACGCAGACCGAGTACACCCGGGTGTACGTCGGGCGGCTGCGGGCCAAGCTCGAGCGGGCCGGGGATGAGCCGCTGTTCATCACCGAGCCGCGCTCCGGCTACCGGTTCGCCACCGCATGACGCCGGCCGGGGCGCGGCGCTCCCGCGGGCGGGGCCGGCCATGAGCCCGCCCCGGGCGGGGCGGCTGGTCTGCGCGCTGATGGCCACCCTGGCTGCGGCCGGGCTGGCCAGCGGGAGCCTGGCCGGCTGCGAACGGCCCCCGGCGCCCCGGTCGGCGGCGGCCCAGGGTGAGGTGATCCCCTCGGTCGCGGCCGGGGCCTTCACCACGGGCTTCTCGCTGATGCGCAGGCTGAAGACGGTGACCCGGCTGGGCACCGGGAAGGTCGGGATACTCCTGCCGGACACCACGACGTCGCCGCGCTACGCCGAATTCGACGCCCCGTACCTGGCCCGCGCGTTGCAGGAGGCGGGCCTGAGCCGCAGCCAGTACATCATCACCAACGCGCAGGGCAGCGACGCCACGGAGCAGGCCCAGGCGGAGTCGGACATGACCCAGGGCGCCACCGTGCTGCTGCTGGATCCCATCGACTCGGGGGTGGGCGCGTCGATCGAGTCGGCGGCCGCCTCCCTCGGCGTGAAGGTGATCGACTACGACCGGATGACCCTCGGCGGCACCCGGGCCTACTACGTGAGCTTCGACAACGTCGCGGTGGGCACCCTGATGGCCCGGGGGCTGGTGAGCTGCATCCGGGCCTGGCACGTGCGCCGCCCGGAGGTGCTGGTGATGCGCGGCGCGCCGACCGACAACAACGCCACCCTGTTCGCCCGCGGCTACGACCGGGTACTCCGGCCGTACTTCACCTCCGGCCGCTACGCCGCCGCCGGGCAGCCGCCCGGCAGCTGGAACCCGACCAGCGCGCAGACCACGTTCGAGGAGCAGTACACCGCGAACAACAAGATCACCGCCGTGCTCACCCCGAACGACGACACGGCCAGCGCGGTCATCTCCTACCTCAAGACGCTG
>Ga0208357_1002918_pt1 | contig 10892 bp, 14 predicted proteins | sample NGESurdeep092012_6_FD_184487 | JGI IMG/M metagenome (GOLD analysis project Ga0208357, IMG submission 184487) | Arctic peat soil microbial communities from Barrow, Alaska - NGEE Surface sample F52-2 deep-092012 (SPAdes) | ecosystem: Environmental > Terrestrial > Soil > Wetlands > Peat ... | reverse complement strand
GAGCCCCGGCTCGGGAGAGTCTCGGGCCACCTACCTCGACATCCACGGCGGGGGCTTCTTCATGGACTCGGCCGCCCGGGGCGACGCCCGTAATGCCCGCCTGGCCGATGCGCTCGGGGTCACCGTGGTCAGTGTCGAGTACCGGTTAGCGCCCGAGCATCCCTGGCCGGCGGCGCCCGACGACTGTGAGTCGGCTGCCCTGTGGCTGATGGAAGAGGGCCGCACTCTTTTCGGCACGGAGCGGATGCTCATCGGCGGCGCGTCGGCCGGAGCCACGCTGGCCATGACGACGCTGCTCCGGTTGCGGGACAGGGATCTCGTCCATCCCATGGTCGGTGCCGTGTTGCAGTTCGGCGCCTACGACCTGAGCGGGCGGTCACCCGGTGGTCGGCTCTATGCCGATGAGTGGTTCATCCAGGCCTACGCCGGCCACGTGGCCGATCGGACCGATCCTGACATCTCTCCCCTCTACGGCGACCTCAGCGGCCTGCCCCCGACCTTTCTGCTCGTGGGCACCCGGGACGTATTGCTGGAGGACAACCTGGCCATGGCCGCCCGGCTGTCGGCCACCGGTAACGGCGTCGATCTCCGGGTGTTTCCGGAGGCGATGCACGGCTTCACCTCACACCCGACGTCCATGGCCACGGCTGCTCTGGACGGGGTGGAGACGTGGCTGGCCCGCCGACTGGACGCCTGACAACGTGGTCGTGCGACGCCAGCTGCTGCGGGGTCTCGGCCGGCTGCGGGCGACGTCCGCCGTCCTGCAGCGCGCCCGCCTGGCCGATCCGTTCAGCGGCATGTGGGAGGCGGCCGACGTGCAGTGGTGGTGGGGCCGGCCCCGGGCGACCGACGAGCTGGCCCTGCCGGTCTGGTTCGACGAGATCGGCCCCGTGGCCGCGGCCGGGCTGACGGCGGAGGACGACAGCTGGCAGGCAGACGTCCTCGCCGTCCCCTCGATCGTCAACGAGGAAGAGGTCTGGGCCGCCACCTTGGAAGCCACCGCCGGACATCTCGGCCAGGCACTCCAGATGCTCGTACGCCAGGACGACGCGCTGCTGGCGGACCTGGCTCTCGGGAGCGGGTTCGCCCTGACCGACGAGTTGTCGGGCACCGCATGGATGGACGCCGACCATCGCCCGCCACTGTCAACGGTCGACGGCTTCGCCATCGTCGATCGCCTGACCGGCCCGGATCGTCCTCACCCGATGATCGCTCGCAACGGGGCACTGATCGAGGCGCGGCTGCGACAGTGCGCCCTCTACGATCCGACGCTCGATCTGGCCGTCGAAGACGCTGATGGCACGGTGGCCGGCTATGCGTTGTTCTGGTTCGACCACACCACGCTCGTCGGACTCCTCGAACCGATGCGCGTCGGGGACGAATACCAGCGACGCGGCCTCGCCCGCATGTTGCTGACGAACGGCCTCGACCGGCTGGCGCGCAAAGGCGCCCGCCGCCTGAAAGTCGGCTTCAAGACCGACCCCGCCCGCAACCTCTACCTCGGTGCCGGCTTCGTCCAGACGTCTGTCGACCGGCTGCTCGTCCGGCCGGCACCGCACCTCTAGGAGCTGGTGGCCACCTCGTCCAGGCGCCCCAGGGTCTTCGTCATGGCCTCGATCCAGGTCCGGCCGTAGTCGATGAAGGGCTTGTCCTCTTCGGCCCACCGGGAACAATCGAAGATCTCGGTGACGACGGTGGCGTGCTCGCCGTCGGGAGTGAGTTCGTAGCCCCAGAGGTGTCCCCCGACGGGTCCTTCAACGTCGTGGCGTTTCGGTTCCCAGACGATCCGTCGGTCCTGTTCGAATTCGATGACCCGGTTGGCCATCTCATAGTCGCCCCCGAGGGGATCGAAGTACATCTTCAGGACGAAGACGTCACCCACGCCGGTGACGACGGCGTCGGTCAGAGTGCCCCGCAACATCCCCGACCCGTCGATGTCGGTGTGCTTCTTCGGGTCGGCCAGGATCCCGAAGATGGTTCCGGCGTCGGCCTCGATCCTCCGGGAGACAGCCACCCGGCAGTCACCATCAACCGACACTGTCGTTCCCTCTCGGGCGGGAGCGATCATCTGATCCTCCTCAGTCCGTCACTCATAAGACGCCCGGCTCGGCCCGAAGTCATCGGTGACCGACCACGGCGCTCTACGCGTGGTCGATCTGGGCGATCTCGTTTTCCAGGGTGGACGTCTTGATGGGACCGCGGATGGTCCTGACCACATTCCCACCGGCGTCGATGAAGACGGTGGACGGATTCCCCTGGATCCCGTAGTCCGGCGCCGTCAGGCTGAGCGAGTCGCGACCGACGGGAAAGCGGACCCCGCTCTTCCGGGCGAAGGCCAACCCGCTGGCCGCTCCGTCGTTGTCGTCCACCCCGATGAACTGCACCTTGTCCCCGCTGGCTTTCGCCTCCCGGGCCACCCGGGCGAAGGCCGGCAACTCGGTGTGACAAGGCCCGCACCACGAGGCGAAGAATGTGACCACCACCGCTTGGTGCGCCCCCTCACCGACGACCGGCACCGTCACCCGAGGTCCGCCTCCGAGTCTCGGCAACGAAAAGGCGTGTGCCTTGGTCGGGCCCGGGGCCGAAAACGCCGTCAGCCCCACCCACAACCCGGCGGCCAAAACGATCCCGACGGCCACCGAGAGGAGCCGGCGCCGACCCGGACTCATCCCCGAGGCCGGAGCGGTGGACTCAGTGGAAACGGACGAGGACATCGCCGGCCATGGCGGCGAAGAGGAGAGTCAGGTAGGTGATCGAGTACTGGAAGAGCCGCATGGCCGCCTTCGGGGTGGCCAGCTGCCGGAGCCGGACGGCGTAGCCGAGGAAGATGGCGCCGAGGACGGCGGCCGAGACGACATAGAGGACACCCATGTGCCCGACCGCTCCGAAGAGGAGGGTCACCGCCACCAGCAGCACGGTGTAGACGAGGATCTGCCGGGCCGTGTTCTTGAGGGTGGCCACCACCGGCAGCATGGGGACCCCGGCCGATTCGTAGTCGTCCCGGTATTTGATAGCCAGGGCCCAGAAGTGGGGCGGGGTCCAGATGAAGATGACGGCGAAGAGGACGACCGGGGCCCAGCCCAGGCTGTTGGTGACCGCAGCCCAGCCGACCAGGACGGGAACGGCTCCGGCCGCCCCCCCGATCACGATGTTCTGCGAGGAGATCCGCTTCAGCCAGAGCGTGTAGACGAAGACGTAGAAAGCGGTGGCCGACACGGCCAGACCCGCCGACAGCAGGTTGACCGCTCCCCACAACTCGGCGAAGGCGGCCACCTCGAGGACGAGGGCGAAGACGAGAGCGGCCTTCGGCGTCATGGCCCCGGTGACCAGGGGCCGGTTCCGGGTCCGGTGCATCACCTTGTCGATGTCCCGGTCGACGACCATGTTGATGGCGTTGGCCCCGCCGGCGGCCAGGGCCCCGCCGACCAGGGTGGCCACCATCAGCCAGACCGAGGGGACACCCCGCTTGGCCACGAACATGGTGGGCAGCGTGGTGACGAGGAGGAGCTCGATGATCCGGGGCTTGGTCAGGGCCACGTAACCCCTGATCTTCCCCAATCCGACGACCGGCTCGGTTTCCGACAGCGAGGTCATCGAACCCGAGCCTACGGCTCCCGCCCCACCCGGACAAAGCAGGTCCCCCTTCGAACCCCGAGGTGGCCGCCGGTACCATGCAGCCGGTGCTCCCCACCGTCTCACCCCGGGGTTTCCTCCGCGTCACCCAGGTGGCGGCCGGACTGGTGGTCCTGAACATCGTCTCCGGGGCCGCCGTCCGGCTCTCCGATTCCGGTCTCGGCTGCCCCGACTGGCCCACCTGCTCCAAGCGCCACCTCACCCCGCCCCTCTCTCTCCACCCGGCCATCGAATTCTCGAACCGCCTGGTGGTGGTGGCCCTCACCCTGGTCGTGGCCCTGGCCGTCCTGGCCGCCCGGGCCCGCCGGCCCCGGCGCCGCGACCTGACCTGGCTCTCGGTCGGCCTCATCGGCGGCATCCTGGCCGAGATCGTCATCGGCGGCCTGGTCGTCTATTCGAAGCTCAACCCCTACGTCGTCATGGTCCACTTCATGGTCGGGATCGCCCTCCTCACCGTGGCCGTCGTCCTGGCCCTACGGGCCGGCCGGGCCCCCGGTCCGGGCACCCTCATGGTCACCCCCCGGGTCCGGACCCTGACCCGCTGGATGCTCCCCGTCCTGATCCTGGCCATCGCCGCCGGCACGGCCACCACCGGCGCCGGCCCCCACGCCGGCGGTAAGGGGGCCAAGCGGATCCCCATCGCCCTGGCCGACATGGCCCGGACCCACGCCGAGATCGTCCTCTTCCTGGGCGTGATGACCCTCGTACTTCTCTATCTCCTCGACCGCACCAAGGCGCCCGAACGAGTGGCTCTCCGGGGCCGGATCCTCCTGGCCGTCATGGTGGCCCAGGGATTCATCGGCTACACCCAGTACTTCACCCACCTCCCCCCACTGCTCGTCGGCCTCCACGTCTTCGGGGTCACCGTCCTCTGGACGGCCATGCTCTGGTTCTACGGCGGCCTCTTCCACCATCCGCCCGACCCGGCGCTGCCGGCTGTCCCCGTCGTCCCGTCGGCTGAGACTCTGTCGTCCGAGGGTCTGTCGTCTCAGACATCGGGTCTGCTGTCGGCCGGCACCACCGTCGGGCCGGGCCGGTGACAGCAGTCGGGCCGGGCTGGAGCGCGGGGACCGGTCCCGGTCCGGCGCCCGTCGAGGTGGACCGTCCCACCGGTGACACCGACCTCCGGCCCGACCGGCCCTGGCTGGTCATCGTCTGGAACGACCCCATCAACCTGATGTCCTACGTCACTTACGTCTTCCAGAAGCTCTTCGGCTACTCCAAGGAGAAGGCATCCCGGCTCATGCTCGACGTCCACCAGAAAGGCCGGGCCGTCGTCTCCTCGGGTCCCCGGGAACGGGCCGAGCTCGACGTCTTCCGGCTCCACGAACACGGCCTGTGGGCCACCATGGAACAGACCTCCTGAACGTGGCCCGCCAGCGCTTCAAACGCGACCGCCAAGGACGTTTCCGGCTGGGTCTGGAAGGGCCGGAACAGCAGCTCCTGGCCATGCTCCCCCGTCAGGTCCAGGAGCTTCTGGAACAGGAGGACCCCTCGACCCAGCGGGTCTTCCCGGTGGCCTACACCGACGACGCCAAAGCCGAAGCCGACTACCGGGAGATGATGGGGGCCCAGCTGCTGAACCAGCACCAGCGCTCGCTCGACACCCTGGCCTCGACGGCTTCGGCTCCCTCCATCGACGAGTCCGAAATCCACGAGTGGCTCGACGCCCTGGAGGTCCTCCGTCTCGTCCTCGGCACTCAGCTCGACGTCTCCGAAGACGGCGCCATGGTGGACGAGTCCGATTCCCGGTCGACCCAGTTCACCGTCTACCACTACCTCTCCATGCTCCAGGAGGAGATCGTCGAGACATTGGCCGCCGCTCTCCCTGAGGCCGGCACCGTTCCGGGAGCCCCGTGACCGGGAACGGACGGCTGCCCCGGCTGCTCACCATCATGGGTTCGGGAGAGACGGCCCCGACCATGATCAAGGTCCACCGGTCGGTCGTCGAACGACTCGGTCCCCAGCCCGTCCACGGCGTTCTTCTCGAGACGCCCTTCGGATTCCAGACCAACGCCCCTGAGATCGCCGCCAAAGCGGTCGACTACTTCCGCGACTCCGTCGGGGCCGTCCTGGAGGTGGCCGGACTCCGCTCTTCCGCCGACCTGGAACCGCCCCACGGCGACGCCGTCATCTCCCACCTGGCCGCCGCCCCCTTCGTCTTCTCCGGGCCGGGCAGCCCTACTTATGCGCTTCGCCAGTGGCGCGGCACCCTGGTCCCGGCCGTCCTGGCCGAGAAACTGGCTCTCGGTGGGGCAGTCACATTCGCCTCGGCCGCCGCCCTGGCTCTCGGCGTGGTCTCCGTCCCCGTCTACGAGGTCTACAAAGTGGGCGAGGACGCCCGTTGGATCGAAGGTCTCGACCTCCTCGGTCCCCTCGGCCTCCACGTGGCCCTGATCCCCCACTACGACAACGCCGAGGGCGGGACCCACGACACCCGCTTCTCCTATCTGGGCGAAGACCGCCTGGCCAAGCTGGAGGACGAACTCCCCGACGACGTCTTCGTCCTCGGCGTCGACGAGCACACCGCCCTCTGTCTCGATCTCGACGCCGGATCAGCCCTGGTGGCCGGCCGCGGTGGGGTCACCATTCGGGCCAAGGGCCACTCCACCCGTCTCGAGTCGGGCCAGACCCTCTCCATCGACCACATCGCCGAGATGGCCGACGACCTGGCTCATTCATCGGGTGGGCCTGATGGTTCCCGGAGTTCGGAGAGCGCGGACCCCGACGTCAGCGCTACCGGTACGGCGCCGGTCTCGGTGTCGGTGACCGGAGGGGAGTCGGCCGCCGGCGGGGGGCAATCCGCCGGTGACCGCGGTTCGCCTCTGCTCGAAGCCATCCGTACCCATGAGGCCACTTTCCGGGCCGCCCGTGACGCCGGAGACGCCCCCGCCATGACGGGCGCCATCCTGGCCCTGGAGGACGAGATCTGGTCGTGGCGGGCCGACACCCTCCAGTCCGACGAGATGGACCGCGGCCGGGCCGCTCTCCGGTCCATGGTCAGCGAGCTGGGCCGGGTGGCCGAGGCGGGGACCCGGCCTCCGGCCACCATCGTCGGACCTTTTGTCGACCTGGCCCTGGCTCTCCGGGCCGAGGCCCGTTCGGACAACCGTTACGCCGACGCCGACGCCGTCCGTGATCGGCTCCTGGCCCTCGGGGTCGAGGTCCACGACACGGCCGACGGGGTCTCCTGGGAGTGGCCCGGTCCATCCTGAACCACCGGACCGATCCGCCGGCGGCGGACCTATATTGGGTCTGAGGATGGACCTGATAACCTGCGACTGCCCTGAATGGTCCTAGCTCCCATCGTCTAGCGGCCGAGGACGCTGCCCTTTCAAGGCGGTAACACGGGTTCGAATCCCGTTGGGAGTGCCGCGATGGGAGAAGAACTAACCGGGGTCCTGTGGTGCAGTTTGGAGTGCACGCCGGCCTGTCAAGCCGGAGGTCGCGGGTTCAAATCCCGTCAGGACCGCAAGGCCCCGCTCTTCGGGGGCCGAGAGATCTCGGTCGGGTAGCTCAGTTGGTAGAGCGCGCGCCTGAAAAGCGTGAGGTCACCGGATCGACGCCGGTCCCGACCACCGAAATGTCCCCAGGTCAGTGACAGTGACCGGGGACGCGTCCATTTGGTCTCAGGATTCGTGGCCATTCGGTGTGTCCGGCAATCTTGCCCCGATCGTCCGGCAATCTCGCCTTCGACCGCTCGTGCCGGCTTTAGAGCTCGGAGATGGGAAGCGGTTCGGCGAACTCGATAGCCGGCCGACCGGGGAGGTAGGCGGGAGGCACGGCGGATCCGTCACCGTAGAAATCGACCACAAATATGTCAGACGCCTTGTCCTGTTCGTCGATGTCGATCCCGCAGAGCGCCACGTCCTCCGCATCGTTGAAGGCAGCGGCGGGCGAAAGTTGGCCGTCACGGAGTCCCTCGAAGATGGACAGTGGAACACGACCCACCAACGCGTAGTGACATCCGTCGAGCACCGTCCCGACAGCGCGTCCCACGATGACGTGGTGATGCCCGTCCTCTATCACGTACACGGCGGCGTCGCCCACGGCGAATGCTTCCCGGATCCGTTTCGGGGGGAAACCCGCGAGATCAGACCACTGCACGTGACGGCGGTCCTTCATGGCCCACAGAGGGCAGGGCGGGATCGTTCCCTCGGGTTCGTCGGTCTCCAGCGGGGTGGACTCCTCCGGCTCAGACAGCGGCTCGCCGATGCCGAGGAACCCCGGCGAAAAGCTGGGCGTCACGCTCGGAGGTTCCCAGGGCTGAGCCCCGCCGGGTGCACCTTCGAGCTCAGCGTCGGCTCCAGATCCTTCGGTATTTTCTGACGGGATTTCGGACTGCACGTTGCCAGCCCTCCTTTCCAGCGACCTGCCCACCATGGGGCAACTCCCTTACAGTCTGCCCGGTCGCCGAGTCCTTCGTGACACGTAGCCCAGGCGCCATGACGCCGGTCTCCGTCATCCTGGGACCCTGATCCAAGAAAGGGTGACAACACCCCCCTACTCGCCGGCGAGCTGGGGTTTGCCGATCGATACCGGATCGCGGTCGCCGGGCATCCCTGGCATATGCCGGTAGACCCTGACGTCAGCGTCATAGCGCATTCATGGCACATCCGTGTCCGTTTATGGACGTTCGGCTGCCGAGTACGAATGGGAACAGGGCGCCAACGCAATCTCAGCCGATCAAGACACTTATCTAGAACAAGCCGCAATGGACTTGACTTACGGCATCAAGGACGATGGAGGAAACACGTCTGGGTACCCAACCGCAATCGCGGAGCTCAACGATTTGGCCTCGATGCCCGAAACCGATGCCACTGCAGCGCAGATGGCCGACGCCCAAGCTGACATCAATGCTCTTGACGTCTTCTTTAACACTCCCGGCCTTTGGGATTGACCCCGATGATCCGATCGACGGTGAGCGTTTTGACAAAAGGTCGGTTTTGCAGAGTTCCACTAGCTGGGCCACGGGTCGTCGACGACCCCCAGCTGAATGAACAGACCGAGCTTGTCGGCTCCGATCCATTCCCTGACGACCTTGTCGCCAGCGAAGTGCATGATGGTGACCGCCCACTCGTCCACGGCCCGTCCCGTCGGGGCCCGTCCCACGTATCCCCCTGTGTCTGTGCCGCGGAATGTCACCCTGAGCACGACCGTGTCGCCGGCCACGATCAGGTCCTCGACGTCTAGGTGGAGATCAGGAAACGCCTGGTGGTAGCGGCGGATCGGCTCGACTCTGGCCGAGGGACCTGCCCCAAACGGGTTGACGTAACTCTCGCCGTAGAGCTCAGCGGCCGCTTCGTAGTTTCTGCCATTCCAGACCTCGTCGACGAACTTCCGCACTTGCCTCTCGCGCTCGGCAACTTCCATCGCTGACCCCGTTCTCTAGCCGTAGAGTTTCTAGAAGATCGTCGGGAGCTTATGCAACCGGGCCTACATTGCCGCGAGCTCACCGCCCAGTACCGGGTCCAGGGTGGCCTCGCTACCTCATGCCTTGGGCTGCCACCCCAGGCGGGATCACTTCCGCTATCGGGCGGGCTCACCAGCGCGGATGCGACCCCAACGTGCCGGACTACACCGCGCTCATCCGATGGGCAAGCGCCACCGGACCCCACGCGCACTCGCTCAGCGGCGTTGATCCCAATCAGAATGAGAAGAGTGTTCTCCGGTGCAAATCCACCGCTGAGAGGCTGGGACTCGCTACCGTCGAACGCACCGGATCTTGGCCTGACTTTCCAACAGCAGGACCACGTTGTCGCGTCGACCAGGTCTCGGACAAATAGGAACGGCGCGCCCCGTTCCAGAGGTGTGATGGACCGCCCTGTTGACGCAGAGCGGAGATCACCGTCACTCCTTCACGGGACGGCCGCGCCACCCCTTGAACCTATGAGAGAGAAGGGATGGCTATGACCATTGTAGAAGCTGGCCGCACTGTCATCGGTGGAGTCGACACCCACCTGGACGTCCACGTAGCCGCCGCCCTCGACCCGATCGGCGGGGTCCTCGGCGTGGAGTCGTTCGATGCCAGTCCCCGGGGCTACAAGGCGATGTTCGAGTGGCTGGGCGCCTTCGGGACACTTTCCAAGGTAGGGGTCGAGGGAACCGGCGCCTATGGAGCCGGCCTCGGCCGGTTCTTGGCCAAGGCCGGGGTCGAGGTGGTGGAGGTCGACCGTCCCAACCGCCAGGTCCGGCGCAAGAAGGGCAAGTCGGATCCGGCCGATGCCGTGGAGGCGGCCCGGGCCGTATTGAGCGGCCGGGCCACCGGCACCCCCAAGACCCGAGACGGCAACGTCGAGGCCATCCGGGCGCTGCTGGTGGCCAAGCGCTCGGCCCGTGACGCCCGCCTGCGGGCGCTGCATCAGATGCGTCAGCTCAGCTATACCGGTCCCGACCAGCTCCGATCCCGCTTGAAGGACCTGTCGATCACCGAGCTCGTGGCCGAGACGGCCGCCATGCGGCCCCGCTCCTCGGGTGATCCGGTCGTCTATGCCACCAAGGTGTCGCTCGCTGCTCTGGGACGTCGGGTGGTCTCCCTCGAAGACGAACTCGTCGGCATTGACGAACTCCTCACCAAGTTGGTGACGACCTGTGCACCCAAGATGCTCGAGCTCTTCGGCGTCGGCATCGATACCACCGCCACCCTGCTCGTCACCGCCGGCGACAACCCCGAGCGCCTTCGCTCGGAGGCCGCCTGGGCCCATCTCTGTGGCGTGGCCCCCATTGAGGCGTCCTCGGGCAAGGTGACGAGGCATCGTCTCGACCGCGGCGGCGACCGAAACGCCAACCAGGCCCTGTGGCGCATCGTCATGACCCGGCTCGCCTGCGACCCCCGCACCCGTGAGTACATGGAGCGGCGCACCAAGGAGGGCCGCTCCAAGCGCGAGGTCATCCGGATCCTGAAGCGCTACGTTGCCCGGGAGGTCTTCAAGTACCTTCCGCGCGCCTAGATCTCCGAGCGGCGGATCTGGCTCCGGCGATCCCCGCCGTCCACGCGGACTGGCCTGCGCTCGATCTGCCGGTCCGCCGCTCGGAACCATCGCTCGGAAACGCATCGACGCGTGGCTTAGTAAGAGCTTGCCCTCGTCCTCGAGTGGCTCATGATTGGTTCGCCTGCTGTCTATGCCATCGAGCTCAATAAACCCTTGACAACCGTAGGAGCTTCGAGCGGGTTGCCGCCGGACCGAGTTGTCCTCGTGGGTACCTGAAGGATGGTCGTGCTGGCGGCGGGGTGTTAGCTCAGGCTTATGGCGAAAGGT
>Ga0208357_1002917_pt1 | contig 10894 bp, 17 predicted proteins | sample NGESurdeep092012_6_FD_184487 | JGI IMG/M metagenome (GOLD analysis project Ga0208357, IMG submission 184487) | Arctic peat soil microbial communities from Barrow, Alaska - NGEE Surface sample F52-2 deep-092012 (SPAdes) | ecosystem: Environmental > Terrestrial > Soil > Wetlands > Peat ... | reverse complement strand
CCGCATCGTGGTGAAGGGGATAGACAAGGAGAAGGTGGGTCAGGTGGCGGCGGACATTCGGAAGCTGCGCAAGCCTGAGCCCTACAAAGGCAAGGGTGTGCGCTATCTCGGCGAGCGCGTCGTGCGCAAGGCCGGAAAGGCGGCCAAGTAGCCATGGCTGCCACCGCCCAGAAGAAACGTGCGCTGCGGATTCGGCGTCATGCCCGCGTGCGCAAGCAGATCACCGGAACCACGTCTCGGCCCCGCCTGGCCGTGTTCCGCTCGGCCCGGCACATCTCTGCTCAGGTCATCGACGACAGCACCGGCCGGACGGTGGCCGCTGCCAGCACGGTGGAAAAGGATCTGCGGGCCGGATCGGGGAACGTCGGCGCGGCCAAGAACGTCGGCCGGCTGGTGGCCGAGCGGGCCAGCGCCGCCGGTGTGACCAAGGTCGTCTTCGACCGCGGCGGATTTCGCTATCACGGGCGGGTGGCCGCCCTGGCCGACGCCGCCCGTTCAGCCGGACTGGAGTTCTGATAATGCTCGACGGACAATTCGAGGAGAGGACCATCCGGGTCAACCGGGTGGCCAAGGTGGTGAAGGGTGGCCGGCGCTTCTCCTTCACCGCCCTCATGGTGGTGGGCGACGGCAACGGTCGGGTGGGCCTCGGATACGGGAAGGCCAAAGAAGCCGGTCTGGCTGTCCAGAAGGGCATCGAAGAAGCCCGCAAGAACATGTTCAACGTTCCTCTGGCCGGATCCACCATCACCCACCCGATCATCGGTGAGGCCGGTGCCGGCCGGGTCATGTTGAAGCCGGCGTCGCCCGGAACCGGGGTCATCGCCGGTGGTGCGGCCCGGGCCATCCTGGAGATGGCCGGGATCCACGACATCTTGTGCAAGTCGCTCGGTTCGTCCAACGGGATCAACGTGGCCCACGCCACCATCGCCGGGTTGAAAGGCCTGAAGCGGCCGGAGGACATCGCCCGTCTGCGGGGGAAGTCGGCCGACGAGGTCATCCCGCGCGGCGTGCTCCGCGCCTACCGCGAGCGCCAGCGCGCCTCTGACCTGTTCCAAGGGGCAGAAGCATGAGCGCCGCCGCCCGTGAAACGGAAGGTGCCCTGAAGGTGACGCAGGTCCGGTCGACCATCTGCACCAAGCCCAAGCACCGGGGCACCCTGCGGGCTCTCGGCCTCCGCGGTGTCGGTAAGTCGCGGATCCTGCCCGATCGTCCCGAAATCCGCGGCATGCTCGCCCGCGTCCCCCACCTGGTGACGGTGGAGGCGGCCGAGGCGGACGAAACGGCCGCTCAGAATCTGCGTACGCAGGCCACCCGACAGGCTCGTCGGGCGGCCGAGGGGAGACAATCGTCATGAAGCTCCACGACCTTCGACCGCCGGCCGGCTCCAACCGGCCCCGGCGCCGGGTGGGACGCGGTATCGCCGGCAAGGGCGGCAAGACCGCCGGCCGTGGTACCAAAGGACAACACGCCCGCAACACGGTGGCACCGGGGTTCGAAGGCGGCCAGTTGCCGCTGGCCCAACGGATTCCCAAGTTGAAGGGTTTCCACAACCCGTTCCGGGTGGCCTACGCCGTGGTCAACCTGGACAGTCTCGAGAACTTCGTGGGTGAGGTGGCAACGCCGGTGACCATGGAGGCCGTGGGTCTCGTCCGTAAGGGCGCCCTGGTCAAGGTCCTCGGTCGTGGCCAACTGCACCGGTCGCTGCGCGTCGAGGTCCATGCCGTGTCGGCCAGCGCCCGGAGCGCCATCGAGGCCGCCGGTGGCCAGGTGGAATTAATCCCTCTGCCCTTCGGACATGGTCGCCCGCCTGCGCGGGGTAACGCCCTCACCAACCGGTAACCTCTACATCTTGGGTGTCGGCGCCCTATGCGCCGAAAACGCGACGAGGAGGGGCGGTGCTCTCGAGCCTCAAGAACATCTTCAAGGTTCCTGACCTGCGCAACAAGGTCGTATTCACCCTCCTCATCATCGGTCTGTATCAGCTGGGGGCGAACCTCATCGTCCCCTTCGTCTCCGTCCACGAGATCAACCTGCTCGAGACCCAGGCCAAGCAGGCCGGGATCCTCGGCTTCCTGAACCTCTTCTCGGGTGGTGGCCTGCTGCGGATGGCCCTTTTCGGGCTGGGCATCATGCCGTACATCACCAGCTCGATCATCATCCAGCTGCTGTCGACGGTCATCCCCAAGCTGGAGGAGTGGCGCGAGCAGGGGGCGGTGGGCCAGAAGAAGGTCACCCAGACGACCCGGTACCTCACCATCGCCCTGGCTCTGCTCCAGTCGTCGGGCCTCGTCTACGTCTTCCACAACGGCGCTGCCGGGCTCCTCGGTTCGACCTCGTCCAACATCGACCTGATCCCGCACTTCAACCTGTGGCGGGCCGGCTTCATCGTCCTGACCCTGACCGCCGGAACCGCCTTCGTCATGTGGCTGGGCGAGCTGATCACCCAGCGCGGCATCGGCAACGGGATGTCCATCATCATCTTCGCCAACGTGGTGGCCGCCGTGCCGGCCGACGGTGAGCTCATCTGGTCCCAGGGTGGGAAGGTCAAGTTCACCGTCATCGTGCTGCTGACCCTGGCCATCCTGGTGTTCGTGGTCTTCATGGAACAGGGTCAACGGCGGATCCCCGTCACCTTCGCCAAACGGGTGGTGGGACGCCGGCAGTACGGCGGGTCGTCCACCTACATTCCGTTGAAGGTCAACCAGTCCGGTGTTATCCCGATCATCTTCGCCAACTCGTTGCTCTATATCCCGATCCTGTTGGCCAACGTCATCCCCTGGGTGGCTTTCCGGACCTTCGTCAACGACCGGATCACCCCCACCAGCCTGGTCTACGTCTCGCTGTACGGGCTGCTGATCTTCTCCTTCACCTTCTTCTACGTCTATGTGGCCTTCGATCCCCATCAGCAGGCCGACATCATCCGTAAGCAGGGCGGTTACATTCCCGGCATCAGACCCGGACCCCCCACCGAGCGTTACCTGGCGCGCATCCTCAACCGGATCACCCTCCCCGGAGGGTTGTACCTGGCCGCCGTGGCCGTGATCCCGTCGTTGTTGATGGCGGCGTGGAAGATCACCGGTGCACCCTTCTTCGGGACCACCCTCCTCATCGCGGTGGGCGTGTCGCTTGAGACGATGCGGCAGATCGACAGCCAGCTGATGATGCGGAATTACGAGGGCTTCCTGAAGTAGCGGATGGTACCCGGCGTCAGGCTCGTGGTCCTGGGCAAACAAGGGGCCGGCAAGGGGACGCAGTGTGTGCGACTTTCGCATCACTACGTCGTCCCCCATGTCTCCACCGGAGACATGCTGCGCGGCGCGGTCAAGAGTGGCGACTCCCTCGGGTCCAAGGTCAAAGAGAACATGGACAGCGGAGAGCTGCTGGGCGACGATCTGGTCATGGAGATGGTGGCCGAGCGTCTGGCCGAGCCCGACGCCCGCGCCCGGGGCTTCATCCTCGACGGTTGCCCACGGACCACGCATCAGGCCGAGGTCCTGGCCGCGCTGATGGGGCCCGACGACATCGACGCCGCCGTGGACATCGAGGTCCCCACCATCCAGGCCATGCGTCGGCTGGCCGGCCGCCGGGTCTGCGTGGACTGCGGGACCAACTACTCGGTGTCGGCCCCGCCCAAGAGCAATTGGACCTGCGACGTCTGTGGCGGCGAGGTCATCCAGCGTGAGGACGACGTCGAAGACGCCATCGGACGGCGGTTGGATCTCTACGAGCGTCAGACGGCCCCCCTCATCAACTGGTACTCGTCGCGGGGTCAGCTGGCCAAGGTGAACGGCATCGGTTCCCCCGACGCCGTGCTGCGCCGGATCATCCGGGCCGTGGAGGAGAGCCGCCACCACCGCAGTGGGTCTCGATGAGAGGCAGGACCGACCGATGAAGAGGACCGCTGAGGAGATCGCCAAGATGCGCAAGGCGGGCCGGGTGGTGGCCGAGATGCACGAGGCCACCCGGGCGGCGGCCAAGCCCGGGGTGACCACGGCCGACCTCGACCTGGTGGCCCGGGAGGTGCTCGACCGGCGGGGGGCCAAGTCCAACTTCCTGCACTACCGGGGCTTCCCGGCCGTGATCTGCACCTCGCCCAACGACATGATCGTCCACGGCATCCCCGGGGACTACGTCCTGAAGGATGGCGACATTATCTCCATCGACTGTGGGGCCATTATCGAGGGCTACCACGGCGACGCCGCCTTCACCATGGCCATCGGCGACGTGTCGCCCGGGGCCAAGCGCCTCATCGAGGTCACCGAGCAGAGCCTGTGGGCCGGGATCGAGCAGCTCCGGTCGGGGACACGGCTCCACGAGGTCGGGCGGGCCGTCCAGACGGTGGCCGAGAAGGCCGGATACGCCGTGGTCAGGGAGTACGTGGGCCACGCCATCGGGACGGCCATGCACGAGGAACCCCAGGTCCCGAACTACTGGCCGGGCAGCGGGGGCCCCATGCTGAAGACGGGCATGGTCTTCGCCGTGGAGCCCATGGTGAACGCCGGCGGGGCCGCCACCAAGGTCCTGGACGACGGCTGGAGCGTGATCACGGCCGATGGCAGCCTCTCGGCCCATTTCGAGCACAGCATCGCCGTCACCGACAACGGCCCCGAGGTCCTGACCCTGCCCTGACCGGCCTGATATTGGAACTGGTCGCCCGGCCGGGGAACCGCTATGCTCATGGGTCGGCTCGCTAGGCCTGACCTGGGTCTGGTCCATCCGGCTCCGGCTGGTGGTAGCGGGTCGCCATCGCTCGGACCGGGACCCCTCCCGGAGTGGAACGAGCTGACCGGGAGACATGGCGCCTGAATCTGGGTGCGGCGTGCCCGGTGGAGAACGACGAGGAGTAGTCACCTGCCGAAGCCCAAAGAGGATGCGATCGTGCTCGAGGGGACGGTTGTCGAGCCGTTGCCGAACGCCATGTTCCGCGTGGAGCTCGAGAACGGCCACAAGGTACTGGCCCACAGCTCGGGCAAAATGCGGATGCACCGGATCCGCATCCTCCCCGGCGATCGCGTGCAGGTGGAGATCACGCCCTACGACCTGAGTAGAGGGCGGATCACCTACCGGTACAAGTAAGGATTCCGCCGCACGGAGCTGCGGCGCCGGCGTGGCCGCTTTCCGGCCGGCATGGCGAGAACGAGTAAGTCCGGTCCCGAGGACCGGAGAATGGACAGGACGAGCAATGAAGGTGCGACCGAGCGTCAAGGCGATCTGCGAGAAATGCAAGGTCATCCGGCGGCACGGGGTGGTCATGGTGATCTGCGAGAACCCGCGGCACAAGCAGCGCCAGGGCTGAGCGGATCAGGACGAGGACGGGGAAAGGACAGCGAGTGGCACGTATCTCAGGTGTGGACATTCCCCGCGAGAAGCGGTTGGAGATCTCACTGACGTACATATTCGGCGTAGGCCGGACCCAGGCCCAGCGGGTCTGCTCCGAGACCGACACGAATCCCGACACCCGGGTGCGCGATCTGACCGACGAAGAGGTCACCCGCCTGCGGACGTGGATCGACGCCAATCTGAAGGTCGAGGGTGACCTGCGCCGGGATATCGCCCAGGACATCAAGCGCAAGATGGAGATCGGGTCCTACCAGGGCATCCGCCATCGCCGTGGGCTTCCCGTCCACGGACAGAGGACACACACGAACGCCCGTACCCGTAAAGGCCCGAAGAAGACCGTCGCCGGCAAGAAGAAGGTTCGCAAGTAAATGGCCAAGACCGCCAAGTCCCCCAAGTCCGCCTCCACCCGCCGCCCCCGCAAGCGGGAGCGCAAGAACGTGGCCTACGGCGTGGCCCACATCAAGAGTTCGTTCAACAACACCATCGTCAGCATCTGCGACCACGAGGGCAATGTCCTGGCCTGGGCCTCGGCCGGCAATGTCGGTTTCAAGGGCTCACGGAAGTCGACCCCCTTCGCCGCCCAGCTGGCGGCCGAGCAGGCCGCCCGCCGGGCCATGGAGCACGGTGTCCGCAAGGTCGACGTACTGGTCAGGGGCCCCGGCTCCGGTCGTGAGACGGCCATCCGGTCGCTGTCCGCCGTGGGCATCGAAGTGGCCGGCATCAAGGATGTCACCCCCATTCCTCACAACGGCTGCCGCCCCAAGAAGCGGCGCCGGGTCTGAGGGCGGGGACTGAAGGGAGAAACGACCGATCATGGCGCGTTACACCGGGCCCGTCTGCCGTCTGTGCCGGCGCGAGCGGACCAAATTGTTCTTGAAGGGCGAGCGTTGCTACTCGCCCAAATGCCCCGTCAGCGACGGGGCCAGTGACCGTCACAGCCGGGCCTACCCGCCCGGAGAGCACGGCCGCGACCGGATGCGCCAGGGTTCGGAGTATCTGGCCCAGCTGCGTGAGAAGCAGAAGGCGCGGCGCATCTACGGCGTCCTGGAGAAGCAATTCCGTATCGTCTACGCCGAGGCCAACCGCCAACCCGGCATCACCGGCGAGAACCTCCTGCGGCTGCTCGAGCTGCGGTTGGACAACGTCGCCTTCCGGGCCACCTGGGGGGCCAGCCGGTCCCAGGCCCGGCAGCTGGTGCGTCACGGTCATGTCCTCGTGAACGGCAAGCGGGTCACGATTCCGAGTTACCGGGTGCGCGAAGGCGACACCGTGGCCCTCAAGCCGTCTGCCCGTGAGATGTACATCGTCCGCCGCAACTTGGACACCCTCGACCGCCAGCTCCCGTTATGGCTGGAGGCCGGCGAAGGACGCCTCTCGGTGCGGGTCACCTCCCTGCCCCAGCGTGAGCACATCGACGAGCCTCTGCGCGAGTCGCTCATCGTCGAGCTGTACTCCAAGTAGTTCTCACCCCCCGAATCCACCGACCACTTGCAGGAGCGATCTAGATGCTCATCATCCAGCGACCGACCGTCGAGGCCCTCGGCGAGGAAGAGGGGAGCCGTCAGCGGTTCGCCATCAGTCCTCTCGAGCCGGGTTTCGGACACACGCTCGGCAACTCGATCCGCCGGACCTTGCTGTCGTCCATCCCGGGTGCGGCTGTGACCCAGGTCCGGTTCGACGAGGCCCTCCACGAGTTCACCGTTCTTCCGGGGATGAAGGAGGACATCACCGACGTCATCCTGAACCTGAAGGACATCGTCCTGCGGGTGCACTCCGACGATCCGGTCACCCTCCGGTGTGACAAGCGGGGTCCGGCCGACGTGACTGCCGCCGACCTCCAGCTGACGGCCGACGTCGAGGTCCTGAACCCCGAACTGCCGGTGGCCACCCTGAACGCCAAGGGCCGCCTGGCCATGGACGTCACCGTCGAGAAGGGCCGGGGTTATGTCTCGGCCGACCGCAACAAGCGCTCGAACACCATCGGCGTGATCCCCGTCGATTCCATTTTCTCCCCCGTCCGCCGCGTGGCCTTCTCGGTCGAGCCCGTCCGGGTGGAGCAGTCCACCGACTTCGACCGCCTGGTGCTCGACATCGAGACCGATGGTTCGCTCACCCCGCGGGAGGCGTTGGCCTCGGCCGGCGACACCCTTCGTTCCCTGGTGGGACTGGTGGCCGACCTGGAAGACGAGCCCCAGGGCCTCGAGTTGGGCGAGGTGGGCACCTCCACCAGCGGTTCGCCCGACCTCGATCTCCCCATCGAGGACCTCGACCTTTCCGAGCGGCCCCGCAACTGCCTCAAGCGGGCCCAGGTCAACACCATCGGAGAACTGGTCGAGCGCACCCACGACGATCTCCTGGCCATCACCAACTTCGGACAGAAGTCGCTCGACGAGGTCATCCAGCGCCTCGACGAGCGGGGACTGTCGTTGCGCGTCAAGGACTGAGGCGGCGAGAAGATGCGTGGTATCCCCCGCAAGGGCAGGCGCATGGGCGGCGACGCCGCCCATGAGAAGGCCATGCTCGGCAACCTGGTCGCTTCTCTGATCGCCGCCGAGTCGCTGGTGACGACCGAGGCCAAGGCCAAGGCCTTGCGACCCGTGGTCGAGAAGTGCATCACCGCGGCCCGCAAGGGTGGTGTCCACCGGCACCGGCAGGTGGTGGCGCTCATCCGGGACAAGGACATGGCCCACAAGCTCTTCGAAGAGATCGGACCCCGGTACACGGACCGGCCCGGTGGCTACACCCGGATCCTGAAGCTCGGGCCCCGCCTGGGCGACAGCGCGCCCATGGCGCGGATCGAGTTCGTTTGACGCTGTTCGACCCCCCTGACGCCGATGACGGCGCCGCTTCCCGGGGGGATGGTGACCAGGTCGACGAGGGGTCGGGTTCACCCGACCGCATCCGACTGCGCCTGGTGGTGGCCTACGACGGTTCCCGCTTCCGGGGCTTCGCCGCTCAACCGGGTCAACACACGGTGGCCGGCGCCCTGAGCGGCGCCCTCTCGACCGCTCTGCGCCAGCCCGTCGAGCTGACCTGTGCCGGTCGTACCGACGCCGGTGTCCATGCCGCCGGCCAGGTCGTCCACACCGACGTGGTCGGTCCGGTGGACACCGTCAGCCTGGTCCGGGCCGTGAACGCCATGATCGGTCCGGCCGTGGTGGTCCGGGCGGCCACGCTGGCCCCGCCCGGTTTCGACGCCCGCCGTTCGGCCCGGGCCCGCTACTACCGCTACCTCATCCTCCAGGGCGAGGGCCCCGATCCTCTGCTGGCCCCCCTGGCCTGGCACGTCCGTGACCCCCTGGACGTGCGGGCCATGGCCGCCGGGGCCGACGCCCTCCTGGGGGAGCACGACTTCCGGGCTTTCTGCCGCCGGCCCCCGGGCACGGCCCCCGGTGAACCCATCAACCGACGGGTGATCGACGCCTCCTGGCAGGAGGTGCCCTGGTCCCCGGGTGGCCTCGACGCCGCGGCCCGGCTCCTCCGGTTCGACATCTCAGCCCAGTCCTTCTGCCACCAGATGGTCCGCTCCATCGTGGGCACCCTGACCGACGTGGGCCGGGGACGCCGCCGGGCCGCCGATGTGACCTGGATGCTCACCACCGGTGACCGTTCCCAGGGGGCCAACCTGGCCCCGCCCCATGGACTCTGCCTCCTGTCCGTCGACTACCAGGGCGCCGACCGGCCCTGACCGGGTCACAGCCACCCCACCTGGGGATTCCCTCCCCGGCGCTTGCCCGGCCCCCGCTTGAGCATCTAGTGTGAGAGGTCCGTCTGGTGACGGAGGCGGGTTCTGTCCGTCTCCGATCAGCGGTACCGGCCCTGGTCAGGACCGGTACCCCGACGGCCGGCCCAACCGCTCCAACGATCAAGGACACGCGTGCGCACGTTCTCGCCGAGACCCGCGGACATCAACCGGATATGGCATGTCGTCGACGCCGACGGCCTGGTCCTCGGACGTCTGGCCACCGAGGTGGCCACCATCCTCCGGGGCAAGCACAAGACCATCTTCGCCCCCCACATGGACACCGGTGACCACGTCATCGTCATCAACGCGGCCAAGATCGTCATGAGTTCGGGCAAGGCGGACCAGAAGTTCGTCTACCGCCACAGTGGCTACCCGGGTGGTCTCAAGTCGGCCAGTTACGCCGACCTTCTGCTGACCCGTCCCGAGGAGGTCATCCGCCGCACTATCCGCGGCATGCTGCCCCGCAACCGGCTCGGTCGTCAGCAGCTCTCCAAGCTCAAGGTCTACGCCGGGGCCGAGCATCCACACGATGCCCAGCAACCGCAAGTTCTCGACGTTCCCGGCGCCCGGGCTCGGTCCTAGCCCGCACCGGGCCTCTCGAAAGAACAGGAAACAACCACGTGTCGAAGAAGCCCAAGCTCCCCATCCCCCTCACCCAGACGACGGGACGCCGCAAGCGCGCTGTGGCCCGGGTCCGGGTCCGCCCGGGACAGGGGACGATCACCGTCAACCGGAAGCCCATCGAGCAGTACTTCACATCGGCCACCCACCGGATGATCGTGACCGAGCCGTTGCGGCTGACCAACCTCACCGAGAGCTACAACTTCGATGCCACCATCGACGGTGGCGGGGTCTCGGGCCAGGCCGGGGCCATGCGCCTGGGCATCGCCCGCTCCATTCTCGAGCTCGACCCCGAACTGCGCCCCGCCCTCAAGAAGGCCGGTCTCCTCACCCGCGACTCGCGTGAGAAGGAGAGCAAGAAGTACGGCCTCAAGAAGGCCCGCAAGGCGCCCCAGTACTCGAAGCGGTAGTCGGCCGTGGGTGTCCGGTTCGGCACCGACGGTATCCGCGGTGTGGCCAACGCCGGGCTCGGCGCCGAGTTGGTCCTCGCCCTCGGTCGGGCCACGGCCCGGGCTCTCCCGGCCCGGTCTTTTCTGGTGGCCCGCGACACCCGGCAATCGGGCCCGCTGCTGCAGGCTGCCCTGTCGGCCGGACTGGCCAGTGAGGGGGCCGACGTCGTCGACCTCGGTGTCCTCCCCACCCCCGGGGTGGCCTGGCACTGCGCCACCCGCCACCTACCGGGCGCGGTGATCTCGGCTTCCCATAATCCCTTCACCGACAACGGGGTGAAGCTCTTCGCCACCGGTGGCCTCAAGTTGCCCGACGCGGCGGAGGCGGCCGTGGAGGAGGAGCTCGACCGCGTCCTGGCCGCCGATGTCCGCGGCCCCCGGCCGCCGACCGGTCACGCCGTCGGACGCCTCTCGGCCGATCCCGACGCGGCCGAGGGCTACGTGGAGCATCTGGTGTCGGTCCTCGAGGGTGGTTCCCTCGACGGGATGAAGGTGGTGGTCGACTGTGCCAACGGGGCCGCCTCCTCTATCGCCCCCATCGTCCTCCAGCGACTGGGGGCCGACGTCACCGCCATCGCCCACCAGCCCGACGGAACCAACATCAACGACGGTTGCGGTTCGACCCATCCCGAGCTGGTGGGGGCCGAGGTGCTGGCCCGAGGGGCCGACATCGGCCTGGCCCTCGACGGTGACGCCGACCGGCTGGTGGCCGTGGACCACACCGGCGCCGCCACCACCG
>Ga0208357_1002916_pt1 | contig 10896 bp, 9 predicted proteins | sample NGESurdeep092012_6_FD_184487 | JGI IMG/M metagenome (GOLD analysis project Ga0208357, IMG submission 184487) | Arctic peat soil microbial communities from Barrow, Alaska - NGEE Surface sample F52-2 deep-092012 (SPAdes) | ecosystem: Environmental > Terrestrial > Soil > Wetlands > Peat ... | reverse complement strand
GTCCGACGAAACGTTCGATGACGTCCGCCTCGGTGAGTGGCCACCCTAGTTCGGTGAGAATCTGAGACTCGGTTCGAACCGCGAGACGTTCGCTGTCGACGAGGACTCCGTCACAGTCGAAGATGACGAGGTCGAAGCGGGACATCCATTGATTCTACGAAGGGCCATCGCGCCAGGAGTCAGGTACCGAGCATCCGCGAACCGTGCGAACGCACAACTCTTGGACAAACACGTATGAGTCCGCGCGAACTCGAAGTAGACCGTTTTCATGGTTCAACGTCGACTCCCAAGACCTTCACGCCGAGTGCAATTCATCGGGGCCGCCGCGGCGGTGGTGGGCCTCGTGCTGGTTGTTGCACCCGCCACGTCCGACGCGAACACGCGCTCACCCGCGGTGACCACTGCATCAGTCAGGCTCGCCGCGCCGATGCTTCCTGGCACGAACTGTCCGGCCCTCCCATCTGACAACGTGTGGAACACGCCGATCACGACGTTGCCGACGAACGCCGACAGTGCGACATGGCTTGCGTCGATGTCCTCGGCGAGCACGTACTTGCACCCGGACTACGGTCCGTCGGGTAACCCACGCGCGCCCTACGGCATCCCGTGGACGGTGGTTCGAAAGAGCACTACGTTCACCCGCATCACGTTTCAGTACGCCTCGGAGAGCAACCGACGGCCGTACCCGTTGACGGCACCGACGCCCATCGAAGGGGGATCGGACCGCCACGCGTTGATGGTCGATCCGTACCGATCGGCATCCTCGGCGCCGTGCACGCTCTTCGAGACCTACGACACCCGCTACCACCCGTCCGGTCGTTCGACGGCCGGTTCGGGCGCCACGTGGAACCTGCGATCGAACTCGCTACGCCCGGCCGGCTTCACCTCGGCGGACGCCGCGGGCCTGCCGGTCTTGCCGGGTCTCGTCAACTACAACGAAGTGGCCTCGCGCGCGATGAACCACGCGATCCGCTTCACCGCCCAGTGCACGCAGGGGTCGTATCTCTGGCCCGCGCGCCACGAAGCCGGTCAGAGCAATTCTTCGTGTCCCCCGATGGGCGCGCGGTTCCGATTGAACGCGTCCTTCACCTTGGCGGCGTCACAGTGCTCGGCCTTCTGCCAAGCGGTACTCACGACGATGAAGACCTACGGACTGATCCTGGCCGACAACGGCAGCAACTGGTACTTCCAGGGAACGGCCGACGTCCGCTGGACCTACACCGAAGTCGACCAACTCAAGGCGATTCCGGCCAATCAGTTCGTGGCCGTCGACGAATCGTGTTTGATGGTCAGTGCGAATTCCGGCCAGGCCCTGCAGCCGACGAGTGCCGCCTATCAGGCGAAGTGTGGATCAGCGACGGGGTCGTCAGGAAACTAGATACGTGGCGTGTCCCTCGATCACGAGGGGACCGTCGAAGACGAGAACCTCGTTGACCAGACCGCCGGAATGATTCCGGTAGTGGATGACCACCGAGGTGACACCGAGGTAGAGGTCTTCGATTTCGAAGTGGAGTTCGGGGGTTCGACGGAGCCCTTCACTCCAGTACGTACGAAGCTCTTCCTTACCGCGAATGACGCCATCGGATCCTTCGATGATACGAAGTGCCAGCGGGGACGTGAAGACGACGTCGTCACTGAAGTGACTCAGTATGGCGTCGAGGTCGTGGGCGTTCCAGGCGATGAGCCAATCGGATGCAAACCCTTGAGCGGTTGCGGCGTCCATTGGGAGAATCTAGGCGAAGTTCTCAGCCGGCCAAAGGAGTGGATCGTTGAAAAGTGTGGGGCCGAGTCGACGCGTCGTCGTCACGCAAGTGTGGTCCTTCGAGGTGAACGACCCCTTGTGGTGTCACAGGGGGTGACCTACTCTGGGTTCCGAATTATGAATCCCGAGGAGGCCACCATGACCACGCTGAAGGATCGCCCGAATACCGCGTTGCTCGTCATTGACGTCCAGAACGGTGTGGTGTCAAACGCCCACGACCGCGACGGCGTGATAGCGAATATCAATACCTTGGTCGACCGGGCGCGCCACGAGGACGTGCCAGTGATCTGGGTGCAACACTCCAGTGAGGAACTGCCGATCGACAGCGAGCCATGGCAGTACGTCGCGGAGTTGGCGCGAACCGAGTCTGAGCCGCTCGTTCCCAAGTTGTACGGCGACTCCTTCGAGGACACGAATCTCGAAGATTTGCTCGCCGCGCGCGGCGTCGGGCGAATCGTGATCACGGGTGCCCAGACCGACGCTTGTATTCGCTCGACGATGCACGGGGGCTTCACCCGTGGGTACGACGTGACGTTGGTCGCCGACGCGCACACCACCGAAGACCTCAGCGAATACGGCGCGCCGACACCCGACAAGGTCATCGCGCACACGAATCTCTATTGGGAGTATCAAGAGGCGCCGGGACGCCGCGGCGGAGCGGTGCCCACCGCCGACGTCAATTTTCATGCGAGCGCCGAAGAGTGATTCCTCAAGGCGATCCATTCTCGGCGACGTCACGCGTCGAAAGGTAACTGGCCGTTGTACGCCGGACTCGATGCGTGGCCTGAACCACCGGTCGCGGGTGACGACGCGGCGACCCTGGTCGGATCGCTCGAACGACAACGAGCGACGTTCGCGTGGAAAGCGGGGGGACTCGATGCCGAGGGCCTTCAACGATCGGTGGGGACCTCGCGCGTCACGTTGGGGGGACTACTCAAGCACTTGGCCCTCGTCGAAGATCACTATTTCTCGGTCCGGCTCTTCGACCGAGAGCCGGCGTCGCCATTCAACGACATCGATTGGGAGTCCACTCCGAATTGGGACTGGACGTGGGCGCCCGGTGACACTCCCGAGACGCTGTACGCACTTTGGCAGAGCAACGTGGATAGGTCGAGGCGTTCGATCGCACAGGCACTCGCCGACGGCGGGTTGGATCTGCTGATGGCCCAAGAGTGGCCCGACGGACGAGCACCGAGTCTGCGACGGACGTCCGTGGATCTCATCGAGGAGTACGCGCGCCACGTGGGTCACGCCGACCTCATTCCTGAGTCAATCGATGGTGTTGTCGGTGAGGATCCGCCGGGCATCCACGATCAGTAGAGCGACATCTCGCGTTTCACGAATGATGACGACACCGTGGGTGCGGGTCTCGGGGCACCACGGGCCACGCGGACACGGCGAGAGACAGCTCCATGACTACGAGGGCGGTGCGAAGAACTCCAATGCGATGTTGTCCGGGTCGCGAAAGGAGAGACCAGATCCGTAACTCGCGTCGACGATACCGCCGTGGGTGATGCCGAGTTCATTGAGTCGGTCGACCCACTGGGACAGTTCGTCGCGGTTCGCGCACTGGAACGCCAAGTGATCGAGACCGATACGCCGTTCGTTGAACGCGGAGTCATCGGCGAGCTCTGGGAATTGGTGAAGCCCGACCAAGGTCTGACCGCCGACCAGCCATACGACAAGTCGAAATGGTCCCGTGTCCTCATCGAGCAATGGCGCGGCGTCGAACAGTCGTTGGTACCACGGCACACTCTGATCCAAATCGTTCACCGTCAGCACGACGTGGGCGATGGTCGGAAATTCGGGCAACGTTGTCCCTTCGATTGCAGTTGGTGCCTCACTCTATCTAGCGAGAAGCGCAACGTCCATCGCCACGGCGCGGAGACGCGCGATTCACCGTGGAGGTGGCTCGACGCGAGACAGCGCGACGTCGATCTAGTGAAGTACTCGGTCGTCGACTTTCTTCGCCGCCGCCAAGATCTCTTCGGGAACGACGGTCCCCGGCCGATTTGACGGGTCGCTGACCAGGAATCGGCCGAGGACTGGAAGTTCCGTCAGCGACTCCGCGCGCAACACCGCGGCGGCGACGGGAACGAAGCTCTCCGCCGCGGGATATACGAGGTAGCGGGGAAGCCACGTGGGGTCGTACTTGGCATTGAAGGTCCACAGCGATTCGATCGGGAAGATGCCCGACAGCCGTTTGAGGGCCCATCGCTCGACACGCGTCATCGTGCCTTCTCCGCGCTCGCCGTCCAGGACCGAACGGAACGCCGCGAAGTTCAAACTGAGTCCGCGCGCTCCCGTGTCGCGCAGGTGCTCAATTGTTGAACACAGTGCAAAGTCGATCAAGCCGTTGGGGTGTTCGCCTGGATCGCGCCGCATGAGATCGAGGGAGAAGCCGTTGATCGCGGGCGACGGCACAAACTGGCAGACCGCGACCGGTTTGCCGTCAGGCCCGTGCACGATGGTGAGCAGCAATCCCTTGTCCTTGGGATTAAAAAGCCGCCCCAACATCATGGAGAAGCCACGTTCGGCTTCGCCCCGTCGCAGCATCGAGATCAAGTCGAGGATGTCGGTGACGCGACTCGGGTCGATGTTCGCGGGGTCGAGGAACTCAACCGTGTAGCCGTGACGAGTGAGTCGCGTCGTCGCCTGTCGAAGACCCTTCATCTTGCCCCCGGCCAGGCTGAACGTGGGACAGTCCACGATCGCTTCGTCACCGATGTAGAGGTGGTGGAGTCCAGCCGCGCCGTAGATCGGGAGCCACTCCCCGCCGGCGCCGATGACGCCGATCGTCCAGCCGCGACCTTCGGCGTACGCGCGAAAGGCACTGAACGCCTCGGAGCGCTCCGCTTCGGGCCCGATGGGATCGGGCGACACCAACGCGACACCGCCGTAGACGGCGTAGGCGACGAGCGAGTCGCGAAAGAAGAAGAACTGCTTGTCGTCGCGCAGGGAGAAGTAATCGAGAGTCCCTCGGCCGTGTCGGCGCACGATCTCTCGAGCGCGCAACTCGGCCAGACGCCGTTCGGTTCCGCGGCCGGTCATCGACAAGCGTCGATCAACGACTGGACGCGTCAAGAGATACAGCGCCGACACGAAGAGCGTGACGCCGACGGCGAGGAGTGCGGGATCGACGAAGTCGCCCGCGGTGTCGGGGAGCGCAATGTTGTTCACTCCGACGAAGCGTTCGATGCACGCCATGAAGACGACTCCGAAGGCCGCGAGGTGGTGGCGCCCGGAGGAGACTTCGATGCCAATCGTGGCGGCGATGACCGAGACCAGTGCGATGAGGCCGAGCCGTGGCATGGACGCGCGCGCACTGGAACGGTCGGTCGACGCCTGGAAATACTGGCGTTGGAGGACCAGCAGCGCCAGAATCGAACCGGCGATGACCGACGCGATGATGGTGCCACCTCGCAGTACGTGGGCGAAGACCGTGATCGCCAGCACGACGCACGCCACGAACCAGGCGCGGCGTTGTCCGCGACGTATTCCCCGGGCCATCATGATCATCGCGATGCCGGCAACGGCGGTGAAGGCGGCCGCCGACTGCGCCACACCGAGGGGGAAGATGGTTTGGACCTCGTGGAGGCGACTGCGCAGCGGTGGCGTCGCGGTGACGATGACGTTGACGAGTCCGTCGAGGAAGAGAAGCCCGCTCGCCGTGCGCCGCACTGTTCGCTGACGTCGTTGCTCCTTGAGACGCTCGAGCGTCACGGGGAACGGATTGCCGGTCGGCCACGAGCCGACCGTCGACGTTGCGCCCGAGGGCGCCGGTTGCACGTAGGTGTGCGCGACGATCTTTTCGAGGAGCCGATCGCGCCTGCGTCTCGTCTCGCCCGCGTACAGTCGGACCTGCACGGCGCTGGCCGCCTCGATCTCGACGATCCCGAGACGGTCCACCGAGGTGAAGACCGGCGGAAGACCAAAGCGGCCCCGCCGTTCGACGATCACCGTTCGCGACGGCCCGGGAGCGGCGCAAACCCCGCGGTCGAGGAACGCGAGCGCCGGGCGCGGGGCACCGCCCACCACGGCTCCGGCACCTCCGCGTTCGGCGTTTCGGCGTGCGAACTCCAGCGCGTCGACGTCGTCCACCAAGGTGAGAGCGAGCGGCTCGCTGAGTTCGGTTGGTGCCGCCCGACGAGCATCGCGATCGAAACGTCGCCGAACAATCAGCCCGGCACTGCAGACCACGGCCGCTTCAACGACCGCCAATATCAACAGATTGAGAACGAGGTTGCCCCAGAAACTGCCGGTGTGCGGCGTGCGGACATGTAAGCGGTGACGAGTGAAGTGAAAGTAGATTGCGTTCAGCGACGTGAGCACGTCAAACACGAACAACGCGATCGCCGGGAACCAGACCCAACCACCGAGCCGGCGGTACAGCACGCGCGACGCGACGAATCGAGGGAGCGCGTGCGGGTCTTCGAGGCGATGGGCATCGGCGCGGTCATCGACGTCGGCGCGCATCGTGTCGATGGTGCACGTGCCGGCCGCGACCGCCAGGTCGCGTACGCCATTGGCCGTAGCGACTTGAAGGATCAAATCGCTCGCGAACGTGACGCCGAGTTGCTCCAGTCGTTCACGCGCATCGTGGTTCTGACTCAGTTCGTGATCTTCGCTCCCAGGTAGCACGATGAAACGGTGTTGATCATTTGTGGTGAAGGCGATGATCTGGTCGCGCAGCGCAGGAAGCGCCGCCAACGTCGCGTCAATGAACCTGACGAGGTCCGAGGTGGGCTCGGGATGAAAGAGGTTGCCCGCGACCACCACCACGGCCGCGTCGTCGATGTCGCCCAAAAGGATGATGAGTTCTTGCACGGGACGACAGTTCACGTCGGTGGTGGGCGAGAGTGAGAGGTCGCTCACCACGTAAACGTGATGGCCGAAAGGTATTGGCAGCGTTCGACGCTCGGTACAACCCACGGCATCCAGTCTCGCAGAGAACGCTCGAGGAAACCCTTTAGCCTGTTTTCACGATGAGTTCGGACTACCGGCGAGAAAATTGGCATTGGCGAGAGGGCTCGTCGGGAATCGGCCCGGCGGTCATTTTCGATATCGATGGCGTGCTGGCTGACGCGGCCGGACGCCAGCACTATCTCGATTGGGGCGATTGGAAGAGATTCTTCGACGCGTGCGGCGACGACCCGATCATCGAAGAGATCGAGCGCCTGCTCGAACTCTTGGACTCGACACTGAAAATCGTGCTCTTGACGGGTCGTCCCCGGCGAGTCCAACCCCATACGGTGGGTTGGCTCGAGCGCTACGGCCTGCGCTGGGACCTACTCATCATGCGTGAATACGGCGACTACTCCGGTGTCGACGAGTTCAAGCGCGGCGCGTTACGCGATCTCGTAAAGGAGGGTTTCGATATCCGTCTGGCGCTCGATGACGACCCGAAGAACCACGCCATGTACGTCAGCGAAGGCGTGCCCTGCATCTACATTCACTCTGGTTACTACCTCTGAACTCTTCAGCGAAAGATGGGAAGCAACATCTCGAGTGCGTCGCGACCGGCTCGACGACCGGAACCAATGCTCGCCGGGATACCCACGCCGTCGTAGGCGTTTCCACACAAGAACACGCCGAGTTCTTTGGCGGCGGCCCGAGCGTCACCGACCATGGTCTCGTGCCCGACGTAGTACTGCGGCAGAGCCTCGGGCCAGCGCTGGACGAGCGCGTCGTTCGGCGTGCCGAACGCGCCCAGAATGACTTTCAGTTCCGCGCTGACCCGTGCGATGAGTCGTTCGTCACTCAACTCGGACCAACGAAGGTCGTCGATTCGTCCGACGTGCGCTCGTAGTACGACATCGTCATCACGTCGCAGGTGGGGCCACTTGCGATCGAGAAACGTGACGGCAGTGACCATCATGGAGCCGTCGCCCGACCACGATGTGCCGAGCGGGACGAGTATCCCGGTGCCGTTCGCGCTCAAATCGAGCTCACTACGCGCAATGCTGAACGTGGCCATTGCGGCACTGGCACTTCGCACGACGCCGAGTCGCGCTAACGCCGGATCGCACGATCCGAGAAGGCGAGCGGTGACGGGCGCCGGTGTCGCCATCACCACCGAGTCGGCCGGGGTCGTGGTGGCGTTGGTGTCGACTTCCCAGCGATAGTTGCCCGAAGGCGTACGTCGAAGTGCGGTGACCGCGACGCCCGTTCGTATCACGACACCGCGATCGCGAAGCCGCCGAGCGACTTCGATGGGGAGTGATCCCACGCCGGCGAGGAGGGAATAGAACGTCGGCTCGGTGTTCGTGGTCGTCGCGGATGGTCCCGGTGCGACGGGACCACTGGCGCGCATCGCGCGCATCAGGGAGCCACCCTTGCGTGCGGCTTCTAGAAGCGCGGGGAACACCGACTTGGCCGAGAGATCATCGATGCGCCCGGCCTGGATGCCTCCGAGCATCGGTTCGACGAATTGGTAACAGAGTTCTCGACCGAGCTTGGTGCGCACGATGTCCCCGATGGTCGCATCGTCCCCGACCTTCATGTGAACGGGTGCGTGTTCGTCTCTTTGCACGTGAAGGCGCGCGCGCCACGACAGACCTCGAACGCTCCTCAACTGACCTGATGAGGTCGGTATTCCAAGAGCTAGACCCGTGGGCAATTCGTCGAGCGCGCCGCGCAACCAGATCGACGCACCGCTCGCGTCGATCGATTCGAGTTGATCGCCACAACCGAGTTCTCGAACGAGGTCGACCGCTTCGGGACGTCGCGCGAGAAAGCCATCGGCGCCGAGATCGATCGTTCGATCGGCGAAATGGGCCGTCATCAGTGAGCCACCGACGACGGCCCTTTCGTCGATGAGTTCAATTCGCGGTGTCTTGTCATTCGGACCATCGCCGCCGCCGGAGAGTTCCCACGCGGCACTCAGCCCACTGATGCCGCCGCCCACGACGACGATTGACTCGCGACTCACGAGACGTGTTCCAAAACGACATCGGCCAACAACGCCACGAACCCCGCGTCGTCGTTGAGTGAGGCCGTTCGGACGAGTCGCATTCCCACCTCTCGAGCCACTCCTTGGGCTTCGACGTCGATGTCGAAGAGCACCTCGAGGTGGTCGCTCACAAATCCAATTGGACAGGACACGACGTCGGTCACGCCGAGCGCTCGTTTCTCGCGTAGGACTTGCAAGATGTCCGGACCGATCCACGGATCGGGTGTGCGCCCCGCCGACTGCCACGCCACGTCCCAGTGCGCCACGCCGGCCAATTCGGCCGCTCGCCGCGCGCTGTCGCGCAACTGTTCGTGGTACGTATCACCGCTCGCGAGGATCTTCTCGGGCAGCGAGTGAGCCGAGAAGATGACTTCGGTCGTGTCGCGGCGTTCGACGGGGATCTTCGAGAGGGCGTCGTTAACACGAGCGGCCACGATCTCGAGGAATCCCGGGAACTCCCACCAGGCGCCGATCTCGACAAAGTCGACTCGGTCACCGAGCGCCGCTCTCGCGCGGGACATGTACTGGTCTGTCGACATCGACGACGAGTGCGGTGCGAGGACCAGGCCCGCGACGACGTCGAAACCCTCGGTACGAAACGATTCGGCGATCGTCTCGAGGAGGGGCGGTTCGTACTTAGAGCCGAAGCGCACGTCAAAACCGCCGGGAACGCGCGCCTCGAGCGCCGCGGCGATGCCCGCCACTTGATCGGCGCTGCGTTGGGCCAATGGCGACGTGCCGCCGATGGCGTTGTAACGACGTTGAAGATCGGCGAGCTGCTCGGGCGTGGGGGCTCGCCCGTGGCGAATTCTGGTGTAGTACGCCTCGACGTCACCCGGTGACGTCGGCGTGCCGTAGGCCATGACGAGCACGCCCGTGGTCACTGGACGCCCGCCAATCCCTCGTCGTGAACGACGCGAACGACCGCTTCGAGCGTCGAAGGATCGGTCGATGGCAACACGCCGTGGCCCAGGTTGAAGATGTGGCCCGCGTGGCGCCCGGCGCGCGTGAGTACTTCGCGCGCGGCCTGCACGGCGACGTCGATCCCGCCGAGACAACGCGCCGGATCGAGATTGCCCTGGACTGGGCGACCGCCCACGCGACGGCGTCCCTCGTCGAGGTCCACGTGCCAATCGATCCCCATCACCGAACTGTTGGCCGATCCCATGAGGTCGAGCAGTTCGCCGGTGCCGACACCGAAGAGAATGGTCGGAACACCAAGATCGGCAATGCTCGCAAGCACGCGCTCGGTCGCGGGCAGCGCGTATCGGCGGTACTCGTCGCGCGTGAGCGCCCCCGCCCAAGAGTCGAAGAGTTGCACCGCGCGTGCGCCGTGGGCGACCTGGGCACGAAGGAAAGTGACCGTGATGTCCGAGAGCCGCTCGAGGAGTCGGTCAAAGAGCAGGGGTTCAGTGTGCATCAAGGTCTTGATGAGCGCAAACTCTCTGGTTGGTCCGCCCTCCACCAAGTAACTGGCCACCGTGAACGGCGCACCCGCGAAACCGATGAGCGGCGTGTCGGTCGATTCCAGTTCTTTCAGTACCAGATCGACCGTCTCGGTGACGTGGGCGATGTCGACGTCGGTCAAATCGCGGAGCCGATCCAAGTCCGCGGCGTTCGTGAAGGGCTTGGCAATCACCGGCCCTCGACCGGGCACGACGTCGACGCCGAAGCCAATGGCGTGATACGGCACGATGATGTCACTGAAGAGGATGGCGGCGTCGACGCCGTAGCGACGAACCGGCTGCATCGTGAGCTCGCAGGCGAGCGCCGGATCGGCGAAGGCGTCCAGGATCGACCCGGTGCCGCGCAGTTCTCGGTATTCAGGAAGCGACCGGCCGGCCTGGCGCATGAACCACACCGGAACGTGCGTGACGCTCTCACCGCGACAGGCCCGAAGGAAAACTGGCTCGCTCACTTCACTCCTTCTTATCCATTTCAATCTACGTGAACCGGCCGGTGAGTCGGTTTGAAATGCCATTGCCGAGTTGCCCTAGACTTGAAAATTGTCAATTTTGAGAAATGAAAAGAGGACACGATGGCCCACGAGCGTGAGATCAAAGAGGAACAACTCTTCCTCGATCTCGCTCTGACGGCCCTTGATCACATGCGCGATGAGGCCCGGTCGCTGCGCGACAGTGCGGCCGTGGCGAACATGCGTGGCGCGGGCGACCTCGTCGAG
>Ga0208357_1002915_pt1 | contig 10899 bp, 12 predicted proteins | sample NGESurdeep092012_6_FD_184487 | JGI IMG/M metagenome (GOLD analysis project Ga0208357, IMG submission 184487) | Arctic peat soil microbial communities from Barrow, Alaska - NGEE Surface sample F52-2 deep-092012 (SPAdes) | ecosystem: Environmental > Terrestrial > Soil > Wetlands > Peat ... | reverse complement strand
GAGCCGATCGGTGTCGGTGTCCCGAACCAGCCGGGGGGCGCGGTCGCGGAACTCCGGCACGCTGCCACAGGTCGTGCGGCTCGATCACGTGTGAGTCCGCCGAGACCACCCGGTAGTCGATGGCCTCCATGGCACCCCTCCTCGCGTTGCCCGGCCGGTTCCCTGTCGCCGCCGAGGAGGCGAGCCGACCGTCTCCGGGCGCCAGCGTATTTGGGGTGCCTATTCTGTTAATCATTGATAACTTAGAACTGAAGGGTACTAACATGTCGATAGCGTTGCTCGATCTGGGCCGGGGAGCCCCGCTGCCGTTTCGACGTCGTGACGATGGTGCGGGGTGCAGGAACTCGATCCCATCTGCAGGGATCGATCTGCGTGGTCAGAGAGATGACGACAAGGACCTTGGTTACTATTGGACGATGGTCGGTGACTTGGCCCGCATCAAGGTGGTGCACGAGGCCTTCACGCCGTCCAAAGACGAGCTGATCAATTGGTCCGACCTCGACTGGTTGGCCACTGAGGCCGAGAAGACGAACAGCCTCATCACCTTCACACCGATCCCAACCAGCTCATGGGCTGCGTCATCCCCGTGGCCCACATGGCAGGGCTCACAGGAACCGCGACTCGGCCATGGGAGCCTGGGGCTGGTGAAGTAGATGCCGGACGCTGCAGCCGTCGCCCAGGTGCCGATCGACCGCTGGCTCGACCTGTCTGGGCGCGGAGCGATCGTGACCGGCGCCGGCTCCGGTATCGGCCGGGCCATCTCGCTGCGCCTCGCGGAGGCCGGCGCCGCGGTGGTGGTCGCCGACATCGACAAAGACGGTGCGGCGGCTACCGTCGACCGCATCAGGTCGGCCGGTGGGCGGGCCGTCGCCCAGCTGGCCGACGTGCGCGACCCAGACGCGGCAAAGGCAGCCGCCAGCCGGGTCGTCGACGAGTTCGGGCGGCTCGACATCCTTGTCAACAATGCCGGTCTCTATCCCCGCTCTCCGGTCCTCGAGACGTCCGAGGAGATGTGGGACCTGGTCCTCGACATCAACCTGAAGGGCACGTTCCTGTTCTCGCAAGCGTGCGCGCGGATCATGGTCGATATCGGCAACGGCGGCAGCATCATCAGCCTTGCGTCAAAGCAGGCGCTGCGTGGCAGCGCCAACCTGGCCCACTACGCGGCATCGAAGGCGGGCGTCATCATGTTCACCCAGTCGCTGGCCATCGAGCTCGGGCCAGAGAACGTGAGAGTCAACGCCATCGCCCCCGGGCCGGTGGCGACAGAGGGTGGCGAAGGGGCTGCCTTTGCCCAGGTGGCCGGGACCAGCCAATCGGTCGACGAGGTCCGGGAGGCCTACCTCAAGAAGATCCCGCTGCGCCGCTTCTCGGACCCCGACGATATCGCCCGGGTAGCGCTCTTCCTTGCCAGCGACGCCGCCAGCCTCATGACCGGCACGGTGGTGGTCGTCGATGGTGGTGCATCGCTCACATGATCGACGTTGAGGGCAGAGCTTATCGACGCGGATTCATTGACTCCATTCCGACCGCGCCCACCCAGCCGCCTGAGGTGGGTCCTGTCCGATCGGTCCCACGCCTTCTTCTCTAGTCGATGAGCCGCAACAAGCGCGCCGGGTTCTCGCACACCATGCGCCTGAGCTGCGCGTCGGTGGCGCCGGCGTCCCAAAGCGCGTCGACGTACGGGTGCAGGCCCGCCCCGGGCCGGGGCAGTTCGTGGTTCCAGCCGTAGTCCGTGGACAACAGCACCATCTCGGGGCCGATCGTGGCGATGGCGTTTATCGCCTCGCTGACGGACGGACCGTCCGAGCCCATGCACGTCGCTGTTGTTAGCTCAATGTGGGCACTGAGCCCGGCCAGCTCGGCGCACTCGGCGACCGAAAGGTGGGGCCCCGATCCCGGGTTCATGGCGTGCGTGACCACGAGGCGACCTCGACCGGCGAAGCGCTGAGCCAAGGCGAAATGCTCCTCTGTCGAGGTGTGGCCCGTCGCTGCTATCGCATCGTGTTCCGCAATCAACGCCAAGATCTCCTCGACCTCGGACCGAAGTCGAGCGTCGTCGTCGAGGATGCGAATGCCCGGTCCGGTCAACCCCAAGAAGGCAACGACGCCGTTCTCGACGTCCTGCTGGCTCGAGATCGTCGGCAGCCAGACGATCACGGCGCCGTCGCGTAGCGCCACCTCTACTGCGCCCGGGTTGAGGCCACCGATGCAGAAGTCGCAGCACACCGATCCGTACACGTGCACCCCATCGACTGCCTGTCCGATGGCGTGGGCGAGCGAGTTCGTCGGGAAGTCGTGCGACTTCAACATGGGCACGTTGGTGGTAACCGAGTTCGTATCGATCGACGGGGTGTTCGAAGATCCTGGCGGAGCTGACGGCTACGAGCACGCCGGCTGGACTTTCGAGTACGACCGGGGTGCCGACGGCGACCAGTACAAGTTCGACGAGTTGAACGCGGCTGAAATCCAGCTGCTCGGACGTATTACCTACGAGGCGTTCGTTAAGGCGTGGCCCAGCCAGGAAGGTGACTTCGCCGACAAGATCAACCACGGGCGAAAGTACGTTGTGTCGTCGACGTTGACGAGTCCCGAATGGGAGAACACGACGGTGATCTCCGACAACGTCCCAGACGAGATCGCTCGGCTGAAGAAAGAGACCGAAGGCCCGATTCTGGTCGCGGGAAGCGGCACCCTGGTCGGGACGCTGGCTAACGACCTCGTTGACGAGCTACGCCTGATGGTATTCCCGACCGTGCTCGGGCGGGGGCGTCGCCTGTTCCCCGAGGGTGTCGACCGGTTGAAGTTCCGGTTGGTCGAGACCAGGACGGTCGGCCCTGACGGCGTCCTGGTCCCGATCCTAATTGGACCAACCCGTATCGGACGAAGCCGGGGCCTACTCGGTGGTTTCAGTCGGTGCCTGCAGAGAATCAGCAACCGATGAGTTCGCATAGTCCGAGACGTCTACCTTGGTGAACGTCCCAAGCCGCACGAAGAACGAACAAGGGAGAAACACGATGGGCAACGCCGAATGCAGTCCCGTGACAGCATCCCGACGAATCAACGCTCCGGCAGGCGATATTTTCAAACTTCTGGCCGACCCACGAAGGCACCCCGAATTCGATGGCTCCGGGATGTTGCGACCAGGTGCCAGCAATGACGTTGTCGCAGGCGTAGGAGACGTGTTCGTCATGAAGATGTACTTCCCGGCTATGGGCGACTACGAGATGTGCAACCGCGTCGTGGCGTACCAGGCCGAGCGGTGCATCGCTTGGGAGCCGGGCCCCCCAGACCTGGAAAACACCGAGCATACAAATGGGTCGCGCTGGAGGTTCGATCTCATCCCCGACGGCCCCGATGCAACTGTGGTGACAGAAACCTACGACTGCTCCGATTCCCCCGAACAGGTGCGTCAGGCTGTGGACGATGGCAAGGCATGGATCGAGGGCATGACCAAGACACTGGAGCGACTCGACCAGCTCTGCGCCAAGTACTAACACGATGAGCCAGGCCTCGCCCTGACCCGCTACCGTGGCCTGCTGTGAGCAGCCCGCGAGTGCCCGGTGGGGTGGTGCACAAGCTTCCAGTAGACCTGCGCAAGGCGCTGATCGCCAACCTCACGGCACTCGATGCCTGGAAGGACATCACGCCTCTGGCCCGCAACGAGTTCATCTGCTGGGTCGAGGATGCCAAGCAGGAGACGACCCGAGAACGTCGCATTCGCCGGACCCAGGAGGAGCTGGAGGAAGGCCAGCGCAGGCCCTGCTGCTGGCCAGGATGCAAGCACCGCGAGCGCACCGGCAGATAGCAGTCGGCAGGGTGCCCCCTATCGCCACGGGCCGGGCCATAACATCAGATCTGGAGGAGGGACCCCACCGACCATGCTGAAGCCAGTGGTTGCCATCTATGACCGCGCCATGCAGGGAATGGAAGACGCCGGTCTGGGTGCTTGGCGTCGCGACCTACTCGCTCCGCTGGAGGGCTCGGTCCTCGAGATCGGGGCGGGGACGGGGTCCAACCTGCCTTTCTTTCCCCCCGCCGTCACCTCCCTGGTCCTCTCAGAACCCGATAAGCACATGCGAGCCCGCCTCCTTGACGCGACCGCGGCGTCCGATCGGAAGGTCGACGTCATTTCCGCTCCCGCTGAGCGCCTTCCCTTTCCCGATGGTTCCTTCGACGCGGTGGTTGCCGCACTCGTGCTCTGTTCCGTCCGCGATCAGGCCACGGTGCTCGAAGAGATCCGGCGCGTGCTGCGACCGGACGGGCGCTTCGTCTTCATCGAACATGTCGCCGCGAAGGGATCGCCCCGCCAGCTTCGGCAGCAACGCTGGATCGAACCCGTCTGGAAACGCCTGGCCGGCAACTGCCACCTCACCCGCTCGACCGAGGAAGCCATCGAGACCGCCGGATTCGTGTTCGAGACGGTCGAGCGGCAGGGCTTGCCCAAGGCACCACCAATGGTCCGGCCCAGCATCCGAGGAAGCGCCGCCGTCGCTGCGAACCGCTCCCGAGCGGATACCTGATCGCGAGCACCGCTCGGCCCCGGCCGAACCGGCGGTCCACCGGTGGTGAAGACGATGCCGTTCAAGCCGTCCTGGCGCCAGAACGGTGACGGGTAGACGGCGAAGGCCTTGATGGCCCAGCCCATGGGCGTCCGTTGGGTGAACTGGTCGCGGATCGTCGGCATGGGTGGGTCGTAGGCGATCCGGCCAGCCATCGCCGGGGCCGCGGCCGCGGCCACGATGACGTGCTCGCCGTTGAACACTCCCTTGGCGCTTTGGACCCGAGCTCCGGACTTCGATTGGGAGATGGCGTGCACCGGCGCCCGGAGCACCACTCGGTCACCGAGCTCGTCGGTCAGCTTCTTGACCAACAGGCCCGATCCCCCGACGATCCGATCCTGGAGAGCGCCGCCTTTGATCGACACCAGCGGAAGCGGCCCACCATTGCTCTGGACGACGAACAGCGTGTGCAGCAGCGAGACCTGGTCCGGAGCCGCCCCCATGGGTCCGGCAATGGCCGATCCCAGCAGTGTCCGGGCCAGAGGGGTCGAAACGTTGTCGCCCAACCATTGAGCAAGCGTCTGAGAGTCCCAGTCCGACGCCAGAGTTGCGTTCTGCGGTGCGTCGAGCGGCACCTGTTTGGCCATGTCGCCATAGGTGGTGATTCCGGCCAGGACGGTATCCTCGTCGGCCGGCGACAACCCGGTCGGGACCGTGCCTTGGAACCGCTCCACTTGGCCGGCGTTGGCGAAGAGACTGAAGCCCGTGTCGTAGGTCGGGAACGTCTTGATGTGGTATTCGGCCAGCATGGCGTGAATGCGGGCTTGGTCGGGTCCCACCCATTCGCCACCGAGCTCGGTCACCTGATCGGCACCCTTGCCGACGGCGGCGAGCTGGTGGCAGCCGATGCTTCGCTGGCGGGACCAGCGGCGTTGACAGCAGCGACGGCCGTCCCCGCCACGGCTGCTCCTTGGAGGAGGTGTCGTCTGCTGAAGGGTCGCTCGTACGGCTTCGATGTGCGCCTGCCTGACTCCGGTTCTGCTGGAGTTGATCCCATGGAATTTCAGGCTACGAAGGGCGCTGGCCGCGAGCGACCTGAATTTGGAACCGAGCAGTGACCAATCGGCAACGGTCATGGGCGAGTGGACCTCCCCCGGTCATCTCGAGGGCCGACCATACTGAAGAGGTGGTGGCCGGTGTCCTGTTCGACCTGTTCGGGACGGTCGTCGCCCCGTTCTCGAGGGATCGTCACGACCACGCCTTGACCCTCGCGGCTGAGGCGCTCGGACTCGATCCGGCTCGGTGCCTCTCAACCTGGCAGGCGGACTACGACAACCGGGTCCGGGGCCGTTCCGGTGACATCGCCGCACAACGTCGGGCCTCGCCGATGCCCAGGGCATCGACGTGGACCGGGAGCAACTTGATCCCGTGGTGGGCTCGTACGCCACGTTCTGCGATGAGGCCATGCAGCCGGTACCGACACTGCCGCGTGCACGTTGCTGGCCCTGGCTGAGCGGTCGGTGCCCCTTGGTCTGGTGTCGAACGCCGCCCCTGACCTTGCCGCGGCGTTCGAGCGGTCGCCGTTATGGCCCCTGTTCACCACATGCACGTTCAGCTCCGCCATCGGAGCAGAGACCTCGGACACCTACGACCCGTGGCGCCGTGCCGTCGGCAACTGGGCCGGCACTCGCCTCCGAGACCTGTCCGATGTCCTCGCGCTGGTGCCGTGATCTCCTCCGGCCAGCACCCGTCGCCGGTACGCGGTGGGGTTCTCGCCGGCATAACGGGCGAAGCCCCGAGAGAACGCGCTCAGGCTCTCGAATCCCACCGCGGTGGCCACCTCGATCACGGTCGGTCCCGGTTCGGCTAGGAGGGTCATGGCTCGCAGAAACCGGCTCTGGAGGAGGTAGCTCCGCCACGTCATGCCGGTGGCCGCCACGAACCGGCGGCGTAGCGTCCGGTCGGACAGCCCGACCGACCGGCATACCTCCGCCTCGGTCACCCGGTCGAGGTGACTGTCGGTATAGGCCATCACGGCTGCAATGAGTGGTTCGGTACTGGTGGGAAGGCAGAGCGGCGTCTCCCGATCCAGCCCGTCGGCCACCAGATTGGCCAACGTGGCAAAGAAGCCGTCAGCCTCCTGATCGCCGGCCGGGCGGCCGATAGGCCAACGCACGCCGTAGAGGATCATCTCCCGGATCACCGGGGAGACGGCCAGGATGCGGGCGCTGTCGCCCGCATCGGGGACCAGCTCGCGATGGAAGAAGACCGACACCGTTCGGACCTCGCTCTTGATCGTCGTCTGGTGCATGAGCCCGGCCGGGATCCACACCCCCTGCTGCGGCGGAAGCAGATAGTGGCCGGCTCGGGTCTCCACTTCGACCGTCCCTTGGAACGAGTACTCGATCTGGTGGAGGTCGTGGGCGTGCCAGTCGGTCACCAATCCGTTGCCCTCGTAGGCGAAGGTGCCCGCCCGCACTGGACCGCCAACTCGCATATCCACCACACCCGAGCTGTCCGCTTGGGGCAAATCATTGGCCAAACGCGCAGAGACGGTCATCAGGTGCCGAGTGTACACATGAGGTACCAGCCCAAACAGTGGAAAGGCGCACCGGCATGAACGAGAGCCATCTCCAATTTCTCGCTAGCCCCGAGTGGGCCCAGATGCTCGAGACGGACCTATTGCCCTGGGTCCTCGGCGTCGGTGATCTGGGCCAGGACGTACTCGAGATCGGTCCCGGTCCCGGGCTGACCACCGACCTGCTGCGTCAGCGGGCCGCGGCGGTCACGGCAGTGGAAATCGACGTGGATCTGGCCGAGGCGCTGGCCGAGCGTCTGGCCGGCACCAACGTCACCGTGGTCTGCGCCGATGCCACCGACGGCGGTCTTCCCGCCAACCGATTCTCCGCCGTGACGTGCTTCTCGATGCTGCACCACATGCCGTCGCCCAGCCTTCAAGACCGGCTGTTCGCCGAGATCTACCGCGTCCTCCGGCCCGGCGGCATCCTCGTCGGCGTTGACGGACTCGACATCCTGCCCATCCGGGACGGACACATCGATGACACGTTTGTCCCCGTCGATCCCGACACCCTCGGAGATCGGTTCGAAGCTGCCGGCCTGACCGAGCCGTCCGTCGAGCGCGGCGACTATCAGATTCGCTTCGTGGCTCGAAAGGCGGGGTAGCTCACGACCGTGTTCGTCGAGCTCGCGCCGGAGTCCGGGACGAAGGTGGAGGCACGACGGCTTTCATGTACTCGCAGATGAGCTGTCGCGCCGCCTCCCTGGGCAGCGCGGGGTCGCCCATGGCCATCGGCTGGGCAATGCCCTCCATGAACGCGTACAGGCACACGGCGGCGCGGTCCGGATCCGTCTCCGGCGCGAACTGTCCGGCATCCACACCGGTACGGATCGCATCGGCGATCATGCTCCGCCACCCGCTGTACTCGTCGAGCATGTCGAGCTGGAGCTCGGGGTCGCGAAGAGCGATTCGGTAGAACTCCTCGGACAACAGGACCGAACGATCAGACTCCGGGTCGTACATGTCGAGGTGGGCGTCGATCATGTACAGGATTCGCTCCGTCGGGTCCGATATGGGTTCGAGGCCATCCCGGATGTGAGCCACGTTTGCACTGCTGCCATGCCTGAAGGCGGCGATGAGGAGGTCCTCACGTGAGCCGAAGTAGTACTGCAGTGAGGCGATCGGCACCCCGGTGGCCTCGCTCACATCCACGAATCGGGTGCCCTCCATGCCGCGCTCGGTGATCACCCGAACCACGGCATCGAGGATCTCCGGCTTCTGACGACCAGCCTTGCGCGTTCGTCTTCGTAGTGGGGCGGTGTCGACCATGACTATCGACGCTCCTTCGTGATCGTGCGACTAGTGGGGCCGGCGATGCATCTCTACGCAGCCCTGTGTCTAGTATTCCACACTTGTACAATATTTGCACTCATATTCTACCTTGTATTAGATATGGTTTCGTGTACAATACCGGTGGGCCGACTGGCCAACTGGCCTCAGGGCAACCGGAGACCGGACACATCGACGATGGAGGACGAATCGTGGGAACCCCCGCACGCAAGCTCTATGACCTGCAGGGTCACCCGGCAGCCATGGCTACGAGGGGGAACAGGGGGACCAACCCGTCCCCCGATGCCGATGCCGATGCCGATGCCAATGCCAATGCCGATGCCGATGATCTCGTTCCCCGTGGCCGAGTGGTGGGTCGCGGCGCCCAGTTCGAAGAGACAGTGGTCCTCGACCGCGATCCCCATGAGCCCGAGGTCTGGTGGTTCGGCCACCTGATCGATGGAGACCTGGGCAAGCGGGGGCGCCTGCGCCACGACCGGTCGACCCACGAGACGACACTCCTCACCGGTCACGATGGCGGGGTGTACGCAACCGCCGCGCTGCTCGTCCACCAGGCCTGCGACCCGACATCCGTCCACCCGACCTACTTCATCTACGACGTGGCCACCCAGCGGCTCGACATGAAGGATGGCGATTGTCCAGACACCTGAGGGACCACGGTGCGCCGCCTCCTTTCGCCGGGTAGCTGATTGTGATCCACCGTACGAAAGGAGACCGACAAGCCAAATGCGGCTACCACCCGGAATGAGATAGGGGGGATAACCCCCGGACCAGTACAGTGATCGGCTCAGGAAGGTATTTCACATTCGATCGGAGCACAGGATGGCCGACACAGAGGTTCACGTTCTCATCTGTTACGACGGGTCGGAGCATGCAAAGCACGCCATTGACGGAGCGTCGAAACTGTTCCCCGGCGCGCCGACCACCGTGCTGTATGTCACCGAATCGCTGGCCCACATGCTGCAGCGGTATCCGTCACCTGACTCGTTCGTCGGCGACATTCCCTTCGAGACCGTCGATGCCAACAACGCCGAAGTCGGATCTTCGATCGCCGACGAGGGCGCCGCGCTCGCCATCAAGGCCGGGATGAAGGCTAAGGGGCGCTGCGTCACCTCTGACGGTTCGGCCTGGAACGCAGCGCTGATCGCGGCCGACGAGATGGATGCCGCCGTCATCGTGGCCGGTGACCGCGGTCGTTCGGGTGTGCGCGAGCTGGTGCGGGGAGGATTCAGCCGGCACTTGTTGCAGCACAGCAACCGTCCAGTCCTGGCCCTTCCCGACCCCGAGCTGGCCCATGCCCGCCGCAAGGCGTCCCAACCTTCCGGCTGAATTTGGGCAGCCACCGATGTATCGGCGATGTAGGCCGATTGGTTTGGTGATGTGGTTTTGATTGGTTTGGTTTGAGTGATGCGCTAACCGCGTCCCCTTAGGGATGAACCGCAGCTACGACGGTGGCGGTCGCTCGTTCCGCAGTCGATTATGGAATCCGCACAGAAGCCTGCCGTTCTCCTGGGTGGTGAGACCACCGTCGACGTAGGGGATGATGTGGTCGACCTGGCAGGCCGAGGCGGGCAGGTCGCAGTAGGGATGAGTGCACGTTCGGTCCCGGAGCTCGATGGCCCTCCGGGTGGCCCCGGTGAACAATCTGGCCGTGTCGCCGATCTCGACCCGGTTCTTCGGTCCGAACACGGCCCGTTCGATGATGGCCTCATCCAGCCAGGGGAGAAGGGCCCCCGGGGCGAGCACCGTGCCCTGGGCCAGCTCACAGACCCGCCCGAGCAAGGTCGGGTAGTCGACCAGCACCGTAAAGGCGGGAGCGGGGCGGCGACCGTTCGCCGGGGCGGTCTTGGAGCGAATAGCCATCTCTCGCAAGGCATCGCAGCGTCGCTGGCCCGAGGTGCGCGACAGGTCCGAGATGGTGGGCTCACGTCCCAGATCCTCTTTGGCCTTGGCCCAGTCGGTCTCGAACAGCTCGTGTTCGAGCCGGGACAGCTCCTCGGACACGACGGGCCCGGTAATGGGGTCCATGGTCATCTTCCCGAGCCAGAGGCCCTCGAAGCTCTCTTCGAGATAGACGTCCCTTCGCGCCTGGCGCTCGAGCTCTTTGTCCTCGGCCCCGTCGGGGTCGGCGTGTTGGTCCCAGTAGGAGACCACCCGGACGAAGTCCTTGAAGGGCAAGGTGGTGGCCTGGTCACAGAGAAACTGCTCGTCTCGGCAGAAGAGCTCCTCGGTCGAGTCCCGCCGCACCCCGGAGACGGTGTCCATATGGGCCGAGGTGATCTCGCCGTTCGACCAGGCCCGGGTAAAGGTGGGCAGGTGGCAGAGCTGCCGGGACCGCCGCACGAAGCGCCGGGCGTGGGCGATCGGGATCCGGCACCGAACAGACAGCCAGGCCGAGGCGGTGGCGGCACCGTCAGGGGCCCAGTCCCCCGAGGCGTCAAAGGACGAGGTTGCCTCGGTGACGACGGCCTCCAGTCGGTTGAACTGGCGGAACAGGGCCACGATCGATTCGGCATCGGCGGGCACCAG
>Ga0208357_1002914_pt1 | contig 10901 bp, 11 predicted proteins | sample NGESurdeep092012_6_FD_184487 | JGI IMG/M metagenome (GOLD analysis project Ga0208357, IMG submission 184487) | Arctic peat soil microbial communities from Barrow, Alaska - NGEE Surface sample F52-2 deep-092012 (SPAdes) | ecosystem: Environmental > Terrestrial > Soil > Wetlands > Peat ... | reverse complement strand
TGATGACGTCGACGTCGGAGAGGACGACGAGACCGTTGGGCATCATCTTGTCGAGGATCGGGAGAAAGCTTCGGATTTTCTGCTCGACATCGATGACGGAGAGCATGAGAGATGCTCCGGTGGAGAAGACGTGGCGTTGGTGGACGTGCTTTCCGGAACCATAGCCCAGGATCGCCTTGTAGACAGTGACCCCGGCGATATCGTTCGCCCGAAGCGCTTCTACAAGAGCCTCATGCAGCGACTTGCCGCGCCACTTATCGGTCTCATCGATATAGATACGAAGCAGCTTTGCGTTGCCCTCTACCTTATGATGAACGGCAGACTGCTCGGCAGGCTCGGAGGTGGAATTGGCGGCCTTCACGATGGTGGTCTCCTGCACTTCAATCATGCCGGTGCCGCAAATCTCCTTGAGTTTGGGAAGCAGTTCGTCTACCTTGACGGGCGTCTCGATGAACTCAACTTTGATGGGGAGCCGATCCGAGACGTCGACGAGGGACGCCGTGTGCAAGTGATGATCGGCACCAAAGCCTGCGACACCCTTGAGCACAGTGGCTCCGGAGACTCCGCGATAGAACAGAAAATCGAGCAGCGCTGACGCTCTTCCCACACCGTGGTAGGTTTCCCCATCCGCGATGTAGATGGATACCTTGAGTGCTTTTCCTGGCTGCTGCATTTACCCTCCCGGCGACTGCGGTGTTGCTCTTCTTATGTCTGATGCGATGAGAATCTTACGCGAGTGACCGCGCGGTTGCCGATCCGAGGCCCACGGCGACGAGACCAATGATCAAACTTATCGCAACATAGAGAATTGCAATCCAGAACGCGCCACTTGTCAGTTCCGACCAGGTCTCAAATTCGAAGGTGGAGAATGTGGAGAAAGCACCAATGAAACCGATGGCAACCGTGTATCTCCAGACCGGGCTCACGCCGGTGTGACGATTGATGTACTCGAGGATGAACCCGATCATGAAGCAAGCGCTGATGTTGATTGAAAGCGTGCCAACCGGAAATCGCTGGCCAAAGCGCTCGGCTGCGACCACGCCGACGAAGTAGCGCAGCATGGCCCCCAACGCTCCACCAGTCGCAATGAGTAGATATCGTCGCACGCTCACGCTCCTTTCAGGTCGCCGTTTGTGTCGACGAGGGATGCAACAAGCCCAGAGAACAGGATTGGCGTCTCGTCTCTGTGATCTGAAAGGTTCAACGATGGACTGCAGCCAAGGTCAAAAGCGTGGAACGAAATGATTGCGGTCTTCATGCAGCTCTCCCGGAGCAATGGCAAAGTTCCACCAATGCGCTTCTGATTTATTTAGGGAATCGCCGAGACAAGACACATCCTCAGCAGGGTAATCCCCTGTGAGGAGTCATCATCTGCATCCGAGGTGGACACAGCAGTTAGGGTGAACTCCATCACCCTTACAACGTCTGGAATGATTGTAAGACTATGTCGTGTGTGGGAACCGTATCACGCGAGATGCCCCCGCGTAAATTGATTGGTGGAGCTGAGCGGGATCGAACCGCTGACCTCCTCGTTGCGAACGAGGCGCTCTCCCAGCTGAGCTACAGCCCCACACCACAGATTGGAGCAGCGCACAAAAGGCGTCCACCAACAATCCGACACGAATGCTAGTTTAGCAGGAGATGGGCCGTGGCTCCAAGCAAGGAGGGTGTCAGGTGGTGCGCTTCGGAGGAGTAAGGCCCATCTCGGCCATGACCCGTTGTAGATCCTTCCAGGCTTCGCCCTTCTGACGTGGATCACGCAGCAGGAACGCGGGATGATAGGTAACGGCGACCTTGGCGCCGCGGGCGGTATGCCACTGGCCACGCAGCGAGGCGAGCGATTGCTTGACGCCGAGGAGATAGGTCGCGGCCGTCGCGCCGAGGACGACGATGACTTCAGGGTGCACGATGTCAATCTGCTTGATGAGGAACTGCGAGCAGGTGGCGGCCTCAACGAACTCTGGCGTGCGATTGGCGGGTGGCCGGCACTTGACGATGTTCGCGATGTAGACCTCTTCACGCCGCAGGCCCATTGCGGCGATCATGTTGTTGAGCAATTGGCCAGCCTTGCCGACGAATGGCAAACCGCTGGCATCTTCGTCGGCACCTGGACCTTCGCCGACGAACATGAGTCGAGCGTTGGGATCGCCGTCTGCGAAGACGATGTTGTGGCGGCCAGCGTAGGCGAGAGGACAGCGGGTGCAGTCGCCGATCTCTGCACGAACAGCATCAAGCGCAGCGACTCGATCGGCTGCGGGAATGATCTGTGTGGAAATCGGAACGAGGGAGTCAAAGGAAGGCGGCTTGGGCATGAGTGAGGAGAGGTCCGGAGGCGGCGCGGATTCTACGGCCTGAAATGTCTTTGCAGCGAGTGGTGGCGCGGCGGGACGGGAAGGGACAGAAGGCACGGCAGAGTAACGCGGTGTCGGCATGGCCGGAGACTGAGTTGCCGCGCTTAGCCTCTCGCGCAACGATTCGGGTAGAAGCACCTTTGGATCTTCGCGATGATAGAGATCATAGATGCCCATGTCGCGCAGATAGTCGACGTACGCGCGAAGTTGTTGCTGAGGGTCCATGGAACTCTAGTTTACAGCGATGCAGGCGGCAGGGGCGTGGCTAGAACAGTGTAGGTGACCTTACCCACACGGATCTCATCCTGCGCTACCCGACACGCCTTGATGGAATTGGAAACACCGAGTGGGGGTGCGCCTGATTGCAGTTGACGAGCGCGACGAGCGGCGCCCTTCACAAGGCTGTACTTATTTTGGAATGGTTCTTTGTCAAGCATCAACGAACCTCCGGGGGGATGAGCTATAGTAGCGCGGTAATTGTTATTTTTGCGCAATACGAATAGAAAAAAATAAATTAACTCTGCCCGATACCGGACACTATTCTTCATTTCCTATCGTGACACCGAAGCTGTGCAGTGCAGACTCCAGACGCGGGGAACGTGCACCTGTCACACACTGCGCAGCGAGATCGCCCTCTGCGGGTGTTGCATCGCCACGCGCAACGAGCACAATGGAACGCATCTCGGAGGCCGCCTGATCGAGGATGTCATTGACCAGCGCGTACTTGTAGTCTTCGATCTTCTGGAGCTCGGTGCGTGCTTCGGAGAGTCGGGTCTCGATGACGGATTCGTTGGCCACGCCTTCGGCCTGACTGCGGTTACGCAGGCGTCGCTCGAGGACCTCGGGACTGGGGGGAAGGATGAAGATCGAGACGGCGTCGGGCATGGATTGCATGACCTGGAGCGCACCTTGAACGTCGATGTCGAGCAGAAGGTCGGTACCGTGCTGGGCCGCGAGATCGAGCGCAGAGAGTGCTGTGCCGTAGTAATTACCGAAGACCTCTGCCCACTCGAGAAATTCGTCGGCGGCGATCATGCGCTGGAACTCTTCGCGCGTGGTGAAGTGGTATTCGACGCCCGGCTGTTCGGAACCGCGGGATTTGCGCGTGGTGTAGGAGATGGAGAAGTCGAGGCCGGGGACGAGGCGACGCACTTCGTTGACGAGGGTCGATTTACCCGATCCACTAGGCGCCGAGATGATGAAGAGAATGCCTGCCATAGATTGTTTAGCTTTGCCGTAGTGTAAACCGTTTGACGGGTGAACGGCTCACGCGGTTCCCTCGCCCGCCTCGACGAGAGCCAGATCGCCTGCGCTGAACTGCAGGTGATAGAGGCGACTGTAGGTGCCACCGAGGGCTATGAGTTCTTCGTGGGAGCCGAGTTCGGTAATGCGGCCATCCTCCATTACAGCGATGCGGTCGGCACGACGGACCGTGGAGAGCCGGTGCGCGATGACGAGCACGGTGCGACCCTGCATCAGGTTAGCGAGTGCGGCTTGAACAGCGGCCTCGCTTTCGGTGTCGAGCGAGGAGGTCGCTTCGTCGAGGATGAGGATGGGAGCATCTTTGAGCAGGGCGCGGGCGATGGCGAGGCGCTGGCGCTCGCCGCCGGAGAGACGCGCGCCGCGCTCGCCGATGATGGAGTCGTAGCCCTGTGGGAGACGCTCGATGAAGTCGTGCGCGAGCGCTGCCTGCGCGGCGGCGACGATGCGCGCCATGGGGACGTCAGGCCGACCGTACGCGATGTTGTTGCGCACTGTGTCGTTGAAGAGCACGGTCTCCTGCGTGACCTTGCCAATCTGTTTGCGCAGAGAGACGAGGGTGAGGTCGCGGATGTCGTGGTCGTCGAGAAAGATGGCGCCGCCGGTGACGTCGTAAAAGCGCGGCAACAGGTTGACTAGTGTGGATTTGCCCGCGCCGCTGGGGCCAACGAGAGCTACGACCTCGCCGCGGCGGACGGTGAGGGAGATGCCGCGCAGGACCTCTTTGCATTCGCCATCGCGCTCGTAGCCAAAGCGGGCGTCGCGGAACTCGATGAGACCACCGAAGCCCTTGAGGGTGATGGCCTTCCTGCGCTCGACTACTTCATCCTGCGCATCGATGAACTTGAAGATTTCTTCGCTCGCGCCGACGGCCTGCTGGAAGCTGTTGTAGTAGGTCGGCATCTTGCGGACGGGATCGTAGAGGGCAATGACGGCAATGAGGAAGGTAATGAAAGTGCCTGCGGTGTCGCCGTGTAGGATGCGTTGGCGGCCGTAGAAGAGCAGCAGCGCGATGGCGACGGCGCCGAGGGCGTCCATGAGCGGCGACGAGATGGATTGCACGGCGACGGAGCGCATGTTGGCGGTGAGAAGGCGGTCGGCAGCGCGACGGAAGCGGTTCATCTCCCAGTGCTCCATACCGAAGGCCTTGACGATGCCGTTGCCCGTGATCGTCTCCTGGACGATGTTCTGGATTTCGGCGAGCTTATCCTGTCCGCGGCGGGTGGTCTTGCGGACGCTACGTCCAACGCGGCGGGTCGACATGACGATGATGGGGACGAATATCAGCAGCACCCAGGCCATGCGGCCACCAACGATGATAACCGCGCCGATCATCGCGACGAGAGTGAAAAGCTGTTGCAGGAAGTCGCTCATCACGCTGGACATGGCGGATTGGACACGCTCCACATCGTTGATGAGCGTGGAGATGAGCGTACCCGAAGTGTGGCGCTGGAAGAAGGCGGTGGAACGGCTCAGCAGCGAATCGTAAAGATCGTTGCGGAGGTCGGTGACCATGCCGAAGCCAGCTTTGTTGGAGAGCAACGTACCTAGATAGTCGGCGGGCGCTTTGATTATGGCCGACGCGACAAGCGCAACAGCGACGACCGTCCAGGCGTTGTGAAAGTGGTGCGGTAAGAGGACCTGCAGATCGACGTGGAAGTGGGTGTGAGGAATGACAAAGTTCAGGACCTTGTCAGGCGACGAGGCTGCGCTGAGTACGTTGTCAATGATGGGCTTGATGAGCAGGATGCGGAAGGCTGCGAGCGCGCCGACCACGGCCATGAGCACGACCGAGACCATCCAAAAGAAGACGTAAGGCCGCATGTAGCCCAGGAGTCGGAGGACGAGCTTCATGCGAGACACCGGCGGTTGGGCAGAATCGTCATCAAACGATAGTGTACCCGCGCGGAGGCACGGAACGAGTCGTAACGTGCCTCCACGGATGCGGGCTAGACGGTGACGACGATCTTACCGATCTGAGCGTTGGACTCCATGTAGCGATGGGCAGCGACGATCTGATCCAGCGGAAAGGTCTTGTCGATGCGTGGATTGAAGGCGCCGGACTCCAGATGGTCGAAGACGTATTGCTTGGCCGTGGCGAAGACGGCGGAGTCTGCAACCACCTCGAACAGGGTATAGCCCTTGATGGTGAGATGTTTGCTGAGGGCGGCAAAGAGCGGGTAGGGCGTCGGCTCGGCGGAGAGCGCTCCGTACTCAAAGATGATGCCGCTGGCAGAGGCCACGGCAGCGATGGCGTCAAGGCCTTTGCCGGCGACCGGATCGAAGGCGATGCGTGTTCCTTTGCCGCCGGTGATCTCGTGGACGCGAGCTGCGAGGTCTTCTTCCTCCGTGGCGATGACGAAGTCCGCGCCGAGAGCGAGGAGTTCGGCCTTCTTCTTCGAGGTCCGCGTGGTGGCAATGCTGATGGCGCCTTCAGCTTTTGCGATCTCGATGGCAGCGATGCCGACGCTGCTGCTGGCAGCTGTGATCAGGACGAAGTCACCCTTGGCGAGCTTGCCCTGCTGGATGAGCGCGCCGTAGGCGGTGAGGTACTGCATCCAGATGCTCGTCCCCTGCTCGAAGGAAAGCTGCTTGGGGTAGGCGGCGATGGCGTTGACGGGAACGATAGCGACCTCGCCGTAGACGCCGTATTTGTCCGCGGGGAATGCAGGAACGGTGCTGACTGTCTTGCCGATCAGGCTGGTGTCGACGCCGGGGCCGACGGCCTCGATGGTGCCGGACGCTTCATAGCCGATGAGTGAAGGCAGTTGCGGCTGCACGAGGTATTGACCACGGCGGAACATGACCTCGGCGCGGTTGAGGCCGATGGCCTTGACGCGAAGCCGGATCTCGCCGGCGGCGGGCTCGGGGGTAGGAACGATCTCCAACTTCAGAACTTCGGCATCGCCGGTCTGATGGAAACGAACGATCTCTGCGGTCGACGGGGTTTCTGTTGGCATCTTTTCTCCTCTAAAACAACACCACTTTAGATGCTGGCGAAGAGGAAACGACGCGGTCTAGTGAGGCATGTCGCGATGGGAGGATTTGGCGCGATAGCCTGCGGTGGCGAGCCGCTTTTTTAGCTCTTCGGCGATCATGACGGAGCGATGCTGACCACCAGTGCAGCCGATGCCGATCGTCAGGTAACTTTTGCCTTCGTGGATGTAATGCGGCAGAAGGAAGGTGAGCATCTCAATGACTTTGTCGAGGAATTCCTGGGTCTGAGGAAACTGGCGAACATACTTAGCAACCTTGGGATGCTTGCCGGTTAAGTTGCGGAATTCTGGGATGAAGTGGGGGTTGGGAAGAAATCGCACATCGAAGACGAGATCCGCGTCGGTGGGCAACCCATTCTTGAATCCGAAGCTGGTGATCGAGATGGTGAGGTTGCGATCGTTCTTGCCAACGCCTCGGGTGAACTGCGCGTTGATGTGAGCGCGGAGTTCGTGAACGTTGAAGCGCGAGGTATCGAGCAGGATATCGGCGACGTTGCGGACGGGGTCGAGGCGTTTGCGCTCGGCGCGGATGGAGGCGATGACGGTTTCGCCCGGCCCTTTGGCAGCACGACCAAGGGGATGGGGGCGGCGGGTCTCGGAGAAGCGGCGAACGATGGATTCTTCCGAGGCATCGAGGAAGACGACACGAGTTGGAAGAACTTTGCGGACTTTCGCGAGGATAGCGGGAAAGCGCTCGAGGCGGCTGCCCTCCCGGACATCGACGACGAGGGCCGCGTGGGTGATCTCGGCGGACTTGGCGACGAGGTCAGCGAAGCGGGGTATGAGTTCGAGCGGGAGGTTGTCGACGGAGTAGAAGCCGAGGTCTTCGAACGTCTTGAGCGCGGAGGCCTTGCCAGCACCGGAGAGGCCAGTGAGGATCACGAGCTCGCGTGGCTCCCCATCGCTGGATGCTGCAGACCTCTTCGCAGGCTTGGGGCTCGCGAGCTTAGGGGGCCTCGCGGGTAGCTTGTTTGGCTTGCCAGCAGCCTTCCTTGGTGCGGGTGTCATGGATGAATCGTAGCACCGTCCGAGCATTGGCATCCTCTCGCGTGGCGCGCGAGAGGATGCCGGACTAGCACCCCCTGTTTACACGGCCAGCGGCTTGGGACGATCACGAACGGTCGTAAAGCGTTCTTTGGAGCGAACGGCCTGCAATTCCACTTTTTGCAGCGCATCATGGAGAGCCGTTTCCATCTCGGTGGACTCGCAGGTTGCAACCAGCTTTTCACCGCGACACTGCACACTGACTTCGGCAATCTTTCGGTATTTGTCCTCCGTAAAAATAACGTGGGCGCTTGTGCAACGATTTGTGACGCGATCGATGCGAACCATGCCAGCCTCAGTGAGGGTCTTGAGCTTTGGTGTAACTACCGTATGACGACCAGTGTATTCAATGATCATGAAGCATTCTCCTTGCAGCGTCGAGGCTGCCTTAAGCCTATTGAGATGCGCCCCAAGGGTCCCGCGGATAGATCTGATTAGTCTAACGCTGGCGCCGCTGGTGCGTGCTGGGAATCTGCATGTCTTCGCGATACTTTGCAACCGTGCGGCGGGTAACCCGAATTCCCTGCCGCTGAAGTTCGGCGGCGAGATAGTCGTCGGTCCACGGTTTGCGGGGATCTTCCTCCTCTATAAGCTTTTTGACGCGCCGCTTGAGTAAAAGTAGGGGCAGGTCTCCACCCTCAGGGCCACCTACTCCCTCAGAGAAGAAGAATCTTAGCTCATACACGCCCTGTGCGGTATGTACATATTTATTCGCGACCGCGCGGCTGACAGTCGAGGGGTGTACGCCGATCTCTTCAGCGACCTCTTTGATCATCATCGGGTGAAGGCCTTCAACACCGCGTTCGAGAAAATCGCTCTGACGGCGGACGATGATCTCGCAAGTGCGGACGATGGTATTCTTCCGCTGCTCGATATTCCGCAGGAGTTGGATTGCGGACTTATAGCGTTCCTTCACGTAATCGCGGACATCCCGGTCGACCGTCTTTTCGCGGAGCATGCGGCGGTAGGACTTATTGAGGCGCAGCGCGGGCATGTCCTCTTCATTCATGACGACAACATACTCACCCTCGCGCTTAACGAAGGCCACATCGGGTTCGATAAGACGGGTTTCGTCCTGGTTATAGCGCTGGCCGGGGCGCGGGTCCAGTTGCCGAATGAGTTCGACCGCCTCCTCCACTCGCTCGGCCGAACGCTGGCAGAGGCGCACCAACTCCCGCATGTCCTTCTTCTGCAGCAGAGCCAGGTGCTGGCGAACGATCAGGGCAGCCATATCGAGGGTCAGAACGATAGGGTCCTCTGGATAGATATTTGCGTCCGTCTTTGCGCGGCGAACAGAAACCGCCTGCAGTTCGCGGCGTTGCGCGTCAATCTGCCACAGGAGGCACTCGCGCAGGTCGCGGGCACCGATGCCAGCCGGGTCGAGGCGGGAGACGAGGGCGCGAGCCTGCTCGATCAGCACGAACGGATCAAAGTGAGGCGGTGGGGTGCCAATCGCGTCCAGCAGCTCTTCCGCCAGTTCCTCATCACTTGCGGTCAGGTAGCCATCTTCGTTCAGATTGCCGATGATGAGTTCCACTGCAGTCTTGACGTTGTCACGTACTGAGAGCGAACCAAGTTGCCAGAGCAGGTGGTCGGTCAAGGTGCTTGGTTGTGAGAGAAACTGCTCGAACGACGGTTTATCAGATTCTTCAAAGTTGGACGCAGTGCGGAAGCCGGGATCGAGAAAGTTCTGGAAGTAGCTGCCAAAGTCGATCTCGTCGAACGGATCGGCCTCTTTGTGCTCCGTTTCGCCCGCTGTCTCCTCAGCGCTTCGCTCGCGATCGCCCTCCTTGCCGGAACGCTCATCGAGGGTATCGGTGGACTCGTCAATCTCTTCAAGGACGGGGTTTTCAATCAGCTCACCGTTGATCATTTCCTTGAGTTCCAGCTTATTGAGAGCGAGAACGCTGACCATCTGCACCAGACCGGGGGTGAGGATCTGGCGCTGCGAAAGTTTGACGTTCAGGCGTGGCTGGAGCAACCGGTTCGACCTCGCGAGACTCGCAGAGTATGCGGACAGCGTCGCAGGCACAAATTTGCGTGCAAGCTAGGGGCCATTTTACGCTCAAACTCCAAAAACAAGTGGAAAAGTGAATCTGAATGGTTATCTGTCTTTCGCTATCTGAAGTTGCGCCTATGCCGGTCAGCTTTCCCTGACTAGACGAGCGAGAAGCCTTCGCCTAGGTAGACGCGCTTGACCTCGAGGTCACGCCCGAGATCGCCGGGAGTTCCGGTTCGGAAGATGCGGCCTTCATTGATGATGTAAGCGCGATCGGTCACCGAGAGGGTTTCCCTGACGTTGTGGTCGGTGATGAGGACGCCGATGCCGGAGGATTTGAGGTCGAAGATGATCTGCTGGAGTTCTAGGACAGCGATGGGATCGATGCCGGAGAAGGGCTCGTCGAGCAGGATGAATGCGGGCTCTATGGCGAGACAGCGAGCGATCTCGACGCGGCGACGTTCCCCACCGGAGAGAGCGTAGCCGCGGGTCTTGCGGACGTGGCCAAGGTTGAGTTGGGAGATCAAGCTTTCGGTGCGCTTGCGGCGCGCCTCCCAGGTAAGGTGCTGAGTCTCTAATACCGCAAGGATATTCTCTTCAACCGAGAGCTTGCGGAAGATGGAGGGCTCCTGCGGGAGGTAGCTGATGCGATGCTCACGAGCCCGGAGATACATGGGAGTGCGGGTGATGTCGACGCCGTCGCTGAGGATTCGTCCCGAATCCGGACGTACCAGACCGACGATCATGTAGAACGTGGTGGTCTTGCCAGCACCATTTGGGCCGAGCAGACCGACCACCTCACCTTGGTTGATTTGCAGGCTGACGCCACGGACAACCTGGCGACCACCGTAGGCCTTGGTCAACTCTTCGGTCTCGAGAGTTCTCATGCGGCTACTGCCTCTCTTGCTTTTCGGGACTTACATGCGTTTCGGTGCGGACGCGACCATTCTTGCCCTTGGGCAAGCTGGGATCACCCGACACCACAATCGTACTACCGGCATTGCTGAAGAGCAGCGTAGCACCGGTGATGTCGCCTTGCCTGGCATCGAGGATGTGCGGTGGAGCGGTGGGAGTTCCGGTGAGGACATAACTGCCGGTGGCTGCGGTGTAGAGCAACTGCTCGCCGGTGCCGTGGCGTCCAGGCTGGTCCATCTCAACCGAGCCGTAGACGATGACACGATCGATGGAGCCGTTGAGCGGACTGGGTTGTGCGGGAACGATGGCGGGCAGTTGCTGGCTGATTTTTGGTTT
>Ga0208357_1002913_pt1 | contig 10902 bp, 10 predicted proteins | sample NGESurdeep092012_6_FD_184487 | JGI IMG/M metagenome (GOLD analysis project Ga0208357, IMG submission 184487) | Arctic peat soil microbial communities from Barrow, Alaska - NGEE Surface sample F52-2 deep-092012 (SPAdes) | ecosystem: Environmental > Terrestrial > Soil > Wetlands > Peat ... | reverse complement strand
GAGGCCCGGCAGCAGCCGCGGCCACCAGCGGGCGAGAACGTCGCGCCAGGGATCTTCGGCCAGCTGGCCGCGGAAGTACCGGTCCCAGTCGGCCACCCGGTTGATCGCGCCGAGCGACTCGCGCCAGGTCTGGTCGGTGATGCGGCCGCTCGGGGCGGGCGGGACGTCCAGCCGCCCCAGATACCCGTCGAGCCAGCCCTCGACGGCCTCGGCGCGACCGAGCCCGACCATGGCCTCGGCCGCCATCGGGCCGTGGTTGGACAGCCCGCCGCGGAACTCGGGGCCGGTAACGGCGAGCCTGCTCAGTCCCTCGTCGAGCATTTCGTTGGCTGACGCGTCATACATTATCGTCTCCCGTCTATATAGCAACAACACTATATCGTCTGGACACGATATAGTAGGCCCATGGCCGAGGGGATTCCGGGCGAGATGGATGTGCTGCGGGCGCTCGCGCACCCGGTGCGATGGGGCATCCTGCAGCGCCTGGCGGCCGAGCCGGGCATCTGCGCGTGCGACTTCACCGAGTTCTTCGACGTGTCGCAGCCGACGATCTCGGTCCACCTGAAGGTGCTCCGCGAGGCCGGGCTGGTGACGAGCAAGCGGGTCGGCACCACGATCTGCTACAGCATCGCGCCCGGCCAGTTGGCGAGCCTCGGCGCCCGGCTGGCGGGAATGGCCGCCACCGTCGGCGAAGGCCTGCCGCGCTCACGTCAGCGCGAGACGCCGTCGCGGTCGTAGGACTCCCCGGCGGGGACCAACGGCCTTCTGACCTCGAAGATGTCGTCCAGGCTGGTCGCCGTGGCCGCGCGGTCGGCCCATGCCTCGAGGCGAGCGGTGTCGGTGCATTCGGCAACTCGGGCGCGAACGGGCTCCGGGATATCGAGTCCGCGCGGGCCCTAATCCGGAGCAATATCTGCGCCTCGCCTCGAGCCATGCCCTCGGCGCGGCCCTGGTCGAGGAAGCCGTCTATAAATTCGTCTTTCAGGTGGGTCATCATCAGTTCCTCCAGGTCCGCGCCGACCAAGATCGAATAGTCCATGGCGTTTCAGGTGTTATGATCCCGGAAACGCCATGGATTTCGAAAAGATGATCTTAGACAGGGGTGCGGGCGCGGCAGGCGGCCAGGACGTTGGCGATGATCAGGTGGCCGTTGCGGCCGGCCGCGGTGAGGATCGACTCCGGGTGGAACTGGACCGCCCAGCGGCCCGCGGCGTTGTCCTCGATCGCCATCACGACGCCGTCCGCTGTCGTCGCGGTGACCGTGAAGCCGCCCTTGACGTCCTCTTCCCGCGCGTACAGGGAGTGGTAGCGGGCGGCCGTGAACTCGGCCGGCACCCCGGCGAACAACGCCGTCTCGCCCCGGACCCCGATCCGGCCCGGCTTGCCGTGCTGCGGCGCCGGGAGCAGCGACAGCTGCCCGCCCGCGTGCTCCACCATCGCCTGCAGCCCCAGGCAGACCCCGAAGGCGGGGAGGCTGCGCGCGTCGAGCTCGGCCAGCAGCTCGTCGCAGCGGAAGTCCGACGGGCGGCCGGGGCCGGGCGAGAGCACGACCAGGTCCGGCGCGAGCCGGTCGAGCGTCGCGGCCGGGAACCCGGCCCGGACGGTCGTCACCTCCGCGCCCTGCTGCCGGAAGTAGTCCGCCAGCGTGTGCACGAACGAGTCCTGGTGGTCGACCAGGACGACCCGGATCGGGCGCGGCGGCGCGGGCGCCGCCAGGTCCGGATAGTCGGCCGAGCCGGACGAGCTGAGCACCGGGTCGGCCGAGCCGGCCTGCGCGGCCGCGCGCTCGCGGTCGACCTCGCGCAGCGTCTCCAGGAGCGCGCGGGCCTTGATGTGGGTCTCCCGCTCCTCCGCCTCGGGGTCCGAGTCGTACAGCAGCGTCGCCCCGGCCCGCACGGTCGCGACCCCGTTCCTGATGTGCGCGGTGCGCAGCGTCAGCCCGGTGTTCATCGAGCCGTCGAAGCCGATCTTGCCGACCGCCCCGCCGTACCAGCGGCGCGGCGCCCCCTCGTTGTCCTCGATGAACTGCATCGCCCAGGCCTTCGGGGCGCCGGTCACGGTGACCGCCCACATGTGGGTCAGGAACGCGTCGAGCGCGTCCCGCCCGGGCAGCAGCCGCCCCTCGATGTGGTCGACGGTGTGGATCAGCCGGCTGTACATCTCGATCTGCCGCCGCCCGATCACCGTGACCGTGCCGGGGACGCAGACCCGGGACTTGTCGTTGCGGTCGACGTCGGTGCACATGGTCAGCTCGGACTCCTCCTTGGCCGAGCCGAGCAGCATCGCGATGTTGGCCGCGTCCTCCAGCGGGTCGGCGCCGCGGGCGATCGTGCCGGAGATCGGGCAGGTCTCCACCCGGTCCCCCTGGACCCGCACGTACATCTCGGGCGACGCGCCGACCAGGTACTCGCCGTCGCCGAGGTTGAACAGGAACTCGAACGGGGCCGGGTTCCGCTCGCGCAGCCGCTCGTAGAACGCGGCCGGCGACGCGCAGCGCTCGTGGAACACGTGGCTCGGCACCACCTCGAACAGGTCGCCGCAGACGAACCGCTCCTTCGCCTTCTCCACCATGGCGGCGTACCGTCCGGGCACCGGAAGCTCAAAGTCGCTGGCCGCGCCGGTCGCGGGCCTCAGCTCGGGGGTGGCCTCGGTCTCCCGGTCGAGGCCGGCCGTGTCGGCGCCGCCCACGCTGAACTCGTAGGAGTACCTGATCGCCTCCTCGCGGCGCAGGTCGACGACGTAGATCTCGTCCGGCAGGTACAGGACCAGATCCCGCTGGCCGTCCGATCGGTCCTGCCCGAGCCGGACCGGCTCGAACTGGAACGCCAGGTCGTAGCCGAACGCCCCGTACAGCCCCAGGTGCGGGTCGTCGCAGCCGAACGCGGCGACGATCTCCCGCAGGGCGCTGAAGACGGTCGGCTGCCGCGACCGCTCCTCCTCGGTGAACCCGCCGTCTCCCTCTGGCACGTACACGGTCAGCCGGTCCGGCACCGGCACCGGCTCCGTGCGCTTCTTGCTGTTATCTAGGGCGGGCTCGGCGACCTCGGTGCCGACGCGGCGCATGGCGTCGGCGATCACCGGCATCAGCACCCGGCCCCGGTCGTTGAGCGCCCGGGCGGTCACCTCCCGGCCGCGGGTGGTGATCTCGACCGGGGGGTTGACGTAGGCCAGGTGCCAGCGGGTGTACCGGCCGGGGTACTCCATGCCGGAGCTGAGCACGCCGCCTCGGCGGCGGTCGACGAGCGCGGCGATCTCCGCCAGCCGGGCGGGGTCGAACGCGACGGCGGTGCGGGTGATGGTGACGCCTGCACCGGTCGTCGTCGGGGTCGTGCTGTCCACCGTGGGGCTCCTCTTTCGGGTCTAGCCCAGTCTCCGGCGGGAGAAACGAAAAGCGACCGCCGTTACCCGGGCGGTCGCTACGACAAAACGGACACCGCCTACCGGCGGCGCCACCACTGAAGGTCAAGGATCGTGCTCATTGCGGCGAAGCTTAGCACCCACGCGACGACACCGCATCTCCTTCCCCGCCCCCGTCCGCCCCCTGTCACCCGGGACACGAGGTGCTGATCACCGGCATCCGCCAGGCGGCGGCGGCGCCGGTGATCAGCTCGGCGTCGTCCCTGAGCTCGGAGTCGCTGGTGTCCGTGACCTGGCGCCCCGCCACGAACCGGGCGACCACCGGCAACACCCTTGGGTCGCCGAGCAGGCCGCCATGCAGGGCCGGCACCACCAGCACGTCCGACGGCAGGTCGCAGACCGGGAGCGTCACCGCGTCGGCCAGCGGCACCACCGCCAGCCAGTGGATCGCCTTGCCGCCCGCCCCCAGCACCGCCGACGCGCTGGCGAAGTACCTAGCGCCGAACTCGCTGACCGAGTTGAGCAGCGCCGTCGCCCCGTCCGGGCCGAACGGGGACATGGAGCCGATCAGGTAGTTGAGCTCGTCAAGGGCCTCCTCGGAGACCGACGCGTCGTCCAGCCCCGGCGGATAGGTCAGCTGGCCGGGCTCGACGATCGGGCTGAGCAGCACGACCGCGCCGACCGGCAGGCCGGGATGGCGGTCGAGCATGGCGTAGACGCCCAGGCTGCCCTCGCTCTCGGCGACGATGTCGACCGGTTTGTGCGTCAGCGCGTGAAACGCCTCCACCTGGCTTGCCAGCCGGTCTCCGAGTTCCGGCAGGGGCAGGTCGTTCGCGTCCGGGCCGCTCGCCAGCGGCCTGCCATTCGCGCCCAGCCCTCGGTAGGAGAACTGGCGGATCGCGAAACCGGGCAGTTCGGCCCGCAGCCCGTCAACGTCGTTGCAGCACGACGAACCCCAGCCGCCGATGACGAGAACCGCGACCGAGGAGGCCGAAGGCCGGCCGGCGGCGACGTTCGCGCCCGCGCCCGCGGCGCCGTTGGCGACGGCCGACGCAACCGAGCCGGCCGCGCTGCCTCCGCCGGATCCGCTGGCCACGCTCGCGGCGGCCGACGAGGTGCCGGTCACGCTGGCCGGCAGCACGATCGTGCCGGTGAACATCAGCCGCGCCACGCCCACTACGAGCGCGATCACCAGCACCGCCGCGATCGGCGCGAACGGCAGGCTGAACACCAGCCTGGCCGGCACCGACTCGTGCGCCCGCGGGCGCAGCTGGGCGGCGATCAGCGCCAGCCCGTACCAGGCCCGGGCGTTCACCAGGCCGGCCAGCGCGATGACCGGGAGCGCCTCCCAGGTCGGCGTCTGCGCGATCACCGCGCCGGCCGCGGTCAGCGCGATGAAGCTGCCGAGCAGCCACGCCACCGCCCGCAGCGGCGGCAGCCGCCGCCACCAGGCCTGGACCGTGCCGCCGTGGCTGAGCGCGACCACGATCCAGAGCATGATCGGGAACGCGGCCAGGAACGGCCAAGAGAACGGCAGCACGGCGACGCCGAACGCGAGCGTGGCCGCGGGCGTCAGCAGCAGCCAGGCCAGCGCGGTCAGCGCCGCGCAGGACGCCAGCGAGCGGCCGAGCGGCGGCGCCGGGAGCTCGGCCGGCCAGGCCAGCCGGAGCAGCGCCACGTCCAGCGCCGACCGCACGATCAGCACCGCCGCGACCAGCCCGGCGAACCAGTACCAGGACTGGCTGTCGGTGAACAGCCAGCGCAGGTCGTGGTAGGCGGCGATCGACGGCACGGCGGTCACCTGCGGCGCGACCGGCCGGGCGGCCGGCGCGAGGAGCGTGAGCAAGCCACCCTCGGCCACGGCGCCGCCGACCGCGACGAGGATCAGCCCTCGGTGCCGAAGGAACCCCTCGGCGGGATGTTCCGTGCGCATGTCTGTCATCCGGGTACGTATGGTCCAGGTACCCATCCGGGCGAACCGTCTGCGCTGAACACGTATTCCGGAGTCGAAATGACACTCCGGTATAGCGCCCCGCCGCCCCGCCCCCCGTACAGAGCGTTCTACCCGGTCAGCGCTCCGTCACCCGCCAGATCCGACTCTTCTTGCTGTTATCTAGAACGCGTTACCTGTGGGTAGGCAGGATTTTCCCCGACTGGTACGGTCTGGCCATGTCGACCGAGGAGACAGCCGCATGAGCAGCACCACCACGACCACCCTGGCCGAACTGCCCACGCTGAAGGGGCAGGTGCTCGGCACGTCCGAGTGGTTCGAGGTCACCCAGGACCGGGTGAACACGTTCGCCGACGCCACCGACGACCACCAGTGGATCCACGTGGACCCGGAGCGCGCGGCGGCCGAGTCGCCGTTCGGCGGCCCGATCGGGCACGGCTTCCTCACCCTCTCGCTGTTCGTGCCGATGTGGTCGCAGATCCTGGTCGTCACCGACGTCACCATGGGCGTGAACTACGGGCTGAACAAGGTCCGCTTCCCGGCCCCGGTGCCGGTCGGCTCGAGGATCCGGCTGACCGCCACGCTGGTCGACATCGAGGAGGTCAAGGGCGGCGCGCTCCAGCTGACGGCGAGCGGCGTGATCGAGCGAGAGGGCTCGGACAAGCCGGTCTGCGTGCTCGAGTCGCTGACCCGGCTCTACGGCTGAGAACCGGGCCGAGGGGTAAAGACCCGATCGCACGGGTAAGGGTGGCCGCCGGGCGACGGTAGCCTGTGCGCGTGGCTGAGGTCCTTGATCATGCGTGGTTCTGCGAGGCGGGCGAAGCGGAGGTAGCGGCGCTGGCGGCTGTCGTCGCTAACGTGCCCGACCTGTCGGCCGAGGTGCCGACCTGCCCGGGCTGGACGATGGCAGACCTGGCCGGGCACGCCGGGGGCATCCACCGATGGGCGACCTCGATCGTGGTCTCGCAGGCCGACTCGCGGCTGCCGTTCCCCGACGCAGAGTCGCCGTGGTCGTCGGCCGACGAGCTGGCGGAATGGCTCGCGGCCGGAGCCAAGCCGTTGTTCTCGGCGCTGCGCTGGGCCGGGCCGGTCACCCCGGTCTGGACCTGGGGCCCCGGCCGGACCTCGGGCTGGTGGGCCCGGCGAATGCTGCACGAGACGACCCTGCACCGGGCCGACGCCGAGCTGGCGCTCGGCGTCGCCGAGCCGGAGATCGACTCGGTCATCGCGGCCGACGGGATCGACGAGTTCCTGTTCAACCTGCCGTCCGCCCGGCGGCCCTACAAGCACCTGGCGTCGCTGCCGACCGGCGCGTCGATGCACCTGCACGCGACCGACTCCGACGGGGAGTGGCTGGTCCGGTTCACCGAGAGCGGCATCACCTGGGAACGCGGGCACAGCCGGGCCTCGGTCGCGGTGCGCGGGCCGGTCGCGTCGCTGCTGCTGTTCACCTACGGGCGGCTCGGGCCGGCCGACCCGCGGCTGGCGGTGTTCGGCGAGGCCGAACTGCTCGACGCCTGGCAGCAGAAGACGGCGCTATGAGCCAGCGGGCGAGCGGGAAGGCACTGTGAGGGTCACCCGTTTATGCGGCTGCTCGCGATCAGCGATCTGCACATCGGCTATCCGGAGAACCGGGCCTACGCGGACTCCCTCGCCCCGGCCGACCCCGATGACTGGCTGATCGTGGCGGGCGACGTCGGCGAGGTCTTTGCGGACGTCGGATTCGTGCTCGCATCGCTCGCGAACCGGTTCGCCCGGGTGATCTGGACACCGGGCAACCACGAGCTGTGGACGCTGCCTTCTGATCCGGTGGCGGCGCGTGGCCTCGCCCGGTACGAGGCCCTGGTCAAGGTCTGCCGGCGGTTCGGCGTGCTGACCCCGGAGGACGAGTTCCCGCTCTTCAAGGGCCCCGACGGCCCGGTCACGGTCGCCCCGCTGCTCAGCCTCTACGACTACTCGTTCACGGCCGCCGGCGGCGACTCGACGACCGAGGGCCTGCGGGCGGCGGCGCTGCGGGCGGCCGACGCGGCCGGGATCGTGCCCGCCGACGAGGGCCGGCTGCACGCCGACCCGTACCCGTCGGTCGCGGACTGGTGCCGCGAGCGGGCGGTCGCGACCGAGACGCGGCTGGCCGCCGTGGCCGGGCCGATGGTGCTGGCCAGCCACTGGCCGCTGATCCCGGCGCCGCTGGCGAGGCTCAGGCACCCGGCCTACGCCCCCTGGTGCGGGACCACGCTGACCGCCGGCTGGCACACCCGTCACCAGGTCGTCGCCGCCGTCTACGGCCACCTGCACATCCCCGGCACCACCGAGCAAGACGGCGTCCGCTTCGAGGAGGTCTCGGTCGGCAACCCCCGCGAGTGGCGGCGCCGGGGCGCCGCTCCCCCGCCGCCGCGGGTCATCCTCGGCTGACCAGGGGAAGGCCGGGCGTTACCAGAGCAGACGGCGCTCGAAGACGACCTTGGGGGCGGAGTCGCCGTCGTAGTTGGGGATCGGGTCGGTGACGGTGAACCCCATCGCGGCGTGGAAGGCGATCGACCTTGTGTTGCGGGCGGCGGTGATCGCGCGGACGACCGAGCGGTCGTCGGCCTCCGCGAGGGTGAAGAACCGCTCGTAGAGGGTGCGGGCGAGGCCGTGGCCGCGCCGGGCCGGGTCCACCCCGACGAAGTGGATGTAGGCCGCGTCCGGTTGCGACGGGGACAGGAAGCCGACCAGGAACCCGGCCAGGGCGCCCTCGGCTTCGGCGACGGTGGAGGTCGCGTGGAAGTGGTCGAGGAACACCCGGGGCAGGGCCTGCCGGATCGGCCGGCCCCACCAGTCGTCGACCACGGCGATGATCGGGTCGAAGTCTTCCGGGGTGGCGGGGCGGAGCGTGATGTCTGGGGTCACGCCGCCTGATCGTAGTCCTGACGGCAGGGACTTAGTGGAGGCGCCAGAGCCGGCCGGGCCCGTTCGATATGACGGTTGTGGGGGTTTTAGAAGGAGAAGCCACCGGGGCGGGAGTTGCGGTCGGCGAGCAGGCCCGCCAGCGTGGAAATCGCGATCTCGGGCGGGGTACGGGAGCCGATGTTGAGGCCGATCGGGCGGTGCACCCGGGCGATGTCGCCGGGGGCGACGCCGAGGGCCTCGAGCGCCTCGACGTGCGGGCCGGCGTGGTGCGGGTTGCCCATGATGCCGACCCAGCGGGCCTTGGCCGCGAGGGCGTCGCGGAGCATGACCCCGAGCTCGCCGCGGTGATGGTCGGTGACCACGACGTCGGCTCCGTCGAGGTTCTCCGGCATCGCGTCGGCCACCGTGAAGCCGGCCATCCGCGCGCCCGACGCGCGGGCCTGATCGGGGTCGACCAGCACGCAGCGGTAGCCCGCGTCGGCGGCGTAGCGGAGCAGGTAGCCGGAGACGGACGAGGCGAACACCGCGACCAGCGCGCGGTCTGCGCCCGGGCCGCCCGGCGGGCTCGGCTGGGGACTCGGCTGCGCGGTCGCCTGCCCGGAGGCGGGCGAGCTCTCGCCGTGGGCGACGGCGCAGGCGTCGTTCTGTTCGGCCATGACGCTAAGTCTGCTTCATCGGGCCGGTCGCTGGCCATGGCGGCTCGGGCGAAGCGTCGGGGCGGCGTCTCAGCGTGCGGTGGCCGACTTGGTGCCCCAGGTCTGCTGGGCGACGCCGATGCAGCTCTCGGCTTCGATCTGGGCGGTCGTGTCGGCGTGCGGGTCGGTCAGGCAGAGCCCCGACTTCTGGTTGACGATCTCGCCGTTGGAGCCGGGCTTCCACTGCTCGTTGGCGCTGCCGGTGCACGGGTACCAGCCGACCGCGGCGCCGCTGCTGTTGCTGCCGCCGACGGCCAGGCAGCCGCCCTCGGTGCGCATCGTCTGATCGGGGTACAGCGACCAGACCTGGCCGGCGCTCCCGTCGCAGGAGTGCAGCGCGATCGGGTTGTACTCGGTGTTCAGGCCGGCGGAATTGGTCAGGCAATCGCCCCCGCTGGCGGTGACGTAGCCGGTGGCGGTGGCCTTGGCGGCGGGCGTGGAGTTGCCGCCCTTCTCGTACACGGCGACGTAGCCGACGCTCAGCGTGGCGGGCACGGTCTGCGCGGTCGGGGTGGTGCAGTGGCACATCAGGTTCGGGTAGGCGCCGCCCACCGCCAGGTCGAGGATCATGTAGAAGCCGTGGTCGACCGCCTGCTGCCAGATCGCGGTGCCGGTATGCGACTCGGTGACGGTAGCCACCAGCTTGCCGTCCAGCAGGAACTGGGCGAACTCGGCGCTGGTGTTGACCCGGTTGATGATCACCGAGTACGTGTTGTAGGAGGAGTCGCACGGGGAATTCGGGCACGGTTCCAGGTTGCTGCCGCCGCCGCGCTCGTCGGTGCCGTGCAGGGTGGCGGCGGACTCGTTATCGGAGTTGACGCTCTCCAGCATGTCGATCTCGCCGGACGAGGGCCAGCTGCCGCCGGTCCGCATCGCCGACCCGAGCGCCCAGAACGACGGCCAGTAGCCGGGGCCGCCGTTCGGCTGCTTGATCGAGGCGGTCATCTCCATCTCGCCGCCCGCCGGGGCGGTGAAGTCGTCGCGGGTGGTCTCGATCCGGCCCGAGTACCACTTTCCGTCGGTGTGGGTCGCCTGGATGACCAGGTGCCCGTAGCCGTCCACGTAGACGTTCTTGGTCGAGCTGGTGTCGTTCTCGACGTTCTTCGATCCCCAGTCGGTGCCGATGTCGTAGAGCCAGTTGGCGGACGATGGCGCGGTGCCGGCCTTGCCGGGGAAGGCGTCGGAGAAGACGGTCGACCAGCCGGCCGGCGCGGGCGGCACGACGCTGCCCTTCGCCGCCGCCGGAAGGTTGGCGATGATCACCGGATCGGCCTGCAGCTGGGGGGCGGCGACGGCCGCGCAGCCGCCGAGCAGAACCACGGCGGCGAGGACGATGAGCAAGGTGAACCGTCGCATATGATCCTTTCGCCTGGTTATGAGGGGTGCCGTTGAAGAGTGTGGCATACCGCTAGGGTGTCGCTCATGGATTTCCAAGAGGTCGTTCAGCGGCGGCGCATGGTTCGGGCCTTCACCGGGGAGTCGGTTCCGAAAGGGTCACTCGACCGGATCCTCGGCAACGCGGTCCGCGGGCCGTCGGCCGGGTTCTCCCAGGGGCAGTCGTTCCTGCTGCTGACCGAGCCCGCTGACCGGGAGCGATTCTGGGAGATCGCGGGGGCGGCGGTCAACGCGTCGGCCCAGACCGCACCCGCGGTGATCGTCCCGATGTCCTGCAAGCGGGTCTACCTGGACCGGTACGCGCAGCCCGACAAGGGCTGGACGGACCGGGATGAGGCCCGCTGGCCGGTGCCGTTCTGGCATATCGACACCGGGATGGCGGGGCTGCTGATCCTGCAGACGGTGGTGGACGAGGGACTCGGCGCGATTTACTTCGGCATCGTGCCGGAGGCGGTGCAGCCGTTCCGCGACGCGTTCGGGGTGCCGGACGACCAGGAGCCGATCGGCGCGATCGCGATCGGGTTCGACGCCGAGACCGAGAAGCGCGACCTGCGGTCGAAGCGGCGGTCGATGGACGACGTCCTGCACTACGGCCGCTGGTGACGACCGTCGGCC
>Ga0208357_1002911_pt1 | contig 10906 bp, 8 predicted proteins | sample NGESurdeep092012_6_FD_184487 | JGI IMG/M metagenome (GOLD analysis project Ga0208357, IMG submission 184487) | Arctic peat soil microbial communities from Barrow, Alaska - NGEE Surface sample F52-2 deep-092012 (SPAdes) | ecosystem: Environmental > Terrestrial > Soil > Wetlands > Peat ... | reverse complement strand
CGCAAGACTTTCATCTTGGCGTAACACAGAGCTGGACAGCTTCTGTTGAACAACAGATGACAAATCATCTTGTATTCCATTTAGCTTATGTCGGAAGCGAATCTTACCATCAAGCTATCAAAGTTGATCTAAATCCTGGTATTTACACTGCTAAAGACGTCCGTACTACCTACCCGCTTTTCAGCAACATCTACGAAGATGAGAGTGTGGGGACCGCATCCTATCATTCCTTGCAGGCTGGGATTGAAGAACGGCTTTCACATGGGTTCCAGTTTCAATCCTACTTCACATGGTCAAAAGCTATTGATTTGGCCTCCGGATCAAGTCTGTCATTCTATAGCGGCGTGCCCAACCCATTTAGCCTGGGTTGGAACCGTGGGATTGCCGATGTTAATGTTCCAGTTATTTCCATCACAAATTTCATCTATACTACACCTGCACTGAACAGGGCGCGACCGTTTGTGAGGCAGTTGGCGGGTGGTTGGGAAGTAAGTGGCATATGGACGGCACGCTCTGGAAGCCCTTTTAGTATCCAAGGCGGCAGCGGAAACAACAATTCTGGAGCCCTCCAGAATGGAGATCGCGCCAATGTCGTTCCTGGTCGGCCATATCAGGCCCATCTGGGTAGCCAAAGCCAATGGTTGCAACGATATTTCAATACGGCCGCTTTTGTGCCGAACCCTGCTGGAACGTTCGGGACTTCAGGAAGGAATCTCCTAGTCGGGCCTGGCATCGACACCGCTGATATCGGGCTAATGAAGAATTGGAAAATTATGGAGCGTTACGGACTCCAGCTCCGCTGGGAGATGTTCAACGCTTTCAATCATCCTAGCTTTGGCCTACCAGTTACAAACCCGAGCGCAGGTAATTGTGGTCAAATCACGGGAACCGGCGCGATCGCCCCACGGGTTATGCAAGGAGCTGTCAAAGCTACGTTTTAGGCAGTTAGGTCTGGAAGTATCCCGGCATAATCGACGTGTTTCGATATGACTCAGCACAGACGTTTTCCGCGTGACAGAAACCGTATAACTCGCTAAAGGTGAAGGTTGTGAGTCGAGTAGTAGTGCTTATCGTTACGTGGCTTCTTACGATATCCGTCGCACAAGCGCGGACGATAAGACGACTTGATTTCGATTGGCGATTCAATCGTAAGGATACACCACAAGCTTCACGTCCCAATTATGACGACTCAACATGGAGGCTGGTCGATATACCGCACGATTGGAGTATCGAAGGCGCCTACAATAGGAGTAATCCAGGCGGTGGTGTGGTTGCCTACTTACCTACGGGAGTGGGTTGGTACAGACAAACGTTTAATGTGTCGTCAGAAATGCTAGAGCAGAGTGTTTGGGTCGTATTCGATGGTGCATTTATGGACAGCACAGTTTGGATCAATGGATACAAGCTTGGCGAACGTCCATATGGCTATGTGAGCTTTTTTTATAAGTTGACCGGGCATCTGCACGCAGGGAGAAACGTTCTATCTGTCCGAGTAGATAATCGTTTACAACCTGCAGCGCGTTGGTATACCGGCTCGGGAATTTATGGACATGTGCAATTGATCGTTGCCAATCCAGTTCATGTCGCTCAGTGGGGTACTCTTGTTCGCACCTCGGATGTGAAACAGGATCGAGCCGTTGTGGCGGTGACAACGACGGTAGACGGCTGCGAAACCGCGAAGGCAGAAGCGCAGTTGCAATACGACATCTTCGATATAAGCGGCAGGGAGGTCGCAAACCTTTCCGTCGTTGCATGTGCAGGCAACGCTGGAGATGATCAGACGGTAACGTTGCCCCTGAAGCATCCTGAATTGTGGTCTCCAAGTTCGCCGACGCTTTATACGCTACGCAGCCGGATTGTGCTTCATGATCAGATCGTTGACGAGACGAACACTACCTTTGGTGTTCGGACAGCAGTGTTTGATCCACAGCGCGGGTTTCTATTGAATGGAACGCCATTGAAACTGAAGGGTGTCTCAGACCATCTGTACAGCGGTTCCCTGGGGTTGGCGATTCCGGAAACCATCCTGGCGCGGGACTTGCGAATGCTAAAGGCAATGGGGGCCAACGCTATTCTGACCGCACATAACCCGAACCCGCCAGCATTTTATGATCTTTGCGATCAGATGGGTCTTCTGGTTGTGGACGAGATCTTTGACGGGTGGCAGCAGAAGGCAGCTGAGGACTATGGAGCCCGCTTTTTTAAGCAATGGTGGAAGCGCGACCTCGGCGATTCAGTGAAACGAGACCGGAACCACCCCTCGATTATTCTCTGGGGCATAGGCAATGAGACTGGATTGACCGATACCTTGGGGATTTCGGCTGCTATTCATGCACTTGATCCTACGCGCCCGACGACTGGCGGCAGGGTTCATTTCGGGGTCGATGTGGCTGGGTTCAATGGAGAGGGGGAGATCCCGGGAGTGCTTGAGAAGTTTCATGCTGATCATCCATTAATCCCCATTGTGTTAACCGAGGTGCCACACACATTACAGACGCGAGGGTATTACCGAGTCCGTACATGGTGGCGTGACTGGAAGCACTTCGATGAATTCCCAGCATATGGCAATGACGAGATATTTTTCGATGGAAAACAGTGGTTCAACTCTTCTTACGACAATGCAATTGTTCGTATAACCGCACGACAGTCGTGGAGGCAGGTTGAACGAACTCCGTGGATAGCCGGCTGTTTCCGTTGGAGTGGGTTCGATCATCTTGGCTCAGCGAACTATAAGGGGGGTAGATGGCCGGACCGCGCAGAAAACTTTGGTGTCATCGATTTGGCCGGCATACCAAAAGATGATTATTACCTGTACCAGAGCATGTGGACGAGCAAGCCCATGGTTCATGTGTTGCCACACTGGACGCATCAAGGCATGGAAGGCGTTGTTATTCCGGTTGTTGCATATTCCAACCAGCCAGAGGTTGAGCTGTTCCTAAACGGTCATTCTGTAGGAAGGCACAAGCCAGGACCACTGGGAGACTTCTCATGGAAGGTCCCCTATGAACCAGGTACGTTGAAAGCCGTGGCCTATTCGCAAAAAGGAGATATAACGGCATCAGATATATCTGTGACGGCTGGTATGCCTGAAGAAATCCGATTAAGTTCTGACAATACATCCTTAAAAGCAGACGGAAGAGACACTGCCGTTGTGACCATCACCGCTGTTGATAAGAATGGTGTTATGGTCCCCTGGGACATGAATCGTGTAGATTTCAAGGTTACGGGCCCGATACGCATACTTGGTTATGAAAATGGCGATCCCACTGATGTAACGCCAAATTTTGCCTCATCGAGAAGATTGTTCTACGGGATGGCACGAGGTTTTTATCAGAGTACTACAGGCACCGCCCCCGCAGAGGTGACAGCCGTGGCTATCCTCGGTGACCAGTCGTTGGGTTCCGAAAGCCATACTCCCAGAACAGTCGCAATCTATATGCAACGGATAGCCCTGCGAGGCGCACTGGGGTCGTCGAAATTTGAGATTAGATATACGATGGATGGCACAAAGCCCCAAGAGACATCAAAGCTCTATTCAGGCCCATTTCAAATTCTTCGGGATACCGAAGTGCGTGCACTGATTCTGCGCAATGGCAGACCATTTATGGATACGCGTGCACATTTCAGGGAGGTCGATCCGTCAATAACTACAGACCCGAGATGGGCAACTAGCTCGCAAGTTGATCCAGTAAGCCGAAATCGCTAAATGTATGCCGTGACAATACGATCGGCGTACAAGTCGATAATGCCATCCAGAAGCCAAAGAGGAGATTAATGATGAGATGGATCTCGCTTCCGAAATGCTTCGTTGGCGCGGTGCTCTTTAGTACAGCGCTTATCGGGATATCGGGCCAGACGGCACCTTCGATACAAAGTACAAAGGTAGAATCACGGCCGGTAGGCACGCGATACATCTATGAAACTGTGGCCGGTCGTGAGCTTTCTCTCTGGGTCGAAGGCCAATCGACAGATCCGATAATTCCTCGCTTGCCTGCGCTCGTTCTGTTCCATGGGGGTGGATGGGTTGTCGGATCGGCAAACCAGTTCAATCAACAAGCATTGACCTTGGCTAAACTAGGAGTTGTGGTGATCCAGCCGGAGTACCGTCTGGTTAAGCGACAAGATTCCCTAGATGCTCCGATCGCGGATGGCGTCGCCGCATGGCGCTGGGTTCACGACCATGCCGAGCAATTAGGTATAGATCCGGAACGAATTGGTGTAGGGGGAGGATCTGCTGGCGGACAACTAGCTGCCTATCTCGGCATGATTGCGATGGTTTCCGAACCAGCATTAATGGTGCTCTATAATCCGGTTGTCGATCTTGGACCAGGAGCTTGCTGCCAAGCTCATGCTTTCGGTGACTACCACGCTATCTCACCGCTTTATCATGTTCGTCCCCATCTACCCGACACATTGATCTTCCATGGAGCGCAGGACGCCGTGGTTACCCCTGCGTCGATTAGAGCATTCGTTGAAGCAATGAAAAAAGCAGGAAATCAATGTTCGGTGATTTTATATCCGGGCGTTGGTCATGCATTTTTTAATAAACCTGAGTATGAAAAGAAGACTACGACAGAGTTAGTTGACTTTCTAACGGAGAGGGGATGGATTCATGACCAGCCTCGGCGATCCCGGTGAAATGATTGGTACAGCCAATTCCGGCAGGATTACGCCGGCGAAGGATGCACATTTTCCGCACATGCTATTGAAGCTAGAGTTTTGAAAAAAAAGCAAGGGCTATACATTACTCATTTAATTTCGCCGCTTTAGAAGGAGGATTTATGTCCATGTTTCGGTTATGGTCAAGTGTTGTGATCGCAAGTCTCATGCCAGTGCTTCTGTCTGCCACGAATGCGTGTGCTCAGAATGCCCAAATAACCATTAGCGAAAGCAGTTCAACACCACTTCAGATGGGATTCAGTGGCGTAAATATGCAGATATTCGATAATGGGACGTCCTATTTGGATCCCAACATGCAATCATTGGCACGTGGAATGGATCTAGGTTGGGTACGCTTCCCTAGTGGAGGTGCCGATAATGCTTATGATTGGGCGACCGGTGATACACCAGATTCGTGGATTCAGCAATTCCAAAGCTATCCGAGCCAATATACCTTTCTGCAACATAATGCGAGCGTCATACGCGGTAAAGGACTCATCAAGTTGGGGGACCATGCATCTTTTGTGCGGGCAATTGGTTCGAATGTCGGCACCATTGGCGTAATCAATACGTTTACGGATACGCCTGCATCAGCTGCGCAGCTTGTGAGTTATGCCCAAAGTCATAACATTGTAGTAAACGTCTGGGAGTTAGGAAATGAGACGAGTGATTTCTCGATCTTTTATCCAGATGCAACAACGTATTTGAATGATGTCAAGCCATTCGTACAGGCGATGAAGGCAGAGGTTCCTGGTACTAAAGTGGCAATTTGGGTCGAGTCCAATACTTCCTCCACATGGAATGACGCAGTAGCGGCCTACCCTGACAAGTTTTGGGACATGATCTACTTCCACTACTACCCAGTACCGCAAGGACTTCCACGGATCAACGGGCTATTGTTGACCCAAACGAATTCGTTCGTCGACAGCTATTTAGTCCCAGAGTTTGGCCCAAATACGCAGGCCGAAGTAAGCGAGTTCAATTTTGGTGGGGGACCGTACGTCGATACTCTGATTAATGCAATTTATGTTGCAGAGTATACTACACGTTTATCATCGGATCCTCACGTTCTGTGGACGGGGCCACATCGGCTCGTAGCCTCAAGCACAGGGGGAGAGTCGGCAATTACCTCGAGCATCGATCACACTCAGGATTGCATTGACGCCTACAACAATGGAACCACGATCAATACAGCTAACCTCAACTTCGGATACTTTGTGAAGCCGTTAGGCTTGGCTCTGCAGGTTGTTGATCCGGCTATTAACTCAAGCACTTCGACACTGGCAACAGCGGTATCCGGAGGCGCGACGGTATCGGTAGGCGGAGTGACGGGCGTCACCTCCATGCCAGCACTGTATGCTCAGGCATATCTCGGAACTGACGGAACCCGATATGTAGTGATCACAAACAAAGCGGCATCTTCTCAAACGATTCAAATTAACGATCCGACGCTACTTGCGACATCTACGCTGAATGTGACAAGCCTTGGTAACACAAGTCCAACAATTACCAATACGGCTTCCAATAAAAATGCTATTCAGGTCCAAACTTCACAATCAGGGAATCCAATCACGGTCGGACCTTACAGCATTACACGAGTTCAATGGTCGTCGATCGTAACCTTGCAGGCGTCAACGGATACCCTCACATATTCTGATTCCACAAATTTAACCGCAACCGTTGCGGCTACGGCCTCCCCTGTTCCTACAGGACAGATCTCCATTTACGATGGAAGTGCATTGCTAAGTACAGTCCCTCTTCAAGGAAATGGGTCCGCCTATTGGTATATATCGCCTGCTTTGTCTGTAGGCACGCACGCGCTGAAGGCAATTTACAGCGGAGACAGTCTCTATGCAGGCGGAAGCTCGCCAGTGGTTCCGATCACAGTTACACCGGCGGCGGTAACGTTGTCTCCATCATGCTGGAATGAATCCTTTGCCTATGGTGGTTCTTATACATGCACATCGAACCTAAGCTCCAGTGCTGGTTCACCGGCAGGCACATTGAGTTATACGGTCGACGACATTCCCAGTTCTGTGTCCATAAATAATGGCAATGCGGAATTCACCGTCACCAAATCAAATTCTGGCTCTCATAGTGTCACATTGAGCTATAGGGCACAGGGCAACTTTGCTGCGGCTGGGCCGGTGGACGAGTCGTTTACCACGACTCCGGCCTCCACGCAGATCCAACTCACCCCCTCTAGCTATTACCAGCCGGCAACGGCATCGCTCACACTTACTGCGTCGCTATCATCTTGGAGCGCGGGTGCACCCACCGACGGAACCGTGGCCTTTTATGATGGATCAACACTCCTGGGCACCGTTCCAGCAGGTGCAACAGCTACTCTCGCTGTGCAAGGACTGGTTGCAGGCAGCCACAACTTGACGGCAGCGTATACGTCGGGGGTATCGGGTAATTACTCTTCGACGACGTCATCGATAGTGACTACGGAATTGTATTGATGTTTCCGAAACGCTTTCAATGTGAGATGAAAGATCAATGGCACATGTGGCTATAAGTTGATGCCATCGATAAAGGATAAAGTACAGCAATGATGAACGAATTTCCAACGAGACGAGATTTCCTGAAGAGTGCTGCTCTAGCCTCAGCTGTCTTGCCAGCGACTGCCATGACTAACCAAGCGAACGAGACGTCCTCTACCCGGCGCCCAAACGTGCTTATGATCTGTGCGGACCAATTTCGCGCAGATTTTATCGGGGCTGCGAATGAGAATCCGAGTACGCAGACGAAGAACCTGGACGCGGTGGCTCGGCGTGGGACCTTTTGCACGCAGGCGATCTGCAACCAGCCGCTCTGTTCCCCTTCGCGCGCTTCGTTTCTCACCAGCCGCTATGCGACGGAGGTGGGCATGTGGAAGCTCGAGCTCGAACTGGACCATACGAAGCCGACGATCGCCGATGTCTTTAGCCAGAACGGGTACAGCACGCACTTCGTGGGCAAGTGGCATGTATCCGCGAGTAAGAACGACGGGAAGAGCAATCTCGGATGGATTCCGCCGGGACCTTCGCGCGGTGGGTTCCAGACGTGGGAGGGTGCGAATGTTACGGAGCTTGTCTCGCATCCGTATGAGGGCAACTATTGGGATAATGAGGGCAAGAACCTCAACTATCATGATGTCTATCGCGTGAACTTCATCGCCGACCGCGCGATCCAGATCCTCGAACAACCGCACGACAAGCCGTGGTTCATGTTTTTATCGCAGTTGGAGCCGCACCAGCAGAACGATGCCAATCAGTTCATTGGGCCCAATGGTTATGCGGAGCATTACGGCAATGCGCATGTTCCGGCGGACATACGGCCTCTGCAGGGCGATTGGCAGGACCATATGCCCGGCTACTATGCGTGCGTGCAGGCGATCGATGAGTCGATTGGCCGGATTGTGGATGCGCTGGAGAGATCGGGACAACTGGAAAATACGGTCATCCTTTTCTTCTCTGATCATGGGTGTCACTTCAAAACGCGTATCGGTGAGTATAAGCGCAGTCCGCACGATGCTTCGCTGCGTGTACCCTTTATCCTTCAGGGACCCGGCTTCAACAAATCGATGAAGATTACGCAGCAGATTACGCTGCTCGATCTTGTGCCAACGCTGCTGGATGCCGCAGGCCTCAAGCCCGCGCCGGGGATGCGCGGCCGATCGATCCTCCCGCTATTGAATGATGTCGCGGCCAGGGAGAACTGGGACGAGAAGCCTGCCTACATTCAGATCAGCGCGTCGATGTGTGCGCGCGCCATTCGGACGCCGGAGTGGTGTTATTGCGTCTTCGATCCGGATGCGGAAGGGAACAAGGTATCGCGCAGCACGAGCTATACGGAGTGGGCGCTGTATTCGAACGCGGGCGACCCAGTACAGCATCGCAATGTGATTGGACGGCCGGAATACAAGGAGATCAGCGCCAAACTGCGCGCGATGCTGGAGCAAGAGATTGTGGCAGCGGGCGAACCAGCAGCTACGATCACGCCGGTGCGCACGTTCAATTCCTGAAACCTTATGCTTTTGCCTCAGTATGCAGGTGAGGAGCATCAGTGTCTTTGATTTAGCTGGGACTGATCGAGAGCAGTACAGCCCTGTTCGAGGAAGCCGACATCGATCGTCCACTAGCACGGTTGTGTCATTCGTGGTTCTTCGGCGGAGATGCGACCGCAATAACGTTTCGGCTTATAGGAGTTGAATAGAGCGAATAATGATTCGGCCATGAATAAACGGGAGGAAATGGCAATATGCCCACCCTCTTTTTTCAACTGGTATGCGTCGGCTCAATGTCACATTGGAAGGATTGATTGCGTTGGTGACAGTCGCACAGGAAGGAAGCCTGGAGCGCGGCGGGAAGACTCTGGGCCTGAGCAAGTCGGCTGCGGGCAAGCAGATCTCGACGCTGGAGCAGGCTGTAGGCACGAAGCTCTTTGAACACAGGCGGGGACGCTGGATATTGAACGAGGACGGAAAGCGCCTCGTGCCGGAAGCTTTTCAGTCTATTCTGCATGCCCGCATGGGCGTCGACCTGGTCCAGTCTCAGGTGCGACTGCGGATGGACCACTTCTCCGTGGGGTATTCCACGTTCCTCAGTCCGATCTTGATCGGCATTATTAAGGAAGCCCAGCTCAAGCGCCGCAGCGACGTCAAGATCACCTACGAGAGTCTGCTTACGGAATCGTCGGTTGAGAAGGTGGTCCGCGGAGAGATTGAGGTTGGGTTCGGTTATCTACCCATCAAGGAACCCGAGCTACTGGTAAGAAAGGTCTTCGAGGAGCCGCTGGTGGTCTGTCTGCCCGAAGGTCATGCGCTCACGGTGAAGCAATCGATATCGCCGGAAGCCCTCGAAGGGCAGCCGATGATTTCCATAGGCCGCCGTGAGGTTCCCCTGCGGTTCGAGGAGACGGAGGAACACTTCCGGTCGTTGGGAGTCGAGCTACAGTATGTCGAGGATTGCTTCTCTTCGCTGGAAGCACTGGGGTCGGTTGCGCGAGGGACCAGAGCCTGCCTGCTCCCTATATCGCGAGCACGCTCCGGCGATGGCGTAGTCGTCCGGCCATTGGAGGACCGTTTACTCACTTACAAGAGCGGCGTCTTTGTGCGCCAGGAGAACGAGGAACAGTCCATCAAGGACTTCATGCAGCTCATCCTGCAACGAACGGCGCCCTATCGCAAGCGCCATCACTAGATGGCAATCGGAGGTAGTAAAGAAAGTTACTCAAATCAGGAGGATACTCAAATGAAACGACCGGTAGTGTTTTTCGTATCGTGTCTCTCGTTCGTCTGCGGTTGCAACAGCGCAAAGAAGCCGAGCGATTCCAACTTCAAGGCAGCTATTAACCAGTATCTGTCCACGAATGGAAAGATGTGCATTCCGGTTATGCAGCCATTCCCGATCGATATTCCGGTAGCAAAAGCTCCATGATACGTCTGGAACACCCGCAGAGATGGCTGCTCTCGAATCGGCGGGACTGCTGCGTTCGAGCGACACGACCGCAGTCGTCCACGGAATGCTCGATGCCCTGCGAGGGCCGACTCCACCGCAGCCGGTGAAGCGTTACGAACTGACTGTCACCGGACAAAAGTATTTTCAGCAGTATCCGACAGCTATCGGACAAGCCAATGGCTTCTGCTATGGGCAGAAGCAGGTCGATTCCATCGTGAAATGGGATGAGCCTGTGACGCAAGGCTCCTATTCGGTTACGCAGGTGACGTACACCTACAAGCTGGAACAGCTTGCGGATTGGGCTACGCAGCCAGGCATCCAGAGCACATTTCCGGTGGTCAAGGCCACGCTCGATCAGGCAAAGACCAACCAGGAGATCGATCTGCACCTTACTAATAAGGGATGGGAAGCAGGAGGTTTCTGAACTGGCTTCTCTTATGGAGTGAGTTCCAGAATTTCTCGCACATGCCTTCGATCATTCTCCCGCTCGATATGCACGATGCGGTGAATGGAGGAATGAATCTCTGCATCGGCTTCCTCTGGCCTCAACGTAGACGCCCCGCGCATGAGCAAGGTGCGCAACCGAAGCAACGCTCCTTTCGCGCTGCTCGCGTGAATGGTAGCCAGTGCTCCACGATGCCCTGTGTTCATAGCGTCGAGCAGAGTGCGGGCTTCGGTTCCCCTGATCTCCCCAAGGATGATTCGGTCGGGACGATGCCGCAGCGCCGCTTTCAGCAGGTCGTCGAAGGTGACGGTCTTCCGATGCGTATCGGTCTGGGCCTCTTCCGCGACCACATGCGGCT